>Ga0187771_10001160_pt1 | contig 17409 bp, 16 predicted proteins | sample 0116_SJ02_MP15_1_FD_133139 | JGI IMG/M metagenome (GOLD analysis project Ga0187771, IMG submission 133139) | Tropical peat soil microbial communities from peatlands in Department of Meta, Colombia - 0116_SJ02_MP15_10_MG | ecosystem: Environmental > Terrestrial > Soil > Wetlands > Peat | place...
ACGCGAAACAGATCACCCATTTCGGCTGCGCGAGCTTCGCTCCGACCTTCACTCCGGATGACAAGAAGATTCTGTTTTCGACGAACAAGGACAAGTGCGACTCGAGCATCTTCGAGCTGTACCTGATCAACCCCGACGGCTCCGGCCTGGAGCGCGTTACCGACTACGGCAAGTTCACGTCGTTCCCGGAGTTCTCGCCCGACGGCAAGAAGCTGATTTTTTCCTCCAGCTACGGCAGCAAGAGCAATTACGAGTTCAATCTGTTCACCGTCGACTGGAAGTGGTAGCGGGCGGCCAGCCCTAGACTGGGCGCTCGAAGCATCGTCAGTTACAATCCAGTCGCGATCTGCGTGAGCTCCATCCGTTTCAATTGCCCGCAGGCCGCGAACACGTCCAGCCCGCGCGGCTTGCGCACGAAGCACGGCATCGATTTCCGCACAATGGCCTGAAACGACGCGACGCGCTGCGGGTCCGGCGTTTCGAACGGAATGTCCGGCCCCGGATTCCACGCAATCAGGTTCACCTTCGCGTCGAGATGCGCCAGCAACTGCACCACGCGGCGCGCATCGGCGTCGCTATCGTTGATGCCCCGGAGCAGTACGTATTCGAACGTCAATTTTTCCCACGCGCGCAAAGGATACTGCTTGCAGGCTTCGATCAAATCTTTCAAATGATACTTGCGGGTGATGGGCATCAGCTCGCGGCGCTGTTCTTCGGTCGATGCATTCAGCGAAATTGCAAGTTTCGGACGCACCGGCTCGCGCCCCAGTTCGGCGATCTTCGGAATGATGCCGGAAGTCGAGAGCGTGATCCGTCGCGGCGAAATGCCGACGCCCTCGGGATCGGTGAGCAGCCGCGTGGCTTTGATCACATTCGGCAGATTGAGCAGCGGCTCGCCCTGTCCCATCATCACGATGTTCAGCCTGTCGACCGGCGCCGTCCCCGCGGCGATCAGAACCTGCCCCACGATTTCGCCCGCGGTCAAATTACGTTCCAGGCCGAGCTTCGCCGTCATGCAGAATCCGCAATTGACCGGGCAGCCCACCTGGCTCGAAATGCAGATGGTCGCGCGATCCCAATCGGCGTCGTCTTCGTCCACGTTCGACGCCTTCCTCTCCGGCATCCAAACCGTCTCGACGCTCTTCCCATCAGCGAGCTTCAACAGGTATCGCACGGTGCCGTCCGCGGATTCGTAGCGCCGCGCGATTTCCGGCAATCCCAACGGAAACTCCTCGGCGATGTGCGCGCGCAAAGGTTTCGGTAGAACCGAAAGGGTTCCCAGGTCCGCCACTCTCTGGCGGTAGACGGCGTCGTAAATTTGCCGGGCACGGAAGGCGGGCGACGCAGCTCCCAAAGCTGCGCGGATATCACCAAGTTCCATGCCTACAATAGCTTGCGGCATAACTTTATTTTACCACCGGAGCTCGCGGCAACCTGCGTTTTCCGCTCCCACGCTACAATGAAGACACATGCGTCCCGGTATTGAGGCCATACCCGAAGTTCAGCGTACTGTTCTGCCGAACGGCATCCGTGTGATCACGGAAAAGATGCCGCACGTGCGCAGCGTCTCGGTCGGCATCTGGATCGGCACCGGCGCGCGCGAGGAATCGCCCGAGCTTACCGGCATTTCGCACTTCATTGAGCACATGCTCTTCAAGGGCACCAAGAACCGCACCGCCGAGGAGATCGCGCGCTCGGCCGATTCCATCGGCGGAGGACTGGATGCCTTCACCTCGAAGGAACTGGTGAGCTACAACGTCAAAGTGCTCGACGAGCATTTGCCGCAAGCCTTCGACGTGATCTCCGATCTGGTCCGCAACCCTCTGTTCGAGAAAAAGGACATTGAAAAAGAAAAGGGCGTCATCCTCGAAGAATTGAAGATGGAAGTCGATAATCCGGAGTCGCTGGCGCACGAAATTTTTGCCAGCAATTTCTGGAAGGGCCATCCGTTGGGACGCTCGATACTCGGCACGCGGGAGACGATTCGCGGCTTCAATCGCGACAAAGTCGAGCATTACTATCAACAGTTTTATACGCCCAAAAACATCCTGGTGACGGCCGCCGGGAACTTGACGCATCGCCGCCTCGTACATCTGGTTGAGGATCACTTCGGCGAGCTGAAATCGCGCCGGGTGCCGAAAATGGCCACGCGTCCGATCGCGCATGCGCCGCTGGTAGTGCGCAACAAGAGCTCCATCGAGCAGGTGCACGTGTTTCTCGGCGTTCCCGCCGTGCCGCTGCCGCACCGCGACCGGTTCGCCTGCTACATCCTGAATGCGATTCTCGGCGGCGGCATGAGCTCGCGGCTGTTTCAGAACATTCGGGAACGGCAGGGCCTTGCCTACACGGTCTATTCCGAGCTGGCGATGTATCGCGACGCCGGCTGCATGATGATTTATGCCGGGACTTCGCCGAAATCGGCCGGCAAGGTGATCGATTCGGTAGCGCACGAGTTGCGCGAGCTGGCCACTAAACGCGTGACGGACGAGGAACTGCGCCGCGCCAAGGATCACCTGAAGGGCTCGTTCGTGCTCGGCCTGGAATCCAGTTCCAGCCGTATGGGCAACCTCGCCCGCCAGGAGCTCTATTTCAAACGCTTCTACACCATCGACGAAATGCTGGCCGGCGTGGAAAAGGTCACTGCCGAGCATGTGCTGAAGCTCGCCGAGCAGTGTTTCGATTACCGCCGCATGGCTGTCACGGCGCTCGGCCGGCTGGGCGGATTCCGCGTCCGGCGCGCAGATCTCGCATGAAAAGGCGTTCGCCTCCGACCCCCGGAATGCTTCCACGATGAAACGATTACTCGGCCTTGGAATCTGGATCGCGTTGGCCGCGTCGCTGGCCTGGGGCCTTGACACGTCCAAGCTCAAGCCCACCGGCTACGTCAACGATTTCGCGCACAAGCTCGACCCCAGCGGAGAGCGCGTGCTCGAAGCGTATTGCGCGAATCTTGAGCGGGCGACCGGCGCGCAAATGGCCATCGTGCTGATCGATTCGCTCGAAGATGAGCCGGTCGAAGACGTCGCCAACCGGCTGTATCGCCAATGGGGTATCGGCAAGAAAGGCACCGACGAGGGCCTGCTGATTCTGCTGGCGATCAAGGAGCGCAAGAGCCGCGTGGAAGTCGGCTACGGACTCGAGCCGATCGTCAGCGATGGATTTGCCGGCAGCGTGCTCCGCAATGTCCGGCCGATCTTGCAGCAAGGGAACTACGCCGCGGCGCTGCTTGCCGCCGCCGAAGAACTCGGCGATCAGATCGCGCAAGCAAAAGGCGTCGCGCTCGGCCAGGCGCAGGCCGCGCGGCCCCGTCCGGTTCGCACCCGGCCGGTGAGGGGCATCCCTCTGCCTCTGATTCTTCTGGGCCTGTTCCTGCTCTTTTCGCTGTTCGGGCGCGGAGGCGGCAGCGGCACGGGATTCCTCACCGGCATGCTTCTCGGTAACATGATGGGACGCCGAGGGGGCTGGGGCGGAGGCGGATTCGGCGGCTATGATGGCGGCGGAGGCGGCGGTTTCGGCGGATTTGGCGGAGGCGATTCGGGCGGCGGCGGCGCCTCGGGAGGCTGGTAGATGAGCCCTTTTTCCGGAGATCGGGGCTTCTTGTACAACGCGCGGCAGAACGGATATTTCTGGTGAACGGACGAAAGTAGCGAACGTGCCATGGATGAACTCAGAGAATTGGTGGGAAAGCTCGAAAACGCGTTTCACGACCGGCTTGTGTCGGTGATTCTCTACGGCTCGGCGGCTGCCGACGGAGCCACCGATTACTCGGACTTGAACGTGCTCTGCGTTCTGAAGCACGTCACGCCGCGCGAAATCGCCGACGGGGAACCGGTCGTCCGCTGGTGGCGCGGGCGCGGCCACATCTCGCCGCTCATGATGAGCGAGGAAGAAGCGCACAATTCGGCCGATAGCTTCCCGGTCGAATTCACGGACATGCAGGAGCGCCGCAAGGTGCTCTACGGCGTCGATGTGATCGCGGATCTGCAGGTCGATCCGAAGTATTATCGCGTCCACCTGGAGCACGAGCTCCGCGCGAAACTGTTCCGTTTGCGCCAGCAGGCCGCGGGCGTGCTCTCCGACGACGCCGCGCTGCTGAAGCTATGCCTGGATTCGGTCACGACGTTTTGTTTCCTGGGTCGTCACGCGCTGGCCGCCGCGCATATCGAGGTCGCGCACGAACGCCGCACCGTGGTCGAGCGTCTGGCGAAAGTTCTGCGCGCGGACATGTCGCCCTTTACGACGCTTCTCGACTTACGCGAGCGTAAAGAGCCGAACACGCCCCTGGACCCTGCCACGCTGTTCGCGGACTACCTGGAGTGCGTCCGGAAAATGGTCGAATTTGTGGATGGATTGGAACAGAAGTCATAAAGTGAGGACAAAGGCATGAAGATCCTATTGATCGTTTTGGCCGTCATCGTCTTGGTCGTGCTGATGGCCGGAGGCAGCCTGATGGGCACGCGAAACGAACTGGTTACCGAGCGCGAAGCTGTCAACGCCGCATGGTCGCAAGTGGACGTCGCGCTCGAGCGCCGCGCCGACCTGATTCCCAACCTGGTCGAAACCGTCAAAGGCTTCGCTAAACAGGAGCAAACCGTCATCGATTCGGTCACCAGCGCCCGCGCGGCCCTGGGCGGAGCACGCACGCCCGCCGAAAAGATTGCCGCCAACTCGCAGCTCGATACGGCGTTGTCGCGCCTGCTGGTGGTGGTCGAAAATTATCCGAACCTCAAGTCCAACGAGAACTTCCTGCGGCTACAGGACGAGCTCGCCGGAACTGAGAATCGCATCGCCGTCGAGCGCCGCAAGTACAACGAGACCGTTCAACGTTACAACACCGACATCGAGCTATTCCCCAAGAACATCGCCGCGTCGTTGTTTGGATTCCAGCGCAACGACGCCTACTTCAAGGCTGAAGGCGCGGCCCGGGAGACTCCCAAGGTGAAATTCTAAGACTCGAGGGTTCAGGTAGGGGCATCGCCGAATCGGCCAATCTACTTAATTAGCCTTAGAACTACAGATCGAAAGTTTTAAGCGTTCTGGAACTCTTAGCCAATTTTGGCCGCCCCACCCTTCCCGCCGTCCGTGTATCATAAAAGACACTGCCCGGCTTCCTTGGCCGGGCAAATTCTCCCACGGTTTGAAGTAGCAATGCGATTAGGGCAAATAAAGTGGAACGGCGCCGTAACCGCCGCCATCTTTGATGTTTGTTCAGCACGTCCGATCCCAGATTACACGCTGTGCGATTTGATTCTGCGAGCGGAAAAGGAAGGTGAAAGTCTTCCGCATCTCGCTTCCGGCCTGGCCAGCCGCCAGCCGGTATCGGCGAAACCGTTGATTCCTATCCATCCTCGGGAGGTTTGGGCAGCCGGTGCGACTTATGCTGCCGCGGCTGCCGCCCGCGATGCCGGCATCAACGGGGGCTCCGTCCATCACCGCCGCGCGTACACGGCCGCCCGTCCTGAATTCGTGCTGAAGGGCACGTCGCGCGTGTGCGTCGGACCCGGCCAGAGCATCGGCATTCGCCCGGATTCCACCTTCACTGCGCCCGCCCCGGAGCTGGCCGTGGTGCTCGGCGCCAAAGGCCGCATCCTCGGTTATACATTGGCCAACGACGTCACTGCACGCGATCTCGAATTTGAAAATCCCTTTTATCTCAACCAGGCAAAGACCTATAGCGCTAGTTGCTCGCTCGGCCCCGTGATCGTGACCGCCGACGAAATCCCCGATCCCCACGCGCTCGAAATGAGCGTCCATATTCACCGCAACGGCCAGCCGATCTTCGAGGCGCAGGTTTCCACGGCGGAGCTCGTTCGCAACCTCCAGGCGATGATCGATTGCCTGATGTGCGCCAATCCGGTGCCCCCTGGCTCGGTGTTGCTCACCGGTTCCGGCATCATGGTGAACCGCGAAGCCGCGCTCACCGATGGCGACAGCGTGACAATCCGGATGAAACCGCTCGGCGAGCTGACCAACACCGCGGCCGTTCTAAATTGATTCCGGCAGCGTGCCATTTCGTCACCATTTACTATATAATGAGTTCCTATTCCGGTTGGAGGGAGCCGATAATTTGAAGCCATTTATCCTACCGCTTGCGCTCGCCGCGAGCGTCCCCGCGTGGGGAGAGCCGTCCTTTTTAGCGACCTGGGAACGGGATCCAATGTTTACAGCCTCTACGGCGTCTCAGGCGTTATAAGCGGATCTTCAAGTCCCGAGGGTGGGAGTTACACTACAGCCCAACTTTTCACGGTTGGAGGAGCCGGCGCGCAAGCCGTGGGCCAGATTGACCTCGGCGTCACGTACATCGACCCGCCATACACCTTTTACGCGAGCCTCTGGACCGACTCCAGCGGCGCACCCGGAACGCAGGTCGCGGGCGCGTTCTGGAACAATCTTTCGACAAACGAAGCCGTGTTTACATGCTGCTCCCTGGTCACGATTAGCGGAATTAGCGGAGTCACGCTGACGGGCGGTCAGTCATACTTCCTTGTTCTGGGTCCGGTCAGCATCAGCGATACGAGCTTGAACGTGTGGATGTTCAATACAGTCGGCGCCGTTGGCGACTATCAGTATTCCAATAACGGCGGCTCTAGCTGGGTCGATGAGGGCGCGCCCGGTCCGTTGTCCGCCTTCGACGTCCTCGGCACCCCCGAGCCCGCGTCGCTCGGGCTCTCGGGCCTTGGCCTCGCCGGGATGTTTCTGTTGCGGGGTCGGCGGCGAGGACTAAGCCGCTAGCTCCGGCGCGCCGAGCGACGTTTGCTTTCCATCGCCACGCGCAGAATGCGATTGATCCGCGTTTGATATCCTCGACCCTGGCCTTTCAGCCAATCGAGCACGTCCGCATCCAGCCGGATGGTGAGCTGCTTCTTCACAGGCGGCCACTCTACGGTAGCCCTCTTGAAGAAACTCTGATCAAGGGCGGGGATATCCGAATAGTCGATGTCCGAATCCCTCATCCTGTCAATGCGCGTTAAGTCGCTCTTGATAGATTTTCTGCTCACGGCGGTTGCCCTTTCTCATGGAGACGATTCGCGACGCCTCTTCGCGTGGCGCATGGACGATAACGACTAGTCTTCCGGCCAACAGTCCCAAGGTGATGAGGCGTATCTCTCCATAGTCAAAGCGGTCATCCTGGAAAGTAACGCACGGTCCGGCGAATACCAGCTCCGCGTCCTCGAATCGCAATCCGTGCTTGGCGAAATTGGCCCGGCTCTTCGCTTCGTCCCATTCGTATCTATTTCAATTGTAACTCTATTTGTAGTTACACATTATGGCGGATCGCCGCCCTCTTCCATTTCTTCTAACCGTTCCGCTTCCTTCGCATGCCGCTTCAGCACCCGGATCGCGTTCCCGGAGCTGAAGCCCGCCAGCCGCAACTTCCGGTACGCCGACGCCAGGTGCTTCTCTTCCTGCAACAGCGCCCCGAGATCCTTGCCGCGATACTTACGTTCCAGAAATTTCTCGATCATGGCAACCTCGTCGGTTTCCTGGAACGCCGCGTCGGCCGCTTTCCTGGCCACCGGGGGAGCCACGCGCCGCGCCATCAGATCACGCAGCACACGCGCCTTCCCGAGGCCCTCCTGATCACGTTTCCAGCTCGCGAAACCCTCTGCAAAACGTCCGTCGTTGAGATAGCCCATCTGCTTCAGCCGCGCCAGCACATCGTCCACGTCCGCTGCCTGCGCCGCGCGCCGCTTCAACTTTTCTCGCAGCTCCGAGACCGTCTGCGCGCGAGAGGAAAGAATCTTCGCCGAGTAAGCCATCAGGCCTGCGTGATCGAGCGGTTTGGGTTTGCGGCTGGCCACTGAAGGAAAAGTGCGGTGAAGGCCGCGAGATTCTCCGCTGCTCAAAACGGAAAAGCCGCCCGCTGCCTTGCGGAGCGGACGGCTTTTGGTTATTGCTGAATTCGTTTCGTGGATTCCCCAGCGAGATTAGGGGCGATTCACATTCTCCGCCTGCAGGCCTTTCGGTCCGCGTTTTACCTCAAACTCCACCTCGGCGCCTTCCTCGAGGGTCCGGTATCCGGACATCTGAATGGCAGAAAAGTGGACAAATACATCCTCGCCGCTGGACCTTTGGATAAATCCATAGCCCTTGGCGGCGTTAAACCATTTCACAACACCCTTTTCTCTCACTACTGGTATCTCCTATTCCATTCCCGGTTTTCCCCGGGACGTTCCTTTACCGCCGTCCATGTCCGCCTCAACTGCAAGAGCCGGTTGACTTTCGCGGCGGTAAAACTTTGGTCATTGTCTCATGCAGTCGTGCGGTTCTGCAAGAAAAAAACACATCATGACAGAATCAAAAATTTGGTCGCGGGACAATTCGGGAACCGATTTGCCGGCGATGCAGACTATCTCAATTGAATCAGTGGATTGGATTGTGAATTTCCTGAGGAAAAATATTTCCCCATCAGCCTCTGCCGCTACTTCGCCAGCTCTCTGTAGTACCGGGCCAGATCCAGCGGTGGTGGGACCTTCCCCATCGCCCGCAGAAAACCCGAAACCTGTCCGCGATGGTGCGTCCCGTGATTCACCACGTGCAGCACGATCTGCCATGCCGGCATCTCGAAAGAATTGCCCTTTAGGTCCGTCCAGGCGATCGAGGCCTCGGCCGCTTCCGCCGTCAGGGCCGACGCCCACGTCTTCCACCGCTGCATGAGGGGCGGCCAATCGTTTTGCAGCACCGAAAAGTGCATGTCGCGCTCGGGATCGATAAACTTCGCCGGGGCATCGCCCGCAACGCGCGCCATCCAAATCCGATCGGCGGCGAAACAGTGCACCAAGGTGCCCAGTGGCGTCTTGTCGGCTGTTGCGAAATCTCGCGTGAGTTCGTCAGGCGTCAATTGAGCAGCCGCCTCCACCAATCGGGCGCTGGCCCACGCCGTGTAATCGATGTGCGTGCGAAGAACCTCGGGAGAAATGAGCATGGATTCATTGTGCCACGCCGGTCGCCGGCCGAGAATGACACGGCGACGCTACCGTGCCCGGAATCCGCGAGCCGTGGTCGACAGGCGTCTCTTGCACGCCGCGCTTTCACGGATCACTTTTCTCTATCCCCCGCGCTTGAACTGGGATAGAGTGGAGGCATGAGGTGGCTTTATATACTTGCGATTGCCATAGTGCTGGCCCTCGCGTGCAGCGCGCAGGCCCTTTACACATACACGGGCAAAGACTTCACTTCCGTCTCTGGCACCGTCACTACCTCCGATTTCATCGGTGTTTCCTTGACCTTTGCCTCGGCGCTTCCGGCCAATCAGACAGTGGCGCCCGTGAGCCCTACGGCGTGGACCATGAGCGACGGGATCAGCACCTTGTCCTCGAGCGATGGCGTCTCCACGCTGACCGCTCAGATCGGCACCGACGCGAAGGGCAATATCATTAGCTGGAATATCTCCGGCTCCGGATCCGGCGTAACCATGACGACCTGTCTGATCGGTGTTTTGTGCGGCGCCGACAGCACGATCCATACGTCAGGCGCAAGTGTCACGGGCACGGGCAATACGTCGATCGGCAACTCCGGAACATGGGTAAGCGGGCCCGGCACATCGCCTTCGCCCACCCCGCCTACGCCCGGATGCAGCTATTCGCTCAGCAGCAATGGGCTATCCTTTTCCGCAGCGGGCGGATACGGAAGTGTCGGCGTGGTGGCGCCCGCTGGATGCCCCTGGACGGTCGCGGGCGCGCCTGCCTGGATCGTCTTCATCGGCCCGATCTCAGGCAGCGGCAGCGGCTCGCTCAACTATCAGGTGTTGGGCAACACGGGGATCTCGGCTCGCTCGGTGACGATGACCATTGCCGGCTTGCCGTTCACGATCACCGAAGCCGCGTTTCCCTCGCAGTCAACAATTAGCTCGATTCCGGACCTGGCCGCCGAAGGCGGATGGACCACTACGTTTACGCTGCTGAACAAGGGCCCGAACTTGGCCCAGGCAAACCTTGCCTTCTACGACGATTTCGGAAATCCACTGGTGCTGCCCCTGGTGTTCCCGCAATCGCAAACGTCGGAGACCGGGGCTTCGATCAGCCAGGTCCTCAGTGCCACTGCTTCGCTGGTGGCGCAGGCCACCGGGCCAGCCAACGTGCCTTCCGTGGAAGGCTCCGCAATTCTGACCGCGAACAGCGGCGTCGACGGGTTTGCGATTTTCCATTACGCGCCTACCGCGCAGGAGGCGGTCGTGCCGCTTGAAACGCGCGTTGCACCGGCCTATACGTTGGCGTTCGACAACACCAACGGCGTCTCCACCGGCATCGCGCTGGAGAACGTTTCCGCAGCGCCGGCGACGATTCCTGTACTGATCCGCAACGACGCGGGAGCCCAGGTAGTCTCCACCACGATCACGCTTCCCGCCTTCGGACACGTTTCATGCGTGCTCTCGCAAGTGCCGTGCTATCCGGTGACCGCCAACCTTCGCGGAACCGTCGAATTCGACACTCCTTCCGGCGGACAGATCAGCGTTGCGGGGATCCGCTACACGCCGCCGGGAACGCTCACGACGATTCCGTCGCTCGCCAACGTGGTCGCCACCGGCGGCGAGTTGGCGCATCTCGCCATCAACGGCGGATGGCAAACGACATTCGTGCTCGTCAACACGAGCTCCGGCAGCGCGACGGCGACTTTAAAGCTCTTTGATGACAATGGGAACCCGCTGCCCATCGCCTTGTCGTTTCCGCAGACGGGAACCGCGCTGACCACGCCCGTCAGCAGTTACAGCCAGACGGTTCCGCCGAATGCATCGTTTTGGGTGCAGGCCACGGGCGCGGCGGCCGCCGCGTTGCAGACCGGATCGGCGCAGCTCACCGCCACGGGCGACATCGGCGGATACGCGATCTTCCGCTACAATCCGAACGGGCAGGAGGCAGTGGTGCCGCTCGAAACCCGCAACGCGTCGGCGTACCTGATCGCCTTCGACAATACGTCGGGAACGGCCACCGGCATCGCCGTCAGCAACGCGTCATCACAGTCGATCGACATCCCCGTCACCGTGCGCGACACGACCGGCGCGACGCTCGCCGTCGGATCGTTGGTTCTGCCGGCGAACGGACATACCTCCTTCGTGCTTGCGTCGCAGTTTCCACAAGCCGCAGGAATCTTCGGAACGGTGGAGTTCGAGGCGCCCAGCGGAGGGACCATCAGCGTGCTGGGCATTCGCACACCTCCCACGCTGACGTTCACCACGCTGCCGCCTCTGGCCGAATAAGCTTGGCGCCCTGCGCCAGCCACGCCACGGGCGGCACGCATCCTGCGTGCGGTTGATAGACTAAATCTTTTCACGCGCGATTCGGAGGGCGAATTGTGAAACGTTTCCTGGCGTCGAGCCTTTTGGCGGCCATATCCGCGTTACCAAGCGCGGCGGCTCCACCGCCGCCGTCCATCGTTTCCATTTCGGTTTGCAGCTCCACCGGTGCGGGAGGCCAAGGCAGTTGTCCTGCCGGATCGTTCGACACGCATCAAATCGTGCTCGGTCCCAACGGCGGCGTGATCAACAGCTACGATGCGAAAGCAACCGCCGATGAGCATTCCACTGTGTTTCCGCCGGGGGCGTTGGGAACTAACACCGACTACCTCTTCTTCGTGGGCTCCGGCACGAACCTCAGCCCGGACATCGGCACGTCGGTTCTGTCCGGCGGCACCGGCCCCGCGAGCAGCGGCCAGTGGATTTTCAACCCGGCAACCTCCGATGGCTACGGTGTCTACACTGGCGGATTCGGTCCCGTGTTCCGCCCGCCGTCGTCGGAGCAGAACTGCCCGGTGGTGAGCAATGCAACGTTGCAAGACCCGACGTTCGATCTGAATTACGCCGCCCCCGGAACCGTGATCAAAGACCCGACCGCCCCCGCCGGAAGTCTGCTCATGATTTACGAAGGGACGAACACTTGTGTGGGCAGCAGCGGCGGACCGCGTGCGGGCGCAGGCGTCGCCTACATTTCTACGTCGATTGCCACGTCGCTCGACTACGGCAAGACTTGGCCCACTTATCGCGGCACGTCAACGTTTTCGTTCGTGCAGATGCCATTTGGGAATCAAACCTCTGGGCCCAATGCTCCTTCCGGCGCGCTCGGTGCGAATGTGTGCGAGGGCAATAATTGCGGCGTGACGCCCTCCGCGGCTTACGGCCGCTATCCCGTGTTCACGCCGCCCCTTTCCATCGCCGCGGCCATCGCCGCCGCTCAGACTTTCAACGGCGATACGGGAGACGCGGAACCTTCCGCGTTCCTCGACGACGCAAGCGGCATCAACCCTCCGTATGTTTACATCGTTCACAATTACGCTCCGGTCGGAGGGCAAGGGACGGACATTGCTGTGGCACGCGCGCAACTGAGCGGAGGCGCCGCGCCCTTGAGCTTTAATAGCTGGAATGGGCAAGCGTTCAACTCGCCGGGCATCGGCGGCGCGGAGGCATACATCCTGCCAAGCGGGCCGTTTCAAAATTGCGAGAGCTCAGGTCAACTGCGCGGGGGCGGCTCCATCCAATACGTCGAGACGACGCGCCAATACTTGCTCCTTTTCACCTGCCGCTCCACCAGCGATCCGGCGCTGGGCATCGGAGGCGGTCCCGCTGGTGTCGCATGGTTCTATGCGACCAGCCCCGATCCGTCCAATCCGGCGTTGTGGTCGACGCCCCAGGAAATCACGGGCTCCTTCAGCACGATCGATAGCTCGGGTGGCTGTTCGTCCTACAAGGGTTGGTATCCCACGATGATGTCTCTCGGCGCTGTGCCGGGCCACATCACAACCAGCGGCTACGTGTTCTATCTATGGGGCTGCGAGACCGGCGCGGGGACCACGACGGCTCCGCCGCGGCAGTACTCGTCTCGCATGTTCACCATCACGTTGTCCCAGCCGTGCACGTATTCGTTCGGCTCCGCTGGCCAGGCGGTTTCGTCCGCGGGCGGCAGCATCACGCTGAACATCACGACCGCGGCGAATTGCCCCTGGTCGGTCGGGCAGCTTCCTTCGTGGATCACGGTCGCGGGCGCGAGTGCGGGTGTCGGTCCCGGAACCGTGACATTGAACGTCGCCCCGAATTCCGGAGCCGATCTCTTTGCATCCATCACGATCGGAGGCACTTCGTTCCTTGTCGAACAGGAGGCGCCGGCGCTGAGCGGCCTCAACTTCAGCGGATCGATGCCGCACCTGGCTGCGGAGGGAGGCTGGCTGACAACATTCACGCTGGTCAACAAAGGACCATCCTCGGCGATCGCGCGGATGACCTTATTGGCCGATTCGGGCAATCCGCTCACCGTGCCCGTAAACCTGCCACAGCAGCCGCAGCTCGCCGGTTCCATCCTCGCTTCTTCGCTCGATCAGACGATTGCGCCCGATGCGACCTTCGTGATGCAGGCCGCCGGACCCGCGAACGTCGCGTACGTCACTGGATCGGCGCAGCTCGCGGCCACGCTGCCGCTGGCCGCAGGCGTGGATGGATTTGCCATCTTCCACTTCACGCCGAGTAATCAGGAAGCCGTGGTCCCCATGGAGACGCGCAATGCCTCCTCGTACCTGCTGGCGTTCGATAACACCAACAACGTCCTGACGGGCGTCGCGCTGGAGAATGTGTCGGGAGCGGCGGCGAGCATACCGCTCGTCATTCGCGACGACACTGGCCGCGTGTTGCTGACGCCGGTGATCGCGCTGCCGCCCTACGGACATATGTCGTGCGTGCTGTCGCAGGCGCCCTGTTATCCGGCGACCGCGAATATTCGAGGTACGGTGGAGTTCGACACCCCCGTCGGAGGCCAGATCAGCGTCCTCGGGATTCGCTACACTCCGCCGGGAACGCTCACCACCATCCCCGCGCTGGCTAATGTCGGGACCGGCGGAGGAACGATCGCGCACCTGGCGGTGAACGACACCTGGCAGACGACGTTCGTGCTGGTGAACACGGGCACCAGCGCGGCGAACGTGACCCTGAAGTTTTTCGACGACAACGGCAACGCGCTGGCGCTGCCGCTGACATTTCCGCAAGGAACCATCGCGCCGCAGACGGCTTCCTCGCTCACCGAAACGATCGCGCCGAACGCGTCGCTGTGGGTCGCAAGCGTAGGCGCGAACCCGCAGGCCGCGACGTTCGAAGAGGGCTCGGCGCAGTTGACGACGACGGGCAACGTGGGCGGGTTCGTGATTTTCCGCTACAACGCGAACGGGCAGGAGGCAGTGGTGCCCCTGGAATCGCGCAACGCGGGTTCCTACTTTCTGGCGTTCGACAACACCAACGGGACCGCGACGGGCGTGGCGATAAACAATGCGTCCGGGCAGGCGATCAACGTGCCCGTGACATTGCGCGACGGAACGGGCGCGGTGCTCACCATCGGATCGATTCCGCTTCCCGCCAACGGGCACACGTCGTTCGGCCTGGTGCAGCAGTTTCCCCAAACGGCCGGAGTCCTCGGAACCGCGGAGTTCGACGCCCCGGCAGCCGCCACCATCAGCGTGCTCGGGATTCGATCTCCTCCTGCGCTGACGTTCACCACTCTGCCCGCATTGGCGAAATAGCTCATTACGCATCGGCGGCGCCTTGAGTCGCTGTGGCGTGTGTGGCAAACTGAATCTCCGGAACTTCCCGGAGGAGTTTGCCTATGAAATATTTTGCTGCGCTTGCCAGTGCTGCGTTATTCGTGTGGATGCCGGGCTTGATCACCCCGCCGGCCTTGGCCGCCTCCGCCGATGAGTTGATCGCGCAGGCCGTGACGCCTCTGCCGGACGATCTGCGCGCCGGTGCGACTGTTCTCACCTACGACACAACCACCGGCGCCCGCAAAGTCCTGCGCCAGGGCACCAACGGCATCGAATGCCAGCCCGAGAATTCCTGGGACGAATTCACGCGCTGCTACAGCAAGCTGATTGCGCCGCGCTACGATTTTGAAGCGAAATTGCGTGCCGAAAAGAAATCCGAAAAAGAGATTGAGGCCGCGACGGAAGCTGCGTTCAAGTCCGGCGCCCTCAAAGCGCCCCCTGCCGGCACGATGTCCTATCGTTTGTCGAACAAGGACGGCGTGATCAAGCGTCTGTGGATCGTCTCGGTGCCCTACGCGACGCATGACATGCTGGGCGTCTCCACCGTCAGCCAGCGCGACGCGGCGCTGAAAGGCCACGGTCTGCCGTGGATGATGCTCGAAGGCACCGCCGGCGCGCACATCATGATCCCGATCAACTAGGCCTCGTGGCGCACGCGCTTCCGCGTGCCGCGTCTAGACTCATCTCGATGCAGTGCTGTTGGTGTCCTTTGGCGCGCCGTGGCGGACGGAGCTTTCGGCTGCATGGTGGAGTTGAACTGAAGGGCGACGTCCAGCCAGGCCTCCAGCTCGTGGTCCAGGTCCGTGCCGCGCTCGTTGATGAAGATCAGCGTCTTCATCCGTTTTCCGGTTTCATCCACCAAACGTGTGTGCGGCTTGCGCAGCGCCTTCGCCGCACCTTCCCCGGAAAGCCGCAACATCAGCTCAGTTCCGCGAACGCCGCAGCACATATTGCCATTTACCATGAACACGAGCGCGCCGAACATGCGCTTCTCGAGCAATGCCGCCCGCGTGACCCTTCGTGCGTGAAGAATCGTGCGGACGCGATCCACCAATCCTTCGTCGAACGCCATGATTTCTCCAGAATAATTCCAAAGGGGCCCTCGTGCGAGCGTGATACACTGACCATTCCCGAGGATCTCGACATGCTGAATGCCACGAAAAACAAGGTTCTCCCAGCGACCATTATCGGATCGCTACCCCGGCCCTCCTGGTACACGGAGAATCTCGGCACGCGCTCTTTTCTCGACGCGATGGTGAACTCACGCTATCGCGAGCAATATACCGACGCGCTCTCCGTGTACGTGCGCGATCAGGAGCTGGCGGGCCTCGACATCTGCACCGACGGCGATTGCCGCTTCGATCAGGACGTCGGCGGCCAAAGCTGGACCAGCTACCCTCCGCATCACATGAACGGCTTCGAGCACTCCCATCCCAAGCTCGCGCGCGCCGGCGCCGGAGGCATCGCCTTCCCGCGCGGCCATATCCTGCACGATTATCTGGAGGCGCGCGTCATGCCAAAAATCATTGGCCCGGTCAGCCGCGGCGAAATGCAGTACGCCGAGCTGTGGAAGGCCGCGCAGCGCATGACCAGGACGCCCGTTAAGTTCGGCACTGTCACGCCCGAGCTCGTCGCCTTCGCCGTCCAGGACGAGCATTACAAAGATCTGCCCTCTCGCATCATGGCGCTGAGCGACGCCTTCAACGAAGAGCTGCACGACCTCGCCGACTCCGGCTGCCCCGTAATCCAGATGGAAGAGCCGCAGATCCACCTGCTGGCCGCGCGCGGCATCGTCGACAACGTCATCAACCCGGAATTCATGTTGAAAGTATTCAACAACACAGTGCGCGGCCTGCGCGCCAAGACCGAAGTATGGTGCCATACCTGCTGGGGAAATCCCTCGCAGCAGCGCATGTTTGCCAAGGTCCAATCCTACGAACCCGCGCTCGATCTGCTGAATCAGGTGGACGCCGACGTGATCACTTTTGAGACCAAGAGCTCCGGCGCGATCGATCTTCCTGCAATCGGCCGCAAGATCACGGACAAGAAAATCGGCATCGGCGTCATTGATCATCACACCTTGCAGGTGGAATCACCCGAAGAGGTCGCCGATCTCGCGCGGCTCGCGCTGAAGCACATTCCGGCCGAGCGGCTGATCCTGTGCTCGGATTGCGGTATGGGCCGTGAAGGCATGAGCCGCCGCCACGCCTTCTACAAAATGGCGTCGCTCGTGCGCGGCGCCAACATCGTGCGGCGCGAAATCGGAGCGGCGGAAGCGGAGTGCCTCGCCGCCGATCCGAAATTCTCGCTGATTCGAACGTAACCGCGCCGGATGACGATGACAGATTGGTGAACTTTCGCCGCCTGTAATCGAACTGTAGAATTCGCCCGCTATTCTCGGCAACGTGAAGCGATTCCTTCCCGCGATCGTCGCGTTCGCCCTCGTTGCGGCGGCCGCGTGCTCTATAGTGACCCTTATGGCCGCCGATCAGGCGCGAAAAATCCTGGTGCACGGACATCGCGGCGCGCGTGCGATGCGCCCGGAAAACACGATCCCGGCGTTTGAATACGCCATCGCGCAGGGAGTGGACGTTCTCGAACTGGACATGGGCGTAACGAAAGACGGCGTGATTGTTGTTTCGCACGACCCGATCCTGCATCCGCCCGTATGCTCCGGTCCGCGGCCCGAAGCCAGGATCCACGATTTAACGCTCGCGGAAGTGCAGCAATGGGATTGCGGGCGCATCCAGAATCCCGGATTTCCGACACAGCAGGCCATTCCCGGCACGCGCATGCCGACGCTTGAAGAAGTATTCGCGCTCGCGCCCAAAGGCAATTTCAAATTCAATATCGAGACCAAAATTTTCGCCGATCACCCCGAGCTCGCCCCTCCGC
>Ga0187771_10001161_pt1 | contig 17395 bp, 10 predicted proteins | sample 0116_SJ02_MP15_1_FD_133139 | JGI IMG/M metagenome (GOLD analysis project Ga0187771, IMG submission 133139) | Tropical peat soil microbial communities from peatlands in Department of Meta, Colombia - 0116_SJ02_MP15_10_MG | ecosystem: Environmental > Terrestrial > Soil > Wetlands > Peat | place...
CAATATCTATGCTGATGTCAAACCGGAACGTTTCAGACAATTATATGATGTGCTTTGCCGGAAGGCTTCGGAGATTAACGAGATGCATCGGAATTCTCTATGGGAAGGCCCATCTCCTAAAAAGGAAATTGGTATGACTAGCCAGGCCCCGGATGGTTTTGAAAGCAAACTCCGTGAAAAGTGGCAGGAAATTCCCGCAACCCGTCAGGATAGAGCCTTCAGCTCCGATCTTCTCAACTGGCGCGATGATCAACTGCTGGAATATTGGGAAGAATGCAGGCGGCAGACCACAACGCCCGAGGTACGTGGCTGGTTCCAAGATCTGTACAAAGATGATTTTTCGGGACTGGATATTGCCGATGTCGGACCAGGGGTTGGTGTTGACGGAATTTTCTTTGCCCAACGCGGGGCAAAGGTGACTTTTGTGGATATTGTCGAGGACAATCTCAAGTTACTTGCACGAATTTGCAAGCTGAAAGGGGTTGCGGCCGATTTTTATTTTATCGATGACTTCTTTACGTACCATTTTGAGAAAGAATTCGATGTTTTTTTGTTTATCGGTTCGATGATTAATGCCCCCTTCGATTTCACGCAGCGGCAGTTGAAGTCAATGCTTGCGTTTCTCCGTCCTGGTGGCAGAGTACTTATGCTTGGTTATCCAAAGGAACGCTATGTTCAGTTGGGGGCAAAAAGTTGTGAAGAGTTCGGCAAGATGACAGATGGCGAACGCACACCTTGGTGCGAGTGGTATGACGATGAAAAGGTCAGAGCACTTTTTGGTCCCGGATTCAGGCTGAATTGGAGTCGCAATTTTGGACAGAACAACATAGAATTTAACTGGTTTGATCTCTCGAAGAATACAGAGCCTGCTCAGCAGGGTGAAGCGCCGCCAAGCGTAATGGCCGTGCCAGAAATTGGTACTGACATTTCCATGGTTCATGTTTTCGATCTCCATGAGGCACTTGGTTTTGGAAATCCAATTGACTACCCGAAAACGTCGCTCACAAAAAAATTTTCCCAGTGGAGGATGGAAGTCGATGATGCGCCGATCTTCCGCTACATCTACAGCAATATTCAGCCGCGCCGGCATCTTGAGTTCGGGACCTGGCTGGGAAAGGGGACGGTTTTCTGCCTCGAGGAGTGCGCCGCAACGGTCTGGACGATCAATATGCCGTTCGGCGAGGGGTCCTACGGCTTCTACGACGAAGAGTTGCCCGAGGCCCATGCCTGGGCCCGCAAAATCGGCATGGCAGTAACAAGCCGGTACTCGTCCGATGCCATAGGTTTTATCGGCAGGGCCTACCTGGAGCGCGGCATGGGCAACCGGGTCTGCCAGATATATTGCGACAGCAGGGAATGGGATTCAGCCAATTTCCCCGTCGGTTTTTTCGATACAATTCTAGTGGATGGCGGACACGATGCTGACGTTGTGGCGAGCGATACCCGCAAGGCATTGCCCCTGCTCCGTTCCGGGGGGATAATCATGTGGCATGACTTCTGCCCGACCGAATACCGGAAGTTCGAAGCATGTCAGGGAGTCATGGCCGGGATCAGCCGGGAGTGGGAATTTATCAAGAGCGAAACGGCAAAACTTTTCTGGGTTTATCCCAGCATGATTCTGGTTGGCGTCAAGAAGTGACCTTTGGCGGACGTTTGAGGGCGTTATGATATCTGTCATAGTTTACGGAAGAAACGATTCGTACGGCTATAACCTGGCCAAGCGCGCCGCCATAAGTCTCAACTGCATTGCCCAGGTACTGGACCATGAAGACGACGAGATCATTTTTGTTGATTGCAATACCCCTAACGATATCCCGACCTTTCCGGAATCGATTGCCGATACGTTGACGCTTCGTGCCAAGGAGTTGCTGCGCGTGTTGCGCCTGCGCCCCGAGCAGTTTGAACGAGGGAAAAACGGTACGAAATTCAAGGTGCTGGAGCCGCTGTGCCGGAATATCGCCATCCGCAGAAGCAACCCTGCCAACCGGTGGATACTGAATACCAACACCGACATGGTGTTTACGCCGCTCAATGATGGGGTTTCCCTATCGAGTATAGTCAGTGGGCTTGCGGACGGCTTCTACGAACTGCCGCGCTTCGAGATGCCCGAGTCGTTGTGGGAATCGACTGACCGGATGGACCCGTCGGCCATCATCGGGTCTTTCAGGCGATGGGGGCTCAGGCTGCATATCGACGAGGTCGTCTCCGCTTCTCCGGAGACCCTCTTTGACGGGCCGGGTGATTTCCAACTCTCCCTGAGGAGCCAGCTTTTTGAAATCAGCGGCATGAATGAACGGATGGTCCTGGGATGGCACGTGGACAGCAATCTCTGCAAGAGAATGTGGCTGTTGAACGGCAAAACGAGAACGATTCTCGACAGGTTGCACGCTTTTCATTGTGATCACACCCGTATTCAAACGGTCTATCATGTTGCTGGTAAATCAACTGAAAACAGCCTGTCCGAATTTTTTGTCGATGTTGCGACCCCCTACGTTCCGGAACAAGCCGCCAGCTGGGGCATGCCCGATGAGGAGCTGGAAGAAATCAGGCTGGATGAACGCCGTTCATCCAGGGTTTCTTCCATACTTGAGGCGCTTTTGCCGGGGATGGACAGGCCCATTGCCGGGCAGACCACCGTAGCGGGCTTTGATTGCGGACTGTATTACGATAATTACCATGCTTTCCCCTATCTTGCCGATATTGTTGTAAACCTTCCTGCACACGCACCCATGGGATATTTCGGCTGCAATGTGCAGATGCTTGAATTGCTGTCCGAATTGCGGCGCTTGCTCGGTCATTCGGGGGAGATCGCGTATTGTGCGGATATGCCGGTTCCGATTCCGCCGACGGTGTCGTGCCGCCCGGCGTCCCGCGAAGAGATCTGCGGCAGTGCGGGATCGTTCGTCATGGACCTTTCCATGAAGCACCTGCCGTCGCGGTCCAATCATGTTGGGCTGCCGGTCCCCGACAAATGCCGAGAGGTCGTGCAGTTCGCCCGGACCATGTCTGATGAGATCATGGGTGTTGCCCGGTGCGAAAAGGAGAGGAGTATGGGTAACGGCCCGCTGCGGCCCGTCATTTTTGTCGGGTGTCACTCCTCAAGTTTCGACGAAATCATAAAATCGCTTTTTTCCTGTGCGGCAACGCCGGCAAATACGTACGTGAGAAACGGTGTTGTTTCGCCTGAAGCCTTTGTCGCGCCTCCGCCGATCATGCCGCTTCATTTCTATGTTATCGGTGCTTCGGAAGCGGATATTGTGGCATGGATGTCGAACCGCCTCGACAGGCCGGTCAGTCCTGAAGACGTCCATATGGCGAAGGATTTCTATGGCATGTTCGTTGGGGCAAAGGACCAGCGGAGAATGTTTGACGCCCTTGAAACCCTGCTCAGCTTCGATGCCGGGAGAGGGTGGCTGCAGATGCAGATCGAGATTGCCGGAATAAACGGTGTGCCCGAATATGGAGAGTCTCTCCGAAGATTCATAGAAGATTATAAAAAACGTTGGCACAGCCATGGGAGATGAGTGGACCCCTATGCACGGTTCGGAGAGGCACGAATGACAACAGGGTATGAAGGCGGCCGGCAATTGACCGGAAGGCTGATCGGAGGCAGCACAATTGCACTCCATCCCGATACCGTGCGGTATGCCCGGGCATGGGATATGGCCTCACCCGGCATGGCGTCCCTGGAGGCGGAGGAGGCGTCCCTGGCCAATGCGTTGCATGATCTGTGCAGCCGATATGGGCAACCCTTTGTCATCGACGTCGGGGCGCACGTGGGGACGCTGTCTCTCGTCGGCGCCCTCCACGAAGGGATGCGCGGCCTCTCCTTTGAACCCCATCCCGCGGTGTGTGACATTCTCAGGCAGAACCTTGCTCTCAACGGTCTTTCGGGCAGATTTGCCGTCCATCAGAAAGCAGTTTCGAACCACTCCGGCAGAAGGGGCCTGAAATCGCCGCACAAGGATAAAGAATCGGGCATGTCCTGCATAGGACAACCCAATTTCAGAAATTATAAGGAAAATTACGTTGATGTTGTGAAACTCGATGATCTTGTCGCTGTCAGCGGCAGCGAGTCGGTGGATATAATTACAATAGATACCGAAGGTTGCGAATTGTTCGTATTGCTGGGCGCTATTGCAACAATCACCAGGCATAAGCCCGACATCCTGATTAAAGTCAACTGGTCAACCCTCATACAATTTGGCGTCAATGCCAACCACCTTACCAATTATCTGGATTTGATCGGCTATCATGGCTGTTGGATAGGCCCGGAAGCGATGGTTTTCAGGCACCCGTACAGGAAAACGGGCGATTTGAAAAGGAATTTTGCGGATAAGCCCGAACTTGGGGGATTGAAGATTGCCGTTGTAAAGCAGGTATACGATGTGTTCGGCCCCTGGCGCAGCGAGAGGTATGACGCTGCCGATCCGTGGAAAATATTGCGGAAATGGCCGTCGAAATACAGTTATCTTGAAATGGCCCACCTGTTTCAGCCGGATTGGTATGTCGTCCCCTTTTGTCATGATTCCACAAGTGTGCGGCAAAAGATAGATTACCACCAGCAGGTCCTTGACGATAACATGGAGGCTGTGGGGCATATTGGCGAAGTTCCCTTTGAAGACTATGATGTGGTCATATCCCTCGACCCGATCCTGCGTCCCGCTGGAAACGGCACAACCCTTTACGCATACCTTCAAAACGAACACCACCATGGCGAATACGCACGATCCCTGAAATGCCCGCTCCCCGGTTACGATCTGTTTCTGGACCATATGCTGCAGGCGCCTGCCTGGGTCTATAGCCTGCCGCAACCGGTGGCGTTTCCTTATCCCCGTAGCCCCTATCATGTGCGGAATGTCTGCAAAGAGCACAAAAATGGCGCTGTGTGGGTCGATAAACGCTTCATCATGATGCTTACCCATGGCAACGAGGCGGTTGACCGGGGCGGTTTCGATGCAACCGTGATGCACCTTGAACAACGATTCGGGGCGCGGGTTGTTTTGCGCTACATGAATTTCGAAGATATGACGCGCTGGGGCGACCCGTATGAGTATATGCGGGAGATGTCGGCGTGCAGCTATTATGTGAACCTCATTGCCTGCGGAGCCGGCCAGGGGCTGTGCGATGCCGCTTCGCTCGGACTCATCTGCTTTGGTTCGCCGAAATTGCCCTATCACCAAGCCATATGCCATCCGTTATGTCTTTGCCGGGATGTATTCGAATTGGAGTGGAAATTTTCCATGGTCCGCGGCTCAACGGAGCTGCAGCAGGAAATTGTCGCCTGGCAGGATGCCGCGCTGTCCGACAAGATGGTTACCGCACCGGTGCGTATTCTGCAAGCAGCGGTGGAAAAGAAGAGGAAACTCCGGCAATCTGCCAAAACATCCGGCAGCACGACATCACTCCCGGTGGATACCGCACTTGCCGTTGGCGATCTGTTGCCGTCCGTCGGCCGCATCAATAGCGAAAGATTAAAAGCGAAGGCGCTGGCCGAATACGAGAAGGGCAATTATGAAGAAGCGATCCATGGTTGCAGACAGGCCCTGTGGTTTGATGAATCCGATAACGAGTTGTATTATCTCATGGCGCTTGCCTGCTATTCAGCCGGAGATGGGAAGAATGCGCAGTTGAACCTGACCGAAAGCCTCAAGCTGAACGACAAATACCGGCCGGCCATAACCCTGGGCAATGTCCTGAAATATGGCGGCACTAATCCTGAGGAAGAGAAACAGTACAGTTACTGTTCCGCCAGGGTTGCGTACCTGATCTATCACAACTTCATCAATTATGATCAGCAGATCGATGGCGGGAATCTGGAATTGTATAATTCGATATTGGATGAAATGATGAAAAAATACATCGAACTGGAAGATCTTGAGACGTATATTTCAACGCAGCACTACAAGCGGCGTTTAAACAGGATAGCCGGTCTACAGTAAATGGATACGCACGTGGGGCATCTTGATAAGCGGAGGGAAGGGCCGGCTACATGGCCGGACACTCCGGAGGCTTGGTTCAATCGCGGGGTCTCGTATATAGGCGGGGGCGATTATCCCGCTGCCGAAGAATGTTTCAACCGGGCTCTCTCGTTGGCGCCCCATTCCCTTGAAACGAAATTAAACCTTGGGTACGTCTTGGGCGAGCAGGGGCGGTTCCAGGAGGCGCGCCGCTGTTACGAGACGATCCTTGCGGCCTTCCCGGCATGCGCGGAGGCGCGCTACAATCGTGCCGCCCATCTGCTCCGGGCCGGCGAGTTCAGGGCCGGTTTCGCCGATTACGAGGCGCGCTTTGCCGCCATGAAGTCCGTTGACCTGCGGTCCTATTCCCAACCCCGCTGGGACGGTTCCCCCCTCCGGGGACGCAGCATCCTCGTGTATTGCGAACAGGGGCTGGGCGATGCCCTCCAGTTCAGCCGCTATGTCCCCCTGCTGGCTGAATTGGGAGCAAAGGTGGTCCTTGAGGTTCAACGTCCCCTCGTCCCCCTTCTGGCATCCATCAAGGGGGCCGGGAGGGTTGTGGCGAAATCCGAAACCCCCCCTGCCACGGATTTTCACATCCCGCTCCTCAGCCTTCCCCACATCTTCGGAACCACCCTGGAGACGATCCCCGCGTCCGTGCCCTATATCACCCCCCCCGAGGCGCTGGTTGCCGCCTGGCGGGAACGGACCGGCGCCGGGCCCGGGGTCTTGCGCGCCGGACTGGCGTGGGCCGGGAAGGAACGCCCCTATCCCAACCGTTCCTGCCCCCCCGAATATCTGGCTCCCCTGCTCGGGGTTGACGGGATCCGCTTCTATTCGCTGCAAATCGGGGAACAAGACCGGTTGCCGCTTCCGCCGGCGATGGCCGGACAGGTGATCGACCTGACCGGCGGCATCGAAAATTTTGCCGATTCCGCCGCGTTGCTTGCCAACCTCGATCTCGTCATCACCATCGACACAGCGGTTGCCCACCTGGCCGGCGCGATGGGAAAACCGGTCTGGGTGCTTCTTCCCGCCGTGGCGGACTGGCGTTGGCTTGACGGCCGGGACGATTCGCCATGGTATCCGTCCATGCGGCTGTTCCGGCAGGACCAGGCGGGCGACTGGACCCATGTGGCCGGCCGGGTTGCCCGGGCCCTGGGTGAACGGGTTGAGACGGAAGCATCGGCAGAAACCATGGCGCGCACATTCTCTGAAAGCTTGTTCGGGACGGCCATGGAACTTCTCGAACAAAATGCCTGTGGACCGGCCATTTTTCAGTTCCGAAAGCTCCTTGCGCTGGCGCCGGACGACCCGGCGGTCTGGTTCAATCTGGGGCGGGCATATCAGCGCAACAAGAATCTTGCCGATGCCGAAAACTGCTATGTGCGGGCTGTTGAACTGCAACCGGACAGTCATGCCATCTGGTTCAACCTGGGAGAACTCTACCTGCAGCAAAACGAATTCCCGAAGGCTGAATTCTGCTTGCGCGAAGCGCATGTCCGCGCGCCCGATTCGGTCAAGATCCTGCTGTGCCTCGGCGCGGCCCTCATCCCCCTTGGCAAGACAGCCGATGCCTTTGATTGCTGTCGAAAGATTCTCGCCATGCAGCCAGGCAATCCGGAAGCCGTCTATAATATGGGGTACCTGCAGCTGCGTAGCGGCAACTACCTGGAAGGTTTTGCAAATTTTGAAGTCAGGATCGGGGTGGAAGCTCTGGACATAGACCGGCGGACGTACTGCCAACCCCGGTGGGACGGCTCTCCGTTGCAGGGGAGACGTATTCTCGTCTACGGGGAACAGGGGATGGGGGATGTAATCCAGTTTTGCCGCTACCTGCCCCTGGTTGCCCGGCAAGGCGGGGAGATAGTTTTTGAAGTGGATCCGCCGCTGGTCCCGCTTTTGGAGCGGTCTTTCGCCGGTGTGGCGCAGATAGTGCCCAAATCGGCAACACCGCCTCTGACGGATGTTTACATCCAATTGCTCAGCTTGCCGCACGTCTTTCGCACGACCCTCGACTCGCTTCCCAATGCCGTGCCCTATCTTGTTCCCGATCCGTTGAAGCAGGCGCAATGGAGGGACCTGCTGACGGAAGATGCCGCATTGCGGGTCGGCATCGTCTGGCGCGGCAACCCCCGCAATCCGATGGACCGGGAGCGTTCCTGCCCCCTGGCGGCATTATCGCCCCTGGCTGAGGTGAGGGGCGCGCACTTTTACAATCTCCAGTTGGGGGCGGGGGCTGATGAAATCCATGGCATGAAGCTCATCGACGTCACAGGGGAATTAAAGGATTTTTCCGACACCGCCGCCTTGATGGCGAATCTTGACCTGGTGATCGGCGTTGACACCTCCGTCACCCATCTGGCCGGCGCCCTTGGCATACCGGTCATGATGTTGCTCACGTTTGTCCCGGATTGGCGCTGGCTTATGGATCGGGACGATTCCCCCTGGTATCCCACCATGCGTCTGTTCCGCCAGAAACGATACGGCGATTGGGGAGAGGTGATCGAACGGGCCAGGCTTGCGCTGGAAGCGTTGGTTAAGGAAAGGCGCGCTGAAGAGGTGTTATGAATATTGAAGCATGCTATCAACGTGGGGCACAGCTGAAGGAACAGGGCAATCTCATTGAGGCTGAACGCTGCTTCAGGGACATCGTCGAATACGCCCCCGACTTGCCGGACCCGCACCACAGCCTGGGTGTCGTGCTGCAACTGCAGGAGAAGCTGTTGGAGGCGATCGGGCAGTATCAGGCTGCTATCGCACTTGATCCCTGTTTTGTCAAAGCCCACTACAATCTGGCCACAGCCTTGTGGCGATGCGGTTCATATCAGGAGGCGATCGTGTCCGTCCGGCGGACGCTGGCGCTTGATCCGTCCCATGCCGAGGCACATTGGCTGCTCGGCCAGTTGCTCCTCCTGACGGGCGATTTCAGCGCCGGCTGGCAGGAGTACGAATGGCGTTGGGAGGTCAAACGATTTTCCACCAGAAAACAGACTTTCGAGCAGCCCCAATGGGATGGGTCCCCTCTGGCGGGGAAGACGCTTCTGATCCATATGGAGCAGGGGCGGGGCGACATGATTCAGTTCATCCGCTATGCGCCGCTGGTTGCCGCTTCAGGAGGGCGTGTCGTGGTCTGCGCCGTACAGGAGTTGGTATCGCTTCTGGCGACGGTTGAAGGGGTCAGTCTTGCCGTGGACCGGGAAGGGGCCCTGCCGGCATTCGATGTGCACATTCCCGCGCTCAGCCTTCCCCGTGTGTTTGGCACCACAGTGGAAACCATACCCCGCCAGGCGCCCTATCTTCGGCCCGATCCTGCAAAGGTTGCCCAGTGGCAGCGATTGCTGCCCACGGATGCGGTGTTTCGCGTCGGTCTTGTCTGGGCCGGACAGGACAAGCCCGATCCTTCCCGCTCCATTCCCTTGCGTGAATTTCTCCCCCTGTGGTCCTGTCCGCACGTCGAAATGTATTCCCTGCAGATAGGGAAAGGAACGGAAGAAATTTCCGCACTTCCCGCAGAATGCGGGATCATTGATCATACGGGCCGGATAGTTGATTTTGCCGATACCGCCGCGCTGATGGCAAATCTCGACCTGATTGTCAGCATCGATACGGCGGTGGCACACCTGGCAGCCGCACTCGGCATGCCGGTCTGGACATTGCTGCCGTTCGTGCCGGATTGGCGTTGGCTTCTGGAGAGGAGCGACACGCCCTGGTATCCCACCATGGGTCTGTTTCGCCAGAGATCTCCCGGAGAATGGGGGGAAACCGTCGGAAGGGTACGAAAGGAGTTGCTGCACCTGCTCGAAAGCGCCGGTTTCCACAAACAACGCGGGGTCAGGTTGTTGCAGGCCGGCATACCCGAGAGGGCTGCCCAGGCGTTTGCCAGGTCCCTGGCGCTTGAACCCGCGGATGCGGAGACATACAACAACCTCGGCGTCACCCTGGACAGTCAAAGGAAATACGGGGAGGCGCTTGCCGCATATGGACGAGCTCTCGAACTCGCACCTGATTTTCTCCAGGCCTATTTCAATATGGGCAATACCTGCAGAAGCCTGGAAAAGAACGACGCTGCCCGGCGCTGCTACGAGAAGGCCCTGGAGCTTTCACCCGGTTTGATACAAGCCGAGCTTTGTCTGGCTCAGATATGGAAGGACGAAGGTAATCCCCAACGGGCTCGGGAGTGCCTGGAGCGTGCGCTCGTCCACGATCCCGCACATGCCGAAGTATTCCACAGCCTGGGAGAGACCTATCAATCCGAGGAACGGTTTCCCGAGGCCATTGAGGCCTATTCCCGTGCGCTGGCGATTGATCCCGGCCATGTGAAGGCCCTCAACATGCTCGGCTCGGTCTTTCACCTGGCAGGCAGATTCGAAGATGCCGAGGAGTGTTACCGGAAAGCCCTTGTCCTGAAGCCGGGCACCCTGTCGGTCCTCAATAATCTGGGCGCCCTGTATCAGTCCCAGGAGCGGCATGCCGAATCGATTGCAGTGCTGCGGCAGGCTATTGCCATTGATCCTTCCTATGCCGACGGTCATTGGAACCTGGCCCTGTCGCTTCTGTCGAGCGGTGAATACGGCGAGGGATGGCAGGAATACGAATGGCGGTTCAGAAAATCAAATCCGGTGCTTGAACGGCATTTCGCCCAACCGCAGTGGGACGGGGCTCCCCTTGAGGGCAAGACCATCCTGTTGCACTGTGAGCAGGGCTTCGGCGATACCATTCAGTTCATCCGGTATGCAACCCTTGTGGCGCAGCGCGGAGGCACGGTCATTGTCGAATGCCAGACCCATGCCCTGAAGCGCCTGGTCGCCGGTGTGGAGGGGGTTTCCGCCGTGGTCGCCGCGACGGAGCCCCACCCTTTTTTCGATGTCCATGCGCCGCTGTTGTCATTGCCGCGTATTTTCCGCACAACGCTTGCCCATATCCCGGCGGAGATCCCCTATCTCCGTGCCGATCCCGGCGATGTGACGGTGTGGAAAGCCCGCATGGAATCGGGCAATGGGCTGAAGGTAGGTCTGGTTTGGTCCGGCCGCCAGAATTTGGCGCTCAACAGGAAGCGGGCGTGCAGCCTGGAACTGTTTGCGCCACTGGCCGAAATCCCCGAGACGGTCTTTTACAGTTTGCAGATAGGCGAGGGGGCGGAGCAGGCAAAGTCGGCGCCGGCAGGCATGAAGCTTGTGGACTTGACGGAGCATATCGCCGATTTTGCGGATACGGCGGCCTTGATTGCCAATCTGGACCTGGTAATCTCCATCGATACGGCGGTTGTCCATTTGGCCGGGGCGATGGGCGTGCCGACCTGGCTTCTTCTGCCCCATGCCGCTGACTGGCGTTGGATGACGGGGCGCGATACCAGTTCGTGGTATCCGGGCATGCGCCTGTTCCGCCAGTCAAAACCGGGAGAATGGCGGGAAACGATCGGGGCATTGTCGTCCGAACTGCGCCGGTATCGCCGGACGACCCTTACGACGCCAACCGGCGGCCTGATGCAACCGGCCGATCCGGGCGCCTCTGACGGGGATGGGATATTTCCCGCCGGTGACGCGGGTATGCCGAAACCGGACCAGCGCGCCGGGGATTTCAAAATAGGGCTGGTATGGGCGGGGCGCCGGACCCATCCGCTCAATCGCGCCCGATCATGTCCCCTGTCGGCGTTTTCCCCCTTGGCGGCCTTGGAAAACGCAACCTTTTACAGCCTGCAGGTAGGCGACGGCGCGGATCAGGCCGGCGCACCCCCGCCGGGCATGGTGCTCAAGGATCTCAGCGATCATCTCCATGAATTCGAGGATACTGCGGCGTTGATTGCCGCTCTGGATCTGGTTATAGCCGTGGATACGTCGGTTGCCCATCTGGCCGGGGCGCTGGGTGCGCCAATCTGGCTGCTGCTCCCCGTGGCGGCTGACTGGCGCTGGTTGACGGACCGGGACGACAGCCCCTGGTATCCGAGCATGCGCCTGTTCCGCCAGTCCGAGCCGGGCGACTGGGCGGGGGTCATGAGGTCGGTCGCAGCCTCCCTGGCCCATCTTGCTCCTGTCTCTGCGGCGAGGTGCGCCGATCCGCCCGTCGGCACTGGTCATGAAACATGCCGCCGGGAAAGGGGAGCCGCGGCCCAGACTCCCGCCGGGCGCCGGCTTCCACAGCCCCTGGACCCCGCCTCGCCCGACTCGTGCCTGAATCAGGGCGCGGAACTGGCCTTGACCGGCAGGCACCGGGAGGCGATTCCCTATTACAGGAAGGCGTTGGAGCTGTCGCCCGGGCATGTCCAGGCGCATCTGAACCTTGCCTTCTCCTTGCTGGCCCTTGGCTTTTTCGAGGAAGGATGGCAGCATCATGAATGGCGCCACAAACTGCTTGATGCGCCGCTCCCCCCCTGGCCTTTGCTCACCAGGGACAATTTCGGGATGCATGCACGCGGGACCACGCTGCTGGTGCATTGTGAACAGGGATACGGCGATACCCTTCAGTTCATGCGTTACATCCCTTTGCTGTCGGACAGGGGATATCGCGTCACCGTGACCTGCCAGCAGGAACTTGCAACGCTTGTAGGTACGGTACGGGGTGTCTCACGCATAGTGCCCCACGGGCACATGCTCCCGGCCTGCGATCTCCAGGTTCTGTTGCTCACGGTCCCGTACCTGTTCAATACTACGCTGGATACGATACCGGCCACAGTGCCCTATCTTGCACCCCGTCCGCACAAGGTTGCCGAATGGCGCAGCCGCTTATGCTTTCCCCCACCATAGCCACAGATGCCGATTGGATGGGAATTTTTCATGACATGACATTTTTTTCTAAAGTGTTCCCCGTATCGGACGATATAAGAAATACAGTGCAGAATGCACGACCGGCAGAATCGCCGGGAATACCCAGAAAGGAGCATCACCATGGCAATCGACAACATAACACTTACCTCAGGCATGTTCAACAACCTCATCTCGCTGCAGCAAATCCAGGGAAAAATCAACACCACGCAGAATCAAATGAGTACCGGCAAAGCGGTCAACTCCGCCCTTGACAACCCGACAGCTTTTTTCTCCGCCCAATCTGAACTTCAGCGCGCGACCGACCTGTCCAATCGTCAGAACGGCATGAGCGAAGCGGTACAGACCATCCAGGCCGCCAACGCAGGCATCAGCAGCATCACCACCCTGATCGAGTCGGCCCAAGGTCTGGCATCTTCCGCCGCATCCACCGACAACACCCTCAGCCAGGCCACCTATTACAGCCAGTTCCTGCAACTGCAGACCCAGATCACCCAGATGGCCAGCGACTCCGGTTACCAGGGAACCAACCTGCTGACCTCCGGCACCCTGACCATCCAGTTCGGCCAGACGACCGGCACCTCCTCCCTGACTGTAAACGGCTTCGGCGCATCCAACACGGGCCTGGGCGTGACCAGCGTCGGTACGTGGACCACTGCCGGTGCTGCCCAGAGCGACTCCGCATTCATGGACAACGCCATCACCACCCTGCGTTCGCAGGCTTCCAGCCTGGCCAGTAACCTGGATGTCATCACCACCCGTCAGAGTTTCACTACCAACCTGATCAGCACCCTTCAGACCGGCGCCAACAACCTGACCTTGGCCGACATGAACGAAGTAAGCGCCAACATGCTGCAACTCCAGACGCAGCAATCCTTGGCAACCACTGCTCTCAGCCTCTCTTCCCAGGCTGCCCAGTCGGTGCTCAAACTGTTCTAAGACAAGGCCTGAAATTTTTGGTGAAGCAGGTTACGAGGTGGAGGGGGGTTCCCCTCCACCTCATCTGTTTAAAAGGGGGTCGAAGATGGGGCTGCGGAAGAAAACTGGGAAAAACCGAATGGCTACCGGCATCTCTCCGGAGAGGCTGCCGGCTGCAACTGCATCACGGCTGGCCCTTGCGCAGTGCACTGCGCCATCCGGCCACATAATCCTGCGTAACAAACTCTAATTCATATGCCACTCAAACTCACACTCAAACCCCATGAAAAAATCATCGTCGGCGGTGCCGTAATAAAAAACGGTTCGTCAGTCTGCCACTTTTCCGTAGAAAACAATGTCCCCGTCTTACGACAGTCCGACATCATTACGGAAGCCGAGGCCACGACCCCTTGCCGCCGCATCTATCTTGCCGTACAGCTTTTGTATATAGATGAGGACAAGAGCAATGAGATATTTCCCATCTACCGCGAACTGGTGAATGACCTGCTGAGAGCCGTTCCCGGTATGAAGGACTTGATTGCGCAGACAAATGAGTGTATTATAAACAAAAAATATTATCAGGCGCTGAAGCACGCCAGAATACTCATAAACCTCGAAGAGGAGTTGCTGCGCAATGTATCAAAAACCATCTGACGTCTATTCAAACATGCAGAAGGAAGCCCTGACCGGCAGGGAGCTCGAGGCTTCCGTGCTGGTCCGCGCGGGTATCATGCTGAAACAGGTTCAGGACAACTGGGATGACGAAGACCGGCCTGCCAGGTTGCTGGAGGCGATCAAATTCAACCAGAAGGTCTGGAGTTTCTTTCAAGCCGAGTTGTCCGACCCGGAGAACCCTCTCCCCAAGAAGCTGAAAGAGGACATTCTCAACCTCAGCATCTTTATCGATAAGCGCCTTTTTCAAGTCATGGCTTTTCCCGAGAAGGATAAGCTCTCCATCGTCGTCGATATCAATTTCAGCCTCGCCACCGGCCTGCGAACCAAGCCGGAAGGGGAATAGCCCGGTTATTCGACCGTAAGGGCGTATCCCTTCATCTCAAGAGACTCTATTACGGTGCGGATATGTCCGTAGCCGCGGGTCTCCAGTTCCAGCGAGACGTCGGTTCTGCCAAGGGCCAAGGATTTGGAGCGTCTGTCGTGGCTGATGTGGAATATGTTGGCGCGTGTTTCCGCAATATCCGTCGCCAACTGTGCCAACGCCCCCGGCAGGTCGTCCAGTTCGACCCTTAGCTTCAGGTAGCGTCCCGCAGCCAGAAGCCCCCTCTCCACAACCAGCGCGATAGTCTTGACATCGATATTGCCGCCCGACAACAGGCAGAGGGTCTTGCCCCTCAGGTCCCGTACCTTGTCGTGCAGCAGCGCTGCCAGGGGAACCGCGCCGGCCCCCTCCACCAGCAGCTTTGTCCGTTCCAGGAGCGACACGATGGATTGGGCGATCTCCTCTTCTTCCACCAGGACGATTTCATCCACGCAGGTGCGGATTATGGGCAGTGTCAGCAGCCCGGGGCGTTTAACGGCAATGCCGTCGGCGAGTGTGACGTTGACCGGCGCTTCGCAAGGGGTGCCCGCCGCGAAGGAGGCCGACATGGATTGGGCTGCCGTCGATTCGACGCCTATGATGCGAATATGGGAGGAGTGCTCCCGAATCGCCGCCGCCATACCGGCAATCAAACCGCCGCCTCCCACCGGTATGAGCAGGTTTTGCACGTCCGGCAGCTCTTCCAGGATCTCCAGCGCGATGGTGGCCTGGCCGGCCATGACCAGTTCATCATCAAAGGGGTGCACGAAAAGGGCGCCGGTGGAGCGTTGCGCCTCCTGGGCCGCCAGGCAGGCTTCGTCGAAGTTTTTGCCGACCAGCACGATATCGGCGCCGTAATCGCGGGTGGCCTGCACTTTTTGGGGAGGAGTGATCTCCGGCATATAGATGGTTGCCTTGACCCCCAGCAGGTCGGCGGAAAAGGCCACGCCTTGGGCATGATTCCCTGCCGATGCCGTAATGACGCCATTCTTCAGGGCTTCACGCGATTGGGCGGTCATGAAGTTGAGGGCGCCCCTGATCTTGAAGGAGCCGGTGCGCTGAAGGTTTTCGCACTTGAAGAACAGCGGCAGCCCCAATCGTTCGGTGTAGTAATGGGAATAGATCAGTTCCGTGCGGCGGACGCGCTTCCTGAGGCGGTCATGGGCTTCCTGGATCAGTTCGTGTAGGGGCATGGGTCGCAACACTCCAAAGACAATTTCGAGGTATGATACCAGAGGGGCCGGACATGGTCAAACGGGCTGTTATGAAAAATGGTCTTCCGTACTCCGCAAAGATGAGAAACCGTTATATTGATCCCTTGGCAAGTTTCCGGTTTGCTGGTACATTAAACGAACTACCTGTTACAGGAGGCGTCATGGAGGCTGTGCACCACCAATTGATTATTCTCGGCGCAGGACCCGCAGGCTATACTGCGGCGGTGTATGCTGCCCGGGCCAATCTGAGTCCTGTTCTCATTACCGGCATGCAGCCGGGAGGGCAATTAACGACGACTACGGAGGTTGACAACTGGCCGGGAGAACCCGGAGGCATTCAGGGACCTGAGCTGATGGAGCGCATGAGGCAGCATGCCGAGCGGTTCAATACCCGGATCATAACAGACCATATCACGCGGGCCGACCTTCTTCGGAAGCCGTTCGTACTCCAAGGGGACAGCGGTCTCTACAGCTGTGACGCCCTGATCATCGCCACCGGCGCCTCGGCCAAGTATCTCGGCCTCCCGTCCGAGAAGGCCTTCAAGGGCAAAGGGGTTTCCGCATGCGCCACCTGTGACGGGTTTTTCTACCGCGGCAAGGATGTGGCGGTTATCGGCGGCGGCAGCACGGCGGTCGAAGAGGCGCTTTATCTTGCCAATATTGCCCGCCACGTCACCGTGGTGCACCGCCGCGAGCAGTTCCGCGCCGAAAAGATACTGTCGGACCGGCTGATCGAGAAGACCAAGAGCGGCAACGTAACGATCGAGTGGAACCATGTGCTGGACGAGGTCCTGGGCGATGCCGGCGGCGTGACCGGCATCCGTATCCGCCATAAGAGCGGCTCGACAAAGGAACTGGCGGTCCACGGCGTGTTCATTGCCATTGGCCATACGCCCAATACGAGCCTCTTCGAGGGGCAGCTCGATATGGACAACGGCTACATTCGCACCAAGTGCAGCCTGGAGGGGAATCTCACGTCCACCAACATCGCAGGGGTCTTTGCCGCCGGCGATGTGCAGGATTATTACTACCGCCAGGCGATTACCTCGGCCGGCAGCGGCTGCATGGCAGCTCTGGACGCTGAAAGGTACCTGGATATGCTCAGATGAACGCGATGCCGGAGGACTTGACCGGCCTGGAAAAACTCCTCTTGGATATGCAGAAGGTCATTCGCGACAACGAACTGTTTCTCAAGAGCCTTGGGGACGATGCCCTGGAGGCGGGGTGCGACGAGGAGCCGACCGATGGCGAGAACGGTTGTGACGATGGGGAGGATTTTGAGGAATTATAGCGTTCGGAAGGAAACGGGCGTACACTCGCGACTGAAATGATAAAAAATCCCCCGGAGATTTCTCTCCGGGGGATTTTTTGTTGGTCGCATCAGCAGTACACTAGGTCAGTGATGAAGCCCCTTGAGTTCCTCCTGGCCCTCGCCGGGGATGTCGTGGCCGCCTGCGGAATGGCATTCGCTGCAGTTTGTCTTGTACAGTTCGTTGCCGATGTCAA
>Ga0187771_10001162_pt1 | contig 17374 bp, 17 predicted proteins | sample 0116_SJ02_MP15_1_FD_133139 | JGI IMG/M metagenome (GOLD analysis project Ga0187771, IMG submission 133139) | Tropical peat soil microbial communities from peatlands in Department of Meta, Colombia - 0116_SJ02_MP15_10_MG | ecosystem: Environmental > Terrestrial > Soil > Wetlands > Peat | place...
CCCTCAGGGCGTCCACGCCCTGGCTCAGCGGATTGTATTCGATCGCCTCAACCAGGACGTTGGGGAAGGCGCTCTGGATGACGGCAAGGGGATACGAGATGGTGCTCAGCCCGAGGAAGGTCACCTGGAGCCCCTCGGCGAACACCCAGTATCTCTCCCCTTTCTTGGAGAAGAGGTTCAACACCGCCGCTATCCCCGAGAGCCCCATCGATAGGACGAGCAGCAGAGGCAGCATGGCCACCGCCGCCCATAGGTTCGGATGGGGAAGTATGGCCAGCGCCACGATGAGAAGGATGCCCGAGTAGATGGTCCCTCCAAGGCCGCCAGAGACGATGTGGGCCCAAACAAGCCCGTCGGTGCTCACTGGAAGGCTAAGGTAGTACTGCGTCACACCTTCGGTGAGCCCCAGATAGACCCTCCTGCCAACATCCAAGGCGGCCGCGAACATGCCCGCGATGACCACCCCGGGCACGAAGAAAGCGAAGTAGTCGAACTGCATCATGCCGTTGTAGACGAGCCCGAGGACCAGCATGTCGGAGAGGTTCAGGGCGATGAGAGTCGCGATCAACCACTTCGTCCTGAAGAAGTATGAGACGTCCACCACGACGATCCTCAGGACTCTTGAGAGCTGGCTCAGGAGGATTTCACCCCTTCGACGGCGTGAGAAATAGTGAACATCCCCGCGAAGAGCGTTCCGACCACCAAGGCCATCACCACCGCCGTGGCCAGGTACGGGTCAAGGAGGAGTGAAGGAGGGAAGCCCAGGACGGCTCTCAGAAGGTCCGTGCCATATGTAAGGGGGTTCCCCTGGGCCACCGTCGAGTAGGCCTGGGGGATGAACCTCAGGGGGTAGTAGATGGTGCTGAAACGGATGAGGAGGGCGCTCAGGCCTGCCACCACTGCGCTGTAAATGTCGAACGAGCGGAACGCTACGAAGGAAAGGGACACCATCAGGCCGATGACTGCGATGCCAAGAAGTGTGAGCACCACGATGGTGGAGAGAAAGGTAAGTGGGGACATCGTGCCACTCAGCCACATTATCACCGCCAGCGGCGGGATGAGCCGCACGGTGTTCACGGTCGCCCCCAGCATCAGCTGCTCGAAGAAGAGCTGGTTCCTCCCGATGGGCAGGGAGAGGAGGTACTTGAGCCTCCCTTCATGGGCCCCTTCGACGAAGCTCCTTCCCGCCCAGGAGGCCGTGTTGAATAGGATCAGGACGAGGAGGCCCGTGCCGTAGTAGAAGATGTAGTTGGTGGGCTCCACCACCAGCGAGGAGATCAGCTTTCCGTAGATGAAGTACTCGAAAACAAAGTACGCCCAGTAGTAGACCACCCAGGGGACCGAATCGAAGGCCTCCCGAAGGTCGAACGTCAGCAGGGACATCGTCCTAGGTATCGGCACCACTGGCTAGGCTCCCTCCCGTAAAGTGAAGGAAGATGTCGTCGAGAGAAGGCTCGGTCACCCTCACCGACGTCACCTTCAGCGAATGGGCGGCCGCTTCGGCCATCATCAGCGGCAGCCAGTCCTCGGACCTGCTGACATACGCCCGAAGCCTGTTGTCTGCCTCCTGGAGCACCCTTGCGGTCCCCTCCATTCGCCTGAGGGATTCCACAGCCGCTCCCCCCACCGGGGAGGAGAACTCGATGTCGACGATGTCCGCACCCCTCACGCTGTCCTTCAGGGTCCGAAGGTTGTCGGTGACCACGTCCTTGCCGCCGTTCATTATCGTTATCCTGTCGGCAAGGTACTCCGCCTCCCTCACTTCGTTTGTGGCGACGACCACGGTGGAGCCGCCCTCCCTGAGCTCCCTTATCCTATCCCATATCATCCTCTTCCCGGCGAGGTCCACCATCGAAGTTGGCTCGTCGAAGATGGCAACCTTGGGCTTCTGGATGAACTGCTTGGCCACCTCGAGGCGTTTCGCCTGCCCCCCCGATAGCTCCATGAACCTCTTGTCCCGGCTCTCCCACAGGTCGAAATCGTGGAGGGCCTCTTCCACCACCTTCTTCCTCCGCTCGCCTTCGTATCCGTATATGGAGGCATGAAAGGAGAGGATGGCCCTCGGCTTGTGCCGCCAGAACCCCCTCGGCTCCTGGAAGGAGATGCCAACGACCTCCCTGACCTTCAAGGGCTCCTTGACGATGTCATAGCCCATCACCTTCGCCGTGCCTCCGCTGGGCTTCAAGACCGTGGAGACCAGGTGCAGGAGCGTGGTCTTGCCCGACCCGTTGGGGCCTAGGATGACGAGGATCTCTCCGCTCCTTACGCCGATGCTCAGGTCATAGAGGGCCGTGAACCTGCCGTAGCTCTTCGTCAGCCCCAGGGTCTCCACAGCGAGGTCCACTACCTTCCCCCTCGAACCGCCGTCTCATGCTCACGCCGTATTAAGATTTTCCGGACTCGGGCAAGGGAAAAGGGTGAATCTTGCGAAGCCGTTTAAAATGGGTGCGGAGCAAAATCGGCGTGATGGGGATTACCCGGGGGCGGGCCCAACGCGGAATCGTCTGATGCAGGCCCTTACGATCTTCACGGCCCTATCTCTCTTCCTGACCATTTTCATGGCGGTCCCGGCTCCCGTGACGCGCGCCGACACCCAGCCCGTCACCGGCCTGATCATCCCGCTCTTCATGAATCCGGGTCCCGACTGGGAGGCCGTCATACAGGCGAGGTTGGCGCACCCGTCCGTTCCCATAATCGCCATCGTGAATCCCGACAATGGGCCGGGATCTTCACTGAGCATTCCCGTGCTGAACGGCGTGGAGGATCTCCAGGCCGCCGGCGTGACGGTTCTAGGATACGTGTACACCAGTTACGGCTCGCGCAGCATAGGCGACGTCGAGGCGGACATGGACTCCTACAGGACTTGGTACGGCGTCAACGGCATACTTTTCGACGAGATGTCGTCGTCGGTCACGTCGCTTAGCTACTACACGACCCTTTCGAGCTACGCTGCCTCGACCGGGCTGACCTTCACCGTCGGCAACCCAGGCAGCGACATCGACATGGGGCTTGTCGGCGTGTTCAACACCACAATCATCTACGAGGACCCGGGCCTCCCCACCCTGAGCTTCCTCGGCGGCTGGCACGCCCTATTCCCGAGGTCCGACTTCGCCTTTATAGCCCTAGGCGTTTCCTCCTTGGACTCCTCCTTCGTCCAGAGTGCATCGACCCACGTCGGTTACCTATACGTCACCAATTTAACCCCACCGAATCCATACATTGGCCTCCCCAGCTACTTCTCGGACCTGGTGGCGGCCCTCGACCCAGGGAATCAGTCTTCCGCGACCACGACCACTACCTTGGCCATGACCAACAGCTCGACGGACACATCTGCCACTACTTCTAACGTATCGTCGACAGAGGGCTCCACGGTCACCTCGTCTTCGAACGGTACCACGACTCAGACCGTCGTCCCCACTACGTCCACCGCAACAGCGACGGAGAGCTCCACCATCACCCCACCCTCGAACAACACTGCCACTCAGACCGTCAGCTCTACTACGGCCACCCCCTCCACGAGCACGTCTACGCCAATTGGACACACTTCGAGCACCTCACCTGACCAGACCGCCACTGGTAGCCAGACGACGGGCATAGATGCATCATCCTCGGGCAACAGCCGTCCCCAAGTCGCTACCGGCGGACCGCCACCACCTGCCTGGTTCCTCATATCGATGGGAGTCGTATTCGCCTCTCTGTTCGTCATTCTGGCTTGGTTCAGGAAGAGCGGCGTCTTGGCCCTGCCATGGGACCACGTTGCTCACGCTTCCCCGCCCTTTGTCCTCCCGCCTTTCGCCTCCCCCACGAAGTGGCGCTGACCAGTTCCATCCCCCCAAATCGTCATCCGAAGGGGTCGTCGTCTGCAGTCAGGAAAGAAGATCGCCGAGCTCGAAGTATGAGGTCAGGTAGATGCCTACCAGCAGGCAAACTAGGCCCAGCGATATTATCAGAAGTCCCCTGTTGCCTCTCTCCTTCCTCCACACATACGCCCCCAGGATCACCGACATCGACCCAAAGACTTCGGGGAGGACTAGGAGGGCAAGGAACGCGCAGAGGTAACCGATCGCGGCGTACCAGGTGACCTGATTGCTTGAGCCGGCTACTAGCAAGGCTGCGGAGTCACCCGGAGGATCCGAGAAGGAAGTCCACGCCTCCTGTGGCCTGAGCAGGAACCCGCACCGGCTACAGTAGACGGCCTGGTCGTCAGCCGTTGCGCCACATCTTGGACAGGCAGCCATCTCTCTGCCAAGGTGAGCTGCCCGCTCCTCTCCTTATCTTTTTCCTAAGGCTAGCGGACACGGGCGCGAATCCGACGTTGGGTGATGAGAAGCGAATCGGGCCCCCCTTCGTCGTCGCTTGGTCGCTCGCGTCCTGGCCCCGGCCCTGGGCCCTGGAACCGGTGGCATGATCCGCGAGAGGTGCAGGAGATGTCGAGTTCCCTACTGGACGATCTCCACCCATTTGCCGTTGGGGTCTTCGATGTAGGCCCATCTGGAGGTCTTCGTCTTGACCTCCTGCAGGACCCTGTGTCCGTCCTTCTTCGCCTTGGCGAGCGTCTTGTCAAGGTCATCCACCTGAAAGCAGAGGTGGTCAAGTCCCTCCCCGACGGCGTACCTCCGGTAAAAGGGACTCCCCTTGCTGTAGTAGTTCAGCTCCAGCGGAAACCCGTCCTTCTGGCTCACAAGGGAGGCGACCTTGCCCTTTGTGGTGTCAATCCCATACTTTCCCCGTAACTCCATCTCGAACATCTTCGTGTAGAAGGCGATGGATTCGTCCATATCCTTGACCCGGATGCCGACGTAGGTGAACTTTGGTTTCACGTGGAACGCAGGAAGCGAGGGACCCTTAAGCCTATCCCTCCTTCAAAGTCTTTGGCCCTCCGATTGGGCTCGTAGTGGGCCACGTCCTCTCTTCTAGTCGACCGATCCTCGCGGCCCAACGACGGAGGGAATGCGAAGCATGGCCTCAGGAATGTGATGCCTGATTCCCTACATTGTCTTCGGACGATGGAAGGCGAGCCCTCCCTCTTCCCGACGCGGGACCGGCGAGCAGCAAGAGCAGGATGGGGGCCACCGGAAGCGCCATGGTGAGCCAGAGACCAGATGATGCGACGGCTCCAGCGAAAGCTGGGCCCACGAAGGAGCCCAAGCCCAGGGACGATTCGAAGAGGCCTGCGGCCCTTCCTCTGCCTGCGACCGGTCCTCCCATCACGCCGACGATGGTAGCCGAATAGACCAGCCCAAAGCCCACTCCGGTCACGAATGAGGCAATGACCATCAATGCGGCGCTTGTTCCCGGAAGCACAGCGCAGACGGGGAAGCAGAGGGCTGCGACGAGGAAGATGCGCCTTGTCCTTTCAAGGCCCATTGCCTCCATCACCCTCTCCGAGAAGAAGAACGCCACTAGCCTACCGGCGTAGATCGCGCTTAGTATCGTCCCCCAGAGCGTGACCTCGAGGTTCATGGAGGCGGCATATTTCGGGAAGAAGGTGGAGATGGTCGTCATGGTGAACCCATATGCGAAGGCATTCGAGAGGAGGAGGGCGGACCTCCACAGGTTGAGCCCGTCTCCCTTTGCTTCGCGAAGGCTGGCTTGATGGACGGGTGCCGCCCGCACGGTCAATGTCAGGGCCAGGGCGATCCCCATCAGGACCGCGGCCACGAGCATGGTCCATCGGACCGCTGAGACATCGACGACGAGGCTTCCCAGCATGGGGGACGTTATCGCGCCCAGCCCCCAGGCTACGTTGAACGTCTTCATGCTCTTGTTCAGATCTGAGCCGCTGACGCTGTAGAGGGCCTCGAGGGGTGGCCAGATCATCGCCCATCCGAGTCCCTCTACGAGCCTTATCGCCACGAACAGGATGGGCTGTGTTATGGCGGTGTAAAGGAGACAGACGAGGGCGATGGTCGTGGTGCCCAAGATCAGGAGGCGCCTGGGCCCCACCCTGTCGGTGAGCCTCCCGGTCAGGAAGGGCGCGAACATGTAGACTACGGACCCCGAAGCTCCCACGAGGCCGACGAGGAAGCCGTTGGCGCCCAGCTGGTACGCCCTGTAGGGAAGGTATATTGAGACCATGACGATGGTCAATTCTGACACGTACGAGATGAGGGCTGGGGCCCGTCTTGTGTCCACTTGCTCCATGATGGTCAGCTGGAGGGGCTCTTAACGTTGACGAGCGGGCAGGGCGCTACCATGAAGACGTTCAGATGGAATATAGAAGAGGCTCGAAGTCCCTATCTCTATAGATGAACGAGAAAGGATGCCCATGGTCAATGGACTATACAGATAACGCATATATCTGTTCTTACTCTCTACCATAGGCCGTGACAAGCAGCCCGAGCGCGCTTTCTCGGCGAGACTTTGTAAAGGCCGCCGCGGGTGGCGCAATCGCCCTTTCCCTTCCACCGGGATACCTCTTCCTCACCCAGCATCTTCCCTCTTCGCTCCAGACCACGGTAGCCTGCGCCCAGACCGTCTCCGCCCAGACGGCATCATGTGGCACCCACCAGTGGGCCATGCTCATCGATCAGACCAAGTGCATCGGCTGCAACCAGTGCACCTGGGCCTGCAAGGCGACGAACGACTTCCCCTCAAACACTATCTCCTGGAATGTCGTCTACGAGGAGACGATTACAGTCGGCAGCGACAAGGAAGACGTATTCCTTCCCCGTCCCTGCATGCAGTGCGAGGATCCGCCCTGCATCAAGGTCTGCCCCGTGGGTGCCACCTACAAACGGGCGTCCGACGGACTTGTGCTCATAGACTACGACAAGTGCATCGGCTGCAGGTACTGCATGGCGGCCTGCCCCTACGGCGCCAGGTACTTCAACTGGACGGCTCCGACGGGCGCGAATTGGGCAGTGCCCACCTATGGCACCCCCGAAGTTCCGAGACGGCCTAGGGGTGTGGTAGAGAAGTGCACATTCTGTGTCCAGAGGCTTGACGCCGGCCTGGCCCAGGGGCTAGTGCCGGGAGTGGACCCCGAGGCCACGCCCGCCTGCGTGGACATATGCCCGGTGGGAGCCCGGCGCTTCGGCGACATAACATCCGGGAACGTCTCCAGCCCGAAGTTCGGTAACGTCCCCGTCTCCTCCTTCATCGACACGGCGATGCAGCTGAAGAAGGACCTGGGCACCAAGCCGCGGGTCTACTACATAACGCCGGGAGGGGAACAGCAGTGACCGCCATCAGGGAGGCCGAATATTCGTCCAAGCTCTTCCTGTGGATGGGAGCCCTCTCCGCCCTCGTCATCTGGGGGCTAATTTCAGCCTACGTCGTGTTCACTCAAGGCCTAATAGTCACGGGCTTGAGCAACTCCGTCGTCTGGGGCCTGTGGATTGCCGCGGACTTCTCCTTTATCTCTCTGAGCGCGGGGGCCTTCGCGGTATCGGCTCTGATCTACGTGTTTCATCTGGAGCGATTTAGGGCCGTCGGGAGGCTGGCGATCTTCATCGGGCTGATTGGCTACACCATCACTATGCTCACCCTAGTCCTGGACGTGGGACGCCCTGACCGCTTCTGGTATCCCCTCATCTACTGGAACAACAGCTCTGTCCTGCTCGAGGTCTTCTGGTGTGTCTCCCTCTACACGGCCGTCCTCTTTGGCGAGTTCGCTCCCTCCCTGGCGAAGGGCGGCAGGCTCATGCGCTCTCGGGCGATGATTTCGGTTTCAAAGGCCCTCGAGTGGGCCATGCCGGCCCTGGCAACGGCGGGGGTCGTCTTCTCGACGCTCCACCAGTCGTCGCTGGGGGCCCTTTACGGGGTGGTGATCGCCCGCCCCCTTTGGAACACGGCGTGGATGCCCCTGCTCTTCTTGGCCTCCGCAGTCCCCGCCGGGCTCTCGATGACGATCTTGGCGGCGTCGATCACCTCCAGGTTCACCAAGCGGGAGGTGGCGTCACGAGACATTGTCTCCAGCCTGTCCAAGATCGTGGGCATCGCCCTTCTTGTCTACATTGGCATCTACGTCTGGAACTACATCGTCTTGAACTCGTCCCCTTCGGCGGAGCCCCTTCTCGCGGCCCTGGCCGGCACTCCGTACCAGTATCTCCCTCTGGTGTTTGAGCTGGGACTGGGGGCGATGGTCCCGGCTGCCATCTTCCTGATCCCACCCCTTCGTCGCTCGGGGAAGGCCGTGCTCGTGGGAGCCGCCCTGGTGGTCATGGGACTCGTGGCTGACCGCTGGGACGTAACCGTAATGGGGCAGCTCGCCAACAGCCTCCCTCCCATCGCATACGTCAAGGGAGAGGACATCCCGGTCTACGGAATGCACTTGGCGAGCTACATTCCGACCTGGCCGGAATGGATGACGGTCATTGGGGCTGTCGCCCTGGGGCTGCTCATCTACACAGCGGGCGTCAAGTGGTTCAACGTCCTCCCAGCAAATAGGACGACGGCGAATTCGAAGTAAAGCACGAAACGCTGCGCTTCCCTAGAGGGTTCCCGCCCTGACCACTGCCTCGGACCCGGCCTTCAGTGTGACTTCACGCAGTATTCCCGTGAACGCGCCGACAAGCCCGACTGCGCCCGCTGGGAACCTGTCCTGGCCGAAGCCGTATCTCATAATTGGATTCAACCCGACAGTGACGGCGCGGAGCACGCGAGATCTCTCGGGGATAGCCTCCGCCAATGCTCTGAGCACCAGGGGCGAGCCCTTCGAGCTCCACTCCACGATCTGCCCATCTCTGACCACGAGGTCCGCGTCCCTTAGAAGGCCGAACCTTGTCAGCGTAGGTGCAAGGAGCACCTTACCCTTGGCGGTTCCTCCGTCCATCTCCTTGAAGACGAAGCCAGGAGGAACGTAGCTGACGTTCTCTCCTGAAGCAATGTCAGACGCGTCCGTCCTCCCATCCTGTATGTCCAGGTCTCCCTTCAGCTCAAATGTCAGGTCAGTTCCGCGACCGCTGATGGAGACGCTCGTCCCATCCCGAAACTTCCCGGCGATCACCTTCGCGGACCTGCCCACGGCGTCGAAGTCCACCAGCGCAGCATTCAACTGATGGTCAATCACTTCGCCAATGTCCTTGCCCAACACTTTGGCCATGTCCTCCCCGATGTAGCCTGAGGTGAGCCTGGCGCCTCTCAGCTTCGCCTTCGCCGCCGCTTCGTACCAGGAGTCGTTGTAACGCGTCGAATCGACAAACTCCTGCCTGGTGATCTTCCTGCTGTAGGGCGCAAGAGGCGGACCTGGAATGAATACGTAGGCGTCCGTTGCTTCGAGCAGGCCATACTCATGCTTCCCCATCGCGCCCAAGGTCTCCTTGGGCATCACCTTGATGCCTTCCACATAGGAGTCCTCATCCTCGAATATGGTCAGCGGAATGGCCCCCAACCTCTTGGCCTCCAGCGAAAACGCCAGCGCCAATGGGATGGAGTTGCTCCATGTCTCGATGGTGACCGACTCTCCTGGCTTGAGCTCCAGCGTCTCCTGCAGGACCCTTCGCGCGACCTTCACATTCAGGGCATCTGTGGCCGTCTTTCTTGGCTTCATCTGAGCTCTCGGAGTCGTGGCCTCCACCTTATTTGGGTTAGCTCACAAAAGCGGGATGCAAGGGGGCCAGCGCAGCTAGCCTTGCGCACGAGGGTATTCCAAGGGTCTCAGGAAGGCATCGACAGCTGTCATTTCACCTTATGGCTGCAGGCCGGTTGCGCTCCCATTCTTATATAGCCTAGTTCCCGTGATTACTGAAGCGGGCCATGTACAGGAAACCCAGCGCCACCGTCGGCGCAATTTTCGTGGTGTCGCTTACTATCCTGCTTCTGCTGCTCAACAGGGACGCCATAGTCCTTACATGGGTTTGGCAGAGCCTTGGCCCCTACGTAGGAATAATCCAACAGATGATGGGCTACGTCGTCATCGTCTGCCTTGGGGCCTTCGCGATGCGTTCGGAGGGGATCGAGTGGAGCGACCTCGGGCTCTCCTGGAACAACTTCGTCCTCGCCCTTCCTCTTATGATCACCCTCATCGCGGGGAACGAGGTCCTGGTCTACCTCGGTGGAGGCTGGGCTCAGACCTTCGTGGGACCCGTTCCTTCCTTGCCGCTTTGGGCCATCTCTGCCTCCCTGATCGTCGTAGCCCTCTCCGAGGAGTTCGTCTTCAGAGGCTTCGTTCAGATCGGCACGAGCAGGAGGTTCGGAGTCACGGCCGGGGTCCTGGTCTCTGCAGCCGTGTTCGCCCTAGTTCATGTCCCCACTGACCTCAGCACCCTTAACGCTTCGATGAGCTCAGCGCAGATACTCTACCTGCTCATAGGAGGGATTGTCGGCAGGATGGCCTTTGGAGCGCTGGCCTTCTCCTATATGTACCAGTTCACTGGCAACATGTACATCACCACCTTCATCCATGCGTTCTACGATTTCTCCGTTGGCTACCTGCTCATCTTCGGCGGCACCATCTCCATGATTCTCCTTTACATCGTGGTCCCGTTCGGCATCGTCTTCACAGTTTACTATGCATCACCCTTTCAGGGCCTTCTTCAGCGCCCTCAGGTCGGCTCCGGAGCCAAGACATAGAGAAGGCCGAAGGATTAGGACATCGCCTCCGACATCGGAGATGGCCCTAGGGAACCGTGGTTCTTCCTTGCCTGTCGGCCCCATGTCCGCTCGTCGTCCGCCATACTTTCGTCCATGTCAGGATGGAGCTCGCCTGGACCAGTAGCGTGGCGAACAGAGACGCGGTGGCCGCCCACACTACCCCCAACGAGCCCACCGTGCCCCAGAAGACGAAATAGAAGGCCGTGGCGGCTATGGCCGAGACCACGACCCCTCTGAGGAAGGGGCCGCTCACCTTCGGCCCATCGAACCTGAGCATGAAAACGGAGAAAACGGTCGCGTAAATGGGGTAGGGAGCAAGGAGCCCACTCCATCTTGGCCCCAGCTCGGAGGCAACCCCCGTTACGAGCACTACAAGCGTGGTTGCCGCCACGATGCGAGCTGGAATCTCCCACCATGGCAAAGCACGGTCGGGGATCGACGCCACACCCCTGGGTATCAAAGCCAGTGATATCGCTATTGAGATCAGGGACGCGGCCAGGGCGAGCAAGGGTAATGCATCGACTTGGCTGAGGATGGCGGAAGATAGGAAGTATACGACGGTGCTGGCAACCAGGCTCTCAAGCCAACCCCTTACGAAACCCATTCGACTGAACGTCAAGCAGTAGAGCGCCAGCGGCACGACTCCCAGCATGGTCCCGATTGCGGCTTGAGAAGCGAACGAGGCCCCCTGCTCCAAGGCTAGGAAGACGAGCACCGGCCCCGAGGTCAATGGGAGTCCTATGATGAAGCCTCCCCCTCTCGGCCCCCACCTCCGGGCTACCAGGCTCGCGGCCAACACGAGCACGGGCACGGCCACAAGCTTGGCCACGAGGAGAGGATCGACCCCGACCATGTCTTCACTCCGTAGGGGGCTCAGGTAGATATTGTTGACGTGCTCGCCCGGCGAACGATATCTCTTGGAACCTTCTCCCGGGCAACGGGCTGGGCCCTAGGGCAACCCTTTAAGCTAGGGCTTTGAGACTAATGCCCAACTGGCCATGGCGAAGGAGAGCATCGTTCTGGACCGAGTGACCAAGAGGTTCGGCCCCAAGGTTGCCGTAAATGATGTTTCCTTCAGGATCGAAGAGGGAGAGATCAGGGGGCTCCTCGGCCCGAACGGCTCGGGGAAGAGCACCACCATGCGGATGATCATGGGGATAATGAAGCCGGATTTCGGCGCCATCTCGCTTTGCGGCGTGGACGTTCTCAGAGATGCCATCGCGGCGAAACGCCTCGTGGGATATGTGCCCGAGAGCCCCTACCTCTATGAGTACCTAACCGCCTCGGAGTACCTGGACTTCGTCGGGACCGCATATGGCATCCCTCCAGACGAGAGGAGGCAGAGGGTGTCCGAGCTCTTGGGGGCCCTTCAGATGTCGGAGCATGTGAACGAGGTCATGAGCGGGTTCTCCCAGGGGATGAAGCAAAAGGTCGCCTTCGTAGCGGCTCTCATCCACAGGCCTCGCATATTAGTGCTCGACGAGTCCCTCAACGGCCTCGACCCGAGGTCGGCAAGGATAATCAAGGACATATTGAGCCGACTCTCCAAGGAAGGAGTCACCGTCCTCTTCAGCACACACGTTCTTGAAATTGCAGAGGTCGTCTGCGACAAGATCACCATCATGAACGAAGGCAACGTGATCGCCGAGGGTACTCCTTCTGAGCTCCGGTCCAAGGTGGGCCTCCCGGGATCTACCCTGGAAGACACATTCCTCAAGCTCACAGGAAGCGAGGACACCGCCAAGATAGTGGAGGCACTCAAGCTTTGAAGTGGGCTACGGTACGAAGCCTGGCGATCGTCCTATTCAAGTCGTTCTACAGGGCGAGCAGGGCAGGGAGGCGGAGTCCATTCTCCAGCCCTCGCTCAATCACGGCCATTGACGTCGCCCTATTCATCCCCATCTTCATCGGAGCCTGGTATCTTATCTCCGCCGTGACCGGTGCCATCAGGGCCTACCTCGTCACCCTAACCACCCAGGCCGTCGTGAGCCTCCCTCTTCTCCTCACGTCTGCCGTCATAATCGCTGGGATCCTGTTCGAGCTGGGCAACGCTAGTGGCCTGGCCTCGAGTGAAGCTGTCAATTGGCTTCCGGTCTCTCCCCGGGAATACGTCGTCGCTTCCTCCCTCTCGCTGATGTTCGCCTACACTCCTCTCCTATCCCTGGCGTTGGCGGTGGTCCTCCCTCTCGCCATCCAGCTTGGGTTCGCCTCGGTCATACCTTCCTTGCTCTTCCTCACCGCGGTGGGGTTCTTCGTGGGGGCCGTCCTGGTGGAGGCCATAAGGTCCGTCACCAGTCGCGTCTCCGTCTCGGTCTATCGGAAGCACAACAGGCTCGGCACCATCGGCCGCATTCTCGTATTCATAATACTCTTCGTGCTTGTCGATATCGCGTTCCAGCCAGCCTTCCTGTCGTTGGCCCTCTCGGTGATTGTAAATGGCATCAGCTTGGTCTGGTTCGTCCCTATGGTCTGGCCCTCCGTGGCCCTTGCCGCGGAGCTCTCCTCCGACCTCGTCAGGTCTGCGCTCTTCCTCGCAATGACGGTCGCCTTCGGCATCGCCCTGTTCTACCTGTCCGCCTTTCTCAGGTCGAGGTATTGGTCACCGTTCCCCATTACGATCAATGCTTCATCGTCCTCCGTCTACGTCCCTCAGGGAGGCTCGTTCGCCTGGCTCGACCCCACCGCCTACGCCATCGCCCTCAAGGACCTGCGGTCCCTTACAAGGAGGAAGGAGATGGCGAGGTTCTTGGCGATCCCAGTCATCTTGGTGGTGGTCCCCTTGTTCTCTGCAGTCTACGGGGGTGGATCCCCGGAGTCGTCCCTCGGGATCTTCCTCATAGCGGAGGTCTCGACGATGCTCCCCATCATGCTCTCCGTGATCTCCCTGGGGCAGGAAGGACAGTCCATTACGAACGTCTACATGCTTCCGATAACTCCCTCCGAGCTGACCCGAGGGAAGATATTCTTCCCCACACTGATCTCCGGCATGGCTGTCGCCGCCGCCCTCGTGTTGTTTCAGTTTCTCTTTCCCTTCACGTTGGACCAGCTCATCATCTTGATACTGGCCCTGCTCTTCCTTGTGGTGACCGAAGTCCTTGTCGGCCTGGGAACGGGCGCGCGCTATCCGGATTTCACGCTGGGCCCAAGGGCGAGATACGTCACCATGGGCGGCTTTATCGCCTCCTTCGCCGTGGGGGTGGCTGCGACGATAATCGTGTTGGCTCCCTTCGCCCTGTTCCTGGTTGGGCCTTCGCTGTTCAGCGCGTCCTTCGGAATCTCATACCTGACCGCCCTCGGCTCCACCGTGGCGATCGGCGCAATCGTCTTGACCGTGGCCTGGGCGTACTGTACCTCCGGCGTAAAGAAGTTCCTCTCCGACATGAACCACTGAGTCTGCCCGGCAAGGCGCCGCAAGGTTCCCCGGGGGAAAGCCATCGGTGCCCTAGAGCTTCTTGCGAAGGACGACGGTCCTGACCTCGACTTTCCCGACTCGTTCGAGGGACTCCCCTCCCTTCCTAAATCCCTTGCCCACATAGAAGGCGAGGGCCCTGAGGTTCTCGACCTCGGTCTTCACCTTCAGCCGCCCTGCTCCGCGGGCCATGGCAGCCTCCTCCGACTTCATCAGGAGGCCACTGCCTATCCCCCTCCCTACAAGCCTCTGCATCACGATTATGCCGCTCAACTCCACCTCGCTCGCGCTTCGGGCGCGGTTCACCGCCATCCCCACCACCTTCCCCCCGTCTTTAGCTACGAAGAAGTCGGCCTCGGGGTCCTGCGCCAGCTCCCTCAGGAACGCCGGTGAAGATATTTCGGCTATGTCCTCCTGAGTCGCCCCCGACCAGCCGAGCGCCCCGGGGCCCGCCTCCTTCCAGGCCTCCCTTATGAAAGTGGTGATGAGGTCGATATCCCCCGATCCTACCCGCTGGTATCGCAATCCGTCTTCACTTTTGACATGCAACGCTTCCTTTAATTGTTGCCAGGAGACGCGGCTCCAAGCCCAGCCCTGGCCCTGCTGAGAATCTGCTCAATGTATCAAGTCGTTTCGCCTGAAGACCCCGGGGTAATCCATGACCAGCCCGTCGGAGTCCACCCTCAGCTGCACTCGGAATCCTGTGTCCAGCCCCTCGTAGTAGTAGACGCTTTCGTTCGGTAGGCGTTTTACGCAGGTATACCTCTGCGTGGAGCTCTTGGGCTGCATGGACCTGGCGTCCAGGTACACGACCTTCAGCTCGGCCTTCTGGTCCACCGCCAGGTCAAGCTTCCTGATGGGGATGGTGTTCGTGAACGCGGAGGCGCTAAGGTCGACTTCCGTGCATCCTTCCAGGGAGGGGATCTCTTGACATGCGGCGTTGTACCACTTCCCCATGCCGTCGCCGATCAGGTCGACGGAACCAGTCTGGGGGCTGTGGCGGTCCACCATGATCTCCTTCACGTTCCAATCTGGGTCGCAGAGGATGGTGTAGTGAAGCCTAAGGAGCGAGGGGCCGACCCTCTCTTCGACTTCCCCCATGGCCATGACTCCCAGCTCTGATACCTCAAGCCTGACGCGTTCCACCCCAGGATTGAAGAGGTGAGCCCACGAAGCGTCCAAACTCAAAGCGAGATGCGCCAATGTGTTGGCTCTGAAAGGTCTTATGGATTCCCCAAATTCCGCGGTTCCACCTTGCACGGGAGGGCCACCCCCGCTTCATCCAGTTCTTGGAGTCACTCACGCCCTCTTCACCAGAGCAGCCATCGCACCGAACGCATACTGGGACCTTCGAAGTTGCCATCCCTGACCTAGGGTCGCCATCTCATGGCCCTTCCACCCTTGTAACTCTCGATTCGTCACCGGCATCAGGTTCCCCGACTTCCATCCTCGAATTCTTATATCTTGGCGAAGCGTGACGGCCACCGATGTCTGGGGCCCAAGGTGGGAAAAGCGGTGGGTTCGCGCGCAGAGGCTCTTCATCAAAGAAGGTCAGACACAGCAAGCAGGACTTCCATGAGCACAAGGTGAGGCTTGTTGAGAGCGGGCCCCCTCTGGATTTCCCCGCGCTCAGGGAGAGGACTGTCCAGTCCTTGGAGAGGCTGGGCCGGCAGGCGTTCGTCCCTGACTCGGGCTATGGTCTGGAGGGATGGATGAAGAGCCTCGACCTTCTCTTGGGGGAGTTCGAGGCGGCGGCCGCTGGGGAATCCGCCCTCACTGAGTCCTACTCCAGGAGGAAGGAGGACATCCTCTTCTCCCTTCGGAAGTCAGCCGAGTCGCCCCAACTCGACTCTGAAATCGCCGATGCCAAAGAGCTTCAGCGAAAGGTACTATCAGCTCTAGGGAGCAAGGACGCGTCCTACTTCGGGTCCAAGCTATCGGACCTCAACAGGAGGAGTGAGAGCTTGTCGGCTCAGCTGGAATCACAACGTGCCCTGATAGCAAGGATCAAGGCACAGCCTAGGCCAGGTCGCCTCTTCCGCAGGTTCCTAGGGGAGAAGCCCCCTTCAACCGCCGAAGAGGAGGCCACGGCCGCAAAGCTCGAGAAGGAGCGAAGGGATGTCGAGTCCGAGATCTCCATGATGCAGGGCGAACAGCTTCTTTACGAGGAGGGCAAACGGCAGCTGTCTCAGGCCACAGACACGCTCAACCGGCTGGAAGGAGCAAAGGTAGAGAGGCTGCAACTCAAGCAGGAACGGGAGGACGCCACCCGCGCCCTCTCTGAAGAGATCTCGAAGATGGTCCCCTCCCACGGGTGAACGGAGCCAGCGGGTTTAATACTGCCTCACTTCGTCCTCATGTAGCTTAGTCGGGTGACGTGGGCTGGCGAACTGGCTTCTTGGGCTCCTCCTGGGCATCATCCAGGGGGTCAGTGAATGGCTCCCGGTTAGCAGCAAGACTCAGATCATCATCGCCTCCACCTATCTGTTCGGGCTGGGCTTCCAAGAGGCCTATTCACTGGGCCTCTTCCTTGAGGTCGGCACCTTCTTCGCGGCCCTCTACTACTTCCGCCGCGAAGTAGTCCTCGTGCTGAAGTCCTTGGTCGGACGCGGCGACAGAGTGGGAAGGTCCCTGTTGATCTTCCTCGTGGTCGCCACAGCCATCACCGGCGTACTTGGAGCAGGCATCTTCCTGCTCGTCTCCGACACGGTCAAGTCTCCCGCCTTCGGCTTGCCCATGATCGTCCTGGGCGCCATCCTGCTGGCTGACGCCGCCATAATCAGGTTCGCGAGAAGCAGGCGCCTTCCATCTCGCCGAATTCAGGACCTCACCCTGAAGGACGACATCCTCATCGGGCTCGTCCAGGGCCTATCCGCCTTCCCGGGGGTGAGCAGGTCGGGGGTTACCGTCTCGGCGATGCTCCTTTTGGGGGTCAACCCAGAGGATTCCTTCCGCCTCTCCTTCCTTGCCCTTATTCCTGCTTCGGTGGGCGCTTCCTTGGTCTCAGTCCTCTTCTCCGGCTCGGGCCTGAGCTCGGTCGTAAGCACGGTGACCGTTCCCGTGATGGCCGTCGCGATAGTCGCGGCCGCCTTGGTCAGCCTCGTGCTGATCAAAGCCCTGCTGGGCGTGGCCGCAAGCAGAAGGATTACGATCCTCATATTGGCCCTTGGGCTGATAGCGATCTTCAGCGGCGTGACAAGCCTGCTCACCGGCTACGGGTGAAGGACCGGGCTCTCCCCCGCCAGAAATGAGCGGACCTTCAGACGGTGATCGGCTGGGGCTTTCTGGCGGCCATTTCTTCGCGCAGCCTCCTTAGAGACGTCGTGTGCTCTTCGCTCTTCTTCTCGTTGATGGCCGCCTTCTTCGTGTCGTAGATGATGACGAGATCGCACCTTCTGCAGTAGTACTCGATCTCGCCGCTGCAGGAGG
>Ga0187771_10001163_pt1 | contig 17371 bp, 15 predicted proteins | sample 0116_SJ02_MP15_1_FD_133139 | JGI IMG/M metagenome (GOLD analysis project Ga0187771, IMG submission 133139) | Tropical peat soil microbial communities from peatlands in Department of Meta, Colombia - 0116_SJ02_MP15_10_MG | ecosystem: Environmental > Terrestrial > Soil > Wetlands > Peat | place...
CCCTTGGGGACCATCAACGTCCAGGGAGTCATGACGGCGGGGGTTTCCTTTGCCGCAAGCATCTTCGCTATTGCGCTCAAGATAAGCGCGCCCGTTATTATCATCATGCTGATCACGAACATCATCCTCGGATTCGTTTCGAAAGCGGCGCCGCAGGTGCATGTCTTTTTTGTCGGACAACCCCTGTACTTGTTCCTCGGCTTCCTGACAATGTTCCTGAGTTTCCCGGTTTTTGTCTATGTCATGAGCGAGTATTTCAAGGGGATCCCCAATGAGATCGGCCGCGTCTTGCTCCTCATGAAGGGATGATCGGGCAAAGGGCGCCAAATCGTTGCCGGCCCTTCGCTCCATGCCTGGTTATTGAAAGGTAGTCATGGCGGAAAACAACGACAGAACAGAACAAGCAACACCACGTCGGCGCCAGAAAGCGCAGGAAAAGGGCCAGGTCGCTCGAAGTCGCGAGCTCGGTGCCATGGCCGCCACGGCAGGCGTTCTTTTCGTGTTTTACTTTTCAGGGACGTCGTTCATGAATAACTTGACTGCGCTCACCGGCAGACTCCTTGGCCTCCGCTACGGGAGGGACTCGCTTACCGTCATGCGGGCGGCATCCGTGGACATGGTGATGATCCTCGTACCTGTTTTTTCTGCCGCTGTAGTGTTTGCAATTTTTTCTAATGTGATGCAGGGAGGCATCGTCTTCAAGCCACTTTCCATGGAATTGACGAAACTCAACCCGCTTGAAGGATTAAAGAATCTCTTTTCGATCAGCGCTCTGCCAGGCGTTTTCAAAAGCATCTTCAAATTTATTCTGGGTATTGTATTGTTCTACATCATGGCTAAGAGGGCCCTTGGCATTTTACCCATGACCTCAGCCATGGAGCTGCACGATATCCAGTCCGTTGCCTTCGGTCTCATCGGAAAAACTGTGGTCTATGCGTTCACCACCTACTTCATCCTGGCTCTGATCGATTATTTGTACGAACGGTGGAAGTTCGAGCGCTCTCTCAGAATGAGCAAGGAAGAGATCAGGGAGGAGTCGCGTGAATCCGAAGGCGACCCGCTCATTAAGGCAAAGGTCAAAAGCATGCAGAGAGATATGGCGCGTCGGAGGATGATGGAGGCCGTGCCCAAAGCAACGGTGGTGATCACGAACCCGACCCACATTGCCGTGGCGCTGCTCTATAAGAAAGATCATGGCTCTGCGCCCAAAGTCATTGCAAAGGGCAAAGGATATATTGCTGAAAGAATCCGGGAGATCGCGCGCAAGCACCGCGTTCCGATCATGGAAGACAAACCCCTGGCCCGGGCACTCTTCAAGGTCAAACTCGACTCGTTCATACCTGAAGAGCTGTACCGAGCGGTAGCCAGGATTCTGGCTTACATCTACAAACTGAAAGGAGTGGCCTGATGACCGTTTTAGAACAGATACAGGCACGGGGAGACGTCATTGTCGCCGTGGCTGTGGTTTCCGTCGTGGGCGTCATGGTCCTGCCCATACCGCCCTTCATTCTGGACGTTCTGCTGTCTTTCTCCATATCGCTTGCCATCGTGATCCTGGTGTCTGCGATCTACATACGGAAGCCCCTGGACCTGTCGGTATTTCCGACGATCCTGCTCATGACGACTCTCTATCGCCTGTCTCTCAACATTGCGTCTACCCGACTGATCCTGCTCCGGGGAAATGAGGGCATCGACGCTGCAGGCCAGGTGATCAAGTCCTTCGGCAATTTTGTCGTAGGCGGCAATTACGCTGTCGGCTTCATCATCTTCTTGATCTTGGTGGTCATCAATTTCGTGGTCATCACCAAAGGTTCAGGCAGGATCGCAGAGGTCGCGGCCCGCTTCGTCCTTGATGCCATGCCGGGCAAACAGATGGCCATCGATGCCGACTTGAACGCCGGCATCATCAATGAAAAAGAGGCCCGGCGGCGCCGGTCTCAGGTCGCACAGGAGGCGGATTTCTATGGCGCCATGGACGGCGCGAGCAAGTTCGTGCGCGGCGACGCCATCGCCGGCTTAATCATTACTGGCATCAACATCATCGGCGGATTCGCCATCGGAACGCTCCAACAGGGCATGCCCTTCATAGAAGCGCTAAAAACCTATACTGTGTTGACCATTGGGGACGGCCTCGTTGCCCAGATCCCGGCGCTCCTCATCTCGACGGCTGCCGGCATGGTCGTGAGCCGCGCCGGTTCCGATACGGATATGGGCAAGGACATCTCTAAACAGCTCTTCGTCAACCCAAAGGTGCTGCTCACCACCGCGGGCATCATGGCCGTGCTTGGAATGGTCCCCGGTCTGCCACATATTCCTTTTTTCCTTCTCTCAGCAGCATCGGGGGGCCTCGCGTATGCCCTCGGGCAGGGCGTGGTGAAAGAAAGAGCGGCTGCAGAGCTGCAAAAGGTGGAAGCCCCCCATCAGGAAGCTCCTATTGAAACCTTTATGGAGCTCGAACCTCTCACCTTTGAAATCGGCTACGGTCTCATCCCGCTCGTCGAGGGCGGCAAGGCGGATCTCCTGAACAAAGTCAAGGCCCTGCGCAGACAGCTGGCTTCCGATCTGGGGTTCGTCGTGCCGTCGTTCCATATAAAGGACAACTTGCAGCTCCGGCCCCATGAGTACATGCTCCTCATCCGCGGCATCGAAGTGGCTCGCAGCGAAGTCATGATGGGGTATCACCTGGCTGTGACTGCCGCGAACGCCCAGAAGATCGAGGGCATTCCCACGAAGGAGCCGGCGTTCGGTCTGCCCGCATATTGGATCAGCGATCGTGACGTTGAACAGGCGCGAGCCAGAGGATATATGGTCGTTGATCCGGCCACGGCTATCGTCACGCACCTCACAGAACTTATCAAGACGCACGCCTGGGAGCTCATCACGAGGACCGAGGTACAGAACCTGCTCGACAGGGTGTCGAAGAATTATCCCAAGCTGGTGGATGAACTCATACCGGCGAACCTTACTCTCGGCGGCCTCCAAAGAGTACTCCAGAATCTTCTCAAGGAGCGCGTTCCGATCAATGACCTGATCACGATTCTCGAGACGCTCATCGACCATGCACTGGTGACCAAAGACACCGACCTCCTGACAGAAGCCGTTCGCCAGTCGCTCTCGCGATTTATCACGAAGCAGTACATCGCGTCGGATGGCGGCATCCATGCGATGACACTCGATCCGCGTTTTGAACGGGCCCTGGCACAGGCTACGGAGTCAGGCGGAGCCATCAACCCCGAAGTTGTAGCAAAGCTCATGAAGTCGTTGGAAAAAGCCATCGCGAATGAGCGCAATCGGGGCCTGCAGCCGATCATCCTTTGCTCCACTCAGGCACGGCGGTTCCTCAAGAAGATCACCGAGCGGTTCCGTTCTCCGCTGGTCGTTCTGTCGAATGCCGAGCTTGCGCCGAGCGCGCGACTCTATACCACCGGAGTGTTGAAATATGAAGATTAAAAAATTTACCGCCAAAACATTTTCCGAAGCCCTCACCCTGGTCAAGAAGGAACTGAGCCAAGACGCGATAATTTTATCAACGGAAGAAAAGCATGGTTTGCGGCCCCACGTAGAAGTAACCGCGGCCGTGGATTACGATACCGCCGGCCGCGGAGTTAAAAGTTCGGAGGTTACCGTTCATCGTGAACCGCAGAAGCAAATCTCTGAGCAGTCAACGAAAAACACGGATCCAGCTGTTCGGCTCTGTGCGGAACGGGTTACTCCTTACGGCACTTCGCCTGCGCTCGATTATGCAGCCAGCGACCTCAAGAGCGAGATCAACAGTCTCCGGCTTATGATCGAATCCATGAAGAACAACGGCTACGAAGTGTCCCTGCCGTCAAAAAAGCGGGCCATGATGACGTTTCTTCGGGAACGGTCGATCCGCGAGGAGTATGCCCTTCGCCTCTGCGACAGGACGACGAACATCGATGAGATCCCGCTCATGATCTCGGCTGATATTAAGATCAAACGCCAGACCGGCTCTCGCAAGGCTGTCATGCTGATGGGCCCCACGGGTGTGGGCAAAACCACGACGCTGGCCAAGCTTGCAGCCCAGGCCGTCAAGGCGGGGAAAAAAGCCGCCATAATTAATCTCGACACGTTCCGGATAGGTGCCGTGGAACAAGTGCGGATCTATTCGCGGATCCTCGGCATCCCCCTCATAACCGCTCATACCGGCGAGGAATTCAGGAGCAACCTCGCCAAGTACGCCGCAAACAGAGATATCGTTTACATCGACACAACAGGGAGAAATCCCCGGGACGAAGCCTACATCGAGAGCATGGCTGATCTCTGCAAAACCGACGTACCCCTGGAGCTCCATCTCCTCATGGGCGCGAACATCGACGATGAATCAATGATCGAGGCATACCGCTCGTACCGGAGACTCCCGATCGACTACCTCACGTTTACAAAAGTGGACGAAGCCGTTCGCTTCGGCCCCCTGTACAACATTCTCGTTACCTATCAGAAGCCGGTTGCCTATCTCACGACGGGCCAGCGTGTTCCTGGTGACATCGAATCCGCTACGGTCAACAGGCTGGCAGGCCTCATCGTGAACAAGGAGTGTAATGCATGCTAACAGAACCATTGGGAAACAAAAAATGCGTAAAGACCATTGCGATCGCAAGCGGCAAGGGCGGCGTGGGCAAAACCAACATCGCGGCCAGTCTCGGCATTGCCTTGAGCAAGCTCGGGAAAAAAGTCGTTATCGTGGACGCCGACCTCGGACTCTCCAACATCAATATTCTGCTGAATAAGCATGCAAATTACAATATCAGCCACCTGCTCGACGGATCGATCACGCTCAAGGACATCCTTATTGACGGCCCTCAGGGCATCAAAATCCTGCCTGCCGGAGAAGGCATCCAGGATCTTACCCGTCTTGACGAGTTCCAGCGGCTCAAACTCCTCGACGCCTTCGATTCCTACGATGGCGATGTCGACATCATGCTCATCGACAATTCTGCGGGCATCTCGGAGAATGTGACCTTCTTCTGTTCCGCTGCGCAGGACCTTATCATCGTGACAACGCCAGAGCCCACCGCGTGGGTTGACGCCTATCACCTGATCAAAGTCCTCTACGTGGAGTATCAGGAAAACAAGTTTCACGTGCTGGTGAACGCCGCGAAGAATGAAGAGGAAGCAAACGTTGTGTTTCAGAGACTCACGCAAGCTGCGGACCGTTTTTTGAATATTTCTCTCGACTATCTGGGCTACCTCCCTTATGACGAGGACGTGAGGAAGGCGGTCCGCTCACAGACCGCATTCATAGACCTGTTCCCCAAGAAGTTCATTTCAAAGTGCATTCATGAGATAGCGTCAAAGTTGAACGACCGGCCGCAGAAGATCAAAGGATCGCTGCAGTTTTTCATCGGAAATCTGCTTTCGGCCTCTGCCGATCGAGCCTAGGAACAGGTGCGACAGGGAGCGATGCAAAACAATCGAGATTGAGAGGGTACGAAGATGACAGAGTACAAAGCTGAAATGACCGAAGCGGAGAAGGAGAAGATCATTAAGGATTCCCTCCCATTTATTAAATATACGGCCTATCGGCTGGCCCACCGCCTGCCTCCCCAGCTGGCGGTGAACGACCTCATCAGCGTCGGGATTGTGGGACTTTTGGACGCGCTCCAACGCTATACTGCAGGACGTGTAAAGCTCAATACTTTTGTAGAGTACCGGATCAAGGGCGCCATGCTCGACGAACTGCGATCCCACGACTGGGTGCCACGGTCTCTCAAGACCAAGATTGGCCAGATCAGAAAGGCGCACCGCGAACTGGAGCAGGACCTCGGCCGCATGCCCTATGAGGAAGAGATCGCAGCACGGCTTGAGATCACCACCGAGGAGTACTACCAGACGGTCCAGAACGCCAGCAATGCGGTGGTGTTCAGCTTCGAGGATTTCCGGGACAAGACACATGAAGAGAGTGACATGGACGTGATGGAATGCATCCCCGACCCGGACGCGAAGAACCCGCTCGAACTTCTCGAAGAAAGCAACTCGAAAGAGGCCCTTGCCCATCTCATTGAACGCCTGCCGGAAAAAGAGAAGCTCATTCTGTCATTGTACTATTGGGAAGAAATGACCATGAAGGAAATCGGCAAAGTCCTGCATATAACCGAGGGACGGGTGTGCCAGCTCCACAATCAGGCGCTCATCAGGTTGAAGGCCGAAATCAATCTCCCGGTCCCCCGATAGTCCCCTTAGTTCCTGACGCCCCTCCTGATCCTCTTCAGGCCCGCGCGGGTTAAAGAAATATTTGTTTGGTGACGATAAGAGCGGTACAGAGGTCTACGAATGAAACCAACCGATGAACTTTCTAAAGTAATCCGGGACCTTGGAGCCCCCGATCCATCAGCACGGCGCATTGCCGCGGAAACGCTGGCAACAGCGGATGAACGAGCTATCTACCCGCTCATCCGATCTCTCCGCGACGAGAACCCCGGAGTGCAGGACGCGGCCATGCGCGCTCTCATTGCCATCGGCGGTGAAGTGACGGCATACATGACGCTGCCGCTCCTGCGGGAAAGCCCTTTTCTCAGGAATACCGCGCGCATTATTCTGAGCCAGATCGGCAAAACGGCGGTTCCACTCCTGCGCTCTTTGCTCGCTGACAGGGATGACGACATCAGAACCTTCGCGGTGGACCTTATTTCGGACATCGGCTCCTGCGAATATCCGGAAGAGATCACGCGCTTGCTCGAGACGGACCCGAACCAGAATGTGAGGGCTTCCGCTGCCAAAGCGATGGGAACGCTCAGATACCGCGACGGCCTGCAGGCCTTGATCGGCGCTCTCGGGGATAGTGAATGGGTCTGTTTTTCCGCCCTTGAATCCATCGCCGATATCAACGACGACGCATGTGTAGAGCCGGTACTGTCCCTCCTGCAAACTCCCTCGGAAGCGGTGCGGTACGCGGCGATCGAAACGCTTGGCAAGATGGGCTCGAAGCGGGCGATCGATTCTCTGATCAGCCTCCTCGCGAAATCAAACGATATTGAAAAACCGGCAATCGTCAAGAGCCTGGTCCAGATCGGCATGACTCCGGCCATGGCCGAGATCGCCGACCTGCTGGTAGATCTGTACGTCAAGGGAGCGTGGGACGACCGTCTCCTCGCGCTCAAGGGACTTGCCGACCTAAGATACGAGCAGGCGATACCAGTCATTCTGGACAGCGCCGGATCTCTTGACCCCTCGGCCCCTGAGAGCGAAGATCTTCTCTCCGCAGTGAAGCAGGCGCTCATCCGGTTCGGTTGTGCTCCCCCGTTAATTGCAGTCCTTGACGATCCCGCGGTACGGTTCCGTGCAAAGACATTAGCCATTGAGGTCATCGCCGATCTCCGGTGCCCGGAAGCGGTTCCTCCGTTGCTGCGGATTATGGGCGGAGACCTGCGCGAGGTGCGCCGCTCCGCCGCTCTCGCAATCGCCGAAATGCCGGGAGAGGAGGCGCTCCAGGCACTCAGAAACTGCATCGATGATCGAGATGGCCATGTCCGCAGCGTGGCCCTTTCCGCTCTCGGCAGGATCGGTGACCAAGCGTCTTTTGACCGCCTCTTCCGCCACCTCGATCTCGAAAATTACCGGGACGTACTCGAAGAAACGGTCAAAGCTCTCCTGATGATCGATGCGGATCGGCTCTTCTCCTTTTTGGACGCCCTCTCCCCCATGGTAAAAGAGACAATCGGACGATACACCGGGAATCTCGATGTCCTCCTTACCCTCTCCCGCGACCGCGAACTCGGCATCCGTCTTGCCGCGCTCACTGGTCTCGGCCGGCTCCGGGACGAACGTGCCCACAAGCGGTTGTCCGAAGCGCTTGCAGAAGGGGACGTCGAAATGAGGAAGACTGCCGTTCTGGCACTGGGTGCGCAGCACTGCTCTGTCGATGACGTCAAACGGGCGCTCGATGACAGAGATATGTGGGTAAGGCTCTATGCGGTCAAGACGCTGGGGGACTCGCAGGATCCCGCTGCGTTCACGGCCGTTCTTCCGATGCTCTCCGACAAGGAGGTCCCCGTGGTTCTCTCGGCAATTGATGTCTTGGTCCGGCTAGGCAGTGCAGACCCGGCCACGCTGGGTGTTCTCCGGGACCACCGCGATGAAGCTGTCCGTCAACGCGTAGCGCGCGCAATGGAGCGTTTATGCTAAACCAGGTGTTGCCGGATGTCGTCTTCAAACAATTGAGGGATTTCATTCATGAGAAATGCGGAATTTATATTCCCGATTCAAAAAAGTATCTCATTGAAAAAAAACTTACCACGCGTCTTCATCAGAAAAACCTGAGCACCTACGAGGACTATCTCTCTCTCCTGAAATACAGCAGCAACGGCGACGAACTTTCGAAGCTGTATGACGCTATTACGACGAATGAGACCTATTTTTTTCGGGAACCGCAGCAGTTGGCGGTCTTCGTCGACACCGTAATCCCTCAAGTGATGGAACAGAAGAAGTCCAGGGACATCAAAATCTGGTCTGCCGCCTGCTCCACAGGCGAAGAGGCGTATACGCTGGCTATAATGCTGCTGGAAAAAAAGTGCTGCACCCGTATCGACATCGTCGGTTCCGACATCAGCAGCGAAGTGCTAGAGTCGGCAAAAAAGGCCGTGTACGGTTCCTACTCCATGAGAAACGTGGCGGAGCCGTTCTTAAAAAAATATTTTCACACAAACGGCTGGACCCACGAGCTTGATGCATCAGTCAAAGGCCTGGTCAGGTTCATGAACATCAATCTCATTGACCCCGGCAATATGCGAACCCTTCAGGCCATGGACGTCATCTTTTGCCGGAATGTGTTGATCTATTTCGACGATAACGCAAAACAAAAGGCGGTGTCACTGCTGTATGACAGGCTGCGGCCAGGCGGTTTCCTCTTTATTGGCGCGTCGGAAAGCCTCCATAGCGTTACGAGGGCGTTTAAACCGGTCATATTCAACAAAATCATTGCCTATCAGAGGGTGTGATATGAAAATACTGATCGTAGATGATGATCCAACAACGCGAAAGCTGCTCGGACTGTTTTTGAGGTCCAGGGGATACGAGGTCTCCTACGCGGAAAATGGCATCGACGGCCTCGAAAAACTCGGCATGGAGACTCCCAATATGATCATCAGCGATCTCAACATGCCCTACATGGACGGCATTGAGTTTGTCAAGAGTGTGCGTTCAGACCCGGCACGCGCCGAGCTGCCCATTTTGATGGTAACAACCGAGGGGGACCCCGAGGAACGTGAACGTGCACTCGCCGTCGGCGTCAACGGGTACCTGGTCAAGCCGGTGACTGCCGAAGTGGTAATCCAGCATATCCGACATATATTGAAGAACATGTTCGCGCAAGGAGGAGGTTCACATGCCTGACTACAAAATGAAGATTCTGGTGGTCGATGATTTTTCGACCATGCGGCGAATCGTTAAAAACGTCCTGAAGCAGCTCGGCTTCGAGAATATCGACGAGGCCGAGGACGGCGCCCAGGCGCTCGCAAAGTTAAAAAACGGCAACTACAGTTTTGTTGTGACCGACTGGAACATGCCAAACATGGACGGTCTCGACTTTTTCAAAGCGTCACGTGCGGAGCCGAATCTCAAGGAGCTTCCCTTCCTGATGGTGACTGCCGAGGCGGAAAAGGAAAAGGTCATCACGGCGATCCAGGCCGGCGTCAATAACTACATCGTCAAGCCCTTTACAGCGGAAGTATTCAAGGAAAAAATGGACAGGATCTTCGAAAAGCTGGAGAAAAAATAATAACAACGGACGGCAGGCCGTTTTCTTGCGATCGTGCAAGAGTACAAACGAGGTGCAACGTGTCTGATGAGATGGAAGAAATCATTGCTGAATTTGTTACTGAATCGGAAGAGACTCTCGACAAAATCGACCCCCTCTTCATCGAACTGGAGGCGAATGGTGACGACAAGGAGATCCTGAACCGGCTATTCCGGAGCGTTCATACGATTAAGGGCGCCGCCGGGTTCCTCGGTTTCCACTCCATGGTGGATGTATCGCACAGCGCTGAGAACATCATGAAGAAACTTCGGGACGGCGACATCACGGTCTCCCGACAGCTGATGGACGTGGTCCTGAAGAGCGTCGATATGCTGAGGCTCCTGCTCAAGCACGTCAAAGACAAGGACGGCGTTCAGGAAAATACGGCGCCCCTGGTGCAGGAGCTCAACCATGTGCTCGAAGAGGCCCTCGCGGCTTCCGGCGCTGCCCCCTCTGCGGTGCCAGCAGCTCCTGCCGCGTCGGTTGAGCCGACTTCACTTCCGATAGAGCCACAGAAAGCTGCTGCAGCCGCGATGCCTGACCCAGTAATACCAGGAGTACATGATGCTGCGACCGTGGAGAGCGGCCCGCAGAGCGAGACCTCGGCGAGGCAGGAGTCGCTCCAGACGCTCCGTGTCGACGTGAACAAGATCGACAAGGTCATGGACCTGACCGGAGAGGTCGTTCTCGTCCGGAACAGGCTGCTGAATATTGTGAACCGGCTTGAGCACCAGTACAGCGACGACCACGACGTACAAAGCCTGCTCGAGGCCGTTTCCTTCCTCGATCTCATCACTTCCGACATGCAGCTCGGTGTCATGAAAATGCGCATGCAGCCCATTGCGAAAGTCTTCAGCAAATTCCCCCGCCTGGTGCGCGACCTTGCCGGCCCGCTTGGAAAATACGTCGACCTGAAGGTGGCCGGTGAGGACACCGAGGTCGACAAATCCGTGATCGAACAGATCGGCGATCCCATGGTGCACATCATCCGGAATGCCATCGACCACGGGCTCGAACGGCCGAAGGACCGCATTGCGATGGGAAAATCGGAGAAAGGCGCGATCTCCATCAGCGCATCGCAGCGTGGGAACCAGATCGTCATCGAGGTCTCTGACGATGGCCGGGGAATCGACATCGAAAAAGTCAAGGCAAAGGCGCTCCAGAAAAAGCTCATCACCGAGGACGAAGCCGTCCGGATGAATGACGAGAACGCCATCAACCTCATCTTCCTTCCCGGCTTCTCCACCGCCGAGGTGGCCACCGAGCTCTCGGGCAGGGGGGTTGGCATGGACGTGGTCAAGACGAACATCTCAAAGCTGAACGGCACAGTTGAGATTGAGACGCAGAAAGAGAAAGGGAGCACGTTCACGATCCATATTCCCCTTACCCTTGCCATCATACAGACCATCATGGTGCGTTCCGGCAATGCGCGCTACGCGATACCCCTTGCGCCCGTTGAAGAAACGCTTATCGTGGCCGAGGGCGACGTTTCCGATATGGGAGGGACTGAAGCGCTCATCATCAGGGACAAAGTGTATCCGCTTTTCACCCTGTCGAGTGCAATCGGCGACGTTCGGGAAGCCAAGACCTGCTGCAAATACGCCGTCGTTGTGGCTATCGGAGACAAGCGGTTCTGCATTGGTGTCGACGAACTCTTGGGCCAGGAAGAAGTTGTGATCAAGACAGTATCAGGGATCAATACGGGGTCGTCGTTCATACTGGGAGCGACCATAACAGGCGACGGCAGGGTGGTTTTCATCCTTGATCTCGCCGCCATCTCAAAAAACGCGTACAACCTTGCCCAGGTTTCATAAGGAGGCCATCGTGCAACAGTACATTGGGTTCAAGCTGCACACCGGGGAGTTCGGCATACCGATTACGAGAGTTCGTGAGATCATCAATCTGCCGGAGATAACCAGAATACCGCAGTCGCCCCCCTATCTGAACGGCATTACAAATCTCCGTGGGAGCGTCATCCCCGTCGTGAACCTGAAAAAATTGATCAAGGTACCGGCAACACAAGCCGGCGGGACCAAGGTCATCGTAATAGCGAGTGGCAGGATAACTTGCGGTCTATTGGTAGATGGGATTACGGGTGTCATAAGCATCGATGAAGGGGCGATCGAGGCGCCGGAAAACCTTCCCCAAGGACATGGGGACCAGGTCGAAGGCATCGCAAAGCTCGACCGCAGGCTCATCATCCTGCTGGACATAAAGAAATTGATCCCTCTCGAGGATATGAGTCTCCTCGAGGACATGGCAGCGGAAGTAACCGCTGAGGGAGAGAACGGTAATATTCACGTGACCCGAGCTATACAGACCATGGCTGGCGAGGTCCGCATTACGGAGCTCCGGGACGCAAAAACATACTTTGAGAAGACGAAAGACATAGGCCCCGACGATCCACGCCAGGAAATCCTTGATGATATCATGAACTTCATGACAGCTGTCTCGGAGCATGATTGCGAGAGGGCTGATGCGGCAATCCAGAAGATCGTTAAGCTCGGCCAGGGAGACCTTTTCAAGGAAGTCGGCAAAATCACACGGAAACTGCATGACGCCATCCGAGGCTTTAAAGAGGCCGTTGACCCCCGTTTAAAGAATCTAACCCAGGCGGAGATCCCGAATGCCGTTGACAAGCTCCAGTTCGTGATCGACAAAACCGAGGAAGCCGCCAACCGAACCATGAACGTCGTAGAAAAATATATTCTGTCCATGGATGATCTTGCCACGCACATCCGGAAAGCCCAGGGGCCGCCGGAAACGATCGCTTTTTTGAAGGAGTTCAAGAATGGCCTCGAAGACGACCTGACTAAAATCCTGACGACTCAGTCGTTCCAGGACCTGACTGGCCAGACGATCAAGAAGGTCATCACGCTCGTTCATGATATTGAACACGAACTCGTTCGTCTGGTCACGTCCTTCGGAGTTAAACTTGAGGGGTTAAGAGAGCCGGTAGCAGCTATCGAAAAAGTTTCTCAGAAGGACGTTGACGAACTCTTAAAAAACCTCGGGTTCTGAGCGAGGGCAAAGCTGGCGCACAAACGTTAGACAGAAGGGAGGATTACAAATCGCCGATAACCTGAACAACTGAGTTCAGCGTTAACGCAAAAGATCTTGATTCACAGCACCAGAAGCTGTTCGCTTTAATCAATGTAGTGCATGAGGCCACGCAGTCCGGTAAGGGCAAGGAAGCAGTAGGATCGATCCTTAATAGGCGTAGCAATGATACCAAGATCCACTTATCCGACGAGGAAAAGCTGACCCAGCTCAACAGCTATCCCGCCAGCAAGAACCTGGCACATGACATATTGAGTTAGCAGGTCATTGAATACATTGCAAAACACCAGAACAGGAAGGTAACGACTGTAGAGATTATGAACTTTTAAAACACTGGCTGTCGAAACACATTACGCCCATGGATAACAATGCGCGTAGTTTTTCAGCGACAAAGGCGTGTTTTAAAAAAATGTTGATTCTTTGTGAAGCTAATCCGAATTTGAAAAACTTGTCTTATCTGAAAGGAGAAACTATATGGCGCTCATTACGTGGAGTAACGATCTCAGTGTTAACATAAAGGAATTCGATGAGGAACATAAAAAACTCATCAGCATGGTCAATGATCTGCATTCGGCCATGGGCTCGGGTAAAGGCAAGGAAGTCATGGGGCCGATTCTCGTTAGACTAGTCGACTATACGAAAACACATTTCGCAGCTGAAGAGCAGCTCATGCGGAAGCACGAGTATCCAGGATACGTAAGCCACAAGTCGCTGCATGATGATCTGACGAAGCAAGTCATGGACCTTCAGAACAAGTTTCAGGAAGGCAGGATGCTCGTAACTGTCCAAGTCATGAATTTTCTAAAAGATTGGCTATCGAACCATATTCAGAACACTGATAAAAAATACGGCCCTTACCTTAATGGTAAGGGAATCGCATAAAAGACAATCCGATTCTTATAGCGGACTTACTCTGCCTGGTGAAGAGAGAGAAAACGCCAGTTGAAGGCCTGTGTGGCGGATTTGCAAGTTACCGGGCAATAGTAATACCCCATGCGCGTATCCATGCCAGGGCAAGGAACGCTATCGCTGCCTGCAAGGTAGGCGATAAAAGCTAGACATGGCACCTATATGCGGAAATGGAAGCCCTGACAACCCGCATCGTCGAATGGCTCGCTCGGATGAAGGTTGAATGGGAATCTAACATCATGAGGCATATTCATGACCGTTAACGTACTCATCGTAGATGATTCGGCGTTCATGCGGAACGCGCTCACCACCATGCTCGGATCGGACCCTGAGATCAAGGTGATCGGAACGGCGCGGGATGGTGTGGAAGCGGTTGAAAAAACGGCGTTACTCAAGCCGGATATCGTTACCATGGACGTGGAAATGCCGCGCATGGACGGGCTTGAGGCGCTCCGGCTCATCATGGACAAGACGCCGGTACCGGTGGTCATGGTGAGTTCGCTCACCACGGAGGGGGCCCATGTCACTCTCGATGCGCTGGACCATGGGGCCGTTGATTTCATTCCCAAGAATCTGTCCGAACTTTCTATCAACATCGTGAAAATCAAAGCCCTGCTGATCGACAAGGTAAAACAGATAGCGAAAAGCGGCATGGCAAGAAGGGCGAGACGGAGCGCGGCCGCCAGTCGTCCTGCCGGCAAGCCGAGAGTGTTGTCGGCCCTTTCTACCGGCGCGCGGAGGGTCAACGTAGTGGCCATCGGCACTTCCACGGGAGGGCCACGCGCGATCCAGGCGATCATCCCTTGCCTGCCCAAGGACTTTCCGGTACCCATCGTGATCGCGCAGCACATGCCGCCGAACTTTACCAAGCCCTTTGCCGAGCGCTTGAACCAACTCTCCCAAATCGCGGTGAAGGAAGCCGAAGAAGGAGAACCGATCAAGCCCGGCGTTGTGCTTGTTGCGCCTGGTCGCGGCCATATGCGCATGTCTCGGCCGCGAGGACTCGAGACGGTGGTGAACATTTCGGAAAACCGCGAGGAATTTATCTACCGGCCTTCCGTCGATTATCTTATGCAGTCCATTGCCGAGTGTTTCCCCGGGAGGGCGCTGGGAGTTATCCTGACCGGCATGGGCAACGACGGCGTCAAAGGTCTCACCGCACTCAAGCAGACCGGCGGCAGGATCTTTGCTCAGAACGAAGAAACCTGCGTGGTTTACGGCATGCCGCGTGCTGTGGTGGACGCAGGCATTGCGGACAAGGTGCTGGCCATTGAGGAGATGGCGGGAGAGATTATCAATGCGGTTTGAGGTAACGGAGAACATACGACGAAAACTATGACCGTCAAAACAAGGCCTTATCTATTCGTCGGCAACCTTGCTCTTTACCGTCATCCTCGTTATCATCGGATAGACAAGTGCAGTTCATCGTTCATCTAACTTGAGCCGGATGAGAGAGGAAGGCGTGCTGATCACCCTGCAGAATGGATTACTGTATGTGGATGCCGGAGGAGAAATATGAAGATGTCATTATCAAAAAAACTATACGGAGCAGCCGCAATATGTCTTACTGCCTTGATATGCATAGCGGTTATGTCCTTCGAGAGTAATCGCAGTCTCGTAAACGGATACAAGGCCTTGTCCGAATCTGCTGGAGCGCAAAAAGAAATGAGTTTGGACGCAGAAAATGAGCTTGGGATTGCCATCCTGGGCTATAAAAATTTTCTCATACGAGGGGACGAGAAATATGTCAAGCAATTCAGAGAACATACCCAGCTACTGAGCAATGATCTTGCAAAATATGAAAAGCTGTCCTCCAGTGAAGAGGGGCGGAACGCGCATGATGCCGCTAAACAAGCCTTTGATGAGTATGAACATGCAATTGATAATCTTATCGTGGCGCGAAAAAAGACTCATGACATCATGGCATTGGACAAGGGCAGCGCATCCGGCGTCGGCATGCGACTCCGCCTTGCATTGGAGGACATGGGCAACATCGCCGCGGACAATTACGGCAACACCAAGGAGAAGCTAGACAGACACGTGGAGAGACTGAATATGGCCCAGCATCTGCTCGCTCTCATCACGGTGATCGGCAGTATTACTCTCTTTGTCTGGATTGTAAGAGACTTATTAAAGTCTGCTTACGCAATGCATGCGGCTGCAGAAGCCGCATCAAATGGCAATCTGTCTGCGGATCTCTCGGTAAGGAGCAGCGATGAGATCGGGGAGGTTGCTGGCAGCTTCAACCGCATGATTAAAAACCTTCGTCATATCGTTGGCGAGATCAACTCGGCGACGAATTCGCTCGTCGGCAGCTCCAAGCAGCTCTTGCGCACGTCAGATGACATGCACAAAGGTTCGCAAAATCTTTCGACCCAGGCCGATCAGGTGGTGACTGCCATAACCGAGGTTTCTCAAACAATCGCGGACATGGCAAGGAATGCCACCCATGCAGCGGCAGCCAGTAAGGACGCCTCAGACACGGCGACCAGGGGCAAGCAGATCGTAGATTCCACAGCCGAAGACATGGTCAGGATTGCTCAGACGGTACAGGTCGCGGCGAAAACCATCGAAGAGCTCGGCAGAAGCTCGGCACAGATCGGCGAGATCGTGAGCGTGATCAACGGCATCGCTGACCAGACTAACCTGCTTGCCCTGAATGCGGCCATCGAAGCAGCCCGAGCTGGAGAACAAGGTCGCGGCTTCGCCGTTGTTGCAGATGAAGTGCGAAAGCTTGCAGAGCGAACGGGGCAAGCCACTAAGGACATTGCCCAGAGGATAGCGGCGATTCAGGCCGCTGCCGTCGATTCGGTGCAAGCCATGAAAAAGGGCAGCGATGAGGTAGACAAAGGCGTAGGCATGGCCAAGCAGGCAAGCGGCTCGCTCGACTCTATCGTTACCGCATCGACCAATGCCATGGACATGGTCCAGCGGATTGCCGCTGCAACGGAAGAACAGTCCGCTACTACGGAACAGGTAACCCAAAGCATGGAGAGCATTTCCGAAATCGCGAAACAAGCTGCTTCCTCCACGGATGCAATCAAACTGTCTTCGTCGCAGCTTGCAAGGCTGGCCGCCGAACTCAAGGAGTTGACAGCGTTCTTTAAATCTTAGTGGCGAGGCTCGCGTCTTTGCCAAAAAATAGGATCCGTGACCTATCAAGGAGGAATTACATGATAAGAACGTTATTGGGAATGATCATAGTCGTTGGTTTGGTATTGTCAAGTTCGGCTTTTGCGGCTGATCTCGGCACGCCTGCCGAGGCAGAGGCATTGGTTAAAAAAGCTATCGCCTTTATCAAGGCGAACGGCAAGGACAGGGCCTTTGCTGAATTCACCAATAAGAATGGCCAATTCGTGGATCGGGACCTGTACATCTTCGTCTATGACATGAGCGGCACCTGCCTTGCCCATGGCCAGAACCCGAGGATGGTCGGCAAGGACCTGAGCGATCTTACGGACCCCAGCGGTAAAGCCTTCGTCAAGGAAAGGATTGAGCTGGCAAAAGCAAAGGGCAAGGGATGGCAGAATTACCTGTTCTCCGAGCCCACAACAAAAAAGATCGAACACAAGACGGCCTATATTGAGAAATATGAAGATGTGATCGTTGGTTCCGGAGCGTATAAATAATTATCAACCCAAAGGGGCG
>Ga0187771_10001164_pt1 | contig 17363 bp, 13 predicted proteins | sample 0116_SJ02_MP15_1_FD_133139 | JGI IMG/M metagenome (GOLD analysis project Ga0187771, IMG submission 133139) | Tropical peat soil microbial communities from peatlands in Department of Meta, Colombia - 0116_SJ02_MP15_10_MG | ecosystem: Environmental > Terrestrial > Soil > Wetlands > Peat | place...
CGACGATGTCGAGATAGCGCGGCAGCGCGAGCGCGGCCAGGCGTGGGCGGCAGAAGTCGACGAGCTCGAGTGCGTTGAGCTCGTGTCCGGGCGCGAGCACGATCGCCGCCATGACGTCCTCGTCGCCGAGCTCGGACTCCACGCCGAACACCGCGGCGGCGACCACGTCCGGATGCGCGGCGATCACCTGCTCGAGCTCGGCGCTCGAAACCGTCCCGCCATGGCGGCGGATCGAGCCGCTGACGGGCTCGAGCAGCGTCAGCCAGCCGTCGTCGTCGCGCACCGCGCGGTCGCCCGTGTGAAACCAGAGGTTGCGCCAGCTGGCCACGGTCGCCTCGGGCATCCGGAAGTAGCCGCTCGCGATCGCATGCGGCTCCCGCGGCCTGACGACGAGCTCGCCGATCTCGCCATCGGCAAGCGGTGCGTCGTTTGCGTCGACCACTGCGATCTCGAACTCGGGCAAGGGCCGCCCGAGCGAGCCGGGGCGGATCTCGTCGCCGGGAGTCCCCGTGATGGCGCCGGTCTCGGTCGAGCAGTAGCCGTCCAGCAGATCCACGCCGAAGCGCCTGTGGAACGGCTCGTGGCTCGCCGCTGCGGCTCCGCGTGCGAGCGCCCGGCGTACGGTGTGTCCGCGCTCGTCGCGGCTGCGTGGCTGCCCGAGCAGCGCGGCGCTCATCGCGCCGGGCAGATACGTGCATGTGGCGCCGTGCTCCGCTGCCTGCCGCCAGTAGCGCGTTGCCGAGAAGCGCGGCGCGCAAATCCACGAGGCGCCGGCGAGCAGCGTTGCCCAGAGGCTCGCGAGCGTCTCGCCGCGGTACAGGGGCAGCGCGGTAAAGCAGACGTCCTCGCCACCGAGCGCCAGCAGCTCGCTGTCGTGCAGGCCCCACCAGTAGAGCTGCGCATGCGGGCAGCAGACGCCCTTCGGCGTCCCGGCACCCGCGCCGTAGAGGATCGCGAGCGTGTCGCCGGGGCGCACCGCTGCGGCCTCCGCCGGCTCATCGAGTGCGGGCAGCGGCTCGCAGTGGTAGCCGTGCGCGCGGTGCGCTCGTGCGCGGTCGAGCAGCCATACGTGCGCGAGGCTCGCCGGCGGCGGCACTCGGGCGAGGGCATCGAGATGCTCGGTTTCGATCGCCAGCACCCGCGGTGCGGCGTTGGAGAGCGCGTGCGCCAGCCTTCCCTCACGCATCGCTGGCTCGAGTGGGACTGCGACCGCGCCGATCCAGGCGCAGCCGAGCAGCAGCTCGACGAGCCCGATCGAGTTGCCGGCGAGCGCCGCGACGCGATCCCCGTGCTCGACGCCCGCGTGGCTGAGCATCCCCGCCCACAGGGCGACGCGGTCGCGCAGCTCGCCGTAGCTGCGCGTCTCGGCGCCGCTCGCGGCGAAGAAGGGCCTGTCCGGGAGTTCGCTGGCCCGCAGCTCGAGCAGCGCCGGCAGCGTTTGCGCGGCCGCCGGCAGACGGCGCAGGGCGGCACGGCTCACGATCTGCTTGGTGTCCGCGTCCACGCCCCTATCTTGACGCAGTCGTGAAGCGACTCAGAGCGGCAGCCCGGACTCGAGGTGCGCCAGCCCGCGGTCGAGCAGCTCGGCGTAGTTGACGTCGGGATCCTCGGCGGCGGTGAGCAGTGCAGCGATCGATACCCCCGTCACAGCGCCGATCAGGTTGCGCAGCGACGGGTCGCTCGGCGCGCGCCCCGTGCGCTCTGCGATCAGGTCGGTGAGCGCCGCCATCGTCGCGGCAGCCTCGTCGAGCGCGCGTGCGCGCAGCGCCGGAACGGAGACGATCAGCACGCCGCGGTCGCGCTCGCGCGCCATCGCCTCGGCCGGGAGCGCGCCGAGAACGGCTCGCAGCGACTCGCGCACCGCTGCGATCGGGCCGAGCTCAGGCGGCAGGTCGCGCAGCGCCGCCAGTAGCGGCGCGTCGTAGCGGTCATGCAGAACGACGTCCTCCTTGGTCGGGAAGTAGCGAAAGAACGTGCTCGGCGAGACCTCCGCCGCCGCCGCGATCTGATCGACCGTCGTCGCGTCGTAGCCCTGCTCCGCGAACAGGGCCATCGCGCGATCCTGAATCGCAGCGCGCGTCCGTGCCTTCTTGCGCTCGCGCAGCCCCGGTGCCGCCGGATCAGTCGGTGAGGGCAAGCTCGCCTTCTCGTTCGACGCAGTCCGTGACCGTCGCGCCGCCCGGCAGGAACGCGATCGCGAGCACGGCGCCGATCAGCGCGAAGCCACACGAGACGAGCAGCGCGACGTCCATGCCGCTCGCGAACGCGCTCCGCGCCGAGTGCAGCAGAGCAAGGTCGTGGCTGTGCGCGGCAACCGCGACGGCGCCGAATATGCTCGCGTGCACCGTGGCCGCAATGCTGGCCGGCAGGCCCGCGAGGCTGACCTTGGCGACGTAGATCGAGCTCAGCACGCTGCCGAGGATCGCCGCGCCGAAAGGACCGCCCGTCTTGTTGACCGCCTGCAGCACGGCCGAGCCGATCCCGCCCTGCTCTGCGCTGAGCTCGGAGAGGGCGGACGATGAGGCTGTCGCCATCGCAAGCCCCATTCCGGCGCCGACCAGCGCCAGCCAGGCGCTGACGAACAGGTCGCTCGACTGCGCGTGCGTCGCGCTGCCGAGGGCGAGCCCGGCGCCAAGCGCGATGAACCCGAGCGTAGCCGTGAGCTTCGCGCCGACGCGCCGCGCCAGCCGGTCAGCGGGCAGGGCGCCGACGATCAGGCCTCCGATCAGCGGCAGGAGACGCAGTCCCGAGCCCATCGCGGTCGTCCCAGCGACGCCCTGGAAGTACTGCGGCATCGTGAACATGACGCCGAGCATCGCGAGCACGCCGACGGCGGCGAGCAGCACGCCCCAGGTGAACGCGGGCGAGTCAAAAAGCGCGAGATCGACGAGCGGCTCGCCGCCCGGCTGGCGGGCGACATGCGTCTCCCAGGCGAAGAACGCGAGCAGCAGGCCGAGGCCGCAGGCCATCGCGAGTAACGCGGGCGCTGTGCCCCAGCCGTACTCACCGGCGCGGATGAACCCGTATGTCAGCACGGTCAGCCCCGCCGTCGACAGCGCGATGCCGCCCACGTCGAGTGCCGGTTGGCGCGCGGCGCGTGTCTCGGGCACAAGCGTTGCGACGGCCGCCAGGGCGATCAGCACGACCGGGACGTTCATCAGGAAGACCCAACCCCACCAGACGTGGGCCAGCAGCCAGCCACCCAGCAGCGGTCCGATCGGTAAGGCGATGAAGTTCATCGCCGCCCAGACGCCGACGGCGCGCGGCCGCTCCTGCTCATCGAACAGCACCGTCAGCGCCGAGACAGCCATCACGATCACGCCTGCGCCGGCGAGCCCGAGCAGCGTACGCGCGGCGATGAAGGCTGCGCTCGAACTCGCCGCGGCGCACAGCGCCGAGCCGGCCGCGAAGAGGAACAGCGCGCCGAGCAGCATCTTCTTGCGCCCGTAGCGGTCGCCGAGCATTCCCGCGGGCAGCATCGCCGCCGCGAGGACGAGAAGGTAGGCGGACGTGAACCACTGGAGGTCCGACTCGGATGCGTGGAGCTTGCCGGCGAGCGTCGGCAGCGCCACGCTGAGCACCGTGCCGTCGAGCCCGACGACAAGGACCGCGAGGCTGACCGCCGCGAGCGCCCACCAGCGCCTGCTGTTGGCTTCCGTCATGAGATTGATAGTAGCATCCAAATGGAAGCTACTGTCAGTTTGTGTGGCCTACAGCCTGCGCGGCGAAAAGAAGGCGCGCAGCAGCTCGCCAGCCTCCTCGGCGAAGAGCCCGCTCGCGACCTCCGGGCGATGGTTCAGCCGCGGCTCGCCGAGCACGTTGAGCACGCTGCCCGCAGCACCCGCCTTCGGGTCGCTGGCGGCGAACACGATGCGCGGGATGCGCGCCAGCACGATCGCGCCGGCACACATCGCGCAGGGCTCGAGCGTCACGTACATCACGCAGTCGGTCAGCCGCCAGTCAGGCGCGCCGCGCGTCGCCTCGCGCAGGGCGAGCATCTCGGCGTGCGCGGTCGCGTCGCCGCGCAGCTCACGCTCGTTGTGCGCGGCGCCGATCACCTCGCCGTCTCGCACCAGCACGGCGCCGACCGGGACGTCGTCATGCTCGAGCGCGCGCTCCGCTTCGCGCAGCGCGAGCTGCATAAAGTGCTCGTCGAGTGGGAAGAAGCGTTCCGCGATCCGTCAAGCTAAGCAGGCCGACAGCGCTACGGACGCCTTGGTTGCCTCGTTACGGTTCTGTGACAATCAGCTCGCGCCGCCGAGCCTCGGCCGCGCCTTCGATGACCGCCGACGAACGCACCCGGAGCCGCCCTCACGTCGCGCTCGGTGTCGCGCTCGCCCTCTGCTTTGCGGTGGCGCTCCCGACGGCGGCCCACGCGGCGAGCGCTCCTTACGTGCCGGGCGTCGTCGTCGTCGGCCTCGCGCCGCGCGCTCCTGTCGCCGCGCGCAACTCGACCCTGGCGCACGCTGGCATGCAGAGTGCGCAAACCCCGGAAGCGGGAGTGAGGGAGATCGAGCTGCGCCGCGGCGTGAGCGTCAGGTCCGCCCTGGCTCGACTTCGTGGGCGGCGCGGAGTGCTGTGGGCGGTTCCGGACTACATCGCGCACATCGCCGGCTCCGCGGCGACGCCACCGGCGGCATTCCCGTTCGACGAGCTGCCCCCCGCCGACCAGCTCGTCCCGCCACCGTTCTTGCCCAACGATCCCGGCGCCTCGGGCGTTGCCGGTGGCTGGGAACAGCTGCAGTGGAACTTCGATGGCCAATGGGGCGTGCAGGCGCCGCAGGCCTGGGGCAATCTGATCGCTGACGGCCATCCCGGCGGCTACGGCGCGGGGATCGTCGTCGCCGTCCTCGACACGGGCGTCGCCTACGCCGACCACGGTCGCTATGTGCGTTCGCCGGACTTCAGCGCGTCACAGTTCGTCGCCGGGTACGACTTCGTCGCCCACTCGCCGTATCCCGAGGATCGCAACGGCCACGGCACACAGGTCGCGGGCACGATCGCCGAGGAGACCGACAATGCGATTGGCGTCACGGGCCTCGCCTACGGGGTGCGTCTGATGCCGGTGCGCGTGCTCAACTCGCAGGGCAACGGCGGCGCGACCACGATCGCCAAAGGGATCGTGTTCGCGGTTCGTCACCACGCGCAGATCATCAATCTGAGCCTCGAGTTCAACGCGGGAACGATCACGGCGGCGGACATCCCGCAGCTGATCCAGGCGATCGACTACGCGCACTCGAAGAACGTCCTCGTCGTCGCCGCTGCGGGGAACGAGTCGCTCACCCAGATCAGCTACCCGGCCAAGGCGCCGAACGTCCTCGCGGTCGGCGCGTCGACGATCGACGGCTGTCTCGCGTTCTACTCGAACTACGGCCCCGGCCTGGCGCTCGTCGCGCCCGGCGGCGGTCAAGACGCGAGCATCCCCGGTGATGCGAACTGCCAGCCGGACGCGCCTCCCTCCCCGGCGGACGACATCTTCCAGGAGACCTTCGCCAGCGTGAACGATCCGAATCCGCGCGTCTTCGGTCTGCCGAGCGGCTACTTCGGCACGTCGATGGCGGCGCCGCACGTGAGTGCGATCGCTGCGCTCGTGCTCGCGAGCGGCGTGCTCGGGCCGCACCCGACGGTCGCGCAGCTGGTCGCGCGGCTCGAGCAGACGGCGACGCCGCTCGGTCCCGACGGACGCGACGATCCACAGTACTTCGGTGCCGGGCTCGTCAATGCGGCCGCGGCGACGGCCGCAACCGGCGCGACGGGGACGACCGGGACGACCGGGACGACCGGGACGACGGGTGCGACCGGGAGCTCCGGTCAGAGCGGGCCGACCGGGCCCACGGCCACCACTAGTGCTCGAGGGGGGCGCGGATGATCAGCACCGCGCACGGTGCGTGGTGGGAGATCTTGTCGGGCACGGACCCGAGCAGGAAGCGGCTGCGCCCGGTCGTGCCGCGGTTGCCGACGACGATCAGGTCGGCGCCGCGTTCCTCGGCGACATCGAGGATCGCGTCGGCCGCGTCACCGCGGCGCGCGTAGAGATCGACCTCGACGCCGCGTTCGCGGAAGGCATCGGCCGCCTCCTCGAGCGTCGCGTCGACCATCTCGCGTGACGGGCCGAGCGCCCACGGCGCGGCCCCTGGCGGCTCGCCGTCGCGCTCGCGCAGCGCGACGCTCGGCGAGGGCTCATAGGCGCAGACGAGGTGGACGCGCGCGCCGACGACTCGTGCGAGCTCGGCGGCCTGGCGGACGGCCTCGCTCGCCGGCTCCGAGCCGTCGGTTCCGACAACGATCGCTTCGAACATCGCCCGCGGCGATCATAGCCCCGCCTTCAGCTCAGCTTGACGATCGCGATGATCATCCCGATGACGACGAACAGGACGATCGCCGCCTGCAGCCAGAGCCAGGTGGGCGACATCGGCCGAAGCCTAGCGACGCTGCGCTATCCGGCGACGCCGCTCGAGCCGGTCGATCCGAGTGTGCGCGGCTGCCACTCGGAGGTGTATCCGACGAACCGCGGCGCGGCGAGCTTCTGGCGGATCGCGCCGATCGCCGCCGGGTACTTCGCGAGCAGCAGCTGGCTGGTCGGCCCGTAGCCCTCGTTGTAGAGGATCATCTGCACGCGCTTGTGCGCGTCGATCCAATTGAAGAACTCGTCGACGAAGCCCGGGCTGTCGCTCTGCCACATCGCCCACTCCGCGAACGCAAACGGCTTGCCCCGGAACTTCTTGTAGAAGGCGTTCAGGCCGGCGAAGTTTGGGAACGCGCTGTAGAAGTCGGTCGCGACCCAATCGACATAGGCGCTGCCCGGCCAGTAGGAGGCGGCGCTCTCTGACGGCACGTTCGGCGTCCCCGCCGTCTCCGGACACCAGACGAACGCGATCTCGGAGGCCGGGATCGTCGCGCTCTCGGAGACGCCCTGGACGGCCGGCAGCCCGAGCGCCTGGAGCTTTGCGTCGATCGCGCTCACCGGACCGCCGCGGAGGATCAGCACGGAGCGGCGCCACGCTGCGATGAAGGAGGCATGTGAGTCGGCGGGCCCGCGCGGGCTCCCGTCCATGTTGTCGGCCGAGTAGGCGTTGTTGGCGTTGTTCATCTCCGGCAGCAGCCGTATGTAGACGGGCTCCCGGCGCGCTGCGATCGTGTGCGCGAGCTGCAGCAGATAGCCGTCGCCGCGGCCTTGGGCTATCGCCAGTGGTGTGATCCCACCGCCACCTGCGCCCATCGTCGTCGAGATGTGAAGCATCACGCGGGCGCGCGTCCCAGCCGCGTCGTTGAACGCCCAGTCCTCGGTGTGCCCCCAGGTGACAAACGACCCGAAGACGGCGGGGTGCTTGCCCGTCTCGGCCGCGAACTGGCTCGCATCATCGCCCGAGATGCCGCTGAAGACCTCGCCTGGCGGCGGCGTCAGGAGATCCACGGGCGTCGTCGTGCCGGTCGTCCCGGTGACGCCGCTCGGGCCGCTGCTGCCGGCGGGCGCCGATGCGCTGGCAGGGCTCGACGCGACAGCGACGCCGACCACTAGCGCGAGCGCGGCGACCGCCAGGCCGCCACGCAGGTTCTTGCGGGGCATACCCAACCTATCGGCTGTGATCCCGCCGCCTGAAGTCGCTGCAGTATCGGCAGCCGCGTGTTTGAGACCTGCGTAGACTGCGAGGCGTGTTGGTCAGGCACGTGCGCGACCGGGGCTATCCGCGTCGCGTCCTCGCGCCTGCGGTCGTCGCCTGGCTGCTTGTCGTGGTCCCGCCGGCGCTGGCGCAGGGCACGACGACCATCTATGCCACGCCGAGCGGTGCATCGAGCGGCATGTGTCCTGCGTCGACTCCCTGCTCTTTGTCTCAGGCTCTCGCCGTCGCAAGCGGCGACGAGAGCGGCGACGACGTGACGATTCAGCTCGCGGCTGGCAACTACCCCGGGCAGGAGACCATCTCGAGCGGCACCGAGTTGTCGCTCACGCTCTTGGGATCGGGAGCTGCGACGCTCAGCGCGAGCAGCGGGACGACGCTCACCGCGAGCGCTGCGGTGCCGCTGACGATCGAGGACCTGACGATCGAAGGTGGCTCCCCCGGTGTCGCGGTGAGCGACGCCGCCGGCGTGACGATCCGCGACGCGGCGCTGATCGACAACACGGCCGATGGGTTGGACGCAACCAACGGATCGATCACGATCGACGACTCGACGATCGCGGGTAACGGCGGTATCGGCCTCCACGACGAGGCTGACTCCAGTCAGGTCGCGCTCTACGGCACGACGCTCGTTAGCAACTCGAGTGGGGGAGTCGAGGCGACGGGTGCCGGCACGCTCGAACTCGGCGCCGATGTCCTCTACAAGAACACAGCGGGCGACTGCGTGACCTCGACCGGCACCATCGTCGACGAGGGCTACAATTTCGCCGATGACGGCGCCTGCGCCCTAACCGCTTCGACGAGCAAGAAAAACGACGGCGCCCTCGCGGTGGCGGCGCTCGCGCAGAACGGCGGCCCGACCGAGACCGCTGCGCTGACGAGCGCGAGCGATGGTTACGACGCGGTGCCGACCAGCGTGACCTTGACCGGCCAGTCCCAGCCGTTCTGCTCGGGCACCGACCAGCGTGGCATCGCCCGCACGCAGGGTCCCGCCGGCACCTGCAGCGCCGGCGCCTACCAGTACGCCCCACCGGTCATCACCACCGTCAGCCCGCGAGCATCGCTCGAGCTGGGGCTCTCGCTCACGCTCGACGGCTACGGCCTGGCAAACGGGACGACGGCGAGCTTCGGCTCGACCGGCGCGACGGTCACGAGCCAGAGCGGCACCTCGCTGACGCTGACGGTTCCGACCTCGCTCGCGCTGGGCTCGGAACCGATCACGCTCACCAACCCCGACGGCAGCGCGCAGGTCGCGTTCAACGCGGTCGCAAGTCCGAGCGTCGCCACTTGGATCATGCCGGCGGGGGCGCTGCGCGTTCCCTACACGCAGTCGCTGCCGGTCGCCGGCGGCGCCGGGCCCTACAGCTACAAGCTCGTCTCCGGTGCGCTGCCCGCCGGGCTGAGCCTGTCGAGCTCGGGCGTGATCTCGGGGACACCGACGAAGGCCGGCGGCAGCGCCTTCGGGGTTCAGGTGACGGACGCCAACGGGTTCGCCTCCCCGAGCTTGAACGTGACGCTGATCATCGCGACGCCGGTCGTCACGCTCGGCTCGGCGACGCACTTGACGCTCAAGGCCGGCCTGCTGCCGGTCGCCCTCAGCTGCGCGGCGGCGCCCTGCACGGGCCGGGTGAGTCTCGACGAGTCGGTGACGGTGAAGCGCAAGCACCAAAAGGCAACGGTTGAGATGGTGCCGCTCGCTACGGTCTCCTACGACGTGGCTGCTGGCCAGAGCACGACCGTCGAGCTTGCGCTGACCCCGGCCGGCAAGCGGGTGTTGAGCAAGCGAGCGTTGAAGAAGGCGCGCAAGAAGAAGCACCCGCTACAGGAGACGCTGACCGCAGCCGCGGCGGGGGCCACCACCGCGACGGCGACGGTGTCAGTCAGCTAGCGGCGCTGCCTTCGAAGGCTGGCGGGCTGCCGTGCAGCATCCAGCCGCCGCCGGGCGGCCGGCTCACCTCACCGGAGCGCTCGAGCGCCGCGATCGCGGCGCTAACCGTTGGCCGCCGCGCCGCGGCGAGCTCGGCGAGGAGGGTGTGAGTCAGGCGCAGTGGCAGCATCACGCCATCCTGGCGGACCGTGCCGAAGCGGTCGGCGAGCTGCCAGAGCAGCAGTCGCACGCGCGTCTCGACGCGCGGCTGGTGGACGATCGCCACGTTCACGGCGAGCTGTCGCGAACGGCGCAGTGCGCGTCCGACCAGCTGGCTTTGAATCTCCGGGAACTGCGAGAGGCGGCGTGCGAAGTCGAGGTCGAGCACGGCAAGCTGAGCGCGCTCGAGCGCCCGCCAGCCGGGGTGGCGCGGAACCGAAGCGATCGAGTCCTCGCGCTGCCAGGGGCGCAGCACGTCGCCCGCTGAAAGGAGCTCGGCACCGTTGCGCCCTCCGATCGCGAGCTGGCGCAGGATGAAGCCGTCGAGGACGAGCAGGCCGGGGCCGTGGCGGACGTTTGCGGGCCATTCGCTCCGTGGCACCCACGGGCCTCTCGCCAGCTCGATCACGGCCGCCTGCGAGCGGGCGACGGCAAGCGCGAAGCGCTCGGGATCGAGCGCTTCGCCTAGCTCGCGGTCGCGCTCGAGCACCTTCACGACGACAGCGCCGCGCGAGGGGCGCAACGCCCGCGAGGCGATTGAACGCACCGAGGCGTGCGACATCCTCGCCATGGCCCGTAATCCTACGCGCGCCGCGCCGTCGGACCATGCTGTCCGAATCCTGACCGGCGAGCGCCACAAGTCGCTCGCGATGCGCGCGAGTTTGCCAATCTTTGAGTTGCGAGGCGGCTCGGTGCGACGGAGTGCCCCCTAACCGCTGGCGCCGGACGTGTGCGCAAGCGCGCGTTAGTCCGCCTCGCCCCCTCCTTGGAGGCAGCTAGGTCAGTGCGAGCTGGCGCGCCTTTGCGGCGCGCACTGCGGCCGTCAGCGTGTCGATGTCATACGCGCCGTAGTGGCGCACGCCGTTGATGAAGAACGTCGGCGTGCCGGTCACGCCGCTCAGATCGGCGCTGTCGACGTCCTCGGCGACGCGGGCCGCGAAGCGGTGCTGGCGCAGGTCGCGCGCGAAGCGCTCGCCGTCGAGGCCGAGCTGAGCCGCATAGGCGTGGAGCTCGAGCGCGCGCAGCGCGTCCTGGTGCTCGAACAGGAGGTCGTGCATCTCCCAGAACGCTCCCTGCTCGGCGGCCGCCTCGGTCGCCTCGGCGGCGAGCTGGGCGTGCGGGTGCACGTCGGTCAGGGGCAGGTGCCGCCAGACGTAGCGCAGGTCGCCAAAGTCGGCGAGCAGCTCGCGCAGGACGCTCTCCGCCTGCCCGCAGTAAGGGCACTCGAGGTCGCCGTACTCGACGAGCGTGATCAGGGCGTCCGCCGGGCCGCGGATGTGGTCACGCTCCGCGTCCACCTCGACCGCGAGATCGACGATCAGCTCGAGCCGTCCGGTCAGCGCCCGCGCGCGCCGTGCCGCCGGCAGCGCACCGACGGCGCGGAACACGGTCCAGCCGAGCGTCGAGGCGCACAGCGCGGCACTGAGGATGCCGAGCTTCGCCTCGGCCAGCTGCGTGCCACGGAAGGCGACGGTCGCGATCAGGACGGACACGGTGAAACCGATTCCGGCGAGCGCTCCGCCGCCGAGCGCCGCTGCCCAGCCCACCGGCAGGCGCAGCCTGCCGCGGCTCGCGCCGCGCACGATCTGCGACGCAGCGAGGATGCCGATCGGCTTGCCGGCGACGTAGCCGATCAGGATGCCGAGCGTCACGGGCGACGCAAACGCCTTCGCGAGGAAGCCGCCGCTCAGCGTGATGCCGGTGTTGGCGAGTGCGAACAGCGGCACAACGATGTAGGACGACCAGGGATGGAAGGCCTGCGCGAGGCGGTCGTTGGGCGAGACCGCGGACTCCACCGCCAGTCGCGCCGAGCGCGCTAGCTCAGGCGTCGGCTGCTCGCGAAACGAGCGGAAGACGTCGCTCGCCCGCTCGAGATCGCTGCGTGCAGTCGCATACGCAAAGGTGAGGAGTCCCATCGCGAGTCCGACCACCACGGGATCGATGCCGGACTCGTAGACGGCCACCCACATCACAGCGCCCAGCGCCGCGTAGAGCAGGCCGAAGCCGAAGCGCAGCGCGCGGAGCGCCAGCACTGCGGCGAACACGCCGAGCGCCACGGCGAACGCTGCAAGCGCGAGGTGGTGCGTGTAGACCGTCGCGATCACGACGATCCCGACGAGGTCGTCGACGACGACGACGGTGAGGATGAACGCGCGTAGCCGCCCCGAGATCCGCGGGCCGACGAGCGCCAGCATCCCGAGGGCGAAGGCGGTGTCGGTCGACATCGCGCTGCCCCAGCCGGCCGCCGATGAGTGTCCGGCGTTGACCGCCAGGAAGATCGCGATCGGCACGATCATTCCGCCGATCCCGGCGCACAGCGGCACGACGAGACGGCGGCGCTCACGCAACTCGCCGATGTCGAACTCACGCCGCGCCTCGAGGCCGACGACGAAGAAGAACAGGACCATCAGCCCGTCGTTCACCCAGTGACGCAGGTCCTGGCTGATCCCGCTGCTCGCGATCCGGATCTCGAGGCGCGTCGTCCAGACGTCCCGGTAGGCGGAGGGGTCGGCGTTGGCCCAGGCCAGCGCGGCGAGCGTCGCCGCGAGGAGGACCACCGCGCCGCCGGTCTCGGTGCGCAGGAAGCGCAGCAGCGGCGTCGCGACGCTGCGCGACCAGGCGGTCCGCGCCAGGTATAGAGAGGAATCGTCGCTCGCCATCCGTCGCGATTGTCGCGGAGCGGTCAAGCTTGCCGAGCCGGCGCTGCGCCGCTGCGATGATGAGTCGATGACGGCGGACGCTGCGAGCGCAACCATGCGACACCGCGTCGTCGTGATCGGCGGCGGGTTCGGTGGCCTCAAGGCAGCGCGGCGCCTCGCGCGCCGCGACGTGGACATCACGCTCGTCGACCGCGTGAACCACCACCTCTTCCAGCCGCTGCTCTACCAGGTCAGCACTGGCATCCTCGCGGGCAGTCAGATCGCCCCGGCCCTGCGCGACGTGTTCGTCGGCCACGACAACGTCCGCGTCGTACTCGCGGAGGTGCACGCGATCGATCTCGATGCTCGCACCGTCGCGGCGACCGCGGCGCACGAGATCACGCTGCCCTACGACACCCTCGTAGTTGCGGCCGGAGCGCTCGACTCCTACTTCGGCCACGACGACTGGGAGCGCGACGCGCCCGGCATGAAGTCGCTCGACGACGCCTACCGGATCCGCACGCGCATCCTCGCCGCCTTCGAGCACGCCGAGACGACAGAGCCGGGCCTCGACCGCGACGCATACATGACCTTTGTGCTCGTCGGCGCCGGGCCGACCGGGGTGGAGCTAGCCGGCCAGCTCGCGTACCTCTCGCGCCATACCCTCAAAGGTCACTACCGCGCGATCCGCAGCGAGGACGCGCGAATCGTCCTGCTGGACGCCCTCGACAGCGTGCTGCCGTCGTTTCCCGAGCGCCTGCGCCGCAGGACCGAGGCGGAGCTACGGCGCGTGGGCGTGGACGTACGCGTGCTCACGCGCGCCACCGCGATCGACGCGCACGGGCTCGAGATCAGCGGACCGGGCGGTGTGGAGCGCATCGAGGCGCACACCGTGCTGTGGGCCGCAGGCGTCAGCGCATCGCCGCTCGCAGGGCTTCTCGCTCGCGCGACGGGCGCCGATCTGGACCGGCTCGGGCGGATCGAGGTGGCAGCCGACCTAACGCTTCCCGGCCATCCCGAGGTGTTCGCGATCGGCGACATGATCGCGCTCGGCGACGTCCCTGGCGTCGCCCAGGCCGCCCTACAAGAGGGCGCCTACGCCGCCGATGTCATCGCTCGCCGTCTCGCCGGGCGCCCGGCGCCGCCGCCGTTTCGCTACCGCGACAAGGGCAACCTCGCGATCGTCGGGCGCAGCTGGGCGGTCGCCGACATCCGCGGACTCCAGCTCACCGGCCTCCTCGCCTGGATGATCTGGGCGGGCGTGCACATCGCGTTCCTCGTCGACTGGCAGAAGCGGCTGGAGGTGATCCGTCGCTGGTTCTGGGAGTTCCTGACGCAGCACCGTCACGAGCGCTTGATCAGCGCCGTCAGCCTGCTGCCGGACGAGCTCGCGCGCGCCGAGCTGGAGGGCGCGCGGCGGCGTCGAGCGCGCCGCATCGTCTCTTGAGTCGATTACCTCGACCGGTACACCAACGGGTATAAGCTTGCGCCGTGTCCTCATCGAAGTGGATCGTCGCGGGGATCCTGGCCGTCATCGGCGTCCTCGCCGTCGTCGCAGGGGTGATCTACCTCACGGTCGAGGCCAAGTCGCTGCCCTCGATCCTCGGCACGCTGCATCACACGACCAGCCATCGCTCGCTGCGCGGGATCGTTGCGCTGCTCGTCGGCCTCGTGCTGCTCGCGGCGGCCGGTTGGCTCGCCTATTACAAGCCGCCCGCACCGGCATCGCCGGGCGGCGGCGACGGCGACTGACCAACCCGCAGACCACTCCCGGAGGCGAGGGCACGATGGGTAACCGCTGGGCCGTCCAGCAGCTGCCGCCACGCTACGAGTGAATTGCGGGCGGTCGTGCCGTGGGGACTCCCAGTGCGCGACCGGCTACGATCGCCCCGTGCCACAGGCACCGCGAATCGTTCGCCTCGACGAGATCGAGTCGGTCCCCGGGCCGGGAACGCTGCTGTGGCATCCGGTGAGGCTCACGCTTGGTGTGCGCGCTTTTGGCTGCAACGCCTATTCGGCAGAGGAAGCGGGTGCCGACGTCGTCGAGCCGCACAAGGAGGACCCCGGCCTCGCACACGAGGAGCTCTACTTCGTGGCGCGGGGTCGCGCGACCTTCACGATCGACGGCACCGCCTACGACGCCCCCGCCGGGACCTACGTCTTTGTTCCCGATCCGTCGTCGCACCGCTACGCCGTGGCGGCGGAGCCCGCCACGACCGTGTTGAGCTTCGGCGGACCGCCGACCTTCGTGCCGTCCGCCTGGGAGTGGTCGTTCCGCGCCGCTCCGCTCGTACGCAGCGAGCCGGAGCGCGCCAGGGCGATCCTGGCCGAGGGTCTCCAGGCGCACCCCGATGCGGGCTCGCTGCACTACGTGCTTGCCTGCCTCGAGGCGGTGGGTGGCCATCGCGACCGCGCGCTTGCGAGCCTGCGCAGAGCGATCGAGCTGGAACCCGAGGCGGCATCATGGGCTCGCGATGACGAGGACTTCGCGAGCCTGCGCAGTGACCCAAGCTTCCGCGCAGTGACCGGCTGAGCGCGTGCGCCTCGATCCTCGCCGGCTAGCCCCGGCCGAGGAGGCGGGTTGCGAGCCAATCGTTGCGAAACGCGCCGCGCGGGTCCAACCGCTCCAGCAGGCTGGTGAAATCGCCCAGCCGTTCGTACATCGGCCCGATCGTTCCGGCGTCGGCACAAAACAGCTTGCCCCAGTGCGGCCGTGGCTCGAATGGGGCGAGAGCTCGCTCCACCTCGATCAGCACCCGCTCCACCAGGCGTTGATCGGGCTTCCAGGTGAAGTGGATCGCGACGCTGTCTTGGCCGTGCTGTGGACTCATCCAGAGCTGGTCTGCCGCGATCGTCCGGATCTCACTCACCTGCAGCAGCGGCCGGATCGTCGGACCGATCCGTAGGACCGCCCCGATCGCGGACAGCGCGTGCGATCTGGGAACGAAGTACTCGGACTGAATCTCGGCGCCGCTGCTGGGCGTGAATCCCATCCGGAAATGAGGCAGGCGGTCATACCACGGGCCGGGGACTCCGAGCTGCGGTGTGCAGTTGACCGGGTCGAGGCCCATGATCGGGTGCATCTGCTCCGCCGCCGCGGTAGCGCCGAAGAAATCGGCGTGAGTGGTCGCGTGCGACTCCCCGGTTACGCGGCTCTTCACCCAAACCTGGTCGGTGGACTCGGCCCATCTCGTGAACACGCTGACGCTGTAGCCGCTCGAGCTGATCTCGTCGAAATGCTCGAACAGCTGCTCCCACTGGAGTCCCGTGAACACCAGCTGTTGGATCTGGTAGGCGGGTTCGACGTCCAGGGTCACTCCTACGATCACCCCGACCGCACCGAGGCCGACGACGGCTCCTTCGAAGCCAGGGTCGCCGCGCGCGAGGCTCAGGATGTTGCCGTCGGAGGTCACGATCTGGAGCCCGGCAACCGCAGTTGCGAGGTTGCCGTTTTGGTCGCCCGAGCCGTGCGTAGCTGTCGAGATGGCGCCGGCAACCGCGATGTGTGGCAGCGACGCCAGGTTCGCGAGCGCCAGGCCCTCGCGAGCAAGCGCCCGGGCGAGCTGGTCGTAGCACACGGCGCCGCTGAGCGAGACAGTCAGGTCGTCGCGAGCGACCGCCACGTCGTGGCCTAGGCGCTCGAGCGTCACCAGCTCCTCGCAGTCGGCGATGTCGGTGAACGAGTGGCGCGAGCCGAGCACCCGCAACCGGGCCGACGCGCTGACGAGTTCCTGCAGCTCCTCGAGTGTGGCTGGCGCATGGACCGAGCGTGCTCGGTAGCTGTAGTTGCCCGCCCAGTTGGTTGAGGTCACCGTCGTCGCACCCTGGGGACGCTCAGTTCCTGATCGCTTCGATCCAGTCGTAGTGACCGCCACAGAGCTCGTGCCAGCGGGCGGCCGGGACGGGTTCGAGCCGCTCGGCTTCGGCCTCGCTCCGGAGCGTGAGAAAGATGCGGCCGACGCGGGCGGTGCCGCCGTTGCCTGGGGCGAGTATCGAGCCGGTCGCGCTGAAGCTCAGACGGTGCGCGCCGCGCGCGAGGTTGACTGCTATCGGGTTGAGCGTGTCGGGGTTGAACTGGTTGCCGGAGAGTTCCCCGGCGATCGTCGCGAGGGGGTGCCCGTCGACGCTGACCGTCACCTGCGGCATCACCTCGCCGCGCAGCCAGATGTCCCAGCTCCCGGTGTAGGGGACGTCGAACCTGACAGTTGCGCGCGGCGTCACGTTGAGCCCGCCGCCGACGTAGCCGGGCTGGTCGCCCGCGAAGCGGACGCCGACGATCGGCGGCGGCTTGGCGGCGATGAGCGCGCCGCCGGCGCGCTGCGCAATCTGCGCGACCCGCTCGATCGCCCGGCAGGGAGCTGCGCGGCTCGGGTACAGACCGAGGTGGTAGAGCGCCGGCTCGGCGTCCCCGCGTCGACCCCAGACCTCGTAGTAGGTGCCGCGCCACAACAGGCGGTAGGCCGCCGGGGGGCGGCTTGCGACTGGGTCGATCCGCGTGACGATCAACGGGTAGGCGAGGAACTTGTGCGGGGCGACGCGGTCGAGGTTGACCGGGTAGCCGTGCGGTTGGGCGAAGTGCGAGAGCGCCGGCGGTGGATAGAGGAAGTCGGGGCCGCCGACATCGAGGTCGCGCAGCACGTAGAGCGAGTACTCGTCGAAGTCGGTGAACAGCGTCGGCCCTTGCCTGGCGAAGCGCGTGTTGATCTCGGCAAGTTCGGTGTAGCGCGCCGTCGGGGCGAGGTCTGTCGCGTTGTACTGAAGGGCGTCCGAGACGAGCACGCTGGCAACGATCGCCACAGCGAGCAGGAGCGCACCGGCGCGCAGGAGCGGGTTGCCGAGCAGCCCGGCGATTCCACACCAGGCGAGCACCATCACGATCGGAGACGAGAGGACCAGCGTCTTGGCGTCGACCCAGGTGGTCGCGAGCTCCGTCAGGACGAGCCCGAGCGCGAGCATCGCCGCAAGCCACCAGACGAGCGCGTGCGCTCCGCGGCGGACCAGCATGGCCAGCCCGAGGAG
>Ga0187771_10001166_pt1 | contig 17344 bp, 20 predicted proteins | sample 0116_SJ02_MP15_1_FD_133139 | JGI IMG/M metagenome (GOLD analysis project Ga0187771, IMG submission 133139) | Tropical peat soil microbial communities from peatlands in Department of Meta, Colombia - 0116_SJ02_MP15_10_MG | ecosystem: Environmental > Terrestrial > Soil > Wetlands > Peat | place...
ACTGGCTGGGGCGCATCGGGACGCGTCCCGGCGGTGTGGTCGTTCGGGAGGCGCAAAATCACAAACTGCGGCAGCTCGGTCCCCCGGTTTTCGCTCCGCGCCTTGACGAAGTCGTCGAACTCGTTCAGGAATTCGTCCACGCGCAACTGGTCGGGAAAATTAAGATTGAAATCGGCAAAGCGCGGATCAAAGTGGTCCTCAAGTTCCGGCTTGGTGGCCACGTTGAGGGCGATCTGGGGAATTGCCCACGGCCATGGGCTCGTGGATCCGTGAGGCTGGCCGAGATAATCGGGCAACGGTTCGCCCCGATGAATGGACGCTTTCGCGCACTGCCGTCCCGGCGGCGCCGGCGTTCCCTGCATCGGAGACAGCGCGGGCTTTGGCGCGGATGGATTTTCCTCGCACCACTCGGTGGCCACGAATTCGCCGTAATTCCGATGCGTGAGTCCGTGGCGCGCCACATTCGTCCAGATGTATCCGGTGCCCGGCTCGTTGACGTCCGGCTCACCCTCGTGAAGCGGATAACCGCGAGAGACTACTCCTTCGTAGTCGTAAAGGCGTTCGCCTCCACGGTAGCCGATCTCCCAGGTCTTTTCGGTGTAGTCGCTCGAAATCGCGGCCGTGGACCACACGTGCCCGTCGCCTGACACTTCTCCGCTGTCGTAGAAATTATCGAGAATACCGAACTGCCGGGCCAGCTTGTGCTCGTTGGGCGTAATGTCCTCGCCGTACATCACGAGCGTGGGGTCTCCATCGCCGGGCTTCAGGTCTCCGAGGATCTGATCGTAAGTACGGTTTTCTTTAATGATGTAGATGACGTGACGGATTGGATTTTGACCATTTCGAAAAGTAATCGTACCCGGACGGCCGAGCGTTCCGTTACTACGTTCCACTGCGTCTGTCAGCTTGGCGAGCGAGCCCTCGGCCGCTGGGATACTGACGCGCGCGATCGATCCGCGAATCAGCGCGGCGATATAGGGATGGTGCGGGCGGCTGTCGGGCACTTGCGGGTCGGGTGGCAGCATCATGGAGTTGGGTCCCGTCCCCTGCCCCTTGCCGGTGGCGATGAATAAATCGTTCCCGGCCACCGCCAGCGCTGTGGGGTACCACTCGGTGGGGATGAAACCCATGGCGCTCTGCGGGGGGGAATTGTTGCTCACGGAATTCCCTGCCACCTGCCGGGTCACATCAAACAGCGCCACTCCATCTGCCGACGCATCAGCGACAAACAAGCGAGAGCCGTCGGCCGTTTGCGCCAGGGCGTTCGGGTAACCGCCTTCGAACGGTTGCGTTGGTAACTCAGTGGAGAGCAGGCCCGCCAGTTCACCCGTCGCCGTGCGGACCACGGCCACTCGGTCTACATTAGCGAGCGCGACGTACAGAAACTTCTCATCCGGACTCAACAAGAGAGCCGTGGGATGCGAGCCCGGCTCGGTCGGCGAGGATGGCGCCAGCAAAGCGATTCGGCGCACCACGAGCCCGGTCTCAAGATCCAGCTCCGCCACCTGAGAAGCGTTCCAAAGACTGCAATAGCCTCGCTTTCCGTCCCGAGTGGCGACCACCGTATAGGGGTAGGAGGCCGGAACGACGTCCTTGGTGCTCAGGTCGTATCGGTGAACAACATTGCCGCTCTCCGCATCGAGAAGAAGCGCGTCGTCCGAGAGGTCGTCCGCGACCAGGAGCTTCTCACTGTCGCCCTGCTTGACCACCGCCAATCCGGCAGGGAAAGGAATCGCTTCGCCGGCCTTGGCCTGCTCCCAGAGCCTTTCGTAGCGCGCGCTCGCTGCCAGTGGCTGCGGCGGAATCTTGATGAATCGCTGCGGCGTGGGACGGCCTTCCTCGAATCCGTAAACCGCAATGCCGTTGCCGGTGCTCCCCGGCAGCTTGCCCTCGGGATCGGTGAGCGACGCGATGGAAGCGTAGAGCCGTTTGCCGTCGGCGCTGAAAGCGAGCCCGAGAAAATAGGTTTGATGAGCCCGCCGGCCCAGCCGGGAGTCGGGATAGTCCGCGAGTTGGTTGGATTTCAGATCGAGAATCGCGATGGATTGTTGACTGCCAGACTCGGCTGTCCCATAGCCATTGTTCAGGACGGCCAAATATCGCCCGTCCGGACTCAAAGCCAGCGTGGTGGGAAAGCTGTTGGTCCTTTGGGGCTGGCCGGGCACAGGATTCAAAAGCATTTTGCTGGAAGGAAGCCAGACCCCCGATTTTTCCGACTGGCTCTGCCCTCCGTGGAGCACCAACGCGCTCGTTAAGATAACGACCGCCGATCTCAGAACCCAGAACCTGAATTTCACTTGGTGTCCTCCCGTGGCTGTGACTCTCTCTCTTGCACGCCGCACCTGGCGCCTGACCCCTAGCCCCCAGCACCTTGCACCCAGCACCTACCAGCCGATTCCCTGCGCCATGAAGCCGCCATCGACCGAAATGATTTCTCCGGTCACAAAACTGGCGCTGTCGGAGGCGAGGAAGATTGCCGCTCCCCGGATCTCGCCAAGATATCCGAACCGCTTCATGGGCGTGTGCATCATGATGGAAGCCTTGCGGTCGGGCATGTTGATCAAATCGCGATTCAGGTGTGTCTCGAAGACGCCCGGGGCAATGGCGTTTACGGTGATGCCGTACTTCGTCCACTCCGCGCCCAAACTTCGCGTCAGCATGACCACCGCGCCTTTGCTCGCGCAATAGGCGGTCGCCTCGTGCAGGCTCTGGAAGCCGCCGATGGACGCAATGTTGATGATTCGGCCATACCGTTGCTCTTTCATTTGGCGGCCCACCATCTGGCAAGCCAGCCACGTCCCGCGGAGATTGATATCCATCACGCGGTTCCAGTCCTCGTCGGAAAGTTCAAGCGAGGGAATCTTCTTGGTGATTCCGGCGCAATTGACTAGGATATCGATGCGCCCCATTTCCTTCACCATGGCGTCGACGATTTTCTGGATGTCTCCGCGCCGCGTCACGTCGGCGGTGAGTTGAAGGGTTCGCCGGCCGAGAGCGCGAATCTCCGCCGCGGTCTTGGCCACCTCTTCCGCGCGGCGGCTCACAGGAACAACGTCCGCTCCAGCTTCCGCAAATCCGATGGCGATCGATTTCCCCAAACCGCTCGTCCCTCCAAAAACCAGCGCGTGCTTGCCCTCCAGACTCAAGCCCTTGTAAGCCATTTCTCAAAATACCTCGCCAGAGGTTTTCAGAACGCTGAATCCTATCACGATTGTGAAGGAGTGTGCTTACCCGTACAACTAACACGCTCAGCCACTTCACAGTCTGGAGTGCGGCGCCTTTCAAGGCCGTCCGGCTTGCAGTTGCGGTATACTACGCCCTGATATGGCTGCACCAAAACCTCTGGTTACGCGTTCGGACGAGGTCATGAGCGGCGCCGTAGTGTTTACGGGCACGCGGGTACCCGTCCAAACTCTCCTCGACTACCTCGAAGAAGGGGATACGCTCGATCATTTCTTGGAGGACTTTCCGACCGTGAGCCGCGAGCACGCGCTCGCTGTTCTGGAACTGGCTAAGGAATCGGTGTTCGCGCATGCGGATTCTTCTCGATGAGTGTGTCCCGCGCAGGTTCCGCCGAGAACTCCCCGAGCATGAGGTTCGAACTGTTCCCGAAATGGGCTGGGCCTCGTTCAAGAACGGCGAGCTTCTCGCTGCCGCCTCGGGTAAGTTCGACGCACTCGTCACAACTGACCAGCGTCTAAGCTATCAACATGACGTTTCGAGCTATGCGATCGCGGTCGTTGTGCTCGTGGCGAGACGGAACAAACTGGAGTTCCTGTTGCCACTCGCGCCTGGACTCAGAAAGGTGCTCGCAGAGGTCAAGGCCGGTGAGGTTCGCCGTCTGAGTATCTAGAGCAATGGAAGCGCAGGACAACTGCGGTCGCCCGCCGAACCGCACATATGGCAAGGTTGGACTTCGAGGATTTTCTCGATCAAGAGCTTACCCGCGTGTACCTCGCAGCGTATTTGAGTGAGGCCAAGCAAGTTGAGGAGACGCTGACGAAAGGTGGCGTAGACTATGCGGTTGCTCTCGAAACCTACTTGAAGCCTGTGTATCCGCTATTTGCGCTCTGCGTATACGTCGGGGCCTCGTTTTTCGTCGTATCCGGGCAGACAGCCTTTGCTCGAAGCACGTTGCTTGCTGCCGGTCTGAAGGTGGGCATCGAAGAAGGAGACGGTGAGGAAGGATGAGGAGCAAAGTGGGCGACGCCGAGTTCCCGATGCATCCAATCGGAATTGTTCGCAGTCCCTACACCGACACTGCGCAGATACCCAAAGGCGCGGGCGCCGAACATCACGCCGAGGGCGTCCTTGAAATCCTGCCGCAGTATGAGGCAGGCCTCACCGATATCGAGGGTTTCTCTCACCTCTATGTCCTATGGGTGTTCGACCGCTCCTCTGGTTGCGAACTGCTTGGCACTCCGCCTTGCGACACGCGGCCGCATGGTGTTTTTGCGACTCGTTCACCGCGGCGCCCCAACCCGATCGGGTTAACCGTTGTCACCCTCCTGCGACGCGACGGGTGCAACCTGCATGTCCGCGGCGTCGACATGCTGGACGGCACCCCAATCCTGGACATCAAGCCGTATCTGTCGAATGTTCCCACGGAGGAGCTGCGTCGAGGTTGGCTCGCTGAGGCTGAAGCCCGCCAGCGGAAAGGGTGAGTTTCGCCGATGCGTAGGCATCATCTTCTTACAGATAACATCATCTTGCGCATTAGAAAATCATATGTTCATGAGAACCGCACTGTCATTGGAAGATGATGCGGTCGAGGCGATTCAGGCATATGCCAAACGCCGACGGCTCTCGCTGGGCAAGGCCGCATCCGAGCTCGTCCGCCGCGGGTCCCGCTATCAAATCGGGACCCGAAAGGTAAACGGATTGCCCGTCCTGGACGCGCCGGAAGATTTTCCGGTAGTCACCAGCAAGCGAGTGCGCGAACTTTCCGACGAAGCCGGCTACGAATGACCCGCCATCTGCCCGATGTCAACGTCTTGCTCGCTCTCATCTGGCCACGCCACGAGAGCCATGCCGCCGCCCATGCTTGGTTCGCGAAGGAGGGCCGGCACGCGTGGGCCACCAACCCGCTGACGCAGCTTGGCGTACTCCGCATGCTCACGAATCCCGCCGTAACCCAAGGCGCGGTGAGCGCGGCCACCGCGCTGGGTGTGCTGAGCGAAGCCACTGGCCATGCGGGACACGAGTTCTGGCCTTTGGACCGCGAGACGTCTGCCGGGCTGCGCGTGTGCGCCGCAAGAGTCAAGGGACATCAGCAATGGACGGACGCTCTGCTCCTCGGGCAGGCAACGGAACGTGGCGGTGTTTTTGTAACCTTCGACTCCAGCGTGAAGGAACTGGCCACCGGAGAGTTGAGAAGCCATCTCTGGCTCCTGAAGGGCCGGTGAGGGCCCTTGGTCGGTGCCCTAGCCGCCGCGTAGCCAGCGTGCCGCCCCGATTCATCAACGACGGATCTTTGGCAAGGATTCCCGGACGAACCGCGAAGTGGCCAATCAGGTTTGCGATCCCGCTGCCCCGCTAAACCCAATCCAACGCGCCGCGGTTCCAGAGCCAGAAGTAACCCACGATGAGGATGCCGAGGAAAACGAGCATTTCCACGAAGCCGAACAGCCCCAGCTCCCGGTACTGGACGGCCCAGGGAAAGAGGAAAATCGTTTCAACGTCGAAGATCACGAAAAGAATGGCGATGATGTAATAGCGCACCGTGTAGCGTCCACGCGCATCGGATTCCGGCGTGATGCCACACTCATAGGGCATGAGCTTCTCGGCGCTCTGTGGAGGCGTGGGCCGAAGGAACCTGGCCACCCAGAGCGTCACCACCGGAAAGAGCGCTGCGATGACAGCGAAAATCAGAATCGGACCGTACAAGTTCAGCATCTTGGTCTTACCCTCTCGATCTGGCCTGGCATATTAGCACAGAATTCGATTTCCGCGGCCTGAACCCTAACCCCTGCCGTACTCAGGATGCTCGGTGCGCCCCTGGACCAGATCGACGGCGTGCGGCAGAAGTTCCAAGATGTCTTCGAGCGACTCGCGCGCGCCGCGAACACTGCCGGGAAGATTGACGATGAGTTTTCCTTTGCGAATTCCAACCAAGCCGCGCGCCAGCGCGGCGCGCTTGGTCTTTTTCCCACCTTCCGCCCGCATCAGCTCCGCCAGCCCCGGAATCTCTTTTTCAATCACAGCGCGCGTGGCCTCCGGTGTCACATCGCGCGGCCCCAGGCCCGTGCCGCCAGTTGTGAAGATGGCGTCGCAATCTTCCCCATTCGTCCAGGCTACCAGCCGTTGCCGAATCTGCTCAGCTTCGTCGGGCAGGATTTCGCACGCTGCAACGTGCCAGCCGCGCGCTTCGAGGATCTCGCGGACCGCCGGTCCGGAGCGATCCTGGCGCTGGCCGCGAGCGCAGCCGTCACTCAACACGAGGATTTTGGCCCGAAGTTGAGCGGCCATCGTTGGGGATTAGGATTTAGGAATTAGGAATAAGGGAAGACGTCCGTTGTCAGTCGTCCGTTGTGCTTCGAATTCTAGGGGTTAGTAAATCGTGTCCGGCAACTGACAACAACGAACATTGTCCCACTGGGTCCCTAATTCCTAACTCCTAATTCCGAATCCCTTACCCGGCGTCGCGGTTGGCCTCGTCGAGCAACCGCAGGCCTTCCATCATCAATCCCTGCGTGGACATCGTAGTGGTGTGTTCGGCCGCCGTCTTTGAGAAATCAAGTTCCCAGTCGCCCTCGGTCCATCTCAGGACCTTAAACACCGCCTCGTCGCCTTTCAATTCGCCGTAAACGGCGTGGCTCGCCTGACCCTCGTTGAAAAAAATCGTACACTCCTCGCCGCCGTCGCGGAGCACCAGTGCGCAAGTCTTTCGCCCTTGTTCGAGCGAAGTCATCCAGTCGAGCAGGCTCATCTCGCTCAGCTTGCCGGTGATGGCGCCGCCTCGGGCGCCCTCCTTCTCCATGTGCTCCTGCAAGAGCCGCGCCGTGATCCGTCTGGCCTGCTGCGCCAGCTCGCGGACAAAAAACGGCTTCACGAAATAATCCTCGATGCCGTCCAGAACCATCCGCAGGCGTTCGTCAATCTCCTTCTGCGAAGCCAGGAACACGAAGGGAATATTCTGGGTCTCCTTGCGGGCGCGGAGCTTCTCGAACAGCGCTCGGCCGTCCATCACCGGCATGGTATAGTCGGAAATGATCAGGTCGGGCTTGATCTCGATGGCCTTCATGAGGGCGTCGGCGCCATCGGTCGCCGTCACCAATTCGCCGCACTTCTCCAGGCTGCGGCAAAGCAGTTTCAAGATGGTGGGGTTGTCATCGACAACAAGAATTTTCAGGCCTGCGGGCATCTTTCAGAAGCCTTCCCCAAGAATCTCAGGTGATGCGGCTTGGACGTCCCGCCGTGCGGGAGGGGGCGCGATAAGACCCGGTCTTCCCACCGGTCTTCTCCAGCAGACGAAGCCCGGTGATCTCGATTCCTCGATCCAAGGCCTTGCACATGTCATAGACGGTCAGGGCCGCGACGGCCGCAGCCGTCAGAGCCTCCATCTCCACTCCGGTCGGTCCGGTCGAGCGAATCGCCGATGTAATCAGGATGCCATTCTTGCACAACTCCGCTTGGACATCAATATGACTCAACAAAAGCGGGTGACAGAGCGGGATTAATTCCGCCGTGCGCTTCGCCGCAGCAATGCCCGCCACCCTGGCAATTTCCAGCGGATCGCCTTTGGGATTCCGCCCAAGCGCGCGCAGGGTGCGCGCCTTCATCTTGACCAGCACGCTCGCCACCGCGCGCCGGTCGGTCTTGCCTTTATCAGAGACGTCCACCATGTGAACGCGACCGGCTTTATCGTAATGGGTCAGCTTCATCGATTGCGGGATTGAGTGATTGCATGATTTTGCGATTGAGTGATTGCGCGATTGCGCCATAGAAACCAGCCGCCTCTCCCCAAGCCGCGACTATTCGCGAGGTACCTAGAATGCGTGCGTACCAATCATCGGGAGTTTAATGCAATCGCGCAATGACTTAATCGCTCCATCACTCAATTCTTTAAGACGTCCACCCAGTCGCCGGCTGCCAATTCCGTTTGTTCGGGACGGACCACCAGAAAACAATTCGCCGCGGCGACTCCGACCAGATCGCCCGAACCTTGCCAACCGACCAGCCTCACCACGGGAGCGCCCTCTTCCGACTCGACTCGCGCCGGCATGAACGCGGTCAGCCCGGTTTTCTGCTGGAAGGGTCTTGCCAGACGGGCGCGAAGAAAAGTAACACCCGCGAACTCGGCGCCGCCCAGCAGGGCGATGGCCGGGCGCACAAAGAGCTCGAAGGTAACGAAAGTCGAAACGGGATTGCCAGGCAGTCCGAAAAAGAACTTTTCCCGAACGCGCCCGAAAACCAGCGGCTTGCCCGGCCGGATGGCCACTCCTTGAATGTAGAATTCCGCTCCCAGTTCATTCAATACCTGCCTGACAAAATCGTACTTGCCCACCGACACGCCGCCGCTCAGTAGCAATAAATCGGCTTCCAAGCCTTCGAGGATGAGCCGGCGGAGCGTTTCCGGCTGGTCCGGCGCAATGCCCACGAGGCGCGGCGTGCCGCCCGCCGAGGCGACCTGCGCGCAGAGGGCCACCGCGTTGCTGTTGCGGACCTGAAACCATTCGGGCCGCTGTTCGACCGGCACCACTTCGTCACCCGTCGGCAGAATGGCCACGCGCGGCTCGGCGAAGATCTTCACCTGAGCCTGGCCCACCGCGGCGAGCAGCCCGATTTCCGCGGCGTTCAAACACCGGCCGCGTGACAGGACGCGGCCCCCGCTCGCAGCTTCACTGCCCTTGCGCACGACGTTTTCGAACGGACGCAGGGCGTGCGGCACTTCCACTTCCTGCCCGCGCTCGTTAACGTGCTCGATCATCACCACGGCGTCCGCCCCGTCCGGCAGCGGCGCTCCGGTCATGATCTCAATGCACTGGCCCGGCCCCAGTGTGCCTGCCCAATGCTCTCCGGCGCGCGCCTGCCCCACGCGCTGAAGAATGGCGGGCAGCGCGCTGAGATCAGCGGAACGCAAAGCGTAGCCGTCCCGGATGGCGCGATGAAAAGGCGGGTAATCACGATCAGCAAAAATGCCTTCAGCAAGGACTCGGCCCCGCACCCGATCGAGAGGCAGGACCTCAACGGCCGGACTTGGTTTCGCCTCGCTCAGTCTCTCTTTGACGATTGCGAGGGCTTGTTCAAATCTGACCATTTGCAATAGACGTCATTTGTCCTTGGTCATTTGTCACTGGCCCCGTCTCTGACGAGAATCCGCAAACCCGAACAGCACAGGACAAACGCCGAACGACAAGGCACGAAGGACTAAGGACTAATGACAACGGACGAATTTCCAAGCCAAATCGTTTGGTCGCGTCCGGGGCCCGTCGAAACCATGGCGATCTCGGTCCCCACCTGGTCGGCGAGGAAGTGCAAATAGTCTCTCGCCTTCTGCGGAAGCTCGGCCCATTCGTGCAAACCGAACGTGGACCTTTGCCAGCCGGGCACGACTTGATAGCGAACTCTCACTCGCTCGAGGACTTCAATCTCAGCCGGGAATTCGGCAATGGGCTGGCCATCAATCTCATACTCCACGCCGACCGGAATCTCGGCCAGGTGATCGAGGATATCGAGCTTGGTGATGGCGAGCGCGCTCAAGCCATTCAGACGGGCGCTATAGCGCGCCGCGACCACATCAAACCACCCGCAGCGCCGCGGGCGGCCGGTAACGGCGCCAAATTCGCTGCCACGCTCGCGAATTTTATCGGCATCGGGCCCGGCGGCTTCCGTGGGAAAAGGCCCGCTCCCCACGCGTGTAGTATAAGCTTTCGAGACACCCATGACCGTTCCCAGCCGGGTCGGGCCGACGCCCGTGCCCGTCGCGGCGCCACCCGCTGCGGCGCTCGAGGAAGTCACAAAAGGGAAGGTCCCGTGGTCCATGTCGAGGAGCGTGCCTTGCGCTCCCTCAAACAGCACACACTTGCCGCCGTCGATGGCGTGATTCAGGTAAGCGGAGACGTTGGTCAGGTAGGGAACGATGCGGCGCGCTATTTCGTAGTACCGGTCCACCAGGTCCCCCTCGTCGAGCGTCCCGCCGCCAAAGACGGCACTCGCCAAACGATTTTTCTCCGCCAGAACGCCGGCGCATTTCCGCCGGAAAATTTCCGGCTCGCGTAAGTCGCAAGTGCGCAGGCCGCGCCGGCCCGCCTTATCTTCGTAAGCAGGCCCAATGCCTTTCGCCGTCGTCCCGATCTTGCCCGCCCCGCGAGCCGCTTCGGCAGCGGCCTCGTGGGCGCGATGGTAGGGAAGGATTAAGTGGGCGCGATCGCTCACCAGCAATCGATCGCCCACCTCGATACCGAGCTTGCCAATCGCTTCCACCTCGTTGAGCAACGCCTCCGGGTCCACCACGACGCCGTTGCCGATGACTGCCACTTTCTGGGGCCGCAAGACTCCGCTCGGCAAAAGCTGGAGAACAAATTTATTCTCGCCCACCACCACGGTGTGGCCGGCGTTGGCGCCGCCCTGATAACGGGCCACGATGTCAAAATGCTCCGCGAGGGCATCGACCACTTTGCCTTTGCCTTCGTCTCCCCACTGAACGCCCACCACGACCAGGTTCTTTGGCATGTGCGGTCCCTACTAGCCGCGCGAGCCGACCGGCGGCGCTCCATTCTAACCCGAACGATGGTCCCTTTGCCGACTGAATTGAGGAAACGTGTCAGCCTGGGTCTGCACGCAAGGCCTCAGATTTAAACGGCAACACCACCCCGTTTGACAAACCCGATCTCTTGATTTATGCTTCTGTACGTTTGGTGAATCTGACTGTACATAAGGAGAATCAGCATGCACGGGGCCGCGACCATGACAGTGAAGGAAATTTCCGCCACCAAGCTCCGCGCCCATTTCAGGCGGTACGCCAAAGAGGCCACGCACAAGAAGGTCATCCTCATCCGCAACCGTCGTCAAGAGGCAAAATACCTTATGGACAAGGAGTGGTTTGACAAGATCATCCGTGAGCACGAATGCGTTCTGGCCACACTGGAAGTTTTGGCAGACCCGGAATTAACCCATCGTCTTCTGAACCTGGGCAAGACGATCAACAACGACGTCCGAAGGGGCCGGCTCCATTCCATGGAAGAGGTCTTCGGAAAAGCGTGACCGGTCCGCAACCGACCTACGAGATCCTGTTTACCGACGAGGCCATGGCCGACGTTCAGTCCCTCGACGGCAGCATCAAGAAGCGGCTCCGCAAGGCTTTAACTGGGAAGATTGGAGTTGAGCCGGAGCAATACGGCACGCCGCTTCGCGGCAATCTCGCCGGCTATTGGAAACACGAGTTTGCTTCGCACCGCGTGATCTATCGAATTTATGCTGACCGCAAGCTCGCGGCTGTTTGCGCGGTCGGCACCCGGAAAGGATTACACGAAACAGACGTGTATCATCAACTCGAGGCCTTAGCCAAAATAGGGCGACTGGCCGAGCAGATATTGACAGTCGTCAAGCTTCTACGGCCCCGCTGAGCCGGAACAAGTTCAAACAGGCGTTTCGCTTTTGGCACACCCAGCGCGTCTCCCCGCTGAACGCCCACCACCACGAGGTTTTGTGACACGACGCCCGTTGCTCTCGATTTTCGATTGCCGATTTTGGATGGTAACGCTTTCAGTCACACTTGGCGCTCTTCAATCGAAAATCGACTATCAAAAATCGGCAATTAGAGGTGTTTGTCGATGAGCTTGGAAATGGCGTCCTTCGTGGTCGCTCCGACCAACTGCTCCTGGATCTGACCATTCTTGAACAAGAGCAGCGTGGGAATGCCGCGGATATTGTAGCGCCCGGTCACGGAAAGGTTCTCGTCCACATTCAGTTTTCCCACCTTGGCGCGATCCGCGTACTCTTGTGCGATCGCCTCGACGGCGGGCGCGATCATGCGGCACGGCGCGCACCAGGTGGCCCAGAAATCGACCAACACCGGTTTGTCGGACTTCAACACTTCCTGGTCGAAATTCTGGTCACTAAATTCCACCATGTTTTTCCCTGACATCTTGACCCCCTGATCGTTCTGAACGCCCTTATGGATTGGATGCGGCCGGAGCGGATTTGATGCGGACTTTGGCCTTGCGCAGGGCTTCGTAAATCTTCGCGTACTGCTTCGCTGAGGCGGCCCACGAATAGTCCTTGGCCATGCCGTTGAGCATCACCTTCTGCCAGACTTTGGGCTGGCGAAAATCCGCTACCGCCTTGCCGATGCAGGCCAGGAGTTCCTCGAACGAATACTCACTGAACTTGTATCCGGTGCCCGATTTCCCGTTAAACGGTTCGATTGTGTCGTCGAGCCCGCCCGTGGCTCTCACCACCGGCACGGTGCCGTACTTCATGCTGTAAATCTGATTCAGCCCGCAGGGCTCGTAGCGCGAAGGCATCAGGAACATGTCCGCCCCAGCCTCGATCTGGTGGGCCAGCGTGTTATCGTAGGCGATCTTCACCAGGAACTTGTCGGGATATCGACCCGCCATGGCGCGGAACAATTCTTCGTATTGCGGCTCGCCGGTGCCCAACGCCACGATGTAGAGATCCATGGACATCAGCCGCTCGGCAATGTCTGCAATTAAATCGAATCCCTTCTGCGTGGCGAACCGGGAAACGATTCCGATCACCGGACGGTCCAGCGCCGGCTCTTTCACGCCCATCTTTTCCAGCAGCGCTTTCTTGCACGCCGGCTTGCCCTTTAAGTCTTGCGAGGAGTAGTGGGCGGCAATCAGCTTGTCGGTGGCGGGATTCCAGTCCTCGTAATCAACACCATTGACGATGCCCTCCAGCCGATCGGCACGGGTCTTGAGGACGCCTTCCAGACCGTAGCCGAACTCCGGCGTCTGAATTTCTTCCGAGTATTTTCGGCTGACCGTGCTGATGAAATCGGAAAAAATAATTCCGCCTTTCAGCAAGTTGACCCTGCCGTAGAATTCGAGCCCGTCGATCGTAAACAGACCGCTGTGCAACGAAATCTGGGGCAGGATGTGGGGCGGAAAAAGTCCTTGATAACCCAGGTTGTGAATGGTAAAGAGGACCGACGACCGCTCAAAAAATCCGTCGCCAGGATAGAGATTGCGCAGGTAAATGGGCACCAACGCGGCTTGCCAATCGTGACAGTGAATCACGTCCGGCGGGTTGGCGCTTCGCTTCATGAACTCCAGGCAGGCGAGCGAGAACGCCGCGAACCGCTTGGCATTGTCGGGATAATCTTCCCCCTTGTCCTGATAAAGGCCGTCGCGGTCAAACAGCTCGGGACAATCGACCAGGTAGGTGTGAACGCCCGCCGCCTCACCGCCGTCCTGAATCGAAGCAAATAAGAAGCCGGACGAGAGTGGAATGGTGATGCTCTTGAATTGCGGCATGGTTCGGCCGGGTTTCGTCATCCGGTAACGGGGCAGCAAGACGCCCACTTCATGGCCGTTGGCAGCCAGCGCTTTGGGCAGGGCGCCCACCACGTCCGCCAGCCCGCCGGTCTTCGAGAACGGCACCCCTTCAGACGCCACGAATGTTATTTTCACGCTCGGTCTCCTGCTTGATTGGAAAAGCTTATCGAATACGATACGTTAGAAGAGCCGTTCGGCAATGTCAAGGTGGAAGGGCCACTATGATTGCCGATTTTCGATTGTCGATTTTCGATTGAGACCGGGTGTTTGTCTGGAACCGGCAATCGTCAACCGAAAGTCGTCAATCCACAACTCAAACTTCACATGTCCATTCGAGGTCGAGGCCGTCCAAAACTCGGTCAGCACTTTCTGACCAACTCTCGCTACTGTCAGCGCATCGTGGATTCGCTGAGCATTGGCGCGGACGACCTGGTGATCGAAATCGGAGCGGGACGCGGCGCGCTCACCGGACTTCTGGCGGAGCGCACTGTCCGCCTGGTAGCGGTCGAACTGGACCGAAGCTTGGTGGAATCGCTCCAAGAAAGATTCCGAGCCGATTCACGGGTCGAGGTCGTGCAAACGGACATCCTCTCCACCGACTTCGCAGCCCTCTGCCGGAGCCACGGCGCCCATCAATGTTTCGTCGTCGGAAATCTTCCTTATTACATCACCTCGCCCATCATCGACCGCTTGCGAGTTTTTCGGAGCGTGATTCGCGGCATGGCGCTGCTCGTTCAGCAGGAGGTCGCGGAGCGCCTGGTGGCTGCCCCGAGCCGGCGTGATTACGGATACCTGTCTGTCTCCGTGCAGCTTTTCTCAGAACCTTGCATCCTGTTCACAATTCCGCCCGGCGCGTTCTCGCCGCCGCCCAAGGTCCGGTCCGCGTTCGTCGAGTTTAAGATCAAGCCCAAGGTCCCGGAACTGATCGCGGCGCGGGAGGAGAAATTCCTGGGATTTCTGAAGCACTGTTTCGCGCACAAAAGAAAAAACCTCATCAACAATCTGTCTGTCTTGGTTTCTCGTCATCGAATCGAAGAGGAGCTCCAACGGCTTGACCTATCTTCTACCGTCCGTGCCGAGCAGTTAAATCTGGACCAATTCGCAGAGGTGTTCAGCCGGCTGTAGGAGCGGGGCTTGTCCCCGCCCTGGGCGGCCACCTGGGCCGCCCCTACGAATAATGTGTTACGATGAAGCAGCTTCAAGGAGGCGCCATATTCCAGTTTCCGAAAACAAGCTGAGAGCCATTCCGCTCGGAGGGTTAGGCGAGTTCGGAATGAATATGATGGCTTTCGAGTACGGCGATCATCTGGTGGTGGTCGACTGCGGCATTACATTTCCAGATGCCGAATTACTCGGTGTTGACATCATCATTCCGGATATCACCTACCTGCGCGAGAACCGCGACAGGGTTCGCGCCATCTTGCTGACCCACGGCCACGAAGACCATATCGGGGCGCTGCCTTACGTGATGGACGAAATTGACGCTCCCGTTTACGGGACGCCCTTCACCCTGGCGCTGGTGCGCGCCAAGCTGACGGAGCACGGGCTGGCGGATGTCGTCCAGTTGCGGGAGATGCAGCCCCATCGCCCCTTCGATGTCGGCCCATTCCACATCGAATTCATCCATCTCACCCACAGCATCATCGAATCCGGGGCTCTGGCCCTCACCACTCCGGCCGGGACCGTGATTCACACCGGCGATTTCAAATTCGACCCCACGCCCACCGACGGACGCGTGAGCGACTTGCACACGCTGGCCGATTACGGCCGCAAGGGCGTCCTCGCCCTGTTTTCCGACTCGACCAACGTCGAGCGCCCCGGCATGACGCCCTCGGAACAGGCCGTGCGCGAGCGTTTCGCGGAAATCATGGAGCAAAGCAAAGGCCGCGTGCTGATTTCCTGCTTTTCAACTTCCCTGCACCGGCTTCAGGTGGTCGCCAACCTTGCTCAAGAACATCAGCGCCGGCTGTGCTTCATCGGACGGAGCATGATGCAGAACGCCGAGATCGCTCTCGAAATGGGCCGGCTGCACATTCCGGAGGGCGTTCTCGTCCCGCCCCAGGACATCCGCCGATTGCCCCCCCATCAGGTGGCCCTCGTGCTGACCGGGAGCCAGGGCGAGCCCATGGCGGCGCTCTCGCGGGTCGCGGTGCAAAACCATCGCTTCGTTGCCGTTGAGCCGGGCGACGACGTGGTGATTTCGGCGCGCGTCATTCCCGGCAACGAGAAGTCGATCTTCCGCATGATGGACCATCTCTACCGCCGCGGCGCTCACGTCCATTATCAGGACGGCAGCCAGCCGCCCGTCCACGTTTCCGGGCACGCCAGCGTGGAAGAACTGAAGCTGATGCTGAACCTCATCCGGCCCAAGTATTTTGTCCCGATCCACGGAGAGTACCGCCAGCTCTTCCGCCACGTGGAAACAGCGCAGCAATTGGCGGCGGTTTCGGGCGAGGTCTTTCTTCTCGAAAGCGGCGACGTGCTGGAAATCGACGCCCTCGGCGCTCGCCGCAGGCCGCGCGTGAAGGTCGGCCGCGTGTGCATTGACGTGGGCACCTTCGATGAGGTCGGCGACGTCATCCTGAAAGAGCGGCGCCACATTTCCGAAGACGGCATTGTGATCCCCATCCTCGCCATCAACGAGCACACGGGAGAACTCGAAGCCGAGCCGCAAATCGTTTCGCGCGGCTTCGTGGCGCTCAATGAGGCCAAGGACCTGATGGAAAGCGCCCGCGAGGTCGTCCTGAAAACCATCCAGAAATCGAACCTCGAGGAAGTGGGCGACTGGGGCGTGATTAAAGAAAAAATCCGCACCGCGCTGCGAAAGCACTTTGACCAGGAAACCGGCAAACGGCCGATGGTCCTGCCCGTGGTCCTGGAAGTCTGAGGATTTTAGATTTTAGATTTTAGATCTTAGATTTTGGATTTCGACTTACTGCTGGGCCGGCGGCCAGTGGCGAGCGGCCAATTAAGATAGATGGTTGGCCACAAACCACTCGCCCCTCGCCCCCGTTCCTCGACCGCGGACGGCGAACATCACAACGGAGCCATCGGACATGAGTAGAACTCCTTACACCTGTCCCGATTGCGGTACGACCCTCCGGGGATATTATCTAGACAAGCACAGAAAATCGATAGGCCACCGCCGAGGCGCCGAGCTTCGCGCCCTGCTCGAATCGGGCGTGAGGTTCAGCCACATCGCCAGAGAGTTCGGCCTGTCGCGGGAGCGGGTGGGCCAGCTCGCAAGGAAGATGGGCGTTGGCATGGGCCGCGAACAGCGCCGCATTCGAAAGATGGAGGCCAGGCTGAGCCGGAATCACTTCTGGCCCTACCGAAAGGAGCTGGGCCGGCATGTGACCTGGGACTTTCGCGTCACTCCGCAGTCCGAGCGCCTTCTACCCTTGGCGCTCTGCTGGCTGAACGGCATCCTCTGCACAATACGCCCCGTCTGGCATCGCCCGTCGCTCCCGCGGTACACAGCGCTGGGCGCGTGCAGCGAAAAATGCCCGGCCAAGTTGGTGCTTTCCCGGCTCGATGCCGATCGCTGGCTCGTCGTTCCGGCCAGCCGCCTTCGCCATCCAACCTCCGTGCTGCTATTTGGGGAGCTCAAGCGGAAAGGATCGCATCGCGGTGACTGGATGAACTACATCAATGCCTGGCATCTGTTGAACGGAAAATAGCGCGGCGTGGAGAAAGGGCGAGCGGGTTGCGGCGATCCCGCTAACCTCTGCCGGCAATCTAAAACCAGGATTCATATTGTTCTTGACAATCCACCCTTATCGACGTATATTGTGGGTGACTCTCTTTGGTCATCGAGAGGCGCTCGCGAGGGGTGCGCGGAGGAGGTTTTTGTGTGCCTGCGCCAATCGCCTACTCGGACGCCC
>Ga0187771_10001167_pt1 | contig 17343 bp, 10 predicted proteins | sample 0116_SJ02_MP15_1_FD_133139 | JGI IMG/M metagenome (GOLD analysis project Ga0187771, IMG submission 133139) | Tropical peat soil microbial communities from peatlands in Department of Meta, Colombia - 0116_SJ02_MP15_10_MG | ecosystem: Environmental > Terrestrial > Soil > Wetlands > Peat | place...
ATTCTTTTTCTTATTCCCTTGCGGCGCTACTTCGTCCGCGAAATGCACGGCAAGTTTCCCTTCCCCGAGGCCACGGCGATCACCGAGGTTCTCGTCACTGGCGAAAAAGGCGGATCGCAAGCCAAGCTGCTGATTCAGGCCACAGCGATCGCGGCGGTGTACGACTTCTTTGTGACCACGTTCCACGTCTGGAAGGAGTATCTGAACTTCCAGTTCATTCCAGCGGTGCGGTCTTTGGCGGAGCGCGGGCGCATGGTATTCAATTTCGACGCGATCGGTTTCATTCTCGGCCTGGGCTATGTAATGGGCCTGCGCGTTGCCCTGATTTTCTGCGCCGGCGGCGTTCTGGTGAACTTCGTGCTCGTCCCGATGATCTGGTTCATCGGCGGCCACATGGGCAACGCCACGGTATATCCGGCGACCATTCCGATTTCGCACATGGCGGCCGCCGACATTTACCGCAACTACGTGCGCCTGATCGCCGTCGGGGCGATTGCGAGCGCCGGTCTCGCCGGTTTGCTGAAGTCGCTGCGCGTGGTCGTCGGGTCGTTCGGTATCGCGCTGCATGCGTTTCGGCACGGCGAAGCGCCGCACATGGAGCGGACGGACCGCGACATCCCCATCGTCACTATCGTCGCCGGCGTGGCGCTGGGGGCAATCGCAGTGGCCGTTTTCTTCGCCCACCTTCATGTTTCGTGGACAGTGCTGGCATCGGCATTGGCGCTGACGCTGCTGTTCTCGTTCTTCTTCACCACGGTGGCGGCGAACGCCATTGCCACTACCGCGAACAATCCAGCGAGCGGCATGACGCTGTTGACGGTCATCGTCTCGGCGCTAGTGTTGCTCAGGTTCGGGCTCTCCGGGGCCGCCGGCATGTTCTTCGTAATGGCCCTGGCTGGCATGGTGTGCGTAGCCCTGTGCTGCTCCGGGCAGTTCATCACCGACCTGAAAGCCGGTTACTGGATTGGCTCGACGCCGGCGGCGCAGCAAAAAGTGAAATTTATCGGCGTGGTCGCCTCGGCTATCACGGCGGGGTTAACGATCATCCTGCTGGCCAGGACTTTCCAGTTCGGGGAAGCGGTGCCCGGCGACCTGCGGCCGTATCTTCCGGCGCCGCAAGCCTCCGCATTGAAAGCCGTTGTCGAGGGATTCATGAGCGGGCAACCGGTCGCCTACATGCTGTTTGGCATTGGGGCCATGATCACCGTGGTGCTGGAGATGCTCGGGCTTTCTTCGATGGTCTTCGCACTGGGAATCTACCTGCCACTGCAGTTGACCACGCCGATCCTGGTTGGCGGATTTTTGTCGCACCTGGTGAACAAGCGCGCGCAGAAAACAAGAGGCGAACAGGGCAACAGCATCCGGGAGCGTGGCATCGTCATTGCCAGCGGCCTGATGGCGGGCGGGGCGCTCGGCGGGGTAATTGGGGCAGCGCTGCGCATCGTGCCGAGCTTCAAGGAAGACTGGATTCAAACCCCGTTTTACGAGAATATGCCGGTCTCGCAGACGGTTTCCGCGCTGGCTTTTGTCGGCCTGTGTCTATATGTCTGGTTTAGTTCGCTGAAGAAGGAGAAGGAGGCCTAATGGACCAAATAGGAAAACATGTTGCCGACGCTGTGCTCGGCATTGACACATTGTGGGGCGGCGACGTCATGTGCCCCTCGGGCACGGGGCGTTTCATCGCCGATTGCTGGTTTTCCGATGAGGCGCTGCCCGAGGCCTACACGCATGCAGCAGCGACGCGCTTGCGGCAGTCGGGCGGCGTCGCGGGCAAGAATGTGGATCGGGAAGCGGTAGAGGAGTACCTGCGCGCAGTGAACATTCCGGAAGCGATTGCCGGAATCAGGCGCGAAGCAGCGAAGACGCGCGGGTTGCGCAAGCCCTTTCTGATCGGCCTGGCAGATTGTCTCGGTGTGATGTGGGACCTCGCCATGGAAGTACTGGGAAAAGGCGAGGCCGTGCCTTACGCCCGCTGTGTGGAGGCGGCGACGGGCAAGCCGCCGGAGCCATCCCGGCCCGAAGCGAAGCGGGAGCGCGTCGCCGAATTGCTGGGACGGGCAGGCTACGCGTCGTCGAATTCCGGCGCGCTGCTGCAGGCGGTGGATGCCTGGCGGCACGATCGCATAAGTCCTCTGGCATCGGTTCGCGCCCTGAGTGCGGGAGTCATCGCGCATTTTGACAATCTCTGTGCCAAGAATCTCGTGCCATATCTTCCGGGCGCTTTAGCGAAGATTCCGCGAGCCAACATTGAATTTCTGCCCATCAAAGACGCCTGGTTCTCCGGCTCGATGAACTACATCGGGCGGGCGCGCAATGCCGACGGCAGTCCCAAGTATGAGGCGACGTACGAAATCAACGCTTCGTTGCAGATTTCGTTTCCGGAGTTTGAGCAACTCGTGAGCCACGAAGTCGTCCCCGGGCACGTCACGACTTTTGCTTATTTGCAGGATTTGTACGTCCGCGGCAAGGTGGGTTTTGAGGCCACCGTGCTAACCATGAACACACGCGCGGCCACGCTGTTTGAGGGACTCGCCAACAACGCGGTTTTGATCGCGCACGGCGTGACGGATATCGAAGAATTGCCGGACGAGGAATTGCAGATTGGCCTGCTGCTGGCTCTGCTGCAGGATGACGCCAAGAATCAATCGTCGTACCTAACCTGGGGTGAAGGAAGGCCGCAGGCGGAAGTCGCGGCTACGTTGCGCCGCGATTTTCTGGTTACGGAAGAGCGCGCCGACAAATTGTCGGGCGCCTGGGGCCGGCATCCGCTGCTAGGCCGAATGTATCTGCCGGCATATCGCTCGGGCACAGAGAGAGTCGCGGGATGGCGGCGGAAGTTCCCGGCAGAGAAGGTCCTTCCGGCCATCTATGGATGCCGGGGGCTGGTGGACATAGAAACGGTAGAGCGGGTGCTGAAAGGCTAGTCCCTTCGGGGCTAAAGCCCGCATTCGCATTGACTCTCGACGGCGCGGCTGAAAGCCGCGCCCTTTCAAAGCTCGTTCTCGAAACACGCTGCGGAACCAACTTTCTTGCCAATCACGTCGGAGGATTTTGCAATGGAACCATTTCGCCATCACATATTCGTATGTACGCAAGAAAAACCGGAAGGCGTCACGTCCTGCCCTTGCAACGGATCATGGCGTGTTTTGCAGGCACTGGAGCGGGAACTGGTCGCGCAGGGACTGGACGACGAAGTTCAAGTCACCACCTGCGGCTGCCTCGGCTTGTGCGACGAAGGGCCAATCCTGATCGTTTATCCCGAGGGCATCTGGTATCAGAAGGTGAAACAGGAAGATGTTCGCGAGATCGTTGGCTCGCATCTGCGCTCGGGCCAAGTGGTGGCGCGGCTGGCGTGGAACGATGCACCTGCGATGAAGAAAGAATCGACCGAGCATCGCGACCGCTATCGCGCCATGGTCAAAGCCAAAGACGAGGCCGGCGTTCTGCCCGACGACCTGTATGAAATGACCCGGTCCTTCATGCCCAGCCGGGCGCTCCTTACCGCGCTCGAGTTAGATGTGTTCAACGCGGTCGGCGAAGGCACTTCGGCCGCCGGTGCTGCACGGACGATTCATGCCGACCCACGCGCCACCGAGATGCTGCTGAATGCGCTGGTCAGTCTGAAGCTGCTGGAGAAAAGAGACGGGACTTTCTTCAACTCGGCTCGAAGCGCCCGCTTTTTCCGCGACGCTTCGCACGACAATGCCCGCGACGGCCTGCTGCATATCGCCAACATCTGGCATCGCTGGTCGACGCTGACGGAGTGTGTGCGCGCTGGGACTTCAGTCGCGAGCCGCGACCGCGATGACGCCGCGGTGAAAGCGTTCATCGCCGCCATGGATCGCAACGCGCGGGAGCGGGCCGGTGCGGTAGTGAAAGCGGTCGCAACCAGTAGCATCAAACGGATGCTCGACCTGGGCGGCGGCTCGGCGGCGTATTCCATTGCGTTCGCAAGGGCCGTCCCGGGCCTGAAATCGGAAATTCTGGATCTGGGCGAGGTCGTTCCCCTCGCACAGGAGAACATTCGCAAAGCTGGACTTGCTGACCGAGTGAAAACGCGGGTTGGCGACATGCTGCACGATCCGCTGGGAAAGGATTATGGCCTGATTTTGGCTTCCCAGATTTGCCATATGTTTTCGGAAGACGAAAACCGCAAGTTGTTCCGGCGGGCATGTGACGCGCTGGCACCCAAGGGACAGTTCGTGGTGCAGGATTTTATTCTGGAGCCGAGCAAGACTGCTCCGCGCGCTGCAGCTCTGTTCGCGCTGAATATGCTGGTGGGGACGCGAGCGGGCAGCACCTATAGCGAGCCGGAGTATGCCAACTGGATGCGGGAAGCGGGGTTCAGCGACGTTCGCCGCGTGCGTCTACCCGGACCGAGCGGGCTGATGATTGGGGTGCGGGAGTAAGGGCGTCTGATCATTTTGGTCTCGCCGGACAACCAACCACCAGTAAATTGTCATTCCGAACGAAGCGAGGAATCTGCTTGCAAGCCGACGCAGGAGATGCAGATTCCTCGCGCCAAGAACGGGCGCTCGGAATGACAGACCTGACCTTTTGTTCCGCTTGAAATGACAAGACTGCAGGGTGGCTCGCTACCTCATGGCCATGGCGCCGACCATGGACTGAAACACTTTGATTCCGTCGGTGCAGCCCAGTTCCGGTTCGGCGGAGCGCTCGGGGTGAGGCATCATGCCGACCACGTTCCCGCCGGGGCTGCAGATTCCGGCAATGCTGTCGAGTGAGCCGTTGGGATTGGCTGCGGCGGTGATTTCGCCCGCGGGCGAGCAGTAGCGGAACACAACTCGGTGGCTGCGGCGCAACTCATCGAGCGTCGCGGAATCGCAGAAATAATTGCCCTCCATGTGGCCGATGGGGATGGTCAGCACGTCTCCCTTTTGGCAGGCGTTGGTGAAGGGAGTGTCGGCGTTTTCAATCCGCACCTGAACCGGTTTGCAAACGTATTTCAGACCGACATTGCGCATCAGGGCGCCGGGCAGCAGGCCCGACTCGCAGAGAATCTGAAAGCCGTTGCAGATGCCGAGCACCAGCCCGCCGCCGTCGGCGAACTTGCGCACCGACTCCATCACGGGCGAGAACTTGGCGATCGCCCCGGTGCGCAGGTAGTCGCCGTAGGCGAAGCCGCCGGGAACGATCACGGCGTCGCAATTTTCGAGGTCGTGCGATTCGTGCCACAGAAATGTGGCTTCATGGCCGAGCACGTGTTCAGCAGTCCAGTAAGCATCGTAATCGCAGTTCGAACCGGGGAAAATGATGACGCCAAACTTCATCGGTGGCCTCGGTTGCAGGGATTTGTGGCTAGTGTAGCATGCAAAGCCCAGTCCGCTGCCGGGGGGAAGTTGCCGCCCGTCGGGCCAATCGGCGAAGCTCCTGGTATCCCTCTCTGAGTGTGATCCTGATCATAGACACGGAGCTGGCTACTCCTTATGGTTTCCCAATCGTGATTTTCTTGACATGGAATGACGGCCCTTATATTCTCGCGAGCCATAAGCGTGCTCGGCAGCCCGCGGGGCTAGGCAGTGTGATCTCATACCGCCCTTCTCTCCCTCTTTGCCCCGGGTTTCCTGAGCTGAGATATACAAATAGACCTCAGAGGTGAGTATGCGCATTCGTCTTTTTTTCTTCCGGCCCTCGTGCCAGCTCCTGCTTGGAACAATCGTTGCAGCGATCATAAGCGCCGGCCTGACAACCACGGCGTGGAGCATCGGCTTCCAGCCCGTTTCCCCTGACGAACTGAAAATGACGAGCGATCCCAACGCTCCGGGAGCCCCGGCAATCATTCTTTACCGCCAGGTGGACCGCGACGACCGCCCCAAGAACACGCACGAAGATGTCTATTTCCGAATCAAGATTTTTACCGAGGAAGGCCGCAAATACGCCGACATTGAGATCCCTTATTCCAAAGAGACCGAAAAGGTGATCAACATTCGCGCTCGCACCATCAAACCCGACGGTTCAATAGTCGATTTCGACAGCAAAATCTTCGACAAGTTGATCGTCAAGGCGCGGGGAGTGAAGTACATGGCCAAGACCTTTACACTCCCGGATGTGCAGGCCGGCGGCATCATCGAGTACTACTACACGATCAATCTGAGCGACCTCTACGTCGGGTACAACTCGCACTGGGTCGTGAGTAGCGAGCTGTTCACCAAGAGCGCGAAATTCTCGCTTAAGCCTTACGATGGCCAATACCCTCCCCTGTACATGCAATGGACCTGGCACAGTCTTCCGCCCGGCACGCCTGAGCCGAAGGAAGGCGGCAATCACGTCATCGCCCTAGAAGTCAGTAATGTTCCCCCCTTCCCGACCGAGGACTACATGCCGCCGGCGGACGAGTTGAAGGCGCACGTTGACTTTATCTACAGCGAGGACCAGTTCGAACAGGATGCCGACAAGTATTGGAAGAAGGTCGGAAAGAAACGCAACGATCGGCTGGAGAGCTTTATTGGCAAGCGCAAGGCTATGGAGGAGGCGGCAGCCACAATCGTTGCGCCGGGGGATTCTCCGCAAGTGAAACTGGAGAAGATTTATGCCCGTGTGCAGCAACTTCGCAACACGTCCTACGAAGCGGAGAAAACCCAACAGGAGCAGAAGCGAGAAAAAGAAAAGAGCCCCGGCAACGTTGAGGAGTTGTGGAAGAAGCAATATGGCGAGGGCTGGCAATTGACCTGGCTCTTTCTCGGCTTGGCGCGGGCCGCCGGATTCGAAGCCTCCGGCATGTGGGTTTCCGACCGCCAGCATTATTTCTTCCATCAGCAGACGATGGAAGGTCGCCGGCTCAACTCCAATGTGGTCGTCGTGAAGCTTGATGGCAAAGACGTTTTTCTTGATCCCGGATCGGCCTTTGTCCCCTTCGGCATGCTGCCCTGGATGGAAACCGGAGTGCCGGGTCTGAAGCTGGACAAAGACGGGGGCTCATGGCTGCAGACCACGCTCCCGCGCGCCAAAGAGTCCCAGGTCCAACACAAAGCGGAGTTGCACCTCACCGACACGGGCGACCTCGAGGGGAAGCTGACGGTCACCTTCACCGGGTTGGAGGCGGTCGAGCGTCGTGTCGAGGAGCGCTTGGCGGATGACACCGCGCGCAAGAAATACCTGGAAGACGAGGTCAAGGCGTCGATCCCGGCCGCTTCCGAAGTCGATCTGACTAACAGTCCCGACTGGAGAAGCTCCACGCCACTGGTAGCGGAATTCACGCTCAAGGTTCCGGGCTGGATCTCGGGAGCGGGGCGTCGCGCACTCCTGCCGGTTGGCCTGTTCAGCAATCAGGAGAAGCACGTGTTCGCCCACAGCGACCGCGTGCATCCGATTTATGTGGAACATTCTTTCGAGCGCGTGGACGACATCAGCATCGACTTGCCCTTGGGCTGGCAGATTGGCACGCTGCCCGCGCCCAAGAAAGAGAATGGAAGCATCGTGGTCTACACCATGCAGGCGGAAAACAACAAGGGCACCTTGCACCTGACCCGCATCTTGGACGTGGACTTCCCCCTGATGATTGGCAAGGAATATTACCCGGCACTGAGGCAATTCTTCCAGGTGGTGAGGACGGATGATGAACAACAGGTTGTTTTGCAACCGGCCGGAGCCAGCGCAAGCAAGTGAGAAACGCGGGTTTCGAGTGCTCTTGTGTGCGGTTTTGTGCGTGCTCGGAGCGGCGCGTCTGGCTCAGGCGGGTGATGCACCGCAATGGATGTACGCCGCCGCCTCGGCATCGCTTCCCGCGCATGACGAAAAGACCGACGCGGTGCTGATGTACTCGGAAGAGAACGTCACGGTGGAGTCGGCAGACAAGATCAAGACCCGCGTGCGAGTCGCGTACAAGATTCTCCGGCCCGGCGGGCGGGAGTACGGCTTTCCCGCGGTGTCGTTCAACGCCCATAGCAAGATCAACGGGCTTCACGGCTGGTGTATCCCCGCCCAGGGCAAGTACTACGAGGTGAAGGACAAAGACGCAGTCGAGACTTCACTGCTGGGAATCGACGCTGGCGAGCTGTACTCCGAGGTGAAGCACAAAATCCTGCAAATACCAGCCCCGGATCCCGGCAACATCGTCGGCTACGAGTACGAAAAGGAGGAGCAACCGCTGGTGCTGCAGGATGTCTGGGGTTTCCAGCGCGAAGTTCCCGTCCGCGAAGCCCATTACTCGCTGCAACTTCCTCCCGGATGGGCCTACAAGGCGTATTGGATTCACTATCCCGAATCCAAGCCGACCGAGGCGGGGAATCTGCTGCAATGGGCGGTCAGCGACGTAAAGGCAATACGTCCGGAGTCCGATATGCCCCCGTTCGAGGAGGTGGCAGGATTGATGGTCGTATCTTACTTTCCCCAGGGCGGCCTGTCAGTACGAAATGGGTTCAGCAATTGGCGGGAGATGGGATCATGGGATTGGAACCTGTTGCAAGGCAGATTAGATGCATCCCCGGAGATCAAGCAGAAAGTGGCGACGCTTACCGCGTCCAAAACGACGACGCTGGAGAAAATGCAGGCCCTGGCAGGTTTCATGCAGCACGAAATTCGTTATGTGTCAATTCGGCTCGGGATCGGGGGTTGGCAGCCTCATCCGGCACGCGATGTTTTCACTCACCGTTATGGCGACTGCAAAGACAAAGCGACCCTCATGGGCTCAATGCTACGAGAGATCGGGGTTGATTCCTACCAAGTCGCAATTAACACCGTGCGTGGCTCCATCACTCCCGAGACACCGGCTCACCGCGGCTTCGACCACCAAATCACCGTCATCAAGCTGCCTGACGAGGTCAAGGATCCCTCCCTAGTTGCTGTGCTTCAACATCCCAGGCTAGGGCGGCTTCTTTTTTTCGATCCTACCGATGAGATAACGCCCTTTGGACAGATCAGCGGGAACCTGCAGTCGAACTACGGCTTGGTGGTTACCCCCGACGGCGGAGAACTGGTTGAATTGCCCATGCAGCCTCCGACGATGAATGGCGTCCAGCGCACCGGAAAACTGACCCTCTCTGCTCAAGGCACATTAACGGGAGAGGTCAATGAAACACGCATGGGGGACCGCGCTTGGGACGAGCGCTGGCGTCTGCGCAATGTAACCAAGGACGCCGACCGGATCAAACCGATCGAAGAACTGCTAACCGGTTCCTTATCGCTGTTTCACATCATGCATGCCAGCGTTCTCAACGTCGAGCGTACCGACCAGCCCTTCGGCTTTCGCTACACGTTTGACGCGGAGAATTATGCCAAGAATGCCGGCGGGCTGCTGCTGGTACGGCCCCGGGTTCTGGGAGTCAAAGGCAGTGGGCTTCTTGAGACCAAGGAGCCGCGTAAGTTTCCCATTGAATTTGACAGCACGTCGCACGATACGGACACGTTCGATATCACGATTCCCGCCGGCTACGTAGTGGACGATGTGCCGCCGCCAGTGGACGCCGATTACGGCTTCGCCAGCTATCACTCGAAGACCGAGGTGAACGGCAACCTCATTCATTACACGCGTACATTCGAAGTAAAGGAATTGAGCGTGCCGGTAAGCCGGGCCGACGAATTGAAGAAGTTCTACCGCATCATCTCGGGCGACGAGCGCAACACGGTCGTTCTGCGGGCAGGAACGAAATAGCATCTGGGAACAAAAAGAGAGGAAGCTATGGGCGCGCGACGACGAAATGGAGGCGCAACGGGGCGCGCGCCCTAGCCGGAGAAAACCGCCTTACAAAAGCCCTTGCGATCGAAAACGCGTAACCGGGTCTGTTACCGGAACACCCTGCCGCCGAAAAATCCAGCGGGCCACCGCAAAGCCAATCGCTGCATAGCACACATACACAAAGCGCATACTCACCCCCCACAATCCGGGCCAGCTTTCACCTCAGCCACAGGGGAGGAGCCAACTCAGACTCTATCGGCACAATAACAACGACTGATCGGTGGTGCAAGGCACTGCGGTGCCATCTTCGTAGCACGGAAGTAATAGGAGTAATGCGGAAAGCAAACAGCCGAGGCGGACGGCAGGCGTCCGCCTCTTGATTGAGCAATCTCAGTGTGCCGGAACTTCTTCCTCACCCGCCCGGCCCGCCGGCGGGACGACCACGGTCGAGAGGCTGCCTTCGGCAGTCAGCTTCTGGAACGCCGCCAGATCGCGGCGTTGCACATCCTCCCACCGTGCCAGCAATTCCCCGCTCTGCCGCTTCAGCTTTTCAAACTGGCGCTGCTCGGATTCAGTGGGCGCGGCATCAGCGCTGCCCGCGGCTATGGCGAGAAAAGCCAGCTTCGCGTCCAATTGCGGAGGATAGGCAAGCGAATCTTCGTTAGCGCTGATGGTGAGGTTGAGGATTTCGTCGCGAATTGCGACCAGCTTCTTTTCCAGATCGTCGGCCGCTGCTCCGATGGTCTTGGCGCCGGCATTTTCCGGCAGGCGCCGCTTCAGCCCGGCAAGTTGCGAGCGCACATCCTGAATCTGATTGACCGCGTCGTGCACGCGGCTAAGTTCGTCCCGGGTTTCGAGCAGAAGATTGAACTGCTGCTCCAGATCGGCCTGGCTGACCTTCACCCGCGGATCGAGCTTCAGGTCGAAACCCGCGGTTTGGCTCTGCTGGCCCAGAGTCAGCCGGACCTGGTAATGGCCGGGGACAGCGACGGGACCACGTAAGCCTTCGCCATATTCCCACAGATAGTAACCTGGCACGCGATGCGCCTCTTCATATCGCAAGTCCCAAACGAAGCGATTCAAGCCGGCTTCCGGTTTGATCTGCTTTTCGGGTTTCTTGTCATCGGGACCGAGCGGTTCGTCCAGCGGTTCGGTCTCCGCGCTCGAATATTTGCGGATGACGTTGCCGGAAGCATCGAGGATTTCGACTTTGACTCCGGCGCCGGCCTTGGGTTCGTCTTTGAGGAAGTAATAGATCACGGCGCCAGCGGGGGGATTCTGGCCGGCTCGCTTGGGTGGATGCCGCTCGGCGCCGGCTCCGGCCTGGATGCGATAAGCGGTCACGGGGGTATACAGGAAGACATCTTTCTGCGCGATCTCGTCGCGATACTCGCGGAGCGGAGTCACATCGTCGAGGATCCAGAAGGAGCGGCCGTGGGTAGCGATGACCAGATCGTTGTCCTTGACTACCAGGTCGTGAACCGGCGTGGTCGGCAGATTCAATTTCAGCGGACGCCAGTTGCCGCCGTCATTGAACGAGACGAACACGCCCTGCTCCGTTCCGGCGTAGAGCAGCCCGCGTTTCTTGGGATCTTCGCGCACGACGCGCACGAACGTCGTGTCGGGGATTCCTTGCGTCAGCTTGGCCCAGGTCTTGCCGTAGTCGTTGGTTTTGTAAATGTAAGGACGCAGATCGTCGAACTGATGACGATCTACGGCAACGTAGGCAGTGCCGGGATCGTGCGGGGAGGCATCAATCTGGCTGATGCGGCTCCACTCCGGCAAGTCTTTGGGTGTGATGTTGGTCCAGGTCTTGCCTTCATCCTGGGTGAGTTGAATCAGGCCATCGTCGGTGCCGACCCAAAGCAAACCCTTGCTGATCGGCGATTCGGCCAGGGCGAAGATCGTGTCGTAGTATTCAGCGCCGGAGTCGTCGAGCGTGATATCGCCGCCCGAAACTTTCTGTTTGCTCTTGTCGTTGCGGGTAAGGTCGGGGCTAATGGCCTCCCAATGCACTCCGCCGTCGGTCGTTCTGAACAAGCGTTCGCCAGCGTGGTAGAGCGTGTTGGGATCGTGGGGCGAAATCATGACCGGCGCCGTCCATTGGAAGCGATGCTCAAGATTGGCGGCGCCGTGAGCATCCGAGAGTTCGGGTTGCTCAGAGATCAGCTTCTCTTGGCCGATGTGGCGATCGTAACGAGTGATTTCTCCCTGATAATCGGCCGCGAAAACAATGTTCGGGTCGGGCGGATAAGGCGCGATGTAGCCTGCCTCGCCGCCGCCCACGTCATACCAGTCAGTGCGGCTGATCGCGCCGTCGTCGCTGCGGCTGGCGATGGCGACCGAACCGGCATCCTGCTGCGAGCCATAGACGCGGTATGGCATGGCCGTATCCGTGGTGACGTGATAGAACTGCGCCGTCGGCTGGTTGTCTTCTGTCGTCCAACTGTTGCCGCCGTCAATCGTCACCGTGACGCCACCGTCGTTGGAGGCGATCATGCGCTTCGTGTCCAGCGGATCAATCCAGAGTCCGTGATTGTCGCCATGCGGCACTTTGACCTTGTTGAACAGATGGCCGCCATCGGTGGACTTATAGGCGTCCACGTTCATGATGTAGACGACGTTCTCGTCGCGCGGGTCGGCGATGATGTGCATGTAATACCAGGGCCGCTCCCACAGGCTGTGGCTGGGGTTCACCAGTTCCCAGGATTCCCCGCCGTCGTCGGAACGATACAGACCGCCGTCAGGATTGTGGGCTTCGATCAGAGCGTAGATGCGATCAGAGTTCGCGGCGACAGCCACGCCAATCTTTCCGTAAGGCCCCTTGGGCAGGCCATGTTCTTCAATGTGCTTCCAGGTTGTGCCGCCGTCATTGGAACGGTAGAGACCGCTGCCCGGGCCGCCGCTTGACATGCTCCAAGATGTGCGTTGTGCCTGCCAAAGCGTGGCAAAAAGAATGTTGGGGTTGTGTGGGTCGAAGGCAACGTCAATGCCGCCGGTGTTTTCGTCCTTGTAGAGGACTTTCTCCCAGGTCTTGCCGCCGTCGACGGTGCGGAAGATGCCGCGCTCGGGGTTGGAGCCGAAGGGATGGCCTAGCGCGGCCACGAAAACGATATCGGGATTCGTGGGATGAATGATGATCTTGCCGATGGCGCGCGAGTCGTGCAGGCCAACGTTCTTCCAGGTTTTGCCGCCGTCAAGGGTCTTGTAAACGCCGTCTCCGTGCGAGATGTTGCCGCGAATGCAGGCTTCTCCGGTTCCCACGTAAACGACGTTGGGGTTAGAACGCGCCACAGCAATGCTGCCGATGGCCGATGTGCCTTCCTTGTCGAAGACCGGAGACCAACTCATAGCGCCGTCGGTGGACTTCCACACTCCGCCGCCGGTAGCGCCGAAATAATATGTGGTCGGATCGCCGGGGATGCCGGCCGCGGTCAGGGATCGTCCGCCGCGGAACGGACCGATCAGGCGGTACTTCATTCCCTTGAAGAGCTTGTCTTCCGGCTTTTCGGATTCGGTGGCTTCGGAGCCGCTCTCGGTCGCACTTGCGGCCGCAGGCTGGGCAGCCGGCGCGGTCTTGGCCTGCTTCTCAGATTTCGACGGGTGTTCGGTCTTCGCTTGAGAGAAGGCTGCCGAGGCGTACGGGATTGAGAGCGCCACCACGACCATCAGACGAACGACGGCCAAAGCAGTCCTGCGGAAGTGGTCTGGGTACATGTGAAGGTTATCTCCCAGGAAGAAGTGAACGATGCGAACTATGGTAATCCGGATGGAGGATGGCTGCAAAGAGGAGTGCAAGAAAAACCTAATGAGCTTGTCGCAACAGGCATCTGGGGGTATGCTTTTGATCAACTCCCGAAGGGCCCCTTTTGATAGAACAGAGCTGATGTCAGACGAGATCAAGATCGCGCAGTCCGTTTTGAAGCAGGAGTCTTCGTTTCGAAGAACGGTAGTGGGATACTTCGGCAGTGTCCTGAAGTCTGACCTTGATCCGTCGATCAAGATGTTCACCCTTATCGTATTAGCCTTGTTCGTGTTCATATCATTCCTGATCGTTATTCTGGTGCTTCATCTCTTGGCGAGGAAGTTTGGGATTGTCACTAACGCTGTTCCTTTCACGTTGTACGTGACCATTCTGGCTGCGGCCTCCATCTCTACAATTGGGTCGGGCATTCCCCTGATGATGCGGATGTCATACACCGAGCATGCTCAACGGCTGGAGGCAGGGTTCAAGGTGATCGAGAAAAAGAAGGTGTTGCGGACCCGAGGAACGTCCGTTGGCCGACCAACTGCATAGGATCAGCTTCGTTAGCGGCAAAGGCGGAGTTGGGAAAACCCTGCTGGCTGTGAACTTCGCCTGGGTCTGCGCGCATCTCGGCAAGACGCTTCTGGTGGATCTGGACTTTCAGAATCAAGGGGCCACGGGGCTGCTATCCAGTTTCATTCGGGAGGCGTCTCGCGGAGCAATTGACTACATTCTCGGATCAGAGCAAGTCACCGACGATGCGTTTGTCAAGTTGGACGCTAATCTGAGTTTTCTGCCTGCTGTTCCACTGAATCGTCCCCCGAAACACTCGGAGTTGTTCGACACGTGTCAACATCCCGGCTTCAAGTCTGAACTGGCATGCTTCCTGGGCAAAGTGGGCCAATATGGTTTTGAGATAGTGGTCTTGGACTGCCATGGCGGCTTGGACATGGTGAGTCTGGCGTCCCATCGCCTCTCCGATCACACGCTGGTCATAACCGAGCCTGATCGAGTTACGTTTAATGGGACACTGGAGTTACTGGATTTTTACCAGTCCGCCCCGCCGCCGACAGCAGATTCCACGCCCAGCGACAGTCGTTGTTTGCCCGAGGACATATCCCGCCCCGTTGAGCTGATTGTGAATCGGATCCCGCCCAAGTATCGCTTTGCGGACCTCGACCGGGTGTACGGAAGCGTGCTTGCCACGTATAAGACGCGGCTTAACATCTCAGGCAGGGTTCTTGCATACATTCCAGCCGAGGAGTTTGTGGTCGACTCCTTTGGTGAGGTGCCGTTTGTCATCCCGGTAGCACCCAATTGCGTGGCTGCCCAGAAACTCCACTTATTAGCCTACAAACTGTTTTCAGACTGGTTTGCGATTCCACCTAAGTACAAGCCTCTAAGCAGGTTCGCCTCGGCACGGCGGCGCAAGCGAGTAGAACACACAATTGTTTCCGCCGAAAGCCGCAACATTCGCGCCATCGTGAACACGTTTGCGGCGATCTCATGCCTCTACGTGTTTCTGTTCTTCGGCATGAGTTCCTATGCCTTGCTTAGGAACTCGCAATGGGAGAAAACAGACAGCGATCTGCTTCTAGGTCTGCTTTGTCTTTTCGTTTCCATTGTTTCTGCCGTGTATCTAAAGGCTGTTTTCGGATTGAACCGCTATTACAGAGATAAGTATCAGATTCAACGAAATCTGGCGCGAACCGAGCCTGGTGAAGTATCGCTGTGGCGAAGACTCGCGATCGTCAGGTTGCTGCTTCTCAGAGCCGCCATGCTGGTGTTGCCCGTGGTCGTCGTTGCCACACTGCTGCTCTTCCTGCTGATCACGTTAGGCTGGCTAGTGACACGCTACAGGTAGCCTGAGGGCCAATGCGGTTCTTTCTGTCCGCGTCACACCTTAATTAGCCGCATTCCCAGCCCGCGTGTCACTTCAGCAGTTGTTTCTTCGCCGCTTCCAGTTCCTTGCGCTTGGCTTCGTCCACCTTGGGATAAGCCAGATCGAGCGACTCGAGCGTGGAGACGATCACCGTTGACGCGACCAGCCGAGTGAACCACTTGTTATCCGCCGGCACGACATACCACGGCGCATGTTCACTGGTGGTGTTGCGGATCATCTCTTCGTAGGCTTCCTGATAGGCATCCCAGCACTGACGCTCGCGAATATCGGCGGCGGAGAACTTCCAGTTCTTTTCCGGCTCGTCCAGCCGCGCCAGGAAACGCCGCCTTTGCTCTTTCTTGGAAACATGAAGGAAGAACTTGCGGATGACGGTCCCGCTACGGGCCATGTGCCGCTCAAACGAGCGGATGTCTTCAAACCGCTCTTCCCAAATGTTCTTGCCGATCAGCGTTTCCGGCGTTTTTTCGCCCTTGAGAATTTCCGGATGAACCCGAACCACCAGTACTTCTTCGTAATACGATCGATTGAAGATGCCGATGTGGCCGCGCTCGGGCAGGCAGCGCGTGGTGCGCCACAGAAAATCGTGCTGCAGCTCCAGATCCGAAGGAGCTTTGAACGAGAAGACCTGGCAGCCCTGCGGATTGACTCCCGACATGACATGCTTGATGACGCCGTCTTTGCCGGCGGCGTCCATGGCCTGAAAGATCAGCAGCACGGCCCAGCGGTTCTGGGCATAGAGTTTGTCCTGCAACTCCGCCATGCGCTGAATGCTTTGCTGCAAGGCCTCCTGGGCATGTTCTTTGGAGCGCCAGTGCCCCGTGTCAGCGGGATCGAAATCCTTCAGGCTGAAGCGCTTGCCACTATCCACGCGAAAGGTGCTGGCCAGTTTATCGGTCTTCATTCGGGTTTCCTCCGGATCAGAACATTAGACCGGAGGGGCGCGCGATGGCAACCGACTTACGAGGAAAAGTTCGCTAATTGGGCTGCGATTTTTCGGATTGCAGATTTCAAATCTCGGATTGAGAGTAGCCACAACATGTTGAATTCTGCAATCTGAAATCTGAAATCGGACGGCGCGCGGCTAGGCTGGTAGCGGCGAGATAAATTCCAAGCCGAACGAGAATCCGCTGCGGGAGCGAACGATGGCCGAGATGCGCGAGCGGTAGGGCGCATCAAACTCCAGTTCGAGTAGATCGCCCGGTTGCACTAAGATGCCGGCATAGAGAAGCATACCGCCTGGGCTCAATTCGGTGCCCCGGCCGGGAACCACCGTGGTGGTGAAGCCTCGCGAAGTTACGACGCGAACCGGCAAATCCGCCGGAACCCGCGGCCAGCGGCGGGAGTTGGGAAGCGGCAGCATCGCTCTTTAGGATTCAACATGCCGGCAGAATCTTACAGATTACGAAAGAAGAACGGGTGAGCGGTCGTGAGTACATGGCAGCGGCAGGAAACCAGCCAACGGATGCGATGGCCGGATTTGCGAGAGAATGGTCAAGTCGCATGTGCCACAACGTGAAGGGGGAAAGCAATGCAAAAGCGCAGACTTGGAAAAAGCAACCTGGAAGTATCGGCCATCGGGCTCGGCTGCATGGGAATGAGCTTTTCCTACGGCCCGCCCAAAGACACAAAGGAGATGACCTCGCTTCTCCACGCTGCGGTGGAACGCGGCGTTACCTTCTTTGACACCGCCGAAGTCTACGGACCCTATCTGAACGAAGAGCTTTTGGGAGAAGCCCTCGCTCCATTTCGCGGCAAGTTGGTGATCGCCACGAAGTTCGGGTTCAACCTCAGTCCGGATAAGGATCCACGGGGAATGAGGGGTTTGCCGGGTTTGAACAGCCAGCCGGAGCACATCAAGGAAGCGGTCGAAGGCTCGCTCAAACGTCTCAAGGTCGAAACCATCGATTTGCTCTACCAACACCGGCTTGATCCGAATGTGCCGATCGAAGATGTCGCCGGTGCGGTGAAGGAACTGATCCAGCAGGGCAAGGTCAAACACTTCGGACTATCCGAGGCAGGCGCAAAGACGATTCGTCGCGCCCACGCCGTCCAGCCGCTCAC
>Ga0187771_10001168_pt1 | contig 17340 bp, 14 predicted proteins | sample 0116_SJ02_MP15_1_FD_133139 | JGI IMG/M metagenome (GOLD analysis project Ga0187771, IMG submission 133139) | Tropical peat soil microbial communities from peatlands in Department of Meta, Colombia - 0116_SJ02_MP15_10_MG | ecosystem: Environmental > Terrestrial > Soil > Wetlands > Peat | place...
GCACCACCCGCGAATCGACTCGGCTAGGTCCCGGCCGGCAGCCCTGATCGGCTCGGGGTCGCTCACCGACCCCTCCAGGCTGTACCGGGTCCGGATGGCATCGCGGATCGCCGCCAGGATAACGTACGAAGGGATCAATACCAGGCGACGGGTGGACGGGTCCCGCGCCGGGGTCCGGGTCGCGGGCCGGGCTCCCCCCCTGGATCACCGGCCCTCCCTCGCGTGGGTAGCAGGCCGCAGGCGCAGGGGAGAAGAGCGAGATGGCGCCGAAGAGGTTGGACCCGTCCCTGTGGGTGACCTGGAAGCCGTTCGGCATCGGCGAGCAGCACCCCAACAACTACGGCGAGATCTGGAACGCCTTCAGGGACAACCGGGGCCAGCTCGGCTACGCGTGGCGGATCCTCAAGCACGGCTGCTGCGACGGTTGCTCGCTGGGGACGATGGGGATGCGCGACTGGACCATGGACGAGATCCACCTCTGCAACGTCCGGCTCCGCTTGCTGCGGCTCAACACCATGCCGGCCTTCGACCACGCGGAGCTCAGTGACGTCGCCTCCTTGAAACGGCGGTCCAGTGCCGAGCTCCGGCAGCTGGGCAGGCTGGCCCACCCCATGGTCCGCCGCTTCGGGGAGCCTGGCTTCCGGCGCATCGGCTGGGACCAGGCGCTCGACTTGGTGGCGGAACGCATCCGCGGCACCACGCCGGAGCGGCTCGCCTTCTACATGACCAGCCGCGGCGAGCCCAATGAGAACTACTTCGTGGCTCAGAAGACGGCGCGGGCGCTGGGCACCAACTCCGTCGACAACGCCGCCAGGGTGTGCCACTCGCCGTCCACCGCCGCCCTGAAACGAGCGGTTGGAGCAGCCGCCACCACCTGCTCGTACCGGGATTGGATCGGCAGCGACCTGGTGGTCTTCGTCGGCTCCAACGTGGCGGCCAACCAGCCGGTCGCCATGAAGTACCTCTACCACGCCAAGAAGGCGGGGACCAAGGTCGCCGTGGTCAATCCCTACCGCGAGCCCGGCATGGAGCGCTACTGGGTACCGTCCAACGCCGAGAGCGCTCTATTCGGAACCAAGATCTGCGACCGCTTCTTCATGATCGGGGTCGGCGGCGACGTGGCCTTCCTCAACGGCGCCCTCAAGCACATGATCGAGGCGGAGCTGGTGGATCGCCGCTTCATCGACGAGCACACCTCGGGTTTCGACAGCGCGGCCCAGGCGCTGAGCCAGCAGAGCTGGGAAGACCTGGAGCGCCTGTCCGGCACCTCGCGCGCCGAGATGCGGAGCTTCGGCGCCATGGTCGGCGCCGCCCAGACCGCGGTGTTCGTGTGGAGCATGGGGGTGACCCAGCACGAGTTCGGCGCCGACAACGTCCAGGCCATCATCAACCTCGGCCTCTCGCGTGGCTTCGTCGGGCGACCTCGGTGCGGGCTGATGCCGATCCGAGGCCACTCCGGGGTCCAGGGCGGCGCTGAGATGGGTGCCTACTCCACGGTCTTCCCGGGCGGGGCTGCGATCAACCGGGAGAACGCGCAGTCCCTCGGCGCGCTGTGGGGCTTTCCGGTGCCGGAGGAGCCGGGGCTCACCGCGCCCCAGATGATCGACGCGGCTCACGCGGGCCGCCTCGACGTGCTGGTCTGCTCCGGCGGCAACTTCCTCGAGGTGCTTCCCGATCCCGCCTTCTCGCAGAGGGCGCTGGGCCGGATCCCCCTGCGCGTCCACCTCGACGTGGTGCTCTCCGGCCAGATGCTGGTCGATCCCGCCGACACCGTGCTGCTGCTTCCCGTCTCCACCCGCTACGAGATGGCGGGTGGCGTCACCGAGACCTCGACCGAGCGCCGGGTGATCTTCAGCCCGGAGATCCCCGGGCCGAGGATCGCCGAGGCCCGGCCCGAGTGGCGGGTGCTGATGGAGATCGGCGAGCGGGCCCGTCCCGACCTGGCCGGGAAGCTCCGTTACGACGGCACCCCCGAGATCCGCCGCGACATCGCCCGGACCATCCCCGCCTACGCCGGCATCGATCAGCTGACCCAGGAGGGCGATCAGTTCCAGTGGGGTAGCCCGCACCTCTGCTGGGGCTGGAAGTTCGACACTGCCGACGGCAGGGCGCACTTCTCGCTGGTCACCCCGCCGGTGCTCGACGTGCCGGACGGCATGTTCCTGGCCGCCACCCGTCGCGGCAAGCAGTTCAACAGCATGGTGCAGGGGGGAGTCGACGGCCTCAACGGAGCTGCCCGGGACGCCGTCCTGATCAGCGGTCACGACGCCTCCCGCCTCGGGCTCGGGAACGGAGAGCCGGTTCGCGTCATCAGCGAGCACGGCGAGCTGGTGGGCACCGTGGCGGTGGCCCCGGTGCAGCCTGGGACCCTGCAGCTCCACTGGCCGGAGGCGCTGGCCCTCATCGACCGGACCAAGCGGTCCCCGGCTGGTGTCCCCGACTACAACGCCCTGGTCCGGCTGGAGCGGCTCAACGGCGGGCTCGCCGAGACGGCAGCTCCGCCGCCGGAGCCGGCAGCCCAGCTCACCGGCGTTCCGGCCAATCCTGTCACCAGCAAGAGGCGTCAGCAGGAAGGGGGTCACCCATGACCAGGGCGCGGCCTCGGCTCCTCCACCTCGGGACAGGTCTCATCCTCATGTGCCTGACCTGGGGCCACCGCCTTCAACCTGGCCGCCGGCTTCCAGCTCGGGCTCTCGCCCGCCCCGCGGCGGTGGAGGCTCCCGATCACGTCGCGCGGGACCCGTGGGCTGGTCAGCCTGGACACGACTTCGCGGTGCGTCGCCCGACCGCTCCCGCCGTCTGACGCGGACGCGGATAATGGGCCCTGGCGGGAATCCAGTCCGGCGCTGACCGGCAGGTGAGCCCTGGTGAACCGAATGCTGTGATCCTCACATGAGCCTCGGTGAGCTGAATCCGCTGATCCGCACCACCCGCCGCAGGCGGGCTAGCGCCTCATGGCGCTGAGATGACTGCCCGACAAAGCCGGGGTCCGGGCCGCCAGCCCATGTCCGAGCATGGCACCGGCTCACGCCCCGCCCAGCACCACCCCGTAGAGGGCGGCGACCACCGCGCTGACGAAAGAGACGCCGCCCAGGATCCCGGCCAGCCGCGGGCTGCGCCGTGACTCCGGGGTAAGCACGTGGACCAGGGCAGCCGCTCCCGAGACCAGGACGAAGAGGAGCTTCACCCCCAGGGTGCGCCCCGCCGCCGAGGCGAGCAGGGTGGCGGGGGTGATCCCCTCGGAGTAGGCCTGGGCCACCCCGGTGGCCACCAGGAGGGCAAAGGCCGGCCAGGCCACGATCTGGAAGCGGCGGCCCACGGCTCGGGCCAGGGCCGAGTCACCGAGGGTGAGCGGCACCACCGCCGCGACCACCAGCTGCCCGCCGATCCAGACGCAGGCACCCAGGACGTGCAGCCAGACCAGGACGGCGTGACCACCCAGGGTCAGCATCGGTGGAACCCGTCGAGTGGCTGCTGGGCGTGCCGGCGCCGCCCCGGGGCGCTCATGTCAGCCGCTCGGGCGCGGAGGCGACGGCGAGCCTCCGCCCATCGCCACCGGCTGCCAGAGCATCGCCCCCAGGACGCAGGCCCAGACCGCCCCGGCGATCCAGGTCCAGACGTCAGCGAAGCCGGTGATGGGGCCGGCCGGAAGCGCCCGCGGTCGGCGATCAGCCGCCAGACGAGCAGGATTGCGAGGGCCGCCCAGACCAGCCCGGCGATCCCCAGGGTCGCCAGCGAGAGGGAGCTCTGTCCGTCGCGGGCGAGGTCAACGGAGACGATGCCGGTGCCCATCACCACCGCTCCCCCGACCCCGGCGGTGTGGCGCGGAAAGGCTGGCGGGCGAGCGTGGGGGCGGTGGCCTCCCGAGCCGGTGCCAGAGATCATCTCCCGCCCCGAGGATAGCCAGCGCGCGCCCCCTGATGGAGCACCCGCGGCTGCGCTGGGCGCACTTCAGACGGTGAGGCCGGGCCGCGCCCGCTCCAGCGGGCGTCGCGCCGCAACGGTCAGATCGTGGGGTCGCAGCGGCAGGCGGAGCAGACTCCCTCGCTGAGCCCGAAGCCGTCGTCCCAGCCGATCTCCTGGCCGCAGACACGGCACCACCGGCCGGAGCCGGCGACCCACACCAGGGATGGCCGGGCCTTCCAGACGGTGCGAAGCAAGTTCCCGATTCTGGTCATGCTGTTCACCACATCCCCGAGAGGGCCGGGGCTCTCATGATTCCTTCACCAGGCACAACTCGCGGCCGGCGACGGCGGTTACGCGCCGGGGCCTGAAACCAGGGCCGCGGGTCGAGGGATATCGTGGGTGCGTGGCCGACGTGGGTGCCATCCACGGGACGCTGGCCGCGGCGGTGACCCCCCTCACCACCGCGGGCGCTGCGATCGACGAGCGGGGCATCGAATCCCTGGTCGACTTCTACGCCCGCAGCAGCCTGGATGGCCTTCTCGCGATGGGCACGACCGGCGAGGGCATCCTCCTCTCCACGGCAGAGCGGCGAATCGCGGCAGAGCGCTTCCTGAAGTCGGCGGACGGCCGTCTGGCGGTCGCCGTGCACTGTGGCGCTCAGACCACCCGGGACACCGCTGAGCTGGCCGCCCACGCCGCTGAGCACGGGGCCGCCGGGGTGGCCGTCATCCCCCCGCCCTACTACGCGCTCGACGAGGAGTCGATCCTGCGCCACCTGATGGCGGCGGCGAACGCGTGCGCGCCGGTGCCCTTCTACGTGTACGAGTTCGCCGCCCGGAGCGGGTACCCGGTTCCCCTCTCGGTAGTTCGCAGGCTCCGCGAGGGCGCTCCGAACCTGGCCGGTATGAAGGTCTCGGACAGCCCCTTCGCCAGCGTCGAGCCCTACCTGACCCTGGGGCTGGACGTCTTCATCGGTGCCGAGGGACTGATCCACCTCGCGCTCCGCCACGGCGCCAGGGGTGCCGTCTCGGCTCTGGCGGCGGCGCTGCCCGAGCTCGCCATCAACGCGGTGCGGATCGGATCGGCGGAGGCGAGCGAGCGCGCCAGGCGGGCCAGGCACTCATTGCAGGGCTTGCCATTTCAGGCTGCCCTCAAGGCCATCCTCCGGGAGCGCGGCGTGTCCATCGAGGAGGCGGTCAGGGGGCCACTCCGAGGGCTGGACGCTGCCGAGCGCGTGGAGCTGCACCGGGCGATGGCCGACCCTGGCGGCGAGATCGCCCCGCTCCTGCGCGGTTGATGCCGCCTCGGCCCGCCGCGGCTGGGGCAGCTGCCGCCAGCCGGCCGGCGCGGCCGGGTCGCCCCCTCAGAGCACCGCCGTCTCCACCTGAAGGTCGCCGCCGAACCGGTCCGCGCGCAGAGGGGTGATGTCGAAGGAGGTGCAGCGCCCATCGCGAATCAGCTCCGCCACCGCCAGCCCGGCGGCCAGCGAGTGCATGATCCCGTGGCCTCCGAAGCCGGCGCATTGGACGAACCAGGGGGCGCCGTCGCTGCGGTCGACGATGGCATGGTGATCCGGGGTCTCGGGGTAGAGACCGGCCCAGCACTTGCGTTGGTCGATGCCCACAGACTCCAGGAAGGGGAAGCGATTGCCGATCCGGCTGGCCACCGCCTCCAGGAACCCGGGATCGAAGGAGGTCTCCCGGCTGGGCTGGTCGCCGGGGTCGGAATACGCGATCACGAAACCGCCACTCGGCTCGCGGCGGATCAGGACGCCGGTGTCCATGTCCACGCACATGGGAACCGCCGTCGGGTAGCCGGGAACCGGCTCGGTGCAGGCGAGGTTGCGGCGATAGGGGAGGACGGGCAGGTCGATGCCGGCGAGCGCGGCCAGGTCGGCGGCGAACGGCCCCGCCGCGTTGACCACATGGGTGGCCTCGATGTCGACCCGGGAGCCGCGCACCAGGGTGGTCTCCCCCCGGCGCTCGAGGGCCAGCACCTGGGTGTCGAAGAGGTAGTTCACACCCAGGCGCCTGCCCTCGCTCCACAGGGCCGAGACGACACCGTGGGGATCGATCAGCCCATCGCTGGAGCAGCACGTGACCGCGCGCAATCCCGCTCTCTCGACGAAGGGGACCATCTCGCCGACCTGCTGGGGCGACAGCCATTCGACGTCGAGACCCAGCGACCTCTGCAGCTCGTAACCACGCCGCAGCTCGCCGGCGCCAGCCTCGGTCCCGCTCATGAACAGGTAGCCGACCGGGCGGAAGCCCACCAGGCCAGCGGTGCGCGCGTCCAGCTCGGCAAGCGCCCGGATCGTGTAGCGGGAGAACTCGATGTTGATCGGGGTCGTGAACTGGGCCCTCACGCCCCCGTTGGCCCGGCTGCTCGATCCCAGGCCGGGAGACGGGTTGGCGTCCACCACCAGCACCGGTCCGATACCGGCCGCGCGAAGCTGACAGGCGACGGCCAGGCCGATGGCGCCGGCCCCGACCACCGCCACCTCAGCCGCCCGGTCGAGCCCACGACTGCTCATGACTGCGTCGCCGAGCGATGCTACTCGCGGCGCCGACGGGCCTCGACCGGGCGATCAGGCGGGCAGCAGTGCAGGGCGCCTGGACGCCGGCTGGGCCGAGCTCCACCGGCCGAGCCACAGGACGCCGGGCAGCGCCGCCAGCACCAGCACGGCGAAGGGGAGGAAGCCGCGGCTGTAGGCGTGGGGACCGCCGATCAGCCCGGTGGCGAACCCGAGCAGCGGCGGGATGACGAAACCACCGAGAGCCCCGACCCCGCCGATCCACCCCGACGCCTCACCCACCGCGTCGGGGACGTAGGAAGGCACCAGCTTGAAGACGATCGCGTTCTGCAGCCCCATGCCGGTGCCGATGACGAGCGTCGCCGCCAGCGCGAGAACAAAGGCGTCCGACAGGCTGAGCAGGACCGTGCCCGCGGCGATGATCAGGAAGTTCGCCGGCAGTCCGGGACCGTGAAGTTCCACCTCGACCTGCTGGTCGCCGCGGGTTTGGTCGAGCGCTTCGCCGAGCGCCGGACCACGCCGGGACGCCCGATGCTTCGCTACCGGATCCCGGCCACGTCCTCGGCCGCGCCCGGCGCTGAGCGGCAGGGCAGCCCTGGCGGTGGTTACGCCGAGCTCGCACGCGTCCTGGCGAGCCAGCTCTCGCAGACGCCGGACCCGCTTGCGGCCGCGCGGGAGGCCGGGCGGCGCTGGACGCAGGCGCTCGAAACGGGTGCGTCCACCCCTGCCACGGATCCGGTGGCCGCGGTCCTGGAACTGATGACGAGGCTCGGCTTCGCGCCGGATCGTCCGGCCGAAGGCGGGATTCACCTTCACCGCTGTCCGTTCGAGGCAGTGGCGAGGGAGCACCGGCAGGTGGTGTGCGGGGTGCATCTGGGGATGCTCGAGGAGACGCTTGCCAGGCTCGGTGGGACCGTCCGCCTCACCGGCATGGTCCCGTTCGCCTCCGACGACCCGCTTCTGTGCACCGTGGAGTTCGAGCCCACCGGTCGACCGTGAGCGCCATGCTTCCGCGCCTGGGTGGGGAGGTGATCTGGACGCTCGTGGCAGGTGCGACAATCGCGCGGTGTCTGATGCCCGCGAGCGCTTCCTGATCCGGTACGCGGGCGGCTTCGCTCCCTTCGTCGTCAGCGAGGCCGAAGGAGCGTGGCTGACGACAGCCGACGGGCGGCGCATCCTCGACTTCACCTCGGGCCAGATCTGCTCGACGCTGGGCCACAACCGCCCCGAGATCGCCGCCGCGGTCCGGCACACCCTGGACAGCGTCATCCACCTCAATTCGTGGATGCTCTCGGAGCCCGTGCTCGCCCTCGCCCAGCGGCTGGTCGACCTGGTCCCGGCGCCGCTCGACAAGGTGATGCTTCTCAACACCGGCTCCGAGGCCAACGAGGTCGCGCTCAAGCTGGCCAAGATGCACACCGGGCGGTTCGAGATCGTCGGGCTCACCCGCAGCTTCCACGGTCTGCTCACCGGGATCGCCTCGGTCAACTTCTCGATGGCACGCTCCGGTTTCGGGCCGCTGCTGCCGGGCGCGTTCGCCCTGCCCGCTCCCTACGCGTTCCGCTGCCCGATCCGGCACTGTGACGGCGCCTGCGACTGCAGCTGCCTCGAGGCGGGTTTCCAGCTGATAGACCAGCAGTCGGTCGGTTCGCTCTGCGCGGTGATCGCCGAACCGGTGCTGTCGGCGGGCGGGATCATCGTTCCTCCCGACGGATATTTCCGGAGGCTGCGCCAGCTCTGCGACGAACGCGGGATGCTGCTCGTAATCGACGAGGCTCAGACCGGCTTCGGCCGGCTCGGCACGATGTTCGGTTTCGAACATGACGGCATCGTCCCCGACCTGCTGGCAGTCTCCAAGACGCTCGGCGGCGGGGTGCCCCTGGCTGCGACGATCACCTCGGCGGCGATCGAGGAGGACTGCTTCGCCAAGGGCTTCCTGCATGTGACGTCGCACGTCTCCGACCCGTTGCCGGCGGCTGCCGGGCTGGCCGTGCTCGATGTCGTCGAAGGGGAGGGGCTCGCCGAGCGGTCCCGCCTCCTGGGCGACTACCTGATCGCGCAGCTGCGCGAGCTCCAGACGGTGCACGAGGTGATCGGCGACGTGCGCGGGCGTGGCCTGCTGGTCGGGCTGGAGCTCGTCAGCGACCGCCAGAGCTGCCGTCCAGCCGACGCGCTCGGGGCCGCGGTGACCGCCGAGTGCCTGGAACGGGGGCTGTCGATGAACATCGTCCGCGCCGGGTCGAGCGCCAACTGCTTCCGGATGGCGCCGCCGCTCACGATCGCTAGGGATGAGATCGACCTGGCGGTCGAGATCCTCGACGCGTCCCTGCGCGCGGTCCTCGAGCGCCGTCCGGAGCTGGTGCGCAGCTAGCCAGCTCCGGTCGCGGCGTCCCGGCACCGCTTGCCGAGGTTGGGACCGCGCCCGCCCGAGCCTCGGCTGGAGCCCGGCAGGACCATCCGGCTTCGAACGCACCTTGAGCGGTTAGCGGGGCTTGAGCGTGTCGGCCGGGACGGGATGGCCCAGGCGCCCGGTTGTGCTATGCCTCTTGCGGCTCATGGACGAGGATCTCACGCTGGGCGAGGCGGCTCGGGCGATCGGGGTCAGCGTGGACACGCTGCGCCGCTGGGATCGTGCCGGCAAGCTGCAGACCCGGAGGGCTTCCGGCAACCGCCGGATGGTGCCCTCGTCGGAGGTGAGGCGACTCAAGGCCGGGCCGCAGCGGCACCGGACCGAAGGGCGTCTCTCCGCCCGCAACCGGATGGCCGGCCGGGTCCTCTCGGTCGAGGTCGCCGGGGTCATGGCGCTGGTCGAGGTGGAGGCGGGCCCCTTCCTGCTCACCGCCGCGGTCACCCGGGACGCGGTCGAGGACCTCGACCTTCGCGTCGGCGACGAGGTCGTCGCCACCGTCAAGGCGACCTCGATGATGATCGAGAGGGCCTGACCCGGGCGCTCCGCGGCCGCCGCCACCCCCACCCCGCTCCGATCGCCGGGGCACCGGGTGGGTGCTCGATGGGCCGGCCCGGCGCCCAGCGACCGGGCTGGCGCGTATGCATCGGCCTCTCGATCAGGCCGGCGGTCTCCGAAGATGCCTATGCCATGCTTAGGTATGTCGGGACGGGCGGCCATCGCCGATGGCCGGAGGTGAGGAGCTGGCGATGCACCGCAGGGGTTGGAGGTCGGCATTGGCACTGGTGGGGTTGGCGCTGGTGGGCTGCGGCGCGGCGGGCCCCGGCACGGGCCCGGCCAGTCCCAGCGGGCACGGCACCGTCTCGGTGCTGTACGCGGGGTCGCTGGTGAACCTGATGGAGAACGACCTGGGCCCGGCTTTCTCGAAGGCGACCGGGTACACGTACCAGGGCTACGGCGCCGGCTCGGACGAGCTGGTCAGCGACATCAAGGGCAAGGTCAAGACGGGTGACGTCTTCATCAGCGCCAACCCCAGCGTGAACCAGGGGTTGGAGGGAACCGCCAACGGCGGCTATGTGAGCTGGTACTCGACGTTCGCCCAGGCGCCGCTGGTTCTCGGCTACAACCCCAAGAGCCGGTTTGCCGCCGACTTCCGTTCCGAGCCCTGGTACCAGGTGGTCACCCAGCCGGGAATCCTGGTCGGCCGCACCGATCCCGTCCTCGACCCCAAGGGCAAGCTGACTTCGGAGGCGGTGGGCGACGCCGCCACCCTGCTCGGCATGCCCTCCCTGAACAGCGCGCTCTCGAGCTGGCCGGTCTTCCCTGAGGAAACCCTGGTGGGACGCCTCGAGGCGGGCCAGCTGGACGCCGGGTTCTTCTACTCCTTCGAGGCCACCGCGCAGAGCATCCCGACGGTCTCACTCTCCCCGATCGGTCTGATGGCCACCTTCACGGTCACCACGCTCAACAACGCCCCGAACCCGCAGGGGGCGGAGGCCTTCGTCAGCTACCTGCTCGGCCCGTCCGGTCGGGCCGTGCTCCAGAAGGAGGGGGTGCAACTGCTCCAGACGACGCTGTCCGGACCGGTCGGCAGCGTCCCCGAGAGCCTCCGCTCGCTGGTCGGGGTGTGACCGGGGTGTGATCGACGAAGAACCTCCGTAACCCCCTGGCCCTGCTGGGGGGTCTGCTGGCCGTCTACCTGCTCGCCCCGTTCATCCTCTTCGTCGTCAACCTCGTCCAGGGGGCCGCCGCTCCCGCCCCCGGGCTGGGCGGGGCGCTGGTCACCTCTCTGGTCACGGCGACCATCTCCACGGCGATCGTCGCCATGCTGGGGGTCCCGCTCGCCTACCTTCTGGCCCGCACCGGCGGCCGGCTCTCCGCGATCCTCTGGATGCTGGTCGCACTGCCGATCGCCCTGCCCGCGCTGATGAGCGGGATCCTGCTGCTCTACATCGTCGGACCGTACACGGCGCTCGGCAGGCTATTCGGGGGGGCCCTGACGGACTCTCCCGCGGGGATCATCCTGGCCCAGACCTTCGTGGCCGCCCCCTTCCTGGTCATCGCTGCCCGGGCCGCGTTCCAGGCTGTCGACCCCTCGCTCGAGGAGGTGGCGCGGACGCTGGGACATGGGCGCGTGGACCGGTTCCTCCGGGTCGCGCTTCCCGCCGCGTGGAGCGGCGTCAAAGCCGGCATCCTGCTCGCCTGGCTGCGCGCCTTCGGGGAGTTCGGGGCCACCGTCATCCTGGCCTACCACCCCTACTCGCTGCCCGTCTACACGTGGGTCCAGTTCGCCAGCACGGGTCTGCCCACCACCCTGCCCCCGATCGGGGCTGCCCTCGCCGCCGCCCTGGTGGTGCTCATGCTCAGCCAGGTTCCGAGCCCGAGGCGGCGCCGCACCAGCGCGCTGCCGGTGCCCACCGCTCCCCGGGACGCTGTCGCGGGCTCCCTCTCCTTCTCCGTCGCCAAGCGGCTCAGGGGCTTCCGCCTGGAGGTGGCACACCAGGCGCAGGCCCGACGGCTCGCCCTGCTCGGCCCCTCGGGAGCGGGCAAGACCATGACGCTGCGGGTGCTTGCCGGCATTGCCGGCGCCGAGCACGTCCGGGTCAGCGTTGGAGGGCGGTCACTCGAGGGGCTAGATCCCGAGCATCGCGGCATCGGCTACCTGCCCCAGGATTCCGCGCTGATGCCCCGGCGCACCGTCTGGGACCAGGTGACGTTCGCGGTCGACGCGGATCCGGGGCTGGCGGCGTGGTGGCTGGAGAGGCTGGGACTCGGAGGTCTCGAGGAGCGCCTCCCTGGGGAGCTCTCGGGAGGCCAGCAGAGGCGCGTCGCCCTGGCTCGTGCCCTGGCTCGCGGCCCCTCGCTCCTGCTCCTCGACGAGCCCTTCAGCGCTCTGGACGCGCCCGTGCGCGCGCGCCTTCACCGCGACCTGCGCCGCCTGCAGCGGGAGGCCGGCCTGACCACGGTGCTGGTCACCCATGACCCCGACGAGGCGGCGACCCTGGCCGACGAGGTCATCGTCCTGGACCACGGCCACGCCCTCCAGCAGGGGCCGGTGGTGGAGGTGTTCAGCCATCCGGCCTCACCCCGGGTCGCCGCGCTCCTCGGCATCCCCAACACCCACACCGGCACGGTGCTCCGGCCGGGCCGGATCCGGAGCGGCGGCCTGGAGATCGCGGCTCCGACCGGCAAGCTCGGCTCGGGATCGGAGGTGGTCTGGACGGTGCGCCCCGAGGACGTGGAGGTCAACGGCGAGGGCCCCTACGGCGGAACCGTGCTCGACGCCGTGAGCCTGGGCGCGGTCCGGGAGATCACCGTCCAGCTCGGCTCCTTGCAGCTGATCGCCCGGCCCGCCCGCCGGGCTTGCCCGAACCCCGGTGACACCTGCCGGGTCGCCCTCTCCCCGGAGGCGGTGACGCTCTGGCCGGCGGGGGACGGTGCGGACCTGACTGGGGACGCCCGAGCCGGATCCTGAGCGTGTCCGCGACACGGAACCGGCGGGGACGCCCGCGCCGGATCCTGAGCGTGTCCGCGACACGGAACCGGCCGGGAGTACGGTGGGTTCCCCAGCGACCCCGGGGGGTCGCCGGCTCCGGCTCAGCCCAGCGGTGCCCCCCGACCATGTGGCAACCTGAGCGCTGTGCCGCATCCCTTCTTCCAGGTCGACGTGTTCAGCGAGGTGCCCCACCTTGGCAACCCGGTGGCGGTGGTGCTGGACGCCGCAGGCCTCGGCGACGGCGAGATGCAGCGTTTCGCCCGATGGACCAACCTGTCGGAGACCACCTTCGTCCTGCCTGCGACCCGGCGGGGTGCCGACTACGCGGTGCGGATCTTCACCCCCGGCGGGGAGCTGCCCTTCGCAGGGCACCCGACACTCGGCACCTGCCACGCCTGGATCGAGTGGACCGGAACCGACCGGCCGGCGCTGGTGCAGCAGTGTCCCGCCGGGCTGGTGCCGATCCGGCGCAGCGGCTCCCGTCTCGCCTTCGCCGCACCGCCGCTCTTGCGCTCTGGTCCTGTGGAGGAGGACATGGTCGAGCACGTGGCCGGCCTCCTGCGCATCGAGCGTGCGGACGTCGTCGATGCCCAATGGGTCGACAACGGCCCCGGATGGGTCGCGCTCATGCTCGGCGACGCAGAGGCGGTCCTCGCCCTGCGCCCCGGTTTGGTGGACCGTGACGTCGGCGTGGTCGGCCCCTACCCGCCGGGCTCGCCCTTTGCCTACGAGGTGCGGGCCTTTTTCCCGCTCGACGGGGCGACTCGGGAGGACCCGGTCACCGGGAGCCTGAACGCCTCACTCGCCCAGTGGCTGGTGGGAAGCGGCCGGGCGAGGCCACCGTACGTGGTCAGCCAGGGGACTGCCCTGGGGCGCGCCGGCCGCGTCCACATCGACGCCGACCTTGACGGGACCATCTGGGTCGGCGGAGCGACCGCCTCCCTGGTCCGCGGCGAGGTCGTCATCTGACCCGCGCGCGTCATCCAACCGGGTGAGCGGGGTACATAGCCTTCCAGCTGAGCTGAGATCAGCCGCCCGCCTTCGAGGCGACGCGGGGCGGATCGGGAGCTGCGCCGGCGCCCGAGCGGGCCCGGCCGCCCAAACTTGACATCGGTGACCCCAACCCCCGGCCCACCCGCACCATCGCCGTGACCGGCGTCTACATCCTCGACGCGGTGAGGACCAAGGTCGGGCGCTATGCCGGTGCCCTGTCGGGAGTTCGCCCCGACGACCTGGGCGCCGCCGTGGTCGGCGGCCTGGTGCGGCGCAGCCCGGACCTCGACCCGGGCCGCGTCGACGACCTCGTTCTGGGCGATGCCAACGGCGCCGGGGAAGACAACCGCAATGTTGGCCGCATGGCCGGGCTGCTGGCCGGCCTTCCGGTCTCCGTCCCGGGGCAGACCGTCAACCGCCTCTGCGGCTCGGGCTTGGAGGCGGTCATGAGCGGCAGCCGGGCGATCGCCGCGGGCGACGCCTCGGTGGTGATCGCGGGCGGGGTGGAGTCGATGAGCCGGGCGCCCTGGGTGCTCCTCAAGCCGGAGCAGGGACTGCCTCGCCAGAGCGAGACCCTGCACTCGACCACACTGGGCTGGCGGATGGTCAACCCCCGGATGCCGTCGGAGTGGACGGTCTCCCTGGGCGAGGGTGCCGAGATCCTGGCGGAGCGGCGCGGAATCAGCCGCGAAGACCAGGACCGCTTCGCGCTCCGCAGCCACCGGCTGGCCGCCGGCGCCTGGGTGGCATGCCGCTACGCGGATGAGATCGTCGACCTGCCCGGTGTCGATCTGCCTCGGGACGAGTGCATCCGGGACGACACCAGCATGGAGGCGCTGGCGGCGCTGAAGCCTGTCTTCCGCGCCGGCGGCACGGTGACGGCGGGCAACTCGTCCCCGCTCAGCGACGGCGCGGCGGCCCTGCTCCTGGCCGACCAGGCCGGTGCCGACCGGGTCGGGCGGCCGCCGCTGGCTCGGATCGCCAGCCGGGCGGTGAGCGCCGTCGAGCCTCAGCTCTTCGGTCTGGGTCCGGTGGAGGCAGCACGGCGGGCCCTGCGGCGTGCCGGCATCGGTTGGGGCGACCTGGCCTGCGTCGAGCTCAACGAGGCCTTCGCTGCCCAGTGCCTGGCCTGCCTCGCGGAATGGCCAGAGCTGGACCCGGAGATCGTCAATCCCAACGGCGGCGCCATCGCCATCGGCCATCCGCTGGGCTGCTCGGGGGCGAGGATCGCCGGCTCGCTGGCCCACGAGCTTCATCAACGCGGCGGTGGCTATGGCCTGGCAGCGATCTGCATCGGGGTCGGCCAGGGGCTGGCCATGGTCCTGGAAGGCTGCTGAGATGGCGGCGCGTCAGCGCGCCGGCAACCGCTCCCATCCCTCGAGGCGCTGCTGGAGCTGGTTCATCCCCTCCAGCCACCGGTCGGTCTGAGTGGCGCCGGTCACCCCGGCACTGCGATCACTCGGGGTTTGCGGCCGGCGAGCCACATCCTTCGGCCAGTCGACCCTGCTACGCCGCCGTGAGATTCCCGCCGGCCGCGAGCGCTGTGTAGTCGGCGAGCAGGGCGTCGAAGACCGCGCTCCAGGTGCGCCCGCTGACAGCATGGTGCGCTGCCTCCCCCATCGCCCGCCGGTCGTACCGATGGACCAGTTCGCCAAGCGCGTCGCCAAGGTCATGCCCCGGGGGATCGACCAGGACGCCGGTGACACCGTGCTCCACGAGCCAGCCGACGCCCCCGGAGCGGATGCCGGCCACCGGGAGGCCGGAGGCCATCGCCTCCTGGACCACCTGACCGAAGGTCTCCGTCACCGACGGGTGCAGGAAGACGTCAGCGGCTGCATAGCAATCGGCGAGCGCCGGTCCGCGCAGGGCGCCCGCCAGGTTGAGGTTGGGAGGAGCTCGTTGGCTCAGCTCCTCACCCATCGGGCCGTCTCCAACGAGCAGGAAGCGCAGCTCCGGGTGCTTGGCGGCGATGTCCAGCACGCTGACCAGGTTCTTCTCCCGGGCAAGGCGTGACACGCTGAGGACACGGGCGCCGTCCCCGGGCGGCCAGTGACGCGCGGCCTGCAGCGCCCCCTGGCGATGAGGCCGGAAGAGCCCGGCGTCCACACCTCGCCCGCTGACGCGGACGCGCTCGAAACCGCGGCGGCACAGCTCCTCCGCCATCGGCGGTGTCGGCGCATAGGTTGCCGTGCACCGGTTGTGGAAGGAGCGCGCGGCGATCCCCGCCACCAGCGCGAGAGCCGCCCCGCCGTAGGCCCGAGCGTAGCCGAGGAGATCGGTCTGGTAGTGGGCGGCAACCGGCAGATCGAGCGACCACGCCGTCCAACCACCCCACACGCCCAGCGCCGCCGGTGAGGCGAGATGCACGACGTGGGGGGCGAATTCCCGCAGGCGCCGGCGCATCCCCGGAGCCACCGGGGAGACGGTGAGGTCGGGGTACAGCCAACCCCTCACCCCGCGCACCCCCACGACCTCGAACCCGTCGTGCTCGTGCAGGCCCCCGCCGGGAGTGAAGATCAGCGCTTCATGGCGATTCCGACGGAGGTAGGCGGTGAGCTCGGCAACGGTGCGGGAGACCCCATTGATCCGTGGTGGGAAGCTCTCGGTGACGATCGCCAGCCGCATCCCCTCGGATCGTGGCTTCCCGGTTCTGAAGATGGAGCGAACGAGGATTGGAGATCCGGTGAAGGGCGCCATCCAGAGAACGAGGCCGCCATGCGCAGTCCTTGATCTGTTCTTCGCCTCTGGTTAGTCCCGCTCCGGTTACGCTGCGGCTGATGGCGAACGCCGCGCGCCGGCCGGCTGGCCCCAACCGCGTGGCCTCGCCGCCGGCTCCGGTCGTTCCCCGGTTGCGACCTCTCGGCCAGGGTGCGGCCATCGCCATGATCGGGCACGCCGGCCTGGCGGTCCAACGGCTGCACGGCACACCCGATCGCCGCCACCTCGAATGGGCGGCGGGGCTGGGGCTCGACCGCCTGGAGCTCGATGTCTGCCACACCGCGGACCCGGTCATGGTCGTGCGCCACGATCAGCGGCTCGAGCCCGGGAACGTTCGGCTGCCGCGCCTGCTCGTCACCAGCGCGCCCACCCAGGGGCCCGCATCGGCTCGTGGCCGGCGCGGAGCCACGCCCACAATCCCCGCCGGCACCCCGGTGGCCGCGCTGCCGCTCTCCACCCTGCGCCGCCTGGATCCGGGCCTGCTGACCCTGGACGAGGCCGTCGAAGTCATCGCCGGCCGGGTGCCGCTGCTGCTCGATCTCAAGGGAACGGTCCCGGCATCGCTGATCGGGCGCTGGCTTCGCGGGTGGCGCGACGCCGCCGGCGTCGCAGTCTGCACACCGTGCATCGCCGCCCTTCGCGAGCTGCGGGTCAGCGCCGGTCGCGCTGAGCGGTGGCCGACGATCCCGGAGTTCGGCAAACGGCGGCGCGACCGTGTGGCCGGAGCGCTCTCCACGCTCTGGGTGACCCACCGTGACCCCGCCCGGGTCCGCCACAGCCTCGCTGAGCTGGGCCACGCCATCGGGGAGATCCAGCACTCCCCGCAGCATGCGGTCGCGGCGGTGGCATCCCTGCCGTGGCGCTGGCATCTGCCCGAGCTGGCCGCCAGGTGGGCCCGCGAGGTGCGGGCGAGCGGGCTCTGTGTGCCTCACTGGCTCCTCACCGCCGAGCTCTGCGACACCGCCCACCGGCTCGGCCTCCCCCTGACCGCCTTCACGGTGAACGAGGACTGGGCGGTTCGGCGGGTCGTGGAGCTCGGCGCGACCACGCTCACCACCGATGAGGTGGAGCGGGTCCGCCGGCTGCTCCGCCGCTGGGAGACGGAGGGGGCCAGCGGCCGCGCTGGTGATCTGGTCGCCTGACTGCGCCGGGCCGGAAATCTGACCGGGAAAGCACCGGCGTCACCGGGGTGCCGGGTGGTCGCGTCGAGACTCGGATCGCCGCCAGTCACGCGAGGGTCGAATCACCCGCGCGTGGTCGTCCGGCCGAACCGTCGGCGTGCTACGA
>Ga0187771_10001169_pt1 | contig 17324 bp, 19 predicted proteins | sample 0116_SJ02_MP15_1_FD_133139 | JGI IMG/M metagenome (GOLD analysis project Ga0187771, IMG submission 133139) | Tropical peat soil microbial communities from peatlands in Department of Meta, Colombia - 0116_SJ02_MP15_10_MG | ecosystem: Environmental > Terrestrial > Soil > Wetlands > Peat | place...
ATCCTCATAGGCCATTGGCTGCGCCATGGCCTGCGTTTCGCTCAAGATGCCCCGCCCCTTGGGGCGGGGAGTTTCACTCCGTTAAAGTTGTAATGGGCAGACTCGATTTCTGAGATATATGTTTCTCTAAATATTCCCTTATGACAGGCCAATCTTGCCGCTGAATTAAATCTTCCGGCAGTATTAAGTTTATTAGAAGAGGAAAGACCACACACAACGAAAGAACAATTTCCGATCTGATCTCATGCTGAGAAGACCAGGTATATTCTTTAAGCCTTTTTCAAAGGACGAAAGACTTTTGTATGCTATACTTTAAACATTGAAGTCCAAACATCTAAGCGGTAAATATTGCGTAGTTCAGGAAAGGAATTTGCTCTCGAAAGGAATCGTTCCGTATTGCATATTCTGGCTGGCTTTAATATTGGCTCCGGCGGAGTCATTGCGGGAGCAGAACATGCGGTTTCCAGAGAACCGAAAATTTTTCTGAGCGGTAGTTAGGGGGTCAAAACGATGGTTAAGGACATTCATTGGCTCGGTCACGTTACATTCAAGATTGTAGGGGAAAAGACGATTTTTACCGACCCATTCAAGGTCAAGGAAGAGGACAGGGCCGATATCATCCTCATCACTCACGAACACTATGACCATTGTTCTCCTGAAGACGTCAAGAAGATACGACGTCCGGAAACCATCATTGTTGCTCCTGAAGACTGCGCACATAAGCTGTCTGGGAACATCAGGATAGTTAACGTGGGTGACAGGATAAATGTCGGAGGGATAGATATCGAGGTTGTGCCATCGTATAACACCAACAAACAGTTTCACACAAAGGAAAGGGGATGGGCCGGATATATCTTTACGGTGAAAGGCCAAAGGATCTATATCGCCGGGGATACGGACTATATCCCTGAGATGAGGACGTTCAAAGCCGACATCGCCCTTCTGCCTGTTTCCGGGACCTACGTCATGACCGCAGACGAGGCGGTGAAGGCGGCGCTAGATATTAAGCCGAGGGTCGCGATACCGATGCATTATGGTTCCATCGTCGGATCTAAGGCAGATGCCCTGAAATTTGCCGATGGCTTAAAGGGAAAGATCGAGGTAGTCATTCTTCCGGAGGAATAGGCCGGCCTTTTACGGCAAAGGCTTGCTGAGAAGAATTCCTATGGGTCGCTTTAAATCTCCTGTCGAAGAAAAGATGAAGTGGAGCATAATCTCAATGGGGACGGTGGACTCTACCAATACCGTTGCTATTGAACTTGGGGAGCGAAATGTCCGTCAGGGGACTGTTATAGTTGCTGACCGTCAGACAGCTGGGCGCGGCCGCTTCAACCGAGAGTGGCTGTCTCCGGCCGGGAACATCTATCTAAGCGTCCTTTTGAGACCCGCTTTTTCAGTGTCTGAGATACCCATACTGACAATTGCTGCAGCTGTAGCGTGTGCGCGAGCGGTGAAGGAGATTACGGGTCTGAGCGTAGAGATTAAATGGCCAAATGACCTTATGGTGTCGGGTAAGAAACTCGGCGGTATCCTTACCGAGGCGAAATCGAGGGGTAAAACCGTTCATTTTGTCGTTGTTGGAATCGGAATTAATCTGAATTCCGATTCTGCCGACTTTCCCCCTGAGGTCTGCTCAGCAGTTACTTCGTTAAGGGCGGAGACAGGGAAGGAAACCCGGAAGGACGGTCTGATCCAAAGTATTCTCGAGGAGATGGGACATTGGTATGGTATGCTGACGGTCGGTAAGAAGGGCTGTGTTCTTGAAGAATCTAAACGCATCTCGTGTACACTGGGGAAAAGAGTAGTAATTACAACCGGGGAGGGTGTCTTTGAGGGAGTTGCCGAGACGCTAGATGAAGAGGGAAGATTGATATTGAGGTTACCCTCAGGCATTCTGAAGGTAATCAGTTCCGGTGACGTAATGACAGCACGGTAGGATCGAGGGGATGCTTCTTGCAATTGATATCGGGAATTCTTCTATACGTACCGGTGTATTTTCCGGAAACCTCTTGCTGGATCGGATGGAAATACCGGCATTTCCAAAAAGTGATGTTGGTCATTATAGGGCAAAGCTGGAGAAATTCCTTGCAGACAAAGAAGGCAATACCTTCTTTGAGGGCGCAATAATATCGTCCGTTGTCCCTGGCCTTACGGATACTTTGGCAAGCTCAGCCAGGGAAGTAATCGCCAGAGAACCCTTGATCCTTACAAGTTCTCTGGACACGGGGTTGACCTTTGATGTTGAAGAGCCAGAAGAAATAGGCACCGACAGGATTGCAAATGCTGTTGCGGCACGGGAGTTGTTCGGTTCACCTGCTGCGGCCGTCGATTTTGGGACTGCGACGACCATAACTGCCGTTAAAGACAGGAAATTCTTGGGGGGAGCCATAATGGCCGGCTTGCGGCTGATGGGGGAGACCCTGCACAGGGGCACGGCAAGACTTCCGTCCGTAGATACAGTTTTATACCAAGAGGCCAGTGAATTCCGGGTGAGAGTTCTGGGGAAAAGTACAACGGCATCTATGATTTCTGGTATTATATATGGGTCTGCAGGGGCAGTGGAGAGAATCCTTGAGGGCATGGAGGCAGAGGAAAAATGTACCTTCAGGATAGTGCTCACTGGCGGACATTCGGGGATGATGGCTCGCTTTATCAAAAGGCAGTGTTACACTGATCGTGATCTAACTCTTACAGGGTTGAGACTTATCTACGAGAGGAATTGCCGATGCACGAGTTGAGGAAAGACCCTCTTTTAGGCAGGTGGGTTGCGGTCATGAGCGACTCTAAGTCCCCTGGTGAATATTCGTTTCCTTCAGGTAACTCTGAGGAGACTTCCTGCGTCTTATGTCCAGGCAGGGAAAAGGAGACGCCCTTGGAGATCGCTTCCATACGCGATGGCAGCAGGTGGCTGACTAGGGTAATACCTAACTTTAAACCGGTGCTTCACGTGGAGGGCGATCTCGGTAGGAAAGGCGTCGGGATGTACGACAAGATGAACAGCGTGGGTGCGAACGAGATTATAGTAGACAGCCCTGAACACACAAAAGAGCCTGAAGATATGGGGGCTGAGCAGGTGCGAAGGATCCTGAGGACGTACCGGGAAAGGGTTGCGGATCTCGAAAAAGACCAAAGGCTGCGGTATATCCTCATCTTCAAAAATTCGGGGAAGGGCGCCGGAGCAATGTTCAGTCATCCCCATTCCGAGATCATGGCAACGCCCATCATTCCCAAGCTCATCAAGGAAGAACTGGATGGCGCCAAACAGTATTATGCTTACAAAGAACGGTGCATTTTCTGTGATATCATGAGGGAGGAGTCGAGGGTCGGTGAGCGGGTTATATCTGAGACGAGAGATTTTTTTGCGTTCAGTCCATTTGCCCCGAAATTTCCATTCGAGTGTTGGATTCTGCCGAAGAAACATGCATGTGCCTTTCAGGATATCGAGGAGGGCGGGATAGAAGACCTCAGCGGGATGCTCCTTACGGTGCTACAGAAAATGAGGAAAGTTCTCGGAGATTCTCCGTACAATTATTTCGTCCATACGGCACCAAACCGGATTCCGCGGCGTAACCATTGGCACACCCTCGGCGATGATTTTCACTGGCACATAGAGATAATGCCCCGCCTTCATCTGACGAGCGGCTTTGAGTGGGGCTCCGATTTTTACGTATTGACAACATCCCCCGAGGATGCAGCAAACTATTTGAGGGAGGCTTAATTATGAACATCAAGAAGATTCTTTTCCCCACTGACATTTCCGAGGGTTCCGCCCACGCCATTCCTTTTGTTACGGACTTAACAAGGCACTATAGGGCCAGGCTCTATATCATCCATGTTATGTATGACGTGGCCCGAGCAACCGGCTGGTACGTCCCGCACATGAGCATGGATGAGCTCTACCGGGATATCGAGGCTAATGCCAAGAAGGAAATAGAGAAGTGTTGCGTCGAAGATCTTAGAGGATACAAGGATATCGAATACAAAATATTGAAAGGCGTGCCTCATGAGGAAATACTGAAATTCGCTGAAGAAAACGCGGTGGACCTGATTATTATGGGTACGCACAGCAGGAAGGGCCTTGACAGGGTGATCTTCGGTAGCACCGCGGAGAGAGTGGTGCGCCATGCCCCCTGTCCGGTCCTCACTGTGGGATATCCCGTGCCGGGGAGGGAGAAAAGTTAGAGAATTCTGCGGAGTTCTCGGAAACGCAAGATGAGGGTATACCTTTCCGAAAACGCATTTATCGATGTGTTGCTCAGTTCTGCTGAGGTATACAAGAGGGAGTGCCTCGGTTATCTGCTGGGATACAGGCTCGAGGACAGGTTTATCGTTGAGCATGCGTTTAGTTTCCAAACGGCTAACAGGAGACACAAAGGAGTGGTGGTCCACGAGAAGAACCACAAGAAGGTAGAGCCAATCCTAGAGAAATTCGACAAGCTCCAGATTATAGGTGACTTCCACTCCCACACCCAGTTTGGTCCGACGAAGGGGCTTCCTTTCCCGAGCGAGGAGGATATTAGGAGTATGAAACAAGGGCTCATCTATCTTATAGTCGCCATCAACAACAACGAGAAGACCGTGGGGTGGGGAGAGAACAGGGACGGTACCGTTTCAGGGTCGGCAGGCGATTTCTTCTTCAAGATATCCGCATATTTTATGAGCAAAAATTCTTCAAAGCGGGCAAAAATACATTGCCCCTTCCCGCCGGCCTTCCTGAACTGATGGGCTACCGTTTAGCCTTCAGAGGGATCCTGTATCCGGTTGAAACCAAAATGAATGACAAAGTGAGCATAGCCAACAGTGAAGGGCATTGCGGCGGGTTTATTCCTTAGATGATCTTCAGGACTCAGGTTCTGATCATAGGAGGAGGCCCTGCTGGAGCGACTGCGGCCAGAGTACTTGCTAGGAGTGGTATTGATTCCATACTTGTGGAGAGGGACTTCTTTTCCGTCAAGCCGTGTGGCGGAGGAATACCGTCCACGGCGTTTCGTGAACTCGATATACCCGAATATTCCATCAAGAAGCATGTGGACGCGATATCGGTAGTTTCGCCAAAAGGTGACAAGGTTGATATAAAGCTGAGCGAAGGATCGATCGCCATTGTGGAAAGGGGTGATTTTGATCGCGCCCTTAGGACTGAAGCAGAGAAATCAGGAGCTCGGCTTCTCGAAGCGAGGTTCACACAGTTCGAGGACATCGGCAGGACGGTGGTTGCACGGCTGACCTGTCCTCAGGTCCCACGTTCCATTGCCATCGAGGCTGATTACGTGGTGGCTGCGGACGGTGTCAATTCAAGAGTGAGGACCGCTCTCAATATAAAACCCCTATCCTCTTTCTTCACCCTATCGGAAAAGATGCGGGGCGAGGACACGGACGCTTGCGAATTCTGGCTGGGTTCATCTCATGCGCCACGCTCCTATTCATGGGTCTTTCCCCAGAAGGACGGGGTATCTGCAGGTACCGCTGCTTTTGGGCGGACGGGGATAGAGGTCTGCTGGGACAGGTTTCTGAAAAGAAGGGGACTTCGGACAAACGGTTCGAGAAGAGGGTTCAGGATTCCCTTGTGGCAGGGAGACATTTACAATCTTGGAAAGATTCTCTTTGTCGGCGACGCAGCGGGCCAGGTGATGCCGTTCACCTGCGAGGGTATCTACTATTCCATGAAATCGGGAGAGATGGCCGCGCTTGCAATTATGGATGGGAAAGCGGGAAATTACAAAAGGCTATGGGAGAAAAGTTTTTATAAGAGGTTCTCACTGATGAAGAGGCTCTGGGCGTACTTCCTGAAGGCCGATAGCCGGGCCGAAAAGATCGTCCAAGTCCACAAGAGACCGGAGATACAGAAAGCATCGATGACCCTCTGGCTTAGGAAGGATTTGAGAAAGGGCAGCCTTCTTTCCTATACAAATATCTTCAGGAGATTCCTAGGCTGAGCCGTATTACAAAAACCCGAATTCAGGTATGGACTTCTTTTTTATCGAACGAGTGAACCCGTTGCTTCCGCGATGGAAGATGTCACTGATATTTTCATTGGTGATACATCTGACCGCCGTACTCCTGATCTTCTTATTGCCTCAGGCCAAGAACGAACCAGTGAGTCCCTTTATTACCAGGCTCATAACCCCTGATGAGATGAAGAAGGAGTTCCCCCAGGAGCCGCCTGTGAAGGGTTCTCCGAGAAGGAATGTTGCCGGGGTTAAACCTAGGGAGCTGGCAAGGCCCATATTGCCGAAAGCGGTCAGGCCACCTCAGGCAACACAGTCCCCCCCTCAGCCGGCACCAAGGGCGGTACCGAAAGCTGATGAAAAGGGAATAGCTCCTGACAGTAGCCCGCAGGAATCTGCTGTCAGGGAGTACCCGTCTCAAGTCCCTCGTGGAACTGCCCCTGCTGTCCCGAGCAGCGGTGGGCCGGGGGGAAGAGAAGTTATCGGCTTCCGCAAAGGTCCGGCAATACCGGCACCAGGCCCATCGCTCCGGGAAAAATTGTTCGACAGTGAGGTAATGGGCAAGATAGCAAAGAGGGAGGAACAGAACCATGACAACGGTATCACCTTTGACACTAAGGAATTTAGGTACCAGACCTACATGATGCGTTTAAAGGAAAGGATTGAAGGAGTCTGGAAATATCCTCCGGAGGCTGCGATGAAGGGAATATATGGTGACCTTATAATAGACTTCACAATAAAAAAGGACGGCAGACTCGGCGATGTGGAAATTATGAGAGGGTCAGGCCACCCAGACCTCGACAAGGCAGCGATGCAGGCTTTGAAGGACGGAGAACTGTACTGGCCGTTGCCTGTTGAGTGGGGGAAAGATGAACTAATAGTCCATGGACATTTTGTTTATACCAATTACGGAGCGTATATCAGGTAGGCGCTCGGACTTTGCCAGTGCCTCAACAAGGAAGCCGATTTCTTGTAATGGCCGGCGCGTTTATGGTATTTTTTCAGATATTGCCCGGTGCCAGTCCCACTAGAGGAGAATGACCTTGGAAGAGCGCTATAATCCACAGAAGATCGAACAGAAATGGCAGAAGTACTGGAGCGATCACAAGACTTTCAAGGTGACTGAGGACCCCTCTAGGCCCAAGTATTATTGTTTGGAGATGTTTCCCTATCCGTCAGGCAGGATCCATGTGGGCCACACGCGCGTCTACGTTATAGGTGATGTGGTCGCCCGGTACAAGCGCATGCGCGGGTTTAACGTGCTCCATCCAATGGGCTGGGACGCTTTCGGCCTTCCGGCTGAAAATGCGGCAATCAAGCATGGTATCCATCCCAAAGAGTGGACGCTTGAGAACATCGCATACATGCGGGATAGTCAGCTTAAGCGTATGGGCCTTTCATACGATTGGGACCGGGAGATAACGACGTGTTCAGAGGAATATTACAGGTGGAACCAGTGGCTCTTCCTCAAAATGTACGAGAGCGGGCTTGCGTATAAGAAGCTCTCCTATGTCAACTGGTGTCCGTCATGCAGAACGGTGCTGGCAAACGAGCAGGTCGAAAACGGCCTCTGCTGGCGCTGTAGCTCTATAGTGGAGCACAAAGATCTCGAGCAATGGTTCTTTAAGATTACAGCGTATGCCGAGGAACTCCTTGCGCACTGTGACAAACTCACCGACTGGCCTGAACGCGTTCTCGCTATGCAGCGGAACTGGATTGGGAAATCCATCGGAGTGGAAGTGGACTTCAAGGTGGAAGGGACAGGGGATGTTCTGACGATATTCACCACCCGGCAGGATACCCTTTTTGGTGTCACCTTCATGAGCATAGCGCCTGAGCATCCCATGGTGGAGTCTCTCATCAAAGGTAAGAGAGAAGCAGAAGAAGTGAGGACGTTTTGCCAGCAAGTGATGAGGTTGGACAAAGCGGTTAGATCCGATGAAAAGCAGGAAAAGGAAGGAGTGTTTACCGGAGCCTATGCGATTAATCCCTTGAACAACGAAAAGGTTCCCGTGTGGGTCGGCAATTTTGTGCTCATGGAATACGGGACAGGGGCCATTATGTCCGTGCCGGCGCACGACCAGAGGGACTTTGAGTTTGCCAAGAAGTATGGATTACCGATCCGCGTTGTAATCCAGAACATGGGAAAGAGCCTCATTGCGGGAGAGATGCGGGTAGCATATGTCGGCGACGGTGTTATGGAGAATTCAGGACAGTTCGATGGGATCCCTAACGAGGAAGCAAAAGACCGCATCGCGGAATTTATTGAAGAGGTCAGTATTGGTAAGCGTACTGTGAATTGGCGCCTACGTGACTGGGGAATCTCGCGCCAGCGGTATTGGGGCACGCCTATCCCTATCATCTATTGCGACACATGTGGCATGGTACCGGTACCTGACAAAGACCTTCCTGTGCGTTTGCCGGCTGACGTGGCATTCACTGGAAAGGGACTCTCTCCACTGGCTGAGTCAGAGTCTTTCAGAGAAACGAAGTGTCCGAAATGCGGTGGCAGGGCAAGACGGGATACAGACACCATGGATACCTTTGTGGACTCTTCATGGTACTTTCTGCGCTACTGCTCCCCAGGGTTTGACGGTGCCCCTTTTGACAAAGGCGCTGCATCCTACTGGATGAATGTTGATCAGTACATTGGCGGGATTGAACACGCGGTTCTTCATTTGCTCTATGCCAGGTTTTTTACAAAAGTCATCAGGGACCTGGGTCTCTACAGCGGAGATGAACCTTTTCAGCGGCTTTTGACTCAAGGAATGGTAGTTAAGGAAGGCGCCAAAATGAGCAAGTCAAAAGGGAATGTAGTGCCTCCCGACATGATCATATCTAAATACGGAGCTGACACTGCGAGACTTTTTTCGATGTTTGCTGCGCCCCCCGAGCGGGACCTTGAATGGAATGATCAGGGTGTCGACGGTACACATAGGTTTCTTAACCGCATCTGGGCGCTGGTACACAAATATAATAAGGATGGGGTGAAAGTGGCTGCCGCAGGGAAAGAGGCACAGGGAGACCCGCTTTACCGTAAGACGCACGTAACCATCAAGAGGGTGACCGAAGACATTGAACGGGAGTTTCACTTCAATACCGCCGTTGCTGCCCTCATGGAAATGGTAAATGAGATGTACGACTACACTGCAACGGGCGTTGGCGGTGACAGGCTTCCAGTGCTCCGAATGGCGATGGAATCTCTGACGCTACTTATTGCGCCTTTTGCGCCGCATTTCGCGGAGGAACTGTGGGAAGTGCTCGGGAATACCACCAGCATCGCCGATGCCGCGTGGCCCCAGTATGATTCTGAAGCGATTGTTGCCCATGAAATAGAACTTGTAATCCAGATCAACGGCAAGGTGCGGGCAAAGGTGATGGTGCCTCAAGGCCTTGCGGATGAGGAGATCAAAGAGAGGACGATGAGTGAGCCCAGGATAAAGGAGGTCCTTGACGGCAAGACCGTCAAGAAGCTCTTTGTTGTAAAGGGAAAACTCGTGAATATTGTGATATGAGAATGAAACATGGAGTAGTGAGTGCGAAACATATGAAGATGAAAAGGTCTTGGTGGTTTTTGCAAGTCACCTTTTGCACAGTGCTTTTAGCTTGTTGCCTTGCAGGTTGCGGATACAAGATTTACGGCAGGGCCGACCTTCCTTTCCGTTCCATTGCCATCAATAAAATCGTTAACAAGACCTTTGAGCCCAGATTGGAAGACAGGATGCAGGTTGCGCTTGTCGATGAATTGATGAAGAGCGGATTTGTGATAGACAGCGCTTCAGGGTATAGAATAGACGGCAACCTTACCACCTTTGAACTGAAAGCTCTGTCAGTGCAGTCAGGGGTGGCTGTAGAATATGAGGTAAGCGTGAGAGGGGACTTTACACTGACTGATCCGTCCGGGAAGAAAAGGCCGTTACGGAATCATGGCGTGTTCATCGTTTCATTCCCGAGCACGGATGCGCTTCAGGGTGTAATTGCTTTGAAGGAACAGGCTACAGAGACGGCCTTAAGGGATCTTTCGATAGAAATAATCGCTTCAATAATATACGGAGTCTGACGGGGGGAAGGCGTTCAACCTTACTACCTACTCTCATGAGCATCACTCATTTCATCCAGGAAAGCGAGAAGGGATTCAGGTCTCCGGTCTATGTCCTATATGCCGATGACCCTTATCTTCTGAAAGAAGCCTCGTTGATAGGTGCAAGAACAGTCCCGGAAGGGGAAAAGGATTTTTCACTAACCGTCTTCGATCTCGACGGTATCGATGAGGCGCCGTCTCTCTCCCGAATACTTGATGTGGCGAATACGGTTCCCTTCATGTCGCAACAGCGAGTTGTAATCGTCGAAAATTGCCAGGAACTTGGAAAGACGGACTTGGAAATGCTGGGCCGTTACATTGCGGAGCCTTCTCCTTACACAGTCCTTATGCTTTTCCACAGAGGCACTCCCAAGTCGCACTTCAAGGAGCTGCTGAAAAAGGTGAGGGCCGTTCCGCTGGATATAAGACCGCAGGAGCTCTCTTTCTGGGTGCTGGAAAAGGCGCGGCAGAAAGGATTGGAGATGACAACTGCTGCAATCGAGTACCTGGTGGGTGCTGTCGGCCCTGATGTGGGTCTCATATCCTCTGAGCTGGAGAAATTCACCCTCATTGGGAAACGGTCGATCGATACTGGAGATATAGCGGGTATTGTGAAGGGCCATTACGATTATGACGCCTTTGACCTTGTGAACGCACTGAGGGACAAGGACCCCGAGAGGGTCTTCAGGGTCGCGAGGGGCCTTCAGGAGACCCAAGAGTCGTATGGGCTTTTGGGGGCCATCAACTGGCACTACAGCCGCATGTCGTCGAAAGACAGAGGCCGAGAGGAGTACTATCGCAAAGTGTTTGAACTGCTCAACGAGACAGATATCAGCATAAAGAGCTCAGGAGGAACGTACCCTCTTGAATATTTGCTTGTTAAGCTGCTTCGGATCTGATGACGATGTTCGCAAGCCTCGCCAGGCGGGATATCTTTCTCGATGCGGTGTTCCTGTGGATTATGCCTTTTGAAGCGGCTTTGCTGATAATTTCGGCGGCCTCGGCAAATGCTGCCCGGGTCTCTTCTCTGTTCTTCTCTTCAACCGCCGTCTCTAACTTCTTTGTAGCGGTCTTGATAGCGGTTTTCACCTTTCTGTTGCGCAACTTGTGAGCTTCGGCCTGACGGGCCTTTTTAATTGCCGAGAGATTCTTTTTTGGTACTGCTTTCCCTGCCAATGTGTCCTCCCAATAATTAATGTAAAGGTTTTATCTTTGGTCAGATAACGTAGCACAATCAGAGGAACAAAATCAATGGATTGTCTGTTTCATGATTATCTTCATGCTACCAGCTGCCATCCGGTGAGTGCGATACGAAACATTCCTGAAGGCTTATGGTACAATCTCATCATGAAACGGTACAAACCTGTCTCGCTGAGGAGGATAAAGACATATCCCTTGGCTGCGAGAAAGAGCAGGATGGCAAAAGAACTTGCTGCCGTTCCGCATAGAAAGGGCGCGTCATTCAGGGCATTTCTCAACGGGTTGCCTTCTATTCTTGCCGCTGATGATTTCGAGGCAGTAGTTTGTGCGGTAGTTCGGGCACGTAATAGCGGCAGGCCGGTTGTCTTGGGCATGGGAGCCCATCCTATCAAAGTGGGGCTTTCCCCTGTCATAATAGATTTGATGAGGAGGGGGATCATCACTGCATTGGCGACGAACGGGGCATGCATCATTCATGATTTCGAGCTCTTTCTTATGGGAAGAACCTCCGAAGATGTTGGCGCTCAGCTCTGCTCGGGCAGGTTCGGCATGGCAAGGGAAACCGGCAGGGAGCTGAATACGGCCATCAAGAAAGGTGTCACGAGGGGGTTTGGCATCGGCCGGTCTGTCGGCGAATATATCTTCAGGCGCAAAAACGGGTCCACGGACACCAGCATCTTTTCAGAAGGATTCAGGCTTGGCATCCCTGTGACCGTTCATGTGGCTCTAGGCGCAGACATCATCCACATGCATCCGGGAGCAGACGGCGGCATGATAGGAGAAGGCAGCCTTAGGGATTTCAGGCTCTTCGCGTCTGTGATTTCGGACCTTGAGAGAGGCGTATACATTAATCTCGGTTCAGCGGTGATCATGCCTGAGGTCTTTCTTAAGGCTTTGACTGTAGCCAGGAACCTGGGAAACAGGGTGGAGGATGTCACCACGGTTAACATGGATTTCATCCAGCACTACCGGCCCAGAGAGAATGTCCTCCGGAGGCCGACCCTCGCACAGGGCAGATCGTACGCCCTCACTGGTCATCACGAGATAATGTTTCCGCTTCTTGCAGCGGCGATTATCGAGGAAGCTGAATGAGGGTTTCGATCGATGCAGACAAGTGCATAGGCTGCGGGACTTGTCAGGAGATATGTCCGTCTGTATTTCACCTCAATGAGGTGATAGGCAAAGCCGAGGTCATTGACTCTGACGCATGTGAATACGTGGGCTGTTGTGAGGCCGCAGAAGAGAACTGCCCTGTGGAGGCCATCATTTGTGAGGAAGATTAGTCTGCCTGGAGCGACTTTTCCCGGGGACGGGCAGATGAGGGATAATGGATGTTGCTCCTGAAAATATCCTGAAAATTCATGCGACTCTGAGAATGTGCTTGCGAGAAAATCTTTATTTCTTGGCAAGTTTGTTCTTGACATGATTTATTGGTAATTGCTAAAGTATTTCACCTCCTGCAGTGCGGGAAGATATAAGAGAAAATCATAAATAGAGAGGAGGGGGTATATGAATGCCCTCTGTCAGGGTACGGGAGAGTGATTCCTTCGAGAACGCACTTAGGAAGTTCAAGAAACAATGTGAAAGAGAAGGAATACTCTCGGAGATAAAGAAGAGGGAGCATTACGAGAAACCAAGCGTGAAGAAGAAAAAAAAGGCGCTTGCTGCTCGTAAGAAGGCTCTCAAGAAAGTCAGGACCTTTGTGAGATAGGATGTCCTTGATCACGCGATTTGACGACGACCTTAAGAAGGCAATGAAGGCGTCGGAACGTGCCAAGATCTCTGTCTTGAGAATGGTAAAGGCTGCTGTCAAGAATAGGCAGATAGAAAAAGGCGGGGACCTTACGGACGACGAGATCATTGCGGTCCTTTCCTCTATGGTGAAACAAAGGCGGGAATCCGTTGAACAGTTCACAAAGGCAGGGCGAATGGATCTTGTGCATGGCGAGGACCAGGAGATCGCTATTATTCAGACCTATCTCCCTGAGCAGCTGAAGAGCGACGATCTCGACAGGATCATTCTTGAGGCCATAAATGAAGCATCCGCAAGAACTGCACAGGATATGGGCAAGGTGATGCGCGTTCTCATGCCCAGGGTGAGGGGTGTCGCTGACGGCAAGTATGTGAACCAGCGTGTAAAGGAGTTGTTGGAGGCCAGGGTGGCGTCTGCTCATAATGAAGCTTAAAGAGTTTTATGATACTGCCATTGCCATCGGGAGAGAGAATGACCCGAGGGGAAAAGGGATCGTTAAGAAGGATCTGGAGGCAAGGAAGAAGGATTTTGAACTCCTTAGAGAAGAAGAACGGGAGTTCTTCGATCTTGAAACACTGCAAAACCCTTATTCCGACTCGAGGATACTTAACGGCACCGGCGAGGAGAACATCGGGAATATCCTTGTCGGGATCGACATAGAGGTCGGTGAGGTTCTGCTCTGCGAGAGGCTCAGGGAAAAGGGAAAAGAAGTAGACCTGATACTCTCTCATCATCCGGGCGGCAGGGCATACGCAAACCTTTATGACGTCATGCACATACAGTCAGACATCCTCCACAGGTTCGGCGTGCCGATCAGCACCGCAGAGGACTTGATGGACGGCAGGATGAGAGAAGTCGAGAGAAAGCTGATGCCGGCGAACCACGCAAGAGCGGTGGACGCTGCAAGACTTCTCGGGGTGCCTTTCCTCTGCCTTCACACACCTTCCGATAACATGGTCGTCACATATCTCCAGAGAACTTTCGACGAAAAAGAGCCATACACCGTGGGTGATGTTATGGACATTCTCAGGGCGATTCCTGAGTATAAAGAGGCGGGCCGGAATGGCGTAAGGCCAAAGATCCTCCTCGGCTCTGGTGCAAGGAAGGCCGGCAGGATCTTTGTCGATATGACAGGCGGCACGGAGGGTTCAAAGGAGATTTTTGTGAGCATGGCATCCAGCGGGGTCAATACGATTGTTGCCATGCACCTAAGCGAGGATCACCGCAAGGAAGCGGAAAAAAATCATCTCAATGTGGTGATTGCGGGCCATATCTCCAGCGATAATCTTGGGATGAACCTCCTCCTTGATGAACTCGTGAGATCCACGGGAAGCTTATTTAAATTTTATGAGTGTTCGGGGTTCAGGCGATTCAGCAGATTAGAACAGTGACGATTCGCAAGGAACGGGCCACAAGTTAAAACGCAAGGCTCCAGCATTCGGATTCTCGTTACCAATTACAGGTCTCGGTTACAATCTTCTTATGAAGGATGATAAGCTTCTTGAAGAACTGAAGGCAAGGTTCGATATCGTGGATGTCATATCCGAATATGTCGAACTGAAAAAGGCTGGCCAGAACTACAAAGGCCTCTGTCCTTTCCATTCGGAGAAAACTCCGTCTTTCATGGTGAGCCAGGAAAAACAGATATTCCACTGCTTTGGGTGTGGTGCCGGCGGGGACTTGGTAGGCTTTGTAATGCAGTATGAGAACCTCTCTTTTCCCGAGACCCTCAAACATTTGGCAAAGAAGGCCGGTATCGTTATTAGGGAGTATCGATCTGCTGGAGGGGGCAGTGATAGACTTAGAGAAACTCTCCTCGCGATCCACCAAACTGCGGTCGGGTTTTATTGCGGGAACCTTGAAGGGTCCAGAACCTCTTCGTCGTACCTCCTGGAGAGAGGGCTCACTGAAAAGACGATCCGGGCATTTTCGCTCGGCTATGCCCTCAAGGACTGGCATCGCCTTTCTAATTATCTGCAAGAGAAGGGGTTTTCAAGACCCGCCATCCTTCAGTCAGGTCTCGTCTCCTCAGGTGAAAAAGGTGTTTACGATACCTTTAGAGACAGAATAATGTTTCCCATCTCGGACGTCCAGGGAGGGGTCATCGCCTTTGGAGGCCGGGTAATGGACGATTCTCAGCCAAAATACCTCAACTCTCCGGATACCTCTCTTTTCAGGAAAGGAGAGACCCTTTATGGCCTCAACATGGCCAGAGAAGGCATCAGGAGGAAGGGGCATGTCATTATAGTCGAGGGATATTTTGATGTGATCATTTGTCATCAATACGGGTTCAGTAATACTGTTGCTCCGCTCGGCACAGCGTTGACCACAGGCCATTTAAGGAGATTGGGAAGGTTTACAAAGAAGGCGCTGCTGGTATTTGACAGTGATGAAGCCGGAAAGTCAGCAGCAAAAAGGTCCCTGCCCATCCTATTTGAACAGGGGTTTTCCGCAAAGATACTCCTTTTGCCTCCCAATGATGATCCAGACAGCTTCCTTAGAAGAAAGGGCGCTGCAAAATTCAGCGAACTTATGGGGAGGGCAAAATCACCGATCGATTTTATTGTGAGCGGTTCTTCAGATGACAGGACTGTGGCCGTACGGGAGGCCCTCGCCACCGTTTCCTCATCTGCTGACATGATCATGAAGGAAGAACTTATCAGGGAGCTCTCTGAAAAGACGGGTGTCAGAGAAACAGTGTTGAGGGAAGAAATGAAGAGGATGGGGAAAAAACATGGTGAGAGGCTGAAAAACCAGCGTTTTCCCCAGCAACGGATACCCTGTTATGACGAGGAACTTCTTATATTGAGTGCAGTTATCTCATTTCCGGAGAAGTTGGCCTATATATTGCAATCATTGAAAACTGATCAGTTCAAGAACATGACCGTGAGGAGCATATTCGAGAAACTTGGAAAAGGTGGGGAGATAAATACCCTTGATACAATAGTTTCGTCTTTTGGGAATGAAGAAAGAGACCTTGTTGCAAGGGTCACCTTTGATCCCGGCTTCGATCGTGAAACGGTGGACAGGAATATAGAGGACTGCCTCCGAATTATATGCGAGAGAGAATCATGTGAGCGCCAGAGAGAGATTCATGAAAGGATCAAACAGGCTGAAAAGAGGGGTGACCAGGAGTCACTGTACGTTTTATTGCGGGAAAGGCAGAGACTCATGAAGGAGGCAAGGTGATAGAAGGGTTCAATTATTTTGGGGAGCAGGACGAGAGGGAAGATCTGGAATTCCTTAGGGAAGAATCGGAAGAGACTGAGAGGATCTTTCACAGTAGAGCTGAGGAACCGTACGAAGATGCTTTGCCGGAAGGGCAGAAAATATCTCTAGTTGAGGGCGAATATGAGCCTGTGAAGATGTACCTCAAAGAGATGGGCACCATTCCTCTGCTCACTAAGGAAGGAGAGATCGAGTTAGCGAAAAGAATAGAGAAGGGCAGAGGCAAGATGACGCGCGCGATTTTTTCTCTTCCTTTTACGGTCGAGAAACTTATCGCTCTTGGCGAGCTGGCAAAAAAGGGGGAGGCGCCTCTCGCAGAGATTGTCCAGAATGAAGAGGAGTCGGAGGAGTCACTTGCGAGTGAGGGGGAGAGACTGGTCTCAATCACGGAAGAGATAAAACGGATCTACCGTAAACTTAGATTTTATGAAAGAGAGCTTGAGAAGTTGAAGGACCGTGCTCACCGTGCAAGGCGGACGGAGACCAATGGGAAATGTGCTGAGCCCAAGAAGGGTAAGGGTTCGGTTATGAAAGCCCGGGGAGCCACCAGAAATATGAACAGAAAGACTCGCAGCGATGCCGAATCAGCACGGTACGCAAAACTGTTAGACGGCAACAGGGACAAGATATTTGCCAAGGTGACGAGTCTCAGGCTCAGGGAGGACGTTGTGCATGCTTTTTCTGAGCAACTGGAGAAGACTATACAAAGGATTGAGGACGCCCAGCGGAAGATGGTATCCATGGGTAGGCGGCTTAATGCCTTCGGACACGATATGGGGTCTGCCAGATCGGTCAAAGCGCGTGGTTCTCGTGGGACGACCGGGAAGGTATCTTTGAAGAGCACGGATGCTCTCATAAAGAGATACCGTGATTGCCAGGACGAGGTCGTCGATTGTGAACGCTTTGTTGGTATCGCATATCCAGACATGAAGAAGGTCATAAGGGCTTTTTATGAAGGTAAAGAGGAGATATCTGATGCTAAGGGTGCAATGATCGAGGCGAATCTCAGGCTTGTGATAAGCATTGCAAAGAGGTACATCGGGAAGGGGCTGAGCTTCCCCGATCTCATCCAGGAAGGCAACATAGGGTTGATGAGGGCAGTGGACAAGTTTGAGTA
>Ga0187771_10001170_pt1 | contig 17323 bp, 16 predicted proteins | sample 0116_SJ02_MP15_1_FD_133139 | JGI IMG/M metagenome (GOLD analysis project Ga0187771, IMG submission 133139) | Tropical peat soil microbial communities from peatlands in Department of Meta, Colombia - 0116_SJ02_MP15_10_MG | ecosystem: Environmental > Terrestrial > Soil > Wetlands > Peat | place...
ACCCTTTTGTGCTAAGAGAAACCATAGAACGAAAACTCGCAAGAATCTACTCAGCCCTTGAACAAAACCATCCTATTACGTTAACGATCCCTTCGGGTAACATTCTTTTATGAGGCAATGGGCCTAAATGAATCTTTTTTACATCTTGTGGGTTTCTAAATCTGATCCAACTTTAATTTTACCACATAAAAAGAGCACAAGAGGAATTCCATAGGATCAGACAAAAGTCTAAGATTGGATGTTCTCACCATCAAACTATCTCCTCTCCCCCTCCTACAAGGAGAGAGCAGCTTTTTGGGGCCATCATCAAATCGGAAAAACCTACGTACCAGGTGGAAGCCATCCTGAGGAGTTCTTCCTTGTCTTGTTTTTAGACCCCCCCCTTCAAAACAGAAGATTTCAATCCAAAATCAATAAGGAGTGGGAAAACGTTTTGCACGATTTTAGGGAAGTGATTCTGGACTTTTGTGAAAAACTTTTCACTTTTTGTTTGCAATAAAATAGTGGGAATTTGAAAAATTTTTGATTTATCAGGTATTTACAGTATGTTATCACAATTGGCATCAATTTTGATGCGTTTAACATCTTCTAGTAATCCTCTTGAAGGAGATTCCAGATATGGTAGCCTATGAATTCTACTGGCGTGACGAAACAGGGAAAGAGCATTTTATTGGGATACTACCAGAGAGAAGGGAAAAGCCAAAAAGAATAACAGAGGACTCTGTCCTGAATTGGGGATGGAAGGCAATAGGCGATAATTCGGATGTGAGAGATATTTATTTCATTAAGGTAGATATGTAGATTTCTAATCTAACTTACCGGACTCGATCATCTTCCGTTTATTTTCTATCCTCTTCAGGAGCTTCCTCTTCTTTCTTGATAACCCCACTGCCTCCACATCTTGAGCAGACATTAAAGCCCGCAGGTTTTTTGGGTAATTTGCCTTTTCCCTTACAATCCGGGCAGAATGCCATGCCGTATTTTTCTGGATTAAAAATTTTGCCCATATCAATTTTTTGCCTTTTCCAGTTTTTACGAAAACAATTTTAAAAATATTCTAACCTTTTTAAGAAAAGTAGGTCAAGTTTTATTTTTACGTATTTCCACAAAAAATCGTTATCTTTTAGAACAATCTTAGAGTAAACATTAGCAGGTGAAACCTTCAAATACCCATTGACCGAAAACCCAAATATCATTGCCAAAGAGCACCCGCCAAATCTTTTTTAACTGCAAAAAAATTTATACCGGGGGTCCCATAATTGAAGACTTTAGTGCGGCGATAATTTTGTCGTTGTGATAGAGAGATACCTTGACCAGAAGCTTACGCAATAGAGGGGCGTCCCAGACGACTGCGGGGGAGTGACGGCAATGGTTGTGTGTAACCAAAGTGTAACCGTCGTAACCGAAAATAATCCAAAATAACCCAAGCAACTCCAACTTGACTTCTCTAAATTCTTGATTTATAAGTGCATAAAAATTATGGGAAATCGCCTGATGGTCGGGTTACGACTTAAAATCCCTCGGTGGTCCCCTACCGTGCCGGTTCAACTCCGGCCCTGGGCACCAATGATTAAAGGGATTGGCTGATTCAAGGCTAATCCCTTTTTTGTTCCTTATTCTTTGGGTTGTTTGGTTGATAAGTTATTGAGTGTCCAAACCACCTCAACCACCACTGCTTTTTTAGGAGGCATTAGTGCGTTTGGGCGGAAGACCTGGTAACGAATCTGTGTGGCGTTTTGAAGTATTTTGGACAGCAGGGGTCAGAGGACATTGTGGATGGAAATGAAGAGCCGTCGTGTTTTTAGTCGGGTCCGTTCCGATTGCTTTCACTATGGACATCGGACTTTAGGCGGGAGGGCAAGTGATTGGCAGAATAGAAAACCCCAAAAGATATAAGAATGGTAAGACAGGCTACTGTGAATGCGAGTGATTTCCCGTGCCATAACCCGGCAAATCCACGCCTCAACTCATCCATCAGCACATTTGCCTTTCCGCCATAGAGTTCTAAACCCCGTAGATATTTCTTGGAATCTTCAGGCATGATCGGATAAACAGAGCCACCTTCTGCCTCGTAACCTAAAGCGCCGTACGGCGTATTCTCAACCGTCTGATAAATCAAGATGGCACTGCCCAAACCACCCAGCAGGATGACGGCGCTGATGAGATTAAGGCATGTGTGCAGATCCGGTATTTTCCATTTCATGTGGTGGCGTTTTATCTCTCCAGAGGGCGATTCGTCTCAATTAAATTAAATAATAAGCTATTGATTCTGGAAAAGGTATAAGAGAAAATGCCTTGTGGTGTCAATGGTCCTACCAGAAGAGGCCCTTTCTTGTAGCGAGGGGTCTTTAAAATTTACAACTCCCCAGACGGAGCAAGATGGTTTTGGATCTCACTTAGAAAGAGAAGAAAGTCGGGGACTCCCTATATTACCTTAGGCTTCCTTAACGAGGGATACGGTTTTGGCAGGCGCTTGGATATTTTTGCTCGAAGCTTCATTCTAAGGAATCTATTCGCAATCGATCCCATCTCCAGGGGCTTAAGAGGACGGGTGACGACCTCAACTCTATTCCCGCGAATAGCTGCGAAGATAGATTCAAGATTCTTCTCTGCATAGATCAATGAATAAGTAGTTCCTAACTGGGAGAGGAAATGAGCGTCTGAGTTTCCGACCAAGGGAAATCCGAAGGATTGGCATACTTCTAAAGCCCTTTGATTAAAGTTGATCATTGGGGAATAAAAATGGCAATACTCTAGTGCGTCGAAAAGATTCAGGTGCTTCAAAAGGTATCCATTTAGAGAATAGGTTCCTGGGAAATAGGGGTGCGGAGCAACGATCAGAGTTTCCGAACGGCACAGCTTTGAAAGGGAGAAAAAATCTGAACACGTTTTATGCGGGGGAGGGTTTAAAACGAGGACATGACGTCTCCGGATCGTCATCTCTACACCGGGGATGAGGAGAATCCCCCTGTCCTGGGCGTAGGATGAAAGGTCTTGATTGAAAGTCATCCGGTTATGGTTAGTAATAGAAATGACATCAAAACCTTCGTCGGCAGCTTTTGAGATAAGCTCTTTAGCCGTGTATCGTACGCGGTCAAGGGGGTCTTCGGCTGTGTGAAGATGCAGATCAGCCTTGAGGGGTCTCGATCTCTTCATCTTGATATTAGATTCCTTCACCATCACCTAATTCCAACGGGAACATTTCAGCACAAATACAAATTTTAAGACTTCAGACCTCTTGTGTCAAATTCTCCGATGATTCAGGGCGATAGTCCATGGAATTAGTTACAGGTTTTTGAAACATGCTCATCACGTCTTGTGACAAAATTTGTCATTCCTGGTACAGAATGTATTTCGGGATCTCCGTTTCAAAAAACGGGTCCATTGTTCAAAATTTCAAAAATATAGTGATATCAATATGTTAATACATTCCAACTGCCTTCTAAATACACCGCTAGATTTGGCACTGAATATGCGAATAAACATCAGAACTGAATATCCCTTACCGTTGTGAGGGAACTTCGCATCATTTAATTAATGATATAGTAGAGAGAAGATGACAATCCCAGGTTTAGACCTCATTTCAAATTCTCGGAAGTCCCGTCCTAAACAAGTACCTGAACGCTCCCATTTGTTTATGGCTGGCCTCAATCAAAAGGTCTTTCTCAATCAGTGGGGTGAACCGGAAACGCAGGTGACTCTTGAGCAACTCGGAAAATTGAATAAACTGGGAACAATGTTCCTAATTACCGATCCTACCGAAGCAGCCAACCTCTCCGTGTGGATTTATGAAAAGAAGAATAGCATTCTCCTTTTTACAAAAGAAAAACTGGTCTCTCATTTCAGTTGTAAGAAATTCAGACAGAGTTTGGAAGAAAGAGGGGACGTCCGTCTTTAATCGACCTCCAGAATCTTAGAGAATGATCTAAAAGCTCTTCTTTGCCTTCCTATTTCTTTGGATACCCTACTGATTGTACGAGAGTGATCTTCTGGTCCGGTCGCAACCTCATTGCGTTCGTCAAGGCTGGCTTATCAAAGTTCCCCCGTACGACGGTTGCCAATCCCTCGGAGGCGCAATATAGATAAACATTTTGGGCAATGAAGCCTGTATCAGCAGCTGAATAAAAGTCCTTTTCCTCATTTGTTCTCGAACCCATTCTCGAGAAATCTGCCACATAGATGAGGTTCAGTGGCACCTCTTTCACAAACGGCTGAAGACCCGTCACAGCCCTGATATCTTCTGTGAGGGCCGGCTTCAACAGATGAGCTTTCGCATCAAAGAAATAAAGACCATCGGCCTTGGCAACATAGATATCAATCTCCTGCCAATTGACCGCGGACGGGGCGGTGCGCTTTCCCGAACCCGGCCGATTTACTCCGAATGCAGCCCAAAGTAGATTTGAAAGCACCTGCATGGGTAGCTTGTCAGAACTGAATTCACGAGAAGACTTCCTGTCCTTCAACACCTGCATGAGAGGTCGACCCCCGTCAAGTTGAGGTTTTGGAAGCTGGATCGGCTTAGGTTCTTCTGCGAAGATCGGACCATAAGAAATAAGCGAAAAGCTTAATACCAAGCCGGCAGCCAAAAGCAAAATTTTTTTCATGGTTGTGCCTCCTTCACATTTTTTCTTTTTTTCTGGTGCAGCTTAGAGACTAAAATATGATAACACTTTGTCTACGGGAGAGTAAATATTTTATCGCCTTTCATCTAACCCCCCTTTATCTCCCCCCTTAAATTACGGGCGGCGCGGCCGTCCAGAGCCGCCATAATGACGCTGGCATGGGTACTGGGACTATGGCGCCGGACGGACGAAAGGTGGGTTACCCCTAATCTAACGGGGGATGAAGGGGGGTTAGAGGTGGAGTAAGACTTGCTTCTCAACAATAGAAGGAATAACGGCTTCAGAATTAATGCAAAGAAGTGTTGGCCGAACCACATTAGGTGGATGATCTACTGGGATGAAATTCAAAAGGGTTCAGGCTGGCGCCAATCCTCCGTATTTCTCGGCCCGCTGCTGAAAAGCCTCGCCCCCTCCCCGCATCATGGCCTTTATGAGCTCTCGGATGGAGCGGTGGTCGATAGAGGCCCGGTTGATGATATGGGCATGGTTCTCTCGCACCTCCAGAGGAATGACGAGTTCGGCATCGCCCATCACAGGAATAGTGGCGTCATTCGTCGCCAAAATGACCTGGCTCTCTGGGCTCTGGTTTCTTAACCCCTTTTGCTCTCTTAAAATCTGAAGCATCTCTTCGTGCGCGAATCGGTCTTCGAGATAATCCTCAGGTTGATCGATGATAAAGATCCGGTTGCCGAGACCGAACAGGAAAAGCAAAACGGCCGCAGCACCCTGGCCCATTGACAGATGATCGAAAGGTCGGTATTGACCGTCAATCCTCAGTTCCAACCGAAAGGTATCCTGAGGAATCAGTGTTTCGAGCTCAAAGAGCAGGGATTCCTGAGCGGTTAGCCAATGGATCAAGCGCTCCGCCACTTCAGGCTCAAGGCCGAAACGCTTTTGGACTTCCTTGCCTCCTGCTTGGGCAGCTTCAGAAAGGGCAATCCCGTCTGTGGCTTCGGGACCTACGAGCTTGTCGATTGCATTCTGAGACAGGTTAGATCCTTTTAAGAGGGACGAGAGCCGTTCTTTATAACTTCCTTTTTGGCCCTTGAATTCTACTTGGAGGTGGAGCCGACCATGAAGAGATTTTGCAACGGCATCGGCTCTTTCCTTGCGTAATCCGTGCTGTGAGTCTCTGCAATCTCTGATTTGCTGCAGGAGTCCCTTCCGGTTCTGCCTGAGATGCTTTAAGCGATCCTCGATCCCGTTAAGTCCTGCGATCAAGGACGATAAAGAGGTCCTTTCTTCGATCAATTTTAGGAGCGGATCTTGGTCCGATGGCTCTTTTTGTACATCCCGTTCAACTCGCTTGCTCTCTTTCTCCAAATGACGAAGCTTTTCTTGCCAACGCATGTCAAGACGCATTAAACTTTGCACGGCCTGCTCAAAAAGGGTCGTCTCGTCGTCGAGTACTACCTTCAGACTTTCCTGAAGGACCGCAAGGACTTTTGTGGCCTCCTGAAGGACAGCTGAATCCGCGCTTTGTGCATCCTGTAGGTTCCGGTGGGCCGTTTCGAGTGAAGCCAGTAGGTTGAGACGCCTTTCGTCAGATTCCGCCAAAACCCTCCTGACCACATTGGTGGCATTTTGCAGGCCTTCCCCCATAGCGCTCCGATCAGCCACGTCCTTTAGGCTCTCTGCAGCATCCCTCTTTTGGATTTCAATCTCCTGGTCAATTTTCTTGAGCTGTTGGCAGTATTCTTCTCGCTTCGCCAGCTTTGCCTGTAGATCTAGTATCGCCCCCGCGTTGGTGGTGAGTGATTCCACAGCCTTGGCGACAGAGTTCGCACATCGAAGCGCCTCTTCGCCAAGGAGTTCGTCGAAGAGGGCAAGTCGATGCTCAGGGCTTCCAGACACTGTGTAGATCTCCCGATGTCCAAAAATAGTGACCCCGCCACTTGGACTGAGAAGCTCAGAAGGGCTTACTGAAAGAGGTTTTTCAGGGTTGACTTGAAAGGTACGGGGTTCTTCGCCCCACACTCGGACGATGCGGTACTGCCGGATTTTTCCCTCCTGAAGGGGCCTATCCAAGATGACCTCCACCTTGCCGCCACTGCCAAGGGCATGGCGAACCAACTCCTCACGTTGAGATTGATCCGAGCGGGGCGTGACGGCAAAGACATAGCGGAGGCATTCAAGAATGGCGGATTTGCCCACAGACTTGCCTCCCATAATCACATTGAGGTCTTGGTTCCAGGAAATACTCAGATTTCCCAGGAAACCTGATCCTGAGATCGCCATACTTCGGAGCCTCGGGTGGATCGCCGAAGGAATTCCACCGATCGACAGACGGGTCTCTGGATCATGAAGGGCCAGCCGCAGAGCGTCTAAATTTGTTGCGCTGAGTTTCAGGTAGGTCGCCCGGAGGATCCCGTCGGTTCGATATTGCGTTCCGATCTCTTCAATTCGTTTCGGGTTGGAGAATTCAACCAGAGCCATCTGCTCCCAGAAATTTTCCGGTAGAAGGCCCGTAGATTGGAGCTTCTTCTTTTCTTTCTCCGGAAAATACTCGATGGCATCGGGTCCTATCTCCAGGAGAAGTTTGGCGGCAACCTCGGCTGTGAGACTCTTGCAGAGCCCGTTTACCTGATCGGGGTGTGGAAGGACGAACAGGCAGTGGAACCGGCTTCGTAAGTCTTTCAGGGCATCTGTTAAGTTGATTTTTAGGTCAATGTCCCGATGAGAGCCGCGGTTGTCAAACAGAGGGGTACCTGGGTCCTTATCCAGTGATTTAAGGAAAGCGTTCAAACCTTTTAGATCGGTATCACCGGGGAAGATAGCCAATATGTGAAGACCCGACTTCCCTTGTCTAAATGTCATCTCAACCCCGGGCAAAAACGTAATGCCACGGTTGGTGGCCTTTGCAGCAGTCACCTCAAACCATTCTATGTTTACTCCATTGTAGTCTGTTACGGCAGCAACGGAAACCCCTTGAGTCGCAAGTTGTTCGACATAGGCATCGGCAAGAGCTTTCCCGTCTTCCCGCTTCGTCCCCTTCGGGGGCACAAAAGCTAGCACATTAGGACTATGCAGATGAAGGTCGAGACGCCGCCAAGTGGCTCCCCGATCGATCGTTTCTAATGGCTCGTTCGATCTCCCTTCTACGGACGGGCGGCTTTGTTTCAGTGGGCTCATACACCATTTGACCTTTCTAAGATATCTTCTTCATCCGCACGTTTCCAAGGATCACAGACAAATCGATCTTAATTCTTTTGCAAAGCCACCCTAATGTGCCCTAATAGATCGATGTAATTCAACGGCTTCAAGCAATAACCACTAAAGCCTTCGATCTTTTTTTGAAATTCCTCCAGCTCCTCCTTGGTGACGGATATCATCATCGGTGTTTTGCTCGAGGCGAATTCCAGCTTCAGTTGATAAAAACCATCATAGTTATTCGCTTTGACGAGCGTCCCGTCCAGAAAGATCACGTCCGGCTTTTCCTTCTTGACCTCATCGGATCCTTCTCTTATGCTCGATACGATGGTCACTTCGTAGCCCATTTCAACTAATTTCACGAACTCAGTCATCTCCGGTTCTTTCCCTATGACCAGTATTCGCTTTTGTAATCCTCTGGGCTGTGGCGCATGTTCGGATGCTTCCAAGACCTTTTTGACCGTTCCCAGCAACATCTCTGGCTTGTAGGGCTTCTTGACAAAGTATTCGGCACCCAGCTTATATGCCCTGGCCACGTCCTCCGGTCTATCCTTCGCAGTAAGAAAAATAACAGGAACAGACCGGGTTTTAGGAGACATTTTTAATCGTGTATAGACAGAATAACCTCCGCCAGCGGGCATCACGATGTCCAATATGATCAGATCAGGCTTCTCCGCATAAGCATAGGTCAAGCCTTGCTGTCCATCCAGGGCAGCAATCACCTCGTATCCGCTTGCTTCCAAGCGAGCCTTCACCATGGTAACGACATTTGGCATGTCGTCGATCACCAAGATTTTCTTCTTTGCCATCTATTTCGCCGTGATTTACCCCTGTTAGAAATAATGCCCCGATGCTCTGCACCGGGGTAACATTCTAAATAATTCCGGCGGGATTTCATTGCCCACTGGAATTTCTAACGGGGTTTACTTCCCCTTCTTTTCTAAAAGCTCCTTGATTTTTGAGAGCAGCGCTTCCGCCTCGAATGGCTTCGATACGTACGCATCCGCACCCACCTCTCGACCCACCTTCCTGATTTCCTGCGGTGTCCTTCCAGAGGATATAATGATAGGAATAGTGTTATATTTTGGATCAGCCTTAAGAAGTTGGCAGACTTTATATCCATTCATTTTAGGGAGCATGATGTCGAGGATAATCAAACTCGGGTTTTCTTTATGGGCTTTCTCCAAACCTTCCTGGCCGTCGCCTGCGGTGATCACATCGTAATTATTCGCTTCTAATCTCATACGGAGCATATGAATGATCGCTGCCTGGTCTTCTACGATCAGAATTCTTTTTTTCGTGGTCGACGTTTTCTTCTCGGCGACGGGTTCTGGAACAAAATTGTCTCGGGTGGGGTGTACGATTTCATTCCAGGACTTCTCAGATATTTCCTCAACCGATTGGATCAAACCATCCAGATTCTGTTTTCCGGTTGAAAGCAATTCTTTTTGCTTGGGGTTTAGTTTTCCGGGTATTTCATCCAGCACCAGGGACAAGCTTTCTTTGAGCACGGCCAACGGGGTGCGGATGACATGGGAGATCATGCCCATCACTTCGTCCTTCATGATTTCCAGTTCATTTCTCAGCTCATCTTTCATGATTGCCAGCTCGTCTTCCGGTGGCTCCGTCTTTCCAGGGTTCGGTTTTTCTTCTTTCGCGGTCGTCTGCGATACCAACATCGCATTAAACCGAGAGATCGTGAGAAGCTCGCCGATCAACTTATTCAGTTCATCCGTGCATTCGAGGGCGGGCCTCAACAGGGTGAAGCAGTTTTCGCATTTTGAGTCTCCGAGACCATCCAGAATCATGCTCGTCCCTTCGCGAACGACCATGAGTTGACTGCGCAGGTCGTGTCTGACGGACGAAAGATAAGCTTCTATTTTTTCCACTTCATTCATATCATTTACCCCTCTGGGAGATCTGGACGAGCGTATTGTTACAGGCCCTTAAGAGAAATTCTACTGTGAAATCCTCGCAAAACTTTACTTGCTCGTCTTTCGGTCTTTTTTCCAACAGTCGGACAGCGTTCTTAAATTCTCTGGCGGCGTCACGAAGCCTTCTCTGGTACAGATACATATTCCCGAGGTTAAAATAGGCGAGAACCGAATCGGGGCTCACATAAATCACCTTCCTGAATTGTGTCTCGGCCTCTTTAAGATTCCCGCTTTTGTAGGATAAGACGCCTAACAGATAATACGCCTCAACGCTGAGATTGTCCGCCTCTACGATCTTTCCGAGGATATCCGCCGCCTCTTTGTATTTTGCCTCGTTCGCCAAGGTCGTCGCCTTCGCAAGACAGGCGAGGATATCGCCTTTGTCTTGAGCCGCCGTGTAATCGGGTAAGGAGCGGAAGGCTACGTCAGATGATTTGTTAACCTGTAGCGCCGGGTCTTCAACATGCTCAGCAGGTTGCGGGACGAAGGGCTCAGGTTGGGAGTACAGAGCTGATCCTAAGCCCTTATGCTTTGCTTCGGGTTCGAATGCTCTGACCGGCCCAGCCGAAAGGGCCAGGTTCTCGATGCTGATCTCCGGGACAGCCATAAACGGCTTCATCGCATCTTCCTGAACAGGGCCTAATTTCTTCTTGTAGATGAATGTCTGTGGAAACTCAACTCTCTCAAACCGATTGGTGATTTGCCACAAGGTCTCCGTATGCCCGAGGAAAAGATAGCCATCCTGGGCAAGGCAGTTATAAAAATTCTCAATGACCCGCTGCGTTGTCTGAGGATCGAAGTAGATGATGACATTTCTGCAAAAGAGGATATCGACATTTTGCATCTTTTCGTGCAGGCATGGATCTCTTGCCAGGTTGTGATATTCAAACTCGACCAACGCTTTCACGTCATCCCTGAAGTGGTACGCTGAGCCCTGTCTCATGAAATACTTGTCCACGTATTCCTTCGGCAAATGGCCTATGTCCTTTTCGCCGTAGACGGCGTCTTCCGAACAAGCGAGGCCTCTTCTATTGATGTCTGTGCCCAAAACGGAGACCCTCCACTCTTCGAAAGAGGGGAAGACCTCTGTCATCGCTATCGCGATGGAGTAGGCCTCGTCTCCCCGAGAACACCCTGCTGACCATGCACGGATACACTTATCCCCTGAATCCACCTTCCTCTGGATGATTTCAGGTAAAACAAATCTCATGAGCACCTCAAACTGAGCCTTATTTCTGAAGAAATAAGTCTCTCCTATCGTCACCAGATCGAAGAGTTCTCGTATTTCGAGGCGTCCCTCCGGGTGAAATTTCAGAAGGTTGTAGTACTCACGGTAGGAATCGTAACCCCGATGCTGCAAACGCTGCCAAAGGGCATGATGCAAGGACTGGGTCCTGCCTTCGTCAAAGCGGAGGCCGCTCGTCTCGATGAGCAGCTTTTGAAAAAGACCGAAATCGTCTGGGGATAAGGGTAAAATATTTTTCATCGCTTAAGTGTCGATAGTTCGGTGATTTCCTTTTTTGTCAAGATGTGATCCAAATCTAAAATGGGTATAATTCTTTTACCGACCGTTGCGATGCCCGATAAGACCTCTGTCTCCATCTGCATGGATACGACCCCCGGGGTCGGTCTGATCTCTTCTTCGGATAAGGCGATAATCTCCTTTAAACTGTTGACCGTGAGTCCAACGATCGACTTGTTCACCTTGCAGACGATGATCCTTTTCTTGCTTTCGTCTTCGATCTGCCTTGCGTTGAGTCTTTTTCTTAAATCGATTAAGGCAACGAGATGCCCTCTCAAATTGATGACCCCCTCAATGAAGGGCGGTGTCCTGGGGAGCGGGCAGATCGATTGCGGTCTCAATACCTCGCGGACACAGGAAATATCCAACCCCAGCTCCCTGTTCGCCACACTGAAGACGAGGATCTGTCGGTCTCCTTTTTTCTCGTGGTTTTCCTTTTGCATCTCTCGCTCAAGGGTCCCTGCACTTGGAAGGCATGACCGAATGCCTATCTTACCATCGAAACGATCTCTTCTGCGATGCCTTCCAGCGGGAGTACTTTATCGATCACATCCATTTCGATGGCGGCCTTGGGCATACCAAAAACGACGCAGCTCCTTTCATTTTGAGCAATGGTCTTGCCGTCGAGCTGTTTGATCGTCTTCATTCCCATCGCTCCATCCCTGCCCATACCGGTCAGGATGGCCGCCACACTTCCTTTTCCATAGGCCCTGGCGACCGACTCCAACAGGATATCTCCCGAGGGCCTGTGGCCTCCGTAGGCCGGTTCATTCGAAAGCGTTATCTTTCCGCTGTCCTCTACCCTCATCTGATGGTCGTCCGGGGCGATGTACGCCACTCCCGGTTGTAGCGCCTCCGAATCTTCTCCAATCTTCACCTTGATCTTGCATTCCTTATTCAACCAATCCACCAGGCCTGGCAGAAAACCGCTGGTGATGTGCTGGACGATGACGATGCCGCAGGGGAAATCCTCAGGGAGTCTCTTGAGTATGTGAAGAAGGGCCTGCGGTCCGCCGGTGGACGCCACAATCGCTACGATCCTATCCGAGACTTCTACCCGGGGAGCCTTCAGGTCAACGATGGACCTTTCGTTCCGCAATCCCCCGCGTCGTCGGTCCGTGACTCTCACACCGGTCAAGAATTTTATCTTGGCGATCAGGGCCTCCCCGGACCTTTTCTGTCCAGCTAACTCCAGCTCACCTTTGTCAATCACGTCCAGTGCGCCGTGAGAGATGGCCTTGAATACTTTTTCCATGCCCGCTTTGAACACGGTCGAGGCCACAATGAGGATCGGAGTCGGGTTGGAGGCCATAATTTGCTTCGTCGCCTCGAGTCCATCAACGACGGGCATATCCATGTCCATGGTAATGATATCCGGCTTGAGACGGGGCACGAGCTCCACCGCCTCTTTCCCGTTACTCGCCACCGCTGCCACGAGAATCTGCGGGTCGCAATTCAGGATATTCGTCAGGATTTTGCACATCAGTGGAGAATCATCCACGACCAGCACACGCGTCAGGGCCTTGACTCCCGGTTCCATATGACCCACCTAATCCACCAATCGCTCAATGGTATCCAAAAGATTCGTCTGCTCAAATGCGCTTTTGACAAGGTAAGCGGCCGCACCGACCTCAATCCCTCGCCTTTTATCCTCTTCCTTCTGTAAAGCGGTCACCATCACCACGGGGATATCCTTGTACCTCTCGTTATTCTTCAAGGTCCTGCAAAGCTCAAATCCATCCATCCTGGGCATCTCAACATCGCTGACAATGAGGTCGTATTGATTGTCCACCATTCGATCCAGTGCGTCCAAGCCATCAACCGCTGTATCCACGAGGTATCCGTGGGTCTCCAATATACTCTTCTCAAGCTCTCTGGTCGAGAAAGCGTCTTCCACGACCAGGATCCTTTTCTCTTTGTGCTTTGTTCCTACGACGCTTCTCTTTCCAGTGAAATGCGGAAGGCCCAGAGCGCTATTCGCCACCAAGTCTGCGATATCCAGGACCACCACGACCTCGCCGGTTGGCATGATGATGGCGCCACTCACATTCTTCACCTTTCCCAAATGCTTCCCTAAACTTTTGATAAACGCTTCTTCCTCTCCTGCAATCTCATCAACGATGAAGCCGACTTGGCTGTCAAGGGAGGTTGCCATCACCACCAGCATTTCTTTCTTTGCCTTTTCTTCTTCGTTGCCTGGCGGCGGAAGCCTAAGCACTTCGTTCAATTTTACCAGAGGGACAATATGCTCACGGAACTGGATTGCCATTCTTCCTCCTGTGAGGGAGACATCGTCCCTGCTCACTTTGACACTCTCTGTAACGGAGAATATGGGAAGGGCAAAGAGCATATTCTGCACTTTTACCAAAAGCACTTGAATAATGGCAATGGTTAACGGCAAGACCAGTGTGAATTTTGTCCCTCTATTTTTCTCCGTGTCTAAGATCACCCGGCCTTTTAGATTGGCGATGTCCCGCCGGACGATATCCAGCCCCATTCCCCTTCCTGAGACATCGGTCACGATGGGACTCGTGGAATAACCGTTCATGAAAACGATGTTCATCACCTCTTTGTGCGACATCCCTTCCAGGTCATGATTGGATACAAGCCTTTTCTTCAGTGCCGTCTCCTTTATTTGGGTAATATCCATGCCTCTTCCGTCATCCTCTACAGTGATCACTACGTTATCCCCTTCGTGAGAGGCGGAGATCTTTATGGTTCCATCGCTTGATTTGCCCAGAGCAACCCTCGCCTCAGGCTCTTCAATCCCATGGTCGATGCAGTTGCGCAGGATATGGATGAGAGAGGTCTTTATCCCTTCCATGACCTTCTTATCAAGTTCGTTTTCTTCCCCGGAGATCACCAAGTTGACCTGTTTTCCCTGTTGGGATGCGATATCCCTTATCATACGGGGAAACCCCTCAAAAATAGTGGACAGAGGGAGCATCTTTATCTCTTTGATCTTAGCCTGCAATTCATCGATGACCGGGTCGAGATGAAACGCCTCCGTGGAGACTTGGTCGTATAATTCGAGGGTCCGTTCCCTCAGCCTCTGCATCTGGGCCTCGCATTGACTGAGCCACCTTGTCACCTCTCTGTTTGGGGAAGAGGACTCCTTCTTAACGGCTTCGCTCAGGCTCAAAATGCTTTTCTGCGCCTCTCTGCTGAGCTTGGAGAGCCTTTTGGCCTGAGTGCTCATGGCAGAAGCCTTCATCTTGTTGATGACGACCTCGCCGACCAGATAAAGGAGTTTGTCCACCCTGCTCGTCGGAACACGGATATATTCCTCCGTTGGTCCGGACAGGTGAGGAGCAACGGTTTCGCTCGCGCGATCCAGGACTTTTTCCGGCGGCTTTCTCACCTCCTGTTCCCTCTGTGGGTCGCCTTTCTCTGGTTCGCCTTTTGCCTGAGTTTCGGAGGCCTCCTTTTCCCTCTTGGGCTCTCTCTCTCGTTTTTTGCGTGTTCGGATTGCCTGGGCGGCAGAAATGCACTCTTCCAGCTCCCTGCAGATATCCGAGGCATCGACATCGACTTCGGCGTCTATCTTCTTCTCTTGGACAATCTTTAGTAGGATGGCCCGGATGGCATCCAGTGCTTTAAATATTGGCTCAGCCATCGAGGAATTGAAAACGGCCCTTTTCCCGGCGACCTCTTCAAAGATGTCTTCGATCCGATGGGCGATGTCCTGAATTTCGTAAAACCCGAAAACCCGGGCCGCGCCTTTCAGGGTATGCACTTCCCGATTCAAGCTGCTTGCGAGCTCCAGGTTGTCAGGCTGTTTCTCCAGCTCGACGAGTCCGTTGTCCAACTTTGTGAGGTGCTCTTCCGTCTCAGCCTTGAAAATCGCAATGAGATCTTTCATCTCAGGCATACTTCAAATCCTTTGTTTTCCGCGCATCTTCCTCTTCTGACTTGACATCCGCTATCGCGCGCTTTAGCTCCTCCGATAGTGCGTTGAGCTGTGTTGCGGAAGCCGCTGCTTGCCTGGTTGAAGAGACGAACTGTTTGGTCACAGAATCTATTTCCCTCATGGCCTGCACCACCTGCTCCGATGCAAACTTTTGCTGCTGTGTCGCAATGGAAATTTCCTTTGCGGATTTTGCCGTTTCTTCTATCATGTCCAGACCTTTTTTCACCCAGTTGGTAGAACCTTCAATGCTCATGATCGTGGCATTGGTTTCCCCCTGGATCTCGTTTATAATCTGGCGGATTTCCTCGGTGGATTCAGAGGAACGTTCGGCAAGTTTCCTCACCTCCTGGGCAACCACGGCAAAACCTCTTCCCACCTCTCCCGCTCGCGCTGCCTCAATGGCCGCGTTCAAGGCCAAGAGGTTCGTCTGGTCGGCGATATCATCGATCAGTTTTGTGATATTGCCGATGGATTGAGATTTTTCTCCTAAGGCGAGAATCTTCCTCGCCGTATCATTGACCTTCACATTGATCTCCTGCATCCCTGCCAGGGTGTCCCCGGCTAACTTGGCGACCGTTTCCGCATTTTTGGCGATGCGGGTAGCAGTGGTATTGAGTTCCTCGATGGTGGTAGTTACTTCGCTCACTCCTGAGGACTGTTCTGCTGCCCCTGTCGCTTGCTGCTCAGAGGCAGCGCGAATCTGAGCCGAAGCGGTGCTGATTTGAAGACCCGCGTTGCGGGTGTGCTTGACCATCCGCTTCAGTTCTTCGTACATCTGTGCGCCGGAGATCGTGCCGGCGATCTGGGTCCCGATGCTCTCGGCGAGAGTTACGTTCGCCTTCGTGTAAACATTCGGCTTTGAGGAGAGTAAGTTCAGCGTTCCTATGACCTGGTTTTGGGAAATTAGAGGGACCACCATGCAGGAGGGGAATCCGGCCTGAGCTGTGCGCGAGAACTGGGAGAAACGGTTTCCGGCCTCGCCCATTACGTCCGCTTGGAGAAGCAGGCTCGACCGGCTACGCATGACTTCTTCGGTGGTGGACCCGGCAAGGGGAATGATGTCCTCGGACCGAATACCCTCTGCTCCATTCCCCATGGCGTAGGCAGTTGAAAAACCGGTCTTTTCGGGATGAATGATATCAATAGATATCCTGTCGAAGGGGATGATTTTCCTCACTTCCTCGGCAAAATACTTGTAGACCTTCTGAATTTCCAGCCTTGAACTGATGATCCGACCGATGTTGGCGACGACCTCGCTTTCCTCGGCCAGCTTCTGAACGGCTTGTTTTTCCCTGAGCAGCTCCTCCGCTGCGCGCTTGATGTTTGTGATGTCCCGTGCGATCCCTCTGAAGCCGATCGGCTCGCCCGATGGATCTCTTTTTAATGTGGCGGAGGTCTCAATGGATCGTTTCGTCCCGTCCTTTCTTGTCACCTCGTAGCCGCATTCTGTGTTGGGCTCGCCGGTCCGGTAGACTTGATTGAATGTTTCAAACACTTTCTTTGCGTTTTCCTGGTCTGTGTACTGCCGGTTATTCATACCCATCAACTCCTCTTTGGGGTAACCAAATATCCGGGCCATCGTGTCGTTGACAAAGGTGAAGTTTCCGCTGAGGTCGACTTCATAAATGCCCTCATCGATGTTTTCAAGGATGTTTCGATATCTCTCCTCACTCCTTTTCAGTTCATCTTCCGCCTTCTTACGGTCGGTGATATCCCGAGAAGTTGCACGAAATCCGACTGGTTTGCCTGCTGAATCCCTGATCATAGTCGCCGAAAGTTCACGAATGGCTCTCGTTCCGTCTTTTCTGATAACTTCCTCCTCCAATCTCTTAACCGGCTCCCCTGTTCTGTAGAGCCTGTTAAAAGCTTCAAATACCCTCTTTGCGGTCTCTTTATCTGTATACTGCCGATTGTTCATTCCCATCAATTCCTGTCTGGAATATCCGAGATTTGTGCACTCTGCATCATTCACGAAGGTAATATTACCGGCAAGGTCAACCTCAAAATAGCCCTCCGCCATGTTTTCAAGAATGGTTCGGTATTTTTCCTCGCTCTGGCGCAACGCCTCTTCTGCCTGCTTGAGATCTGTGATGTCCTCATAGGCTACCAGGTGACTTTCGTCGGTCAAGGCAACCTGTTTGAAGAGAATCGTCTTCAAGGAGCCGTCTTTACAGGTTACTGTGAA
>Ga0187771_10001171_pt1 | contig 17320 bp, 17 predicted proteins | sample 0116_SJ02_MP15_1_FD_133139 | JGI IMG/M metagenome (GOLD analysis project Ga0187771, IMG submission 133139) | Tropical peat soil microbial communities from peatlands in Department of Meta, Colombia - 0116_SJ02_MP15_10_MG | ecosystem: Environmental > Terrestrial > Soil > Wetlands > Peat | place...
ACGAGAGGACCGGGATGGACGGACCTCTGGTGTACCAGTTGTCCCGCCAGGGGCAGCGCTGGGTAGCTACGTTCGGAAGGGATAACCGCTGAAAGCATCTAAGCGGGAAACCCACCCCAAGATTAGAATTCCCTCCCGCTTTTGCGGGACTGAAGGCCCCTTGTAGACTACAAGGTTGATAGGCCGGGTGTGTAAGGGCAGCAATGCCTTCAGCTAACCGGTACTAATAGGCCGTGCGGCTTGACCATAACCTAAAACCCCGCAGGACAACGGGTTAAAACCGGGAATAAACACTCCCCGACTTCCACCTCAAAACAAAAACCATTACCCCTGTTCGTCGTAAAAACTCGAAGCTGCCCTTGATATCAAGTTGCGTTCAAGATCGATGTGATCGGGAGGGCATACATCGCGCGACGCATTCGCTGCGCTCCCCCTCCCCTATGTAGGGTTGAGGTGCAGGGGTTTACCCCCGCCCAATCTTGAACGCAACTTGGTATGAGGCGTTAATCCTCGTAATTATAGAAACCTTTGCCCACCTTCCTGCCTAACCGGCCTTCTTCGATCATCCTGTCAATGATTTCGGGATGCTTGTAGCGTGGATCGTTTAGAGTTGTTGTCAAAGTCTCCATCTTGGCCCTGTGGACATCCAGGCCTATAAGATCGAGAAGTTCCAAAGGCCCCATCGGATGGTTGGCTCCCAACTTCATCGCCTTATCCACATCTGCCGGTTCGGCCACCCCTGAGGCTACAAGCCAGGATGCCTCATTGAGCAACTGGCCAAGCACACGGCTTACAATCCCGGCAGGGGCCTCGATCTTGCAAACGACCGGGTCCTTGCCTAACTGCTTTGCCATCTCCTCGGCGGCCTTAACTGTCTCGGGCGCCGTCTTCCGCCCTGGCATGATCTCCACAAGCTTCATTATTGTGGGTGGGTTGAAGAAATGCATCTGCACAACTCTTTCGGGGCGACGGGTGGCTTCGGCTATGTCGCTGATGGGAAGAGAAGTGGTGTTTGTGGCCAGTATGACATCCGCGCCGACCATATTGTCCAACTGGGCAAAGACCCCCCTCTTGATCTCTAAATTCTCAAAAACGGACTCGATTACGAAATCGCATTCCTTTGCCGGGCTGAGGTCGCCCGCAATAGATATGCGTGAAAGAACCAGGTCTTTTTCAGCTTGCGTAATCTTGCCCTGATCCACCCTCTTTTGCATCCCCTTGTCTATCAACGACTTGCCCCTGCTGGAAAGCTCAAGGGTGATATCGGTGAGCACCGTTTCGAACCCTCGCTGCGCACACAACTGAGCTATTCCTGCCCCCATGTTGCCGGCGCCGGCAACAAGAATTTTTTTCACAGTCATCTTTCGTTACCTCCTTGCGGTTTCAATCTAGGTGAATCTGATGGGACCGGGGTTTTAATCTAAAGACATGAAGCAAATCAGTCAAACTGAATCGTCAAATATTAAAGATAAATCGTCGGGGATAAGTCGTAATCGGACACATTCCGGGAGCTTGCAGGTTTAGCCGTGGTCCTGGCGCTGGCCCTTGGCAGCTTGCGGGCGTTAATCAGCTTGATCACCCATCGCCCCATCAGGAGGATTTTCCTCCCGCTCGAAAGCTCGGCTGGTTCGGCGGATTTCCGGAAAAAGTCACATTCCTCCGACCCGAATAGCCGGCAAGGATTTGATCGTAGAGGATAAATGGAGCAAAAGCCGCCGCCTGACCCGTTATCTTCCCACAAAAACGCACAAAAGCGGTGGCCCTCTCCCAAACCGTCGGCGAAAACCTCACGCCACCGTGCCGGTAGTGCCTCTGGAGAGGGAAAATCCGGCATCCCGCTGGCGACCTCGCAGCATAACCCGCATTTGTTGCAATACCCCGGCGCCTTCATGTTGCCCGGGTCTGGGAATGGTGTTTGCGCTGCCTCCCGGTCTTCTCTCCAGTTTTTGACTTCGTTAAACATCGAGATTCGCTGGCTCACCATCCTTAAGGCGCACAGCCCCCTTGCGCGAACCGGCAGAGTTTTCCACCACTTCTCGTGTTTTAGCCATCCCAGGTTGCGCAGGGTAAAGTAAAGCGGAAACCCGGGGGCACAGAGGATCCTTACGGCCCCGTTTCCGGCAGTCCCATTTCTTTTGAGAGACCGCTTGAGCCGGTTCGAATCAAACAAATTCAGGTCTTTCACTGCTCTTTTCAGCTAAGTGAGGGTAATGAATTTCGGCCTCCGATGGCCGGATATACAAGGGTGCACTGGACCTCGGGTCATCCGATTGCCCTTTGGCAAACCTCCTTCTGGCCAACTCCGCCACAGAAGCCGCCCGAATCACATGGAAACTGGATGGAGGCTCCAACACCAGGCGTGGAAGTTTTTTCCTCAGAGTGTTCCGGTACGCTGTCCAACCGTCGCCGCAAAAAATAACGGGCCCGGTGAGATTGGCGGTCAAGCTCTGTGCGAGCCGTGAGGGAGACATCGCTGCATAGTCCGTTTCCCTGTTGAGGCCGCCTTTTCCGTCAGGCCGGTATAGGGCGCAATAGACTTCACCTTTCCGGGCGTCGAGAAGTGTGCAAATCGGACTGGCGGAAAAACTCAAAGGTAGGGCAAGTGCGTCAAGAGAGCAAATGGAGGCAAAAAGTTTGCCCCGCGTCCAGGCAAGCACTTTGATGGTGGTCATTCCGATCCGAAGGCCGGTAAAGCTGCCGGGCCCCCCCGTAACCGCGAATGCGTCAATGCTTTCCAGTTCCCACCCTGCTTCCCCCAGAAGCCAATCTATAGACTTGAGCAATCTCCTGTTATGGGTCTTGCTGGAACTGAATGTACATTCACCCCTCAGATCTTCATCCTCGAACAGTGCTAGACTTCCCGAAATCGTAGAGGTATCTGCTGCAAGAATTTTCATTCGCAGTGTTCACAACTTGGACCACAGAAGCTGAAACCAGGAAGTGATCGAGGGCAAGCCGATCCGCATTATGTCATTGTAGAAAACAACCGCCATGAGGGACAAAAGAGCGACCACCCCCACTTTCTGAGCGAATTCTATCTTTTTAATCGACAGAGGTCTGCCAATGGCCGCTTCGATCAGGAAAAAGAAAATATGTCCGCCGTCGAGCACCGGGACGGGCAAAAGGTTCAGCACCGCCAGGTTTACGCTGATAAAGGCCAGGAAGTTCAGCAGATCCACAATACCTTTCTGCGCCTGTTTTCCGGCCATCTGGGCTATCATAATCGGCCCTCCCAGCGCATTAAGAGGCACTATCCTCTCCACCAGCTTCACAACCATGGTGAAAAAAAGCTGGGTTAGCCGCCAGGTGTGAGCAACGGCGTAATATCCGGCTGCGAGCGGATTGACAGGCCTGAAGATCGTTGTATCGGGAATGGTGATTCCGATCAGCGGCCTCTTGATCGTCTCGCCGAATAAGTTTCTGGCCTCATCGATTTGGGGCGTGACCGTTACGGACAATTCGGAATCGTTCCGTCTCACGCGGAGATTTAAAGGGTTTATCCCCAGTTTTTCAATGGTTCCGGAAAGGTCTTCCCATGTGCTGATCGCTTTGCCGTTGATAGAGAGCACTCTGTCGCCGGGCTGCAACCCTGCCTGTTCGGCAGGCGATCCGGCATTGACGGACCCCACATCGGGCGCTTGCTCGGGGATTCCAAAAAATGCAAAAAGGAAGGTGAAAATCACGATCGCCGTAACAAAGTTTGAAAGCGGCCCGGCAAGCACAATCGCCAGTCGCTTTGACACTTTCTGCTCGGAAAAAGCGGTCCTTCGATCCGCTTGCGGCACTTCTTCCTCCATGTCTTCTCCGAGCATTTTGACGTAACCACCCAAAGGTATCAGGGACAAGCGGTATTCGGTTCCTCCTCGAGTTATTCCAACTATTTTAGGTCCGAAACCCAGCGAAAACCGGAGCACCGTCACTCCCATGCGCTTTGCCACCAGGAAGTGCCCCAATTCGTGAACAAAGATGAGAATTCCAAGGACTATTACGGTTGCGAGTATGGTTGTCAGCACCTACGGCACCTCACTTCAAACAAAATTTCGTTCTTTCCTAAGATAAGTCCGGTTTTCGATTCAGCCTTATCTTTTTGACTTGCGGGCGTCAATTATTTTCGATGCTTCTTCACGCGCCCATGTGTCCGCCTTAAGGATTGTCTCAAGGTCGGGCTTTGCGCCGGGGTTGTGGCAAGCCATGACTTCATCGATCACACAGGGTATATCGTAAAAACCGATCTCTTTCTTGAGGAAAGCGTGCACCGCAACCTCGTTTGCGGCATTGAGCACCCCGGGCATGGTCGATCCTGTGCGGCAGGCGTTGAATGCTAGACGCAGACACGGGAACTTCTCCTCGTCCGGAGGGTAGAAAGAGAGCTTTTGGAGACGGAAAAGATCAAGCTTGGGGTACGAAGTCGGCAGCCGCTCGGGATAGGACAGGGCGTAGGCTATCGGTATTCTCATGTCCGGTACTCCCATCTGGGCGATAACCGAACCGTCAATGTACTCGACCATCGAGTGAACGACGCTTTCGGGATGAATATAGACCGATATCCGATCCAGCGGGACTGCGAACAGCCAGTGGGCTTCGATCACTTCGAGTCCCTTGTTCATCAGGGTGGCCGAATCAATTGTGATCTTGGGTCCCATCGACCAGTTGGGATGACAAAGTGCGGCTTCAGGGGAAACTGTTTCCAGTTCCTTTCTGGACTTATTGAAGAAAGGGCCTCCCGAGGCTGTAAGAAGCACCCGGTCAAGGGTATGCCTGTGGTTGCCTTGAAGGGCCTGGAAAATAGCGCTGTGTTCACTGTCAACCGGGAGGATCTTTACATTGTTGGACGCCGCTGCCGCTGTTACGATCTCGCCCGCTGCTACAAGGGTCTCCTTGTTGGCCAGAGCGATGTCCTTGCCGGCCTCAATTGCCGCAAGCGTAGGCAAAAGACCGGCAGCCCCAACCATTGCGGATACAAGCATATCCGACTCGGGGCAGGAGGCTACCCTTGAGTGGGCCTCCTGGCCATAATAGATCTCCGGCAAGCGGTCGTATCTTTTGGCGGAGAGAAGATCTTCGAGGTGGGATGCTGCCTGGGCATCCTTAATAGAAACCAGCCGCGGACCAAACTCTACTATCTGCTCACAGAGAAGGGCCGCATTTGAACCCGCCCCCAGGGCTACAACCTCAAAACGGTCCGGAAACTGGCGCACCACCTCAAGCGTGCTCCGTCCAATCGAACCCGTGCTCCCAATTATCGCTATCTTCTTCCTAGTCATGGCTCCATTGTAACAGCACCCACAAAACCGGAAAGGCAAAAATGAGAGAGTCTACCCTGTCGAGCAATCCTCCATGTCCCGGAAGCAAGCCGCCCGAATCTTTCTTGCCGGAAGTGCGCTTGATCATGGACTCGATCAGGTCCCCCGCCTGACCGGTGACTGCGACGGCCAGGCTGAATACCAAAAACCTTGCCGGCGGCACATTTCCCAAAAAGACCGAACCTATAATCGTTCCCGCAATCATACTGGAGAAAAGCCCGCCAATTGCGCCCTCGATGGTCTTCTTCGGGCTGACCGTTTGGCAGAGCTTATGGCGGCCAATCAACAGTCCCGTGTGGTAAGCTCCTGCGTCACCTGCAACGATCACCACCAGTAGGAACAGTATCCACAACCTGCCCTGAGACTCTCCACCGATGAGGAGGACAAACGAGATGAAATAGGGTACGTATATCAAAGCGAATGATAGCAATGCAATCCTTATGAATTCATCGCGATCGAAGCTACAGCAAATCATCATAAGGCAGAGCGCGCTGAAAAACGACAAAAAAAGGGCAAAGTTGAGGCCAGTGATTCCCCAAAAATAGGTTGACAAAGGCAGAATGATCCCGGTTGCAAAAGAAAAAAACCGCCATTTGGCTGGAAGCTTAACCTGGAAAAGAAGGCCGTGAAGTTCCCACAAGCCGGTTAAGATCACAAAGCAGGCAGCCAGCAACCAGGTCCAGGAGGGACCGAGGGCCACACACACGAGAACCGGCAGGCCGACCAATAGGCCGGTAACCCAGCGCTGAATATGGGGACTTGATTTCAAGGCCACCTTTTCGCGGTCGGCAAGCTCGAACCTTGAAGAGCAATACCTGTTGCCGGGGCATCATCGGAGATCGAAAAGTCCTGGCGCTCCTTTACCTGTTCGCTGGTGCGCCCGAATCGCCGCTCTCTCCTCTGAAACTCCTTGAGCGCATCCAGAAAATCGTCCTTGCCGAAATCAGGCCACAGAACCTCCGTGAAATAAAGCTCCGAATAAGCGATCTGCCAAAGCAGGAAGTTGCTCACTCGTAGCTCGCCGCCCGTTCTGATGACCAGATCAGGGTCTGGGATGTCACCTCCATAGAGATAGCGTGAAAAGAGAGCGCCGGAAAGCTCGCCTGCTGGTTTTCCGCCATTGAGCGCATCGGCAAGAAAAAGTCTTGCGGCCCGTATGATCTCCTGCCTGCCACCGTAGTTCAGAGCAAGACTGAGGACAAGTCTGTCAAATTGGGCGGTCCTGGACTCGACTGCCTGAAGTTGCTCCAGCACGGATGCAGGGATTTGGTCATCATCGCCAATATGCCGCAGCCGTATCTGATTATCGATGAATAAGGGAAGTTCCGAATGGAGATACTTTTCAAGCAGTTTCCACAGGGCTTCGACTTCTCTTTTGGGCCGATTCCAGTTCTCTTTGGAAAAGGCGTAAAGGGTTAAATAGCGGATGCCCAGTTCGGCACAAAAGGTCACAATCGAGCGCACACTGTCAGCACCCTTCTTATGCCCGTAAATTCGGTTCCTCACTTTTTGGGTGGCCCACCGGCCGTTGCCATCCATGATTATGGCCACATGCCGAGGCAGGCGCTCGAAATCGAGTTCCATCTAAGTTTCCAGGACTTCCTTTTCCTTAGTAAGACAAACGGCGTCGATTCTTTTCACGTAATCGCCGGTAACCCTCTGAATTTCTTCCTGGGCGCGAAACTGCTCATCTTCAGATACTTTCTTATCCTTTTTGAGATCTTTGATCTTTTCATTTATATCACGTCTGATGTTTCTCACGGCAACCTTGGATTCTTCGGCCCTTTTTTTCACCACCTTCACCAGGTCCCGGCGACGCTCGGCTGTAAGAGGCGGAATACCGATCCTTATGGTCTTGCCGTCGTTCATCGGAGTCAGCCCAAGATCGGATTTCAGTATGGCTTTCTCGATTTCGCCGGCTACTGAGGTGTCCCACGGCTGAATTACTATCGTGCGCGGATCGGGTATGGTCAAGGTGGCCAGTTGGCTGAGCGGCGTAGCCGACCCGTAGTAGTCGGCCCTGATCCCGTCAACCAGCGAAATCGAAGCTCTGCCCGTTCGCAGCTTTTTATACTCGGATTCCAGGGCCTCTACCGTCTTATCCATCCGCTCACCTAGATCGCGATATATTTCATCAAGCATAACAGGTCTCCTCCACCACCGTACCGACGGGCTTGCCAAGAACGGCGCTCCTGATATTGCCCCTCACATTGACATTAAAGACGATGATCCGCATGTTCTCTTCTCTGGCCAGCGATATGGCCGTAGCGTCCATGACTCTGATGTTGCGGTTGAGCACTTCGGAAAAGCTGATGCGGTCGTAGCGCATGGCAAGCGGATTTTTTTCCGGGTCGGATTCATAGACCCCGTCGACCTTTGTTGCCTTCATCAGCACCTCGGCCCCGATCTCACTGGCGCGAAGCGCGGCTGTCGTATCGGTGGTAAAGAATGGAAGCCCGGTGCCTGCGGCGAAAATTACAATTCGCCCCTTTTCCAGATGCCTGATCGCTCTGCGCCGAATGAAGGGTTCGGCAACCACTTTCATGTCGATCGCTGACTGGACCCGGGTGGGCGAGCCGAATTTTTCCAGCGCATCCTGCATGGCAAGGGCGTTCATTACGGTTGCAAGCATGCCCATATAGTCGGCAGCGGCGCGTTCCATCCCTCGCGATGCGGCCGAAACTCCACGAAAGATGTTGCCTCCCCCGATTACCAGAGCAATCTGTGTGCCCAGCTTGTGAACATCCGAAATCTGCTCGGCAACGTCCCGCAACACCCCCGAGTCTATTCCATAGGCTTGAGACCCCATTAGCGCTTCGCCGCTCAGCTTGAGAAGTATTCTGTGATAAACCGGCTTTTCATCTTCGACCATTGTCTACTCACCAAGCTGATACCTGCAAAAACGGCGAACCCCTATTTTTTCGCCCACTTTTGCTGTTAGCTCGTTCAAGTAATCCTGGATAGACTTGTCAGGATCGCGGATATATCTTTGCCGCATAAGAGCGTTTTCTTCGTAAAATTTCCGCATCTTTCCGTCAACCATTTTTTCCAAAATGGACTGAGGCTTCCCCGATTGCTGCGCCTGGGCCATGTATATGGCGCGTTCGCGTTCGACCATGTCCTGTGGGATGTCTTCGGGATTAATTCCAAGCGGGTTCGTGGCCGCTATCTGAAGGGCAACGTTGCGCACGAACTCACCAAAATCGTCACTTTTGGCGGCAAAATCCGTCTCGCAGTTCACTTCGACCAGGACGCCGATTTTCCCGCCGCTGTGGATATATGCGTGAACAAGACCGTCGGTCGCTTCACGGCCGGCCCGTTTCATTGCCTTGGCAAGACCCTTCTGACGCAGAAGATCGACTGCCTTCTCCATGTCGCCTCCGGCGTCCTTAAGCGCCTTCTTGCAGTCCATCATGCCTGCGTTGGTTCTGTCTCTGAGCTCTTTTACCATCCCTGAGGTGATTTCCAACTGCTTCCTCCTCTAAGAACAAATCCGATCTGTTTCCTGCTTACTGTTCCCCTTGTTCGCTCTGCACCGGGTTTATAATCTCAACGACCGGACCTCGCTCCTCCTGCCTTAAAATCTGTCCTGCCGGGACTTCCTCAAGTTCGATCTCCTTATCCACATCTGCCTGTTGAAGCTCCGAGAGTCTCTCGCGGCCCTCTATGCAGGCATCGGCTATTTTTGATGTGACAAGCTTGATTGCCCGGATTGCGTCGTCATTTCCGGGAATGGGGTAGTCGATCACGTCAGGGTCACAGTTAGTATCCACGATAGCCACCACCGGAATACTCAGACGGTTTGCTTCCATGACGGCGATGTTTTCACGTTGAGTGTCAACCACGAAGATCGCCCCTGGAAGCCTGTTCATCTTCTTAATGCCGCCAAGGTTTTTTTCGAGCTTTTCGCGTTCGTGCTCAAGCCCGAGGATCTCCTTCTTCGGAAACCGGTTGATGCTCCCGTCTTCGACCATGGAATCCAGTTCTTTGAGCCGGTCGATTCTTTGCTTGATGGTCTTGAAATTGGTCAGCATCCCGCCCAGCCATCGCTGGTTCACAAAGAACATGCCGCAACGCTCGGCCTCTTCCTGGATGGTGTCACGGGCTTGCTGTTTGGCGCCGACGAAAAGAACGCTTTCCCCGGAGGCCACCGTATCGACTATGAATTGGTAAGCGGTATTAAAAAGCCTGACGGTGCGCTGCAAGTCTATGATATAAATACCGTTGCGAGCGCCAAAGATAAAGGGTTTCATCTTGGGGTTCCACCTGCGGGTCTGATGACCGAAATGGACCCCCGCTTCCAATAACTGTTTCATTCCGACAACTGCCATAGATCGGCTCCTTCTGGTTTGGCCTCCGCCCCTCTGCATCCGGGCCGCCGGCGCCGGACACCAAAAGGTTAAGGGGAGTGCGATTTTTATTTAACAGATCTTTCTAACATGTTCCAAACGATCCAAGCAAGATATTATTTGGAGTTTCCATATGCCATGGAAAATAGCCACATTCAACGTTAACGGCATTCGCTCCCGCCTGCAGGTCGTCCTGTCGTGGTTAGACCAAAACAGGCCCGACATCCTGTGCCTCCAGGAAATAAAGTGCCAGGATGCGGAATTTCCCTTCGATGCTCTTCGTGAAGCAGGCTACGAGGCGAGTGTGTGCGGTCAGAAATCATTTCATGGAGTGGCAATCCTTAGCGTGCGCAAACCCGAAGCGGTAAAACGCGGCTTCGGCGACGGAGGGGTGGACGTCGAGGCTAGACTGATCGCTGCAAAAATCGATGGAATCTGGATTGTCAATACCTACGTTCCAATGGGCACAAGCCCCGATCATCCAGCCTTCCGGGTCAAACTGGAATTTTTCGCCAGGCTCAAAAAGTATTTCAACCGCGAATTCACACCCTCCGATCCCCTGATCTGGCTGGGGGACATAAATGTTGCCCCTGATGAGATCGACGTATTTTCGCCAAAAAGAATGGAGGGCAAAATCGGGTTTCACCCCTTGGAAAAAACGGCGCTTGCCGATGTGGTTTCCTGGGGCTTTGTCGACCTTTTCAGAAAGCACCATCCGGATGTTCGGCAGTTTACTTTCTGGGATTACCGCCTTCCACAGAGCTTTGAGCGGGACCTTGGCTGGAGGCTGGATCATATCAGGGCGACCAGGCCTGTCGCCCAAGCCTCGATTGACTGCCGGGTCGACGCTGATCTGCGGGGCCGGCCCACTCCCAGCGATCATAGCCCCGTATGGGCAACTATATACTTGGCAAACAGTAAGCAGTGATCCCGCCAGGCGCAGGGGTGAAAGGTCTACTTCATGGCTTCGGAGTCACATTGTTTGCTTGCATCGAACCAATTTTAGAAGGAGGTAAACATGCAGATTTTGGTGCTCTATTATTCAACAGGTGGCAATACCCGTAAACTGGCTGAAGCCGTAGTCAGAGGAATCGAAAAGATCCCGGGGGCAAAAGCCCTGCTGAGGACCACCCGGGAAGTGACAAAGGCCGACTTTCTAAGTTCGGATGGAATCATAGCCGGTTCGCCCGTCTACTTCGGGATTATGGCGGCGGATTTGAAGCGTGTTTTCGATGAATTCGTGGGTGTCAGGAAGCAAATGGAGAATAAAGTTGGGGCCGCTTTCGCCACTTCGGGCGACCCGACTGGAGGCAAAGAAACCACGATGATTTCGATAATTCAGTGCCTTCTTATCTACGGCATGATCGTGGCGGGAGACCCAATGGACGCCACAGGCCACTATGGGGTGGGCTGTGTGGGCCCCCCTGACGAAAAAGCGGCAGCTAACGGTGAAAAACTGGGGAGAAGAGTTGCGGAGTTATGCAGGAAACTGGCTTCCTGAAACCCTGTTTTCTTCAAGGTGCATTGTTGCCGACGTTAGACCCCAACGGCTGATAATAGGGCTATCAGCACACCTATCAGGCTCTCCCCTGCTATTATGCCAGATGCTGCCGGTATGACGTGTCCTTCCATGCGTGTCTTGCGCACAAACGATGCCACGAGCGCTCCCAGGAAAATAGAGAGCGTGTTCCAGAAAGGAATTACAAAGGCAAGCCCGAGGCCCATCGCCGAAGGAAGAAAAGATCGGAGCCTTGGAGGCGCAAGATGATCGAGCACCGATAGCAGCGCTCCGAGGGCTATCCCTATGATAATGGCAATTCTTGCCGAACTGTGAAGGCTGGAAATGCCGTTGGCGAGAAGTTCCGCCACCCCTTTCCACACCTGGGCGCTTGGAGCCGGAAATTTGTCGCCGCCCAGAATGTCAGGTGTAGGAACCAGGAGATAGAAGGAGGGGACAATCACCACCGCTCCGGCAAAAATGCCCAGGAACTGCGCAAGGAACTGTTTCCTTGGATTTGCGCCCAGAAGATAGCCAGACTTAAGGTCGGTCAGAAGGTCGGCCGAGGAAGCAGCCGCACCTGCGGTTACTCCCGCTGTCATGAGGTTTGCGGTAATGTCTGAAGGAGCGATGATTCCATATGACAATTGAGTGATCTTCCCCATCGCTCCGATGGGCGTGATATCGGTCTCTCCGGTCGCGCGGCAGGCTACAATGGACAGGAAGAAGGTCATAAGGACCGATAAGGCGCCCATCCACCATGAGATTGAAAAGTCGAAGGCCTGTAAAGCCACTATCCCGATTCCGGAAGCGGCAATTCCGGTCGCAAACCAGCTGCCCGGGACCTCTATCGAGTCCATCTTCTTCAAATCCGAATCCACCGTTGCGGCGTCCGCGATTCTCAGCGTTTTCGAGCGGAAAATCCGTCCCGTGCCGGCAATCGCCCTCCACGTCGTTTTCCACTGAAAGGCGAAAGTGAGCAAACCTGAGGTTACCATCAGGGCGGTCCCGCCCCACAAGCTCCAGCTGACGATATTTCTGTAACCCGGACCCGGGATTATGCCCTTGTCGTAGACATAGGGCGCGACCACTAAATAGTTCAAGATGCCTCCAGCAAGCATGCTGCAGGCCACCTTCAATCCGATTATCGCGCCGGCCGCCACCATGATCGCGCTGAACTCAAAGGAAACGGTCCAGGCTCCAAGGTCTTGACCTGAGAGTCTGCCGGGGAATCGGATCATATCGGGCAACTTCAGGCAGCGCGGCCACCAGGAAAAAGTGTTTTCTCTAATAAACGCCGTTGCACCGCCAAAAGCGGCTGCAATCCCGAGACTCCTTGCTTTTTTCGAAGCCGCCTCACCCCTGGCGTAAAGCGAACGCAGGGTCTGGGCCGCTGCAATACCACTGGGGAAAGCAAGCTGTTCTATATTTATCATCTGCCGCTTCATCGGAACGGCCAGGAAAACGCCGAGGATCGCGAGCAGGACGGTCCATGCCATCAATGTCCAAAAAGGCATGTGGCGGCCCTGAATAAGGAGCAGTGCGCTGACGGCGCTCACCAGTGTGCTGCCTGTCGAATACCCGGCTGAACTGGCGGCTGACTGCATGCAGTTGTTTTCGAGGATCGTGAGATTGGAATCGAGCAGTCCAATGCGCTTGAGAACCGCACCAAGGCTGAAGGAAAGAATGCAGGCCGTTATGGCTATTCCCAGGCCCCACCCGGTCTTGAGACCGACAAAGAGGTTCGACAGGCTCATGACGGCCCCGAGAAAACACCCCATGAGCACTGCCCTCGCGGTGAGCTGGGGCAGATCGCCCCGGTAGACGTTCCTGAACCACTCGAGTTCTATCTCGAAGGGCGATTTTCCCGTTGGATCTACGCCTGTGAAGTCATTCGTATAGCTCGCCATTTTTCCAGACTACCAGCTGGGAATAGAGGAAGCAAGAAGCGGGGAGCATTGCGAAGGAAAAGTAAAAAGTAAACTTAGAAGGAACCCCACCTTTTGGTCTTTTGCCTTCTTGCTTCTACTATTGTGGTAGCCCTGCGGTTAAATAATTGGTAACATACCCGGCATCAATTGCAGGTGCTGTTCGCGGAGAGAAAACTCGACACATGGAGTTCGCATGCCAAAAAATTTAATGATCCTTCCGGTGATTTGTGCGCTTTTGGTGAGCTTTGGCCTGGCCTGGGCCGCAAGTGACGAAGCTTCCAAGCTGCGTGCTTTACACGGTCTAAGCGAGTTCACGCCTCCGGAAGTCTTCCTGAACGGTAATTTCGTAGCCGATGAAATCGAGCCGCAATATGTGTTTGGAAAGGTCAAAGATTTTTGGAAATCCCGGTCCTGCCCGTCGAACTGGCTCATCGAAGACAATGAAAGAAACAGGATTAAGGAGGCGCAAGATCAAACAGGCGCCTTCGAGTATACTCTCTACCTCGAAGAAGACTGCCCTGGTACGGTGTCATATTACGTTTTTGTAGATCGCTCCCGGGCCAAATCGGCACAGTGGATGGAGTGGCGCAGGAACTTCCATAGAAGCAAAACGGAGGAGCAATACTGTGCCGTCAGCGCCGTTTTGGAACAGGCCGCCCGTGACGGATTTCCGGTTGACGCCGAACTTCGGTTCATTGAAATCAGCGGAGATCTCATTTCGAAAAGACCAGAGGCCTTCCTGAAAGCCAACCTCAAGATCAGCCCGATTTACGACCTCAGACAAAAGTGCCGTGAACAGTAAACCGTGATTGGTGTATCGTGAACCTTGAACAATGGGCAGATGAGTGCGAAAAACCATTTTTGTTTTTCACCGCTCACTGCTCACCGTTCACTGGTTCTTAAGGAGGTTGCCGGAATGGCGGAAACAAAAAAAGGCAAAGGTTTGACACGCCGTGATTTCATCAAGACAGTCGGAATCGCGGGAATAGCTTCTACCGGATTTGAAATGAGCAAAGGCATCGCGGCTGCCGAGCAGCCTGAGGCCGGAAAAGCCGCTCTTCCCAGACGCAAATTGGGTAAATCGGGCGTTGAAGTGTCAGCGCTTGCTCTAGGCGGGATGTTCGATACGATCAATAATCAGTTGATGCTCAGGCAGGCCCGCACCTGGGGCGTGACTTTATGGGACACCGCCGAAGCCTATGGGAATGGTTTGAGCGAGGAGGGATATGGCCGGTTTTTCGCGAGATATCCCGATGCCAGGAAGGATATATTCGTAGCCACAAAGCTGCGCTGGGGCGAACCCGAAGGCCTGACTGAGGCCCTTGACAAGTGCCTGAAGAGACTTCGCTCGGATTATGTCGATTTGTTGTACGTACATGGAATAAACGAATTCAAGGCTATAGCCGAGCCAAAGAGATTCAGGCAATGGGCCTCAGGGTTGAAAGGCGCCGGCAAGATCAAACTTTTTGGATTCACTACACATGCGAATATGGAAGACTGCCTGCTGGATGCGGCCAAAACAGACTGGATCGACGCAGTGATGCTTACTTACAACTTCCGGATCATGAACCAACCGAAGATGAAAGAAGCAGTCGCAGCGTGCGTGGACAAGGGAATCGGACTCATCGCCATGAAAACTCAGGGCGGCGGGCAGGTAAAGACCGATAGCGAAGCCGAACTGCAGATGGCTGGGCGGTTTCTGGAGCGCGGCTTCACCGATAAGCAGGCAAAAATAAAAGGTGTACTCGAAAACCCCAACATAGCGAGCGTATGCTCGCAAATGCCGAGCCTGACGATTCTATCGGCAAATGTGGCTGCCGTACGTGAGCGGACGGGCCTCACACGGGGCGACCTGGAGCTTTTGGAAAGATTTGCCGCAGATACCGTCGGAAGCTACTGTGCGGGGTGCAGCCGTGTCTGCCATGAGGCGGTCGGGGGAGCTGCGCCGGTAAGCGACGTAATGAGATGCCTGATGTACTACCGCGATTACGGCGAGCGCGATCTGGCTCGTGAGGTCTTCGCCGCTCTGCCTGAAAAGGCCCGTGCGCAGCTGACGCAAATCGATTATTCCCTCGCGGAGAAAGCCTGTCCGTGCAGACTTGCAATATCAAAGCTCATGCGGGAGGCCTTGGAGATATTGGTGTAGGGAAAGGTCGGGGGTAAGGGGAGCGGGGTGCCTCTGACCCCTAACCCTGACCCCTAACCCTAACCCTAACCCCTAACCATATATGTCTTTCCAGATCCGGTCGATTCCCATCTTAGCCCTGACTTGCCTCATCGTTTCCGCTGCGATTTGCCTCATCTTGAGCGTTCCGTTCCAGATAATTTCATCAACAAGGGCGGGTTTGCTTCGATATACCGCCATGCGTTCGCGGAAAGGAGTGAGGAATCTGTTCAACGCGAAGGCCAGCTTTTCCTTCACCTCCCTGTCGCCGACTTTGCCTGCGCGGTAGCGCATCTCAAGGTCGTCTACCTCTGAGGGGTCCGCATTGAAAATCCGGTGATAAACAAAAACGGGATTTCCCTCTACCGTGCCTGGAATATCGGCGTGGATACGCTTCGGATCCGTGAACATCGCTTTGACTTTGTCAGCCACCGTTTGTTCGTCATCGCTCAAGAAAATTGCATTCCCGGCCGATTTGGACATTTTGCCCCGGTTGTCCGTGCCAACAAGCGCCGCAGTGTTGCTCAAGAGCGGTTCGGGTTCAGGAAAAACGGGGCCATATGTCAAGTTAAACTGGCGGGCCAGTTCGCGTGTGATTTCGACGTGGGCGAGATTGTCTTTTCCCACAGGGACGAGATGAGCACGGGCAAGGAGGATATCGGCGGCCTGTAAGACCGGGTAACCGAGGAGACCGAAAGGCAGCGACTCGTCCCCTATGTTGGCGTCCTGCGCCATCTGCTTTATGCTCGGAAGGCGCAGGAGCCGGTTGACCGTTAAAAGGTTCTCCAAATATGTATGTAATTCGTGGGCCTCTTGCACGGCTGACTGAAGATATATCAAGCTTCTGTCAGGGTCTATTCCCGACGCCAGGTAGTCAAGCACAAGACCCCGGGTATTGGGAAGGATTTGCCTTATATCCTGCCTGCTTCTCTTTGTGGTTAGCATGTGCAGATCGGCGACCAGGACGATCGTTTCATACTCGTACTGCAGCCTTACCCTGGCCTCCAGGCTGCCCACCCAGTGACCCAGGTGCAATCTGCCGGTCGGACGGTCGCCTGTGAGTATCCTCTTTGGCCTCTTGACATCCTCTTCCACTGCAATCGCCTACAGGTGTCCCAACAGCCGCATGCGTTCTTCTGAGGCCGCCAGCCGTTCCTTTTCGAGTTCCGCCCTGACCTGCCTCAAACGTTCGAGTTCAAGCAGCGCAGCCTCACGCACGCTCCCCTCAGTTTGCCTCATTTCATCTCTGAGAGCAGTGGCGCGAAGGGAGGCCGCCCTTATCCTCTCCAGGACCTCCTGCTCTCTTCTCGTAAATATGTTTTGCTTGTCTGCGCAGGTGAGACCGTGTTCCATCGACTCTTCCTTGCACGCGCAACACCCAAGCCCACCGTCAGATCGATCCTTTTCCATGTATTTCCCTCCAATGGAAGCATCATTACGAACTGGGCATAAAATAATGTTTGCTGGGGATTTGTGAAAGAGCAACTCTTCATGCCGAAGAGCACGAAAAGCCTGAAACGAAAAGCATTTTTGAGTCTAACGAAGCTTGGACAAGAATCGGTAAAACAGGTAATGCCGGTCAAAGATAGCTGGTGAATCACGTCCCGACGCAGATTTTCCGATATTTGCACGTTCGCTGGTCGCAGTAACCCGAGGCTTTGCCGAAACAGTCAAAATTGCCCTCACTGGTCTGCCGTTTGCGATAAATAGGGGTCAGGGCCTCCTTGAGACATTTGGCGCAAAGCCCATGCGAGTAGCCGTCCAGCTCGGGCTTGCCATTCCCCCATGTTTTTCGGCATCGTATGCATTGGTACATCATAAGCCATTCCAGGTCCGATCATTTTCGGAAAACCGTTCCCGTTTAACTATCAAATCGGACTACTGAAGGCCAGACTTGAAGACTCTGTTAAAATTTGAGAACATGCAAATCATGAACCACCGGAGCTTGCATAAGGCATAAGTAGATATTTTCATTAATGGCCTAAACCACTGACATCGTCAGTGGTGGGGTGTGGGGGCGAAGGCCCCACACCGATAGTGAAGCAACATTGTTGCTGAGCCGTGACGACCTGTTG
>Ga0187771_10001172_pt1 | contig 17318 bp, 13 predicted proteins | sample 0116_SJ02_MP15_1_FD_133139 | JGI IMG/M metagenome (GOLD analysis project Ga0187771, IMG submission 133139) | Tropical peat soil microbial communities from peatlands in Department of Meta, Colombia - 0116_SJ02_MP15_10_MG | ecosystem: Environmental > Terrestrial > Soil > Wetlands > Peat | place...
CGGCATCGCCGAGCACGCGCTGGGCAAGCTTGTCGCGGTCGACCTTGCCGTTCGCGGTGGTGCCGGGAAACGCCGCCTCGATCGCCGCGGTCGCTTCGCCCTCGTAGAGCTTGTGCACCACGGCATCGGCATCGTGCACGGGCACGCCTTCCTCGATGAACATCTTCGCCGTGGCGGATTTGCCCATGGCGAGCGAGCCGGTCAGGCCGAGGATGAACATGGTGTTTCTCTTGTCCCGGACGCGGTGCAGGACGCGCTGAAGGCGCTACCCATCGATCAGCTTGTTCTGCCGCAAGAAGCTGAGCAGCGGCAACAGCGGCAGCCCGAGGATGGTGAAGAAATCGCCCTCCACCTTGTCGAACAGATGGATGCCGAGGCCCTCGAGCTGATAGGCGCCGACGCTCGCAAGCGCCGCGTTCCCTGCCATGTCGAGATAGTCATCGAGAAAGCGGTCGGAAATATTGCGCATGGTCAGCCGCGCGCTGTCGACGCAATCGAACAACACCTCACCGTCGCGCACTAGCGCCACGGCGGAATGAAGCTCGTGCGTGCGCCCACGCAAGGCGCGCAACTGCTCGGCCGCCTCGGCGCGGCTCGCTGGCTTCCTGAAGCGCTTCAGCCCGCGCGCCAGTGTCTGGTCGGCGCCCAGCACCGCCCGTCCCGGCAGCGTGCGCGCCACCGCCGTCGCCTTGGCGCGCGCGAGCAGGCGGGCGATGGCTGCCGCATCGCCGTCGCCGGCCACGGCTTCCACCGCGCGTTCGTCGATCTGCGCCGGACGGATCTCGAAACGCAGGCCGGCCGCGGCCAGCATCTTCCCGCGCACGTCGCTTTTCGAGGCGAGCACCAGCGGTTGCGGGCTGAGCCAGAGCGGCATGATCATGTTACCGGCTGACGCCGGCGCTCGCTCAACAGCTTCATAACCGCGGCGGCGGTTTCCTCGATCGAACGGCGCGTCACGTCGATCGACGGCCAATTGTACTTGGCGCAGAGTCGGCGCGAGAACGCCACCTCCTCCGCCACCGCCGCTTTGTCGATATAGCGGTCGTCGTCGCGGTGCGCTTTCAGGCCCAGCAGCCGGTTCTCGCGGATCTGCACGATGCGCTCGGGACTGGCATAGAGCCCGACCACTAGCGGATGCGTGAGCTTCTCCACCGCGGGGGCGAGCGGCACGCCCGGCACCAGCGGGACATTGCCGGTCTTGATGCCGCGATTGGCGAGATAGATCGATGTCGGCGTCTTCGAGGTGCGCGAGACGCCGACCAGCACCACGTCGGCCTCCTGCAGCCCTTCGACGTGCTGGCCGTCGTCATGGAACATGGTGAAGTTGAGCGCGTCGATACGCTGGAAATATTCGGCATTGAGCACGTGCTGGGCGCCAGCGCGATGGATGGTCTCAGCGCCGAGATAGGACTGGAACAACCGTAACACCGGGCCGAGCACCGACATGCACGGCAGCCCGAGGTCGCGGCATCTCTGCTCCAGCCCCTGGATGAGGTCTTCCTCGAGCAACGTGTAAAGCACCAGCCCTGGCGCTTCCGCGATCTCCGCCAGCGCATGGTCGAGCTGCTTTTTCGAGCGCACCATTGGGTAGAGGTGCTCGACCGGCTGCACATTCACGTATTGCGCCGCGGCAGCGCGCGCCACCGTGATTAGCGTCTCGCCGGTGGCATCGGAAACCAGATGAAGATGGAAGTAGCCAGTGTCTGGCATCTGCAGAACCGCGGGATCGCGTGTGGACAGGACGGGAGAAGGCCATGCCTTTGCGTCCCGTGCAAGCGCGCCCTCGCCAGTCGTTCAAGCGCCGTCCACACCGCCGCCCGCGGGACAATGCCGGGATGGTCGGCAGCTTCCGAGAGGACGATGTGGACAGTCGGCTGGGGACGAGCGGGGATATGCCAGAAAAAGAACAATAAAACGCAGCAAATGGCTGTGGAGAGCGGTCGGCGGGATTAGGCCTGAATCTGAATCGAGCCGCGCGATGTAGTGGACAGACTGTTGATCGGCAGGCATGAGTCCAATCCACGCTCCAACAACCACTATAAATCTTAGTAAGAGTCTTTATGGAAGAAGCGGGTAAAACGGATCGCTTGGGGACAAAACCGCTGCTGCGCGTACTTGCTGGCGAGCGGCAGCCGATACCGCCAATCTGGATGATGCGGCAGGCGGGCCGTTATCTGCCAGAATACCGTGCGGTGCGGGAGAAAGCGGGCAGCTTTCTCAATCTCTGTTTCAATCCGGAGCTCGCCGCCGAAGTAACTGTGCAGCCGGTGCGGCGCTTTGCCTTCGATGCAGCGATCCTGTTTTCCGATATTCTCGTGATACCGCTCGCGCTCGGCCGCAAGGTGGAATTTCAGGCAGGCGAAGGACCCAAGCTTGAGCCGCTATCCGATGGCAAGGCGGTGGCGACCTTGCGCGATCGTGTCGATCAGAATGTGCTGGCGCCGATTTATGAGACGGTGCGGCGGGTGAAGTCGGCGCTCGACGACAAGACGACGCTGATTGGCTTTTGCGGCGCGCCCTGGACGGTGGCGACTTACATGGTGGCGGGCGAAGGAACGCCCGATCAAGCACCGGCACGCATGTTCGCCTATCGCGATCCGGCGAGCTTCCAAAATTTGATTGATCGGCTGGTGCAGGCTTCGATCGATTATCTGGTCGCGCAGCTCAAGGCCGGCGCCGAATGCGTACAGATTTTCGATACTTGGGCTGGCGTGCTCGGCGCCGATCAATTCGCCCGCTGGTGCATTGCGCCGACCAAGCAGATTGTCGCTGGCGTGCGCGCGCAAGTCCCGGGCGCCAGGATCATCGGTTTTCCGCGCGGCGCCGGCAGCAAGCTGTGGCGCTATGTGCAGGATACCGACGTCGACACCGTCGGGCTCGATTGGACTGTCGGTCTCGTCTATGCGCGCGACCACGTCCAGCCCGTGAAGCCGGTGCAGGGCAATGTCGACCCACTGGCACTGCTCGCTGGCGGCGCTGCGCTCGACAATGAAATCGACGATGTGCTGCGGTATCTTTCCGGCGGCCCGCTCATCTTCAATCTCGGCCACGGCATCCTGCCGCAGACGCCCATCGCGCATGTCGAGCAGATGCTGAAGCGGGTGCGTAAGTCTTGAAGTTGCTCCTCATGTGAGGAGTAAGGGTAGCGATGTACGTTTGGCTCAAATCCCTCCACATCATCGCGGTCATCGCCTGGATGGCCGGCATGCTCTATCTGCCGCGGCTGTTCGTCTATCACTGCGCCGCCGCGCCGGGCTCGGTGCAGTCGGAGACCTTCAAGGTGATGGAGCGCCGCCTGCTCAAGGCGATCATCAACCCGGCCATGATCGTGACTTGGCTCGCCGGCCTTACGCTGGTGTGGTTGGGCGGCTGGCTGACCACGCCCTGGTTCGAGTTCAAATTCGTGCTGGTCCTCGGCATGAGCGCGCTGCACGGCTACCTGGCGCGCTGGGTGAAGGATTTCGCCGCCGACCTCAATGCGCATACGGATAAATTCTATCGGATAATCAATGAGATACCGACGGCGCTGATGATCTTCATCGTCATCCTGGCGACGGTCAAGCCGTTCTGAGCGCAGCTTAAATTCACATAAAGCACAGGCGCCGCCTCTTGCGCGCCAACGCGACGCCACTTATGTTGATTTCATCCCACCGAACGCAGGCGGATGAGTGGCGTTCCGGCTCCAGTCGTTCGGGCCGGTCGCAGCATCGGGTTCCGGGCGCTTTTCCAAAATCCCTCGTTGCCCCAGACCTGCGATCTCTCCTCCAGTCAACCGGTTTGCAGTCTGCGCAATTTTCGGGACTCGGGTCGGTCAATCTCCCAAGGATCAATGCCCCCAATGCGGGAAATGAAACTCCAGGACCTCAAGTCCAAGACCCCGGCTGAGCTCGTCGCTTTTGCCGAAGAGCACCAGGTCGAAAACGCCTCGACCCTGCGCAAGCAGGAGTTGATGTTCGCCATCCTCAAGCAGCTGGCGACGCAGGAAATCGACATCATCGGCGAAGGCGTGGTCGAGGTGCTGTCCGACGGCTTCGGTTTCTTGCGCTCGCCGGAATCGAACTACCTGTCCGGCCCCGACGACATCTATGTCTCGCCGAGCCAGATCCGCCGCTTCGGCCTGCGCACTGGCGATACCGTCGAAGGCCATATCCGCAGCCCCAAGGAAGGCGAGCGCTACTTCGCCCTGCTCAAGGTCAACACCATCAATTTCGAGGACCCCGAGAAGGCGCGCCACAAGGTCAATTTCGACAACCTGACGCCGCTCTATCCCGACGAGCGGCTGAATATGGAATACGAGGATCCGACCAAGAAGGATCTCTCCGCCCGTGTCATCGACATCGTCGCGCCGATCGGCAAGGGCCAGCGCGCGCTGATCGTCTCGCCGCCGCGCACCGGCAAGACCGTGCTGTTGCAAAACATCGCCCACTCGATCACTGCCAATCACCCCGAATGCTATCTGATCGTGCTGCTGATCGACGAGCGGCCGGAGGAAGTCACCGACATGCAGCGCTCGGTGAAGGGCGAGGTGATCTCCTCGACCTTCGACGAGCCGGCCGCGCGCCACGTGCAGGTCGCCGAAATGGTGATCGAGAAGGCCAAGCGTCTGGTCGAGCACCAGCGCGACGTCGTGATCCTGCTCGATTCGATCACCCGCCTCGGCCGCGCCTACAACACCGTCGTCCCCTCCTCCGGCAAAGTGCTGACCGGCGGCGTTGACGCCAACGCGCTGCAGCGGCCGAAGCGCTTCTTCGGCGCCGCGCGCAACATCGAGGAAGGCGGCTCGCTCACCATCATCGCCACCGCGCTGATCGACACCGGCAGCCGCATGGACGAAGTGATCTTCGAGGAGTTCAAGGGCACGGGTAACTCCGAGCTCATCCTCGACCGTAAGGTGGCCGACAAGCGCACCTTCCCGGCGATCGACATCACCCGCTCCGGCACGCGCAAGGAAGAGCTGCTCACCGAGCCCCCGGTACTCAAGAAGATGTACGTCCTGCGCCGCATCCTCAATCCGATGGGCACCATGGACGCCATCGACTTCCTCTTGGACAAGCTGCGCAATACGAAAAACAATTCCGAGTTTTTCGACTCGATGAACACGTAAGGCGTTGCTTACAATCCAACACTGTCATGGCCGGGCCGAAAGCCCGGCCATTTCGTTTTGAGGCGCAACGTCTTTGCGATTCGGATCACGGGTCACGGCGCTGCGCACCGGCCCGGTAATGACAAGCGGCGGAACGTGGCGCGCACCGGACGCGTCGCCAGGTTGCGCATTGCCCAAAGCTTAGGCGCGTTTGCCCTTATTTCATGCGCATTTTCGCATCTGCGAAAAGGAATTTGAAACCATCTTCTGGCGAATCTGCGAGTGGTAATTTCGCCACGGATAGCCAATGTCTCCGCCACCAGGATCGAAGCTGCCGCGTCCGGCGCTGTGGATCGCGGTGCCTACCTTCGTTGTCAGCCTGGCAGTGGCGGTTGCCCTGAAAGCCGGCCTGTTTGCCGCCATCTTCGTCGGCGTCATCGGCGCCGCGCTGGTCGGCGTCTTCGCCGAGGCGCGCCTTGCCTGCATCATCGCCTCGATCGACCGCATCGCGCGCGGCGACCGCTACACCAGCCTGCCGCAGCTGATCGGCGACGGCTCCATCCAGCAATTCGCCGACACCGCCGAGACCATGCGCGCCGCGCTGATCGAGGCCGACACGATGGCCGTCGACCAAGGCCGCCGCGAGACTGAAGCGCGCCTGCATCACGCCGGCCGGCTGTTCTTCACCGGCCAGTTCCGCCGCGCCGTGGAAGAGGTGGTCAACACCTTCACCAGCGCCGGCGAGCGCATCCGCCGTACCGCCACCGAGCTCGGCGAGAGCAACCGCGACATGGCGCAGCAGGTCACGCTCGCCTCCGACGCCGCGGCGCAGGCCGCCAAGAACGTCGCCGGGGTCGCTGCCGCCGCGCGTGAGGTGGAGACGCTGGTGATGAATTCGGCGCAGCAGGTGATCGAGGCGCGCGCCGCCACCAGGCGCACCACATCTGAACTCTCGCGCGCCGACGCCACCATGCGCACGTTGGCGGAAGCCGCGCAGCGCATCGAGCAGGTGATCAAACTCATCCAGGCGATCGCCGGGCAGACCTCGCTGCTCGCGCTCAACGCCGCCATCGAGGCCGCGCGCGCCGGCGAGGCTGGGCGCGGCTTCGCCGTGGTCGCTGCCGAGGTGAAAGAGCTGTCGCGCCGCACCGCCAAGGCGACCGAGGAAGTGAGCGAGCAGATCCACGGCATCCAGCAGGCGGTGCGCGACACCGCCGAGGCGATCGTCGCGGTCGATCACAGCGTCGCCGCCATGGGTGGCGTCAACGAGAACATCAACCGCATCATCGAGCAGCAGGTCGCCCAGCTCGAGCGCATCGGCATCGAGGCGATGAAAGTCGCCGACCAGGTGAGCCAGACGCTGCCTGGCATCCGCTCGGTGGTGAACGAGGTGACGACCGCTGGCGACGCGGTGCTCGGCACCGCCGAGGACCTGATCGATCGCGCCCAATCGCTGGCAAGCTCGGTGTCGCGCTATTTCGTCGATCTCGACCACGGCTCGATCAAGGTCGGCATTTTGCATTCGCTGTCCGGCACGCTCACTGCCAGCGAGCGGCCGCTGCAGCAGCTTCTCGTCATGATGATCGAGAAGCTCAACCGCAACGGCGGGCTGCTCGGCCGTCCGGTCGAGGCGGTGATCATGGATCCACGCTCCGACGCAAATGCCTATGCCGGGCAGGCGCGGGCGCTTTTAGGCCAGCATAAGGTGGCGGCAATCTTCGGCTGCTGGACCTCGGCCTCGCGCAAGCACGTGCTGCCGGTGCTCGCCGAACATAATGGGCTGTTGTTCTATCCGAGCCAATACGAGGGCGAAGAGCAGTCGCCTAACGTGGTCTATACTGGCGCCACGCCGCAGCAGCAGGCGCTGCCGGCAGTCGATCATCTCATCGGGCTCGGCCGCCGACGCTTCTTCCTGGTCGGCACCGATTACGTCTATCCGCGCACCACCAACGCCATCATCCGCAATTATCTGTCGAGCCGCGGCATCGGCGCCGATGCGGTGGACGAGCTTTACGTTCCCTTCGGCGAGAAATCCTGGCATGAGCGCGTGCACGCCATCCGCCGCTTCGCCGGCCGCGACGGCGCCATCATCGCCACGCTATCTGGCGATTCCAACGTGCATTTCTTCCGCGAGCGCGCACGTCAGGGGCTCGATGCAGACATCCTACCGGTGATGAGCCTGTCGCTCGGCGAGGCGGAAATGCCGGCGCTCAAAGAGCGCAATCTGGTCGGCCACATGGTGTGCTGGAGCTACCTGCACTCCATTGATACGCCGGAGAACCACGCCTTCATCGACGAATGGCGGCAGTTCACCGGCGATCCGCAAGCGATGACCAACGATCCGATGGAAGCGAGCTGGGTCGGCTTCCGGCTGTGGACCGAGGCGGTGACGTCGGCAGGCACTACGGAAGTCGCGGCGGTGCGCAAGGCGCTCGCCGGCCGCAGCGTGCGCGCGCCGAGCGGCTTCGACGTGCGCGTGGACGAAGAGAACCAGCATCTGCACATGCCGGCCTTCATCGGCCGCATGGACGAGAAGAACTACATCTGGCCGGTGTGGGTGAGCCGGGGCCTGATCGCGCCGGAGCCGTGGAGCCGCTGGCTGCCGGGCGATAGCCAAGCCGAGGCGCCGCAGCGCCTAACGGCGTAATAACCTACCACTCTGCTCTTTGCGTTGAGCTGCCCTGCGCGATTGCGCACGGCTGTTGACGCAACCTTTACGACGCGGCGCTAACGACACAGCCAAGAGGAATGGCGTTACGCGAACAAAAGCGGCATACCGCCGTCGCGCGCCGGGGGCTTGTCCCATGTCGGCACTTCGCATTGTGCTTGGCTTGTGCGGTGGCGTGATGCTGGCCGCCTGCGCCACCGTTGCCAATCAGCCGGTCAACGCGCCCGCGCCGGCCGCGCGCGTGCATGTTGCCAGCGACGGCCGGCCGAGCGAAGCGGCGAATGACGACATGCTGGTTGCGCTCGCCTTTTCCGGCGGCGGCATGCGCGCGTCAGCGTTTTCCTATGGCGTGCTGCAAGGATTTGCCCACACCAAGGTGAACGACCACGGCCGCCAGGTACCGCTGATCGACCGTGTCGACTTCGTCACCTCTGCCTCGGGCGGATCGGTCACCGCCGCCTATTTTGGTCTCAAGGGCAGCGTCGCGCTTGCCGATTTCCGCGAGCGCTTCCTGTTGCGTGACGCCGAAGAGGCGCTGAACACCAATATCGATCTCGTCAATCTGAGCCGCGCCTACAACGGCGGCGCCAATGAAGACGCGCCGCTGCGCAACTGGCTCGATGCCAATCTGTTCGATGGCGCAACGCTAAGCGCGCTGCGCACCGACCGGCGGCCGCGCGTGTGGATCAATGCCTCCGATATCTATAATCGCACGCCCTTCGTGTTCGGCCGTACCACCTTCGATGCCATGTGCAGCGATATGGCCGATTATCCGGTAGCCGGCGCAGTGACCGCTTCGGCTGCGGTGCCGATGGCCTTCGCGCCAGTGGTGCTGCAGGCCTATCCCGAGCGCTGCAATGCGCCGCTCGCCAAGTGGGTCACGCGCGCTGCCGACAGCCGCGACAGCCCGCCGCTGCTGCAATCCTATGCCAAGGGGGTGCGTAGCTATCGCGACGGCTCGATGAAATACGTCAAGCTGCTCGACGGTGGGCTGGTAGACAATTTCGGCCTGTCCGGTTTCACCATCGCGCTCGAATCCGCCCAGACGCCCTATGATCCGCTGTCGCGCGTGGAAGCGGTGCGGTTGCGCCGCGTATTGTTCCTGGTGGTCGACTCGGGCCGCGGACCGCAAGGCGATTGGGCCAGCAAGCTGGAAGGCCCGACCGGCATCGAGCTGATCGATGCGGTGTCGAGCGCCGCCATCGATGCCTCGGTGCACACGAGCTACAGCGCTTTCGAGAATGTGCTGGCGCGCTGGCGCGACAATCTTGTCCGCTGGCGCTGCTCGCTGCCGGCGGCGGAGACCACACGCCTGATCGGCGCGCACGCCAACTGGAATTGTCATGACGTCAAGATGTTCGTGGGGCGGATCGGCTTCGATCAGCTCGATGCCGCGCGCGCCGCCCGGCTCAACGCAGTGCCGACACGCTTCAAGCTGCCGGTGACAACGGTCGACGAGGTGATCGACGCCGGCGAAGATGCGCTTGCCGCGAGCCCGGTCTTCCGCGCCTTCAAGCAGAGCCTGTAGTCACCAGCCAAATGCCGTTCAATTGCGTGCGAAATGCTCGCGCCGCGACGCGCTGGCGAAGCCCGGGTCGGGCATGCAGTAGGCGTCCTTCTTGTCGAGGAGCGATTGCTGGCATTCGGCCAGGCTCGAATAGCCGCAACGCACCGGCGAATTGTCCTTGTCGATAAAGCCGCACCATTCATAGGCGCGGGCGGTGGAGAGCGTGGTGAGGGCGAGCAACGCGGCGAGCAGGAGGGTGTGACGCATGAGAAGGTCCCGATCTTGTCGCCCGGCACTGAACCATAACGCGCGGATCGCGCTGATGCATCTCTGAGCGGCTGCAGTCGTCCCTTCACGTTCACGCGAGCGACGGGGTCCGCATCGCCTTCACCGCTTCGGCGATCTGTTCCGGTTCCGTCACCGGCAGCGAGCAGCGTTCGCCGACGCAGACGAAGGCGGCGCTGCCGGAAATCGCCGCGAGCTTGGCCTGCGCCGGATGGGTTGCCGGCAGGTCGGCGGCGCTGCGCGCGCGCAGCACGATGCGGTCGAGGAAGGGCAGCTTGAGTGCAGCCTGCGCGAAACGCTCGGCGTCCGGTCCGGTGGCGACGATTTCGGCGGCGCGCAGGCGCAGGTCGAGCGCGTTGAGCAGCGCCACGTGACCGAACAGGTTGCGCCCGGCCGCGGCAAGGATGCTCTCGATCAGCCGGTCGGCCTTCTCGCGCCAGGCATGGTCGCCCGTGATCGTCGCCAGCCGCAGCAGATTTTGCGCGGCAATCGCGTTGGGGTTGGGCGTGGCATCGTCGACGGTCGAATGCGGGCGGAGCAAAAGGTCGTCGGTGTCGTCGGCTGACAGGTAATAGCTGCCGCTGTCGGGATCGGCGTGATGGGTGTCGAAGGCACGTTGCCAGGCGAGCGCCTGGGCAAGATAGCGCGGCTCGTCGGTCGCCTCATAGAGGGCGAGAGCGGCGCGGATCATTGCAGCAAAATCCGAGGCGAGGCCGGGAAAGCTGAGCTTGCCGGCGCGCCAGGAGTGGCCGAGCCGATCGCCGCGCATCATATATTTTGCAATGAAATCAAAGGCTTGTTTCGAGAGCCCAAGCCAGCCCGGCTCTTCCAGGGCGGTGCCGGCATGGACGAGCGCGGCGATCATCAGCCCGTTCCAGTCGGCCAGCACCTTGTCGTCGAGGCCGGGGCGCACGCGCTGCTCCCGCCTTTCCTGCAGCAAAGACCGCAGCATCGCCAATCTGGCCTCGTCATTTATGCTGCGCGGCAAGTCATTGATCCGATTGAGAATATTATAGCCATCGAAATTGCCGCCCGCGCTCACGTCGTAATATGCAGCAAAAACCGCAGCATTCTCCGCGCCGAGGATTTCCTCGATCTCGGCCTTTGACCAGACGTAGAATTTGCCCTCTTCCCCCTCGGAATCGGCGTCGAGCGAGGCGCAAAACGCCCCCTCCGCCGTCCGCATTTCGCGTTTGAGCCAGCCGACCGTCTCCTGCGCGCGCTGGCTGAACAGCGCCCGGTCGCCGCGCTGCCAGGCGAGCGCCAGCAGCTCGAGGAGCTGGGCGTTGTCGTAGAGCATCTTCTCGAAATGCGGCACCAGCCAGCGCTCGTCGACCGAATAGCGGGAGAAGCCGCCGCCAAGATGATCGTAGATGCCACCTTCCGACATATGCTCGAGCGTGTGCTCGACCGTCTCGAAGAAGCGGGCGTCGCCCGTGCGCGTGCCCGCCCGCCACAGCATCTCCAACAGGGCCGGCTGCGGGAACTTGGGCGCGCCGTGCAGGCCGCCGTTCACTGGATCGAACATGTTGCCGATTTGCTTCGCCGCCGCGTCGAGCTCGGCCGGCCCGATGGTGACCTTGCCGGCCGGCCGCGCTTTGTCGGCGAGCCGCGCCAAGAGTGCCGCCCGGTTCTGCTCGATCTTGTCCGGCTCCTCGCGGAACAGCCGCGCCACCTCGCGCAGCACGTCGACGAAAGCCGGCCGGCCGAAGCGCGACTGCTTGGGAAAATAGGTGCCGCCCCACACCGGCTCGCCCTTCGGCGTCAGAAACATAGTGAGCGGCCAGCCGCCCTGCTCGCCCAACAGATGCAGGGCGTTCATGTAGATCTGATCGATGTCCGGCCGCTCCTCGCGGTCGACTTTGATGTTGACGAACAATTCGTTCATCACCCGCGCCGTCGCTTCGTCCTCGAACGATTCATGTGCCATCACGTGACACCAGTGGCAGGCAGCATAGCCGACCGAAAGCAGGATTGGCCGGTTGGAGCGCTGCGCCTCGGCGAGCGCCTCCGCTCCCCACGGCCACCAATCCACCGGATTGTGTTTGTGCTGCAGCAGATAGGGCGATGTCGCCTGTGCCAGGCGATTCTCGTGCGCGATGTTGGATGATGCGGACATCGAATCAGGTTAGCGCGGGTTGTGCGCCCAACCTATGCGAATCGATCAAGGTGAATTTTCGGCGGCGCAATGCACGTCGTTTACGCCGCGCGCACGTGGCGCAGGAAATGGTCGACCTGCCGCTGCAGCACCGCCGCATGATCGAGCAGCCGCTTGGCGCCGGCGAGTGCTTGCCCGGAGGCGTCATCGTTCTCGCGCGTCTTCTGGTCGAGCTCGACGATATTGTGCGCGACGATGCGCGAGCTGTCGGCGGCCTGCTGCGCATTGCGCGAGATTTCCTGCGTCGCCGCCGCCTGCTGGCCGACCGCGCTCGCCATCTCCAGCGTGCCCTCGCCGAGGCGGCCGATGGCGCTGATCACCTGCTCCATAATGCCGACCACCGCGCCGCAGGAGGCGTTCACCGCGGTGATCTTCTGGTTGATCTCCTCGGTGGCCTTGGCGGTCTGCTGCGCCAGCGATTTCACCTCCGCGGCGACCACGGCAAAGCCCTTGCCAGCGGCGCCGGCGCGCGCCGCTTCGATGGTGGCGTTGAGCGCGAGCAGATTGGTTTGCTGCGCGATCGCCTGGATAAGGCCGGTGATCGGCACGATCTGGCTCACCGCGTCGAGCAGTTGCCGCACATTGGCGCTGGCGCTCGCCGACTCCGCCACCGTTTTATCGGTCAGTTTGCGCGCGCTCTGCGTCTGCGCCGCCAATTGCTCGATCGATTTGGCCAGCTCCTCGGCGGCCTGCGCCACCGAATCGACATTGGTCTGCGTGTCGATGACGATGCCGGCGGTCGCCTGCGACTTGTCGCGCGTTTCCGCGGCGATGCGCGACATCGCCTCGGCATTGCCGTGCATGGCGCCGACCGCATCGGTGAGCTCCTTGGCGATCTGCTGCACCGATTGCTCGAATTCGCCGGCGAGCGCGTGCATGGCGGCGCTGCGCTCGGCCACGCGGTTCTGCTCGGCCTGATGGGTCGCCTGCTCCATGGCGCGGATCTCGATCATGTTGCGGCGGAACACGTCGATCGCCTGCACCATCTTGCCGATCTCGTCGCGCCGTTCGCGATGGCTGATCTCGACGTCGGTCTTGCCGGCGGAAAGCTGCTGCATCACGGTGGTGATGGATTTGATCGGGCCGACGATCGAGGCGCCGACCAGGAAGGTGACGAAGGCGCTGATTACCAGGCCGAGCGCGGTGCCCAGGATGATGATCCGCTTGTTCTGTTCGGCATCGGCGTAGAGGCTGGTGCGCACGCCGTTGGCCGTTTCCGTCGTCTCGATCGCCAGATTTTGGATCTCGGCGTCGACTGCCTTGAAGCTGTCGTCGGTCTGCCCCAGCATCATGGTCGCCATGGCCGGGTCGGTCTGCCCGACGTCGACGGTGTCCTTGGCCTGGCTCTTGCACTTCTGCCATTTCGCCGATAGCGACTGCAGCGCGCTGCGATCATCGGCGGACAGATCGGTGCGGCGGCCGAGCGCCTCGATGCGGCCATTCAATCGGCCGAGGTCGGCGACGATGTCCTGGTGCAATTGATTGAGCAAGTTCTCGCTCACGCCGTTGCTCGCCCACGATACGTAGCGGAAGATCTTGAGTTGGGTGGCGACCACCGCCGCGTTGAGGCCGGAAATGTCCTGCAGCTTGGGCTCGAGGTCGTGCGACAGAAGCCGCAGCCCCTCGGCCGATTTGGTCGAGGTGATGTAGGCGTTGGCGCCGAGCGCCAGTAGGCAGATGAACAGCACCACCGATGCCGCGGCGGCTTTCAGCTTGATTGGCAGGTTATGGAAGACGCCAAAAATGCTGCGCAGGCCGCTCGAACCGGCGGCCCGCGACGCGGGCAAAACGGCGACATCTGCCATGGTGGCTTACTGCTTGTAGACCCCGACGCCGACGAAATAGTCGCCCATCTTCTCGACGTAGCTGAGCTTGTCTTCGATCTTGTTGGTGATCGGGTTCGGCCACTTGTATTCGATCCAGCCGCTGCCCGGCCCCTTCGCCATGTCGACCATCTCGCGGATCAAGAACTTGCCGTCCTGGTCCTTGAGGTCGATGAGGTTCTTGCCGATCAGCGCCGGCCGCGCGCCGTGCGCCACGCACTTGCCCGACATGTCGTAGACGAAGGCATAGAGGTCGCGGTCGTGGAATTCCGTCGTTGACTTGTCCGAGATGGCCGTGAACGCTGCCTCGGCGCCCTCCGTCTTGAACATGTCCTGCACGCGCTTGACCATGGCCACCGCCTCGTCCTTGCTGCCGAACTCGTTGGCGGCCGGTGCCGGGGCCGCCATGGCGATGAGCGCGGCGAATGTCAGCAATGCGAATGTGCGCATGATTTCCCCCCATGGGTAGAAGAGTAGCGGCGATCATGCGAGATGGGGTCTTAAGGATTATTTAACGCTCACGCCGCGCGCGCGGCGCGACGGTTGCGACACTTCGTCCTCTCCCACAAGGAGAGAGCGGTTTCTGCGGCACCGGCAACGGCCGGTCGAGTTAGGCAATAGGGCGCTACTTCACCTTGTTCCAGGTCTCCCCCTTGCAGAGGATACCGGCGATGCAGCCTTTCAGGTTGAGCCCGTTCGGCCCTTCCATGGTGACGTAGCCGGAATAGGTCTTGCCGGTTTCGGCATCCAGCAGATCGCCCTCCCACTTGTCCGCGCCGGTCTTGGCGGCGCCGTGCATGATGACGGTGCCCACCTCTTTTTTGCGCGCCTGGTCGGTGACCGCGACGATGCGCGCGCACAGCTTGCCGCCGCAATCGTAGAAGCGTACCTGCGTGCCGGTCGACGGCCGCACCCACACGCCATAGGGATCGGCCGCATTCGCCGCGCCGGCAAGAGCGAGCAACGCGCATCCCGTCAGCGGCAACACAATTTTCTTCATGATCCCCTCCCCGGCTGATTGGCCGCGCGATCTTAGCAAGCCCGCACGACTTGTTGTGGCCGGACCGACGCTGGTGAGCCCTGCGAAGGTAGCGCGATGCCGCGGATGATTACGCTGCGTTTTCGACGACGACGCGCGGGGCGGATGCGGCTGGACGCGCATGGATCGTGAAGGTGTTGCGGCCGGCCGCCTTGGCCGCGTAAAGCGCGGCATCGGCCGCTTCGACCAGCGACGCCGGCGTTGCCGGTCCGTAACCCGATTGCCATGACGCCAGGCCGGCGCTCAGTGTGACGACGCCGTGCGGGCTTGCCTCATGCGGGATGGCCAGCGCTTGCACGGCGGCCTGCATGTCGTTGACGATCTGGACGGCGCCGGCGGTATCGGTCACTGGAAGCAGGATGGCGATTTCCTCGCCGCCATAGCGCGCGGCCATGTCGCCAGGGCGGCGCAAAAGCCCCTGCACGGCGGTGCTGACCGAACGCAGACAAGCGTCGCCGGCCGGATGGCCGTAATGGTCATTGAAGCTCTTGAACAGATCGATATCTACCATGATCAGCGACAGCGGCTGCGCGCTGCGTTCGGCGCGGCGGCATTCGCGTTCGATCGTGTCGTTGAAGCAGCGGCGATTGGCGAGGCCGGTCAAGCCATCGCGCAAGGCCTGCATGCGCGTGGCACGATTGGCTTGATCGACCCGATAGCCGAGCACGCCGATGACGGCGAGGATGCATAGGACGATGGCGCCGTGCACCCGCAATTGGCCGTACCAATCGCTGAGGACGGCCGAGCTGTTCTCGGCGACGATCGCCGTCATTGGAAAATTCAAAAGGTGCTTGTAAGAGCCGACCCGGTGCACTTGGTCGGCCGGCGAAACATATTCGAGCGCGTCGGCTGGCGAGGCAGCGATCGCCGCGAGTTCGCCGCCGCCGAACGACGCAGGGCTGGAGGCGAGCACCGTGCCGTCATCCGAGACGAGGCCGATGTAGTGGCCGGATTTGATCTGCACCGTGTCGAACAGCTTGCGGAAAAACTCGAGCGACACGCTGGTGACAACGATCCCGGCGAAGTTGCCGTCCGAGTCATTGATCCGGCGCGAGACGGTGACGCTGACTGCTCCGTCGATCTTGCTCCGGACCGGCTTGCCGACGAACACCTCGTCGGTGTTGTGGCTCTTGAGGAAATGGAAATAGTCGCGCTCGGCGTAATTCAAGCCGCCTGGATGCGGCACCAGCGCTTTAACGATGGCGTTGCCATTCTTGTCGGTGAGGCCCATCTCGTGAATGGCCGGCAACGCGGCGGCGAGCGAGGTCATCATGCCATAGAGACGCTGCGTGCTCTCCGGCGTGACACCTTCGGCCTCGACGCGCTGCGCCAAGCTGCCGACGACCGTATCGGCAGTCTTCAGCGTCGTCTCGATCTGCTGTGACAGCGACTCGGCGAGGCTCGCCGTGACGATCTTGGCGCTGCGCAGGCTCGCCTCCCGCACGTGCCACATCTGCCAAGCCTCGATGCCGACAAGCGCAGCGGAGAGGAACAGCGCGAAGGCAATGGTCCAATTCAGCCACGGCAAGCCGAGCAGCGGACGTCTCGGTCGCGATGCGAAAGGCAGGATTGTGGTGAGCGGCAGGCTCATAACGCGCGCGAAACTAGCGCCGCAACGTCACGGCATGTTTAACGCGAGCGAATAAATTGCTCAGGAATTGTGCGTAGGTGTTCCAATGCAGCTCGGCATTGCGGGAAGAGCATAGTAGTGGCTCATACGCTCAAATCGGCGCACAAATGCCGGAAACGATGCCCTTGCTGACGCGCGCCATGCAGCCGAATACCGGCACATGCGGCGTGCAGGCGGTCGGCGCCAAGGTGCTGCGACCACCGATGGGGCCGGAAGCGAGTCCCGACGGAGCGCGTGCGGCCCTAGAAGCGGCGGGCTTCACCGATATCGCCGTCACGTTGCTCAAGGCGAGGCGCACGTTTGAGACCTTCGCGGACTATTGGGACCTGCATTGCCTGCCCATCGCGCTTCGAGGCCACGCTCGATCGGCGCGAACGGCGCATCGGTGGCGGCGTCGGAACGGAGCCAGACATAACCGGCGACGCTGCCGCCCGGCCGCAGCACCCGGTGCATTTCGCCTTGGCGCGATCGGGGATGAAATTAATCACCAGCGCCGAGGCCACGATGTCGAACTCGCTGTCGGCAAACGGCAGTGCCATCGCATCGGCCACGCGAAACTCGGGGGATGGCGAGGGTATTGCCTGGCGTGCGTAGTCAACTTGCGCGGCGGCCGGGTCGGCGCCAACGATGGACTGCGGCGAGCAGTTTGCAGGATCAATTGGGTGAACGCACCGGCGCCGCAGCCGATATCGAGCCAGCGCTGGGTGGGCGCCGGCGCTAGCCAATCGAGAAACCGCTCGCCGATAGCGCGGCTCCACGCACCCATGAGGCGGTCGTAGGCGGCGGCATCATCAAATGCGACTTGGACTTCGAGCATGCGGGTTCTAAGGCGGTGGAGCATAACGCGGCAATAGCAGGTATCTGCTGGCCATGTCGGGCGATCCGTCACCGTACCCACGCGAAGCGCGGCCCTGGAAGCGCGACGATCCGAGCCGTGCATTCTTCGAGGCTCGCTGCGGGGACGTGCCCCTTGACCCACCCTCCCCGCGGCGCTCACTTGCACCGCGATGCCTGAGCTTCGCGACACCATCTTCGCCCTCTCCTCCGGCCGGCCGCCGGCGGCGATTGCGGTGGTGCGCGTTTCCGGGCCAAGCGCCGGAGCCGCGCTGAAGGCGCTTATCGGCA
>Ga0187771_10001173_pt1 | contig 17280 bp, 12 predicted proteins | sample 0116_SJ02_MP15_1_FD_133139 | JGI IMG/M metagenome (GOLD analysis project Ga0187771, IMG submission 133139) | Tropical peat soil microbial communities from peatlands in Department of Meta, Colombia - 0116_SJ02_MP15_10_MG | ecosystem: Environmental > Terrestrial > Soil > Wetlands > Peat | place...
GGTGAGCGTCATCTCGCCGATGCCGACGAGGTGCAGTGCGCCGTGGCCCGACGCCATCACCTGTGGCGCCTCCAGCGCCAGCAGCCCGACGACCAGCCCACCGAGCAGCGGACGAAGCGGCGGCCAGATCCAGCGGCGCGCCAGCAACGTTTCACACATCGCCACGCAGCGCATCACGCCGATGCCGAACAGGGCCGCGATCACGCCGAGGCCCACGGCGATCGCAAGGTCCTGGCTCGTCACCTCGCCGATCTGACCGGCGACCACGCCGATCGAGAAGGAGCTGAAGGCGCGCGACACGAAGTACCCGGTCACGGCGGCGACGCCGACCGGTGTCAGGCTGACCGGCGTATAGCCGCCGAGCACCAGCTCGAAGGCGTAGAACGCGCCCGCCAGCGGCGCGCCGAATGCGCCGGCGATCGCCGCGGCGGCGCCGCAGCCCACCATGATGCGCTGGTCGGCGCGTCGCAGGTGGAAGCCGCGCCCGATGGAGGCGGCAAGACCGCTGGAGAGCTGGGTGTAGCCGGCCTCGAGGCCCACCGAGGCGCCGACGCCGCAGGACCAGATCGTCTGCAGCGCGACGATCACGCTGCCGCGGAACGACATGCGCCCGCCGCGCAGCGCATTGGCCTCGATCGGGTCGACCTCGCGCGGCGGCCGCCAGCGCGGCAGCAGGAACAGCGCGATGCCGAGCACGAGCCCGCCCAGGCTCGGCACCAGCACCGCGAGCACCGGATTGAGGGTTGCCTGCTCCGACACGCGCTCGCCGAGTGGTAGTCCGAAGAACACTGCGTGGAGCAGGAACACCGCGCCGCTCATGGCGGCGACCGCGAGGCCGCCGATCGCGCCGACCATGGCGGCGAGCACGATCAGGCTCGATTCCCGCGCCCGGACGAAGGTGCGCCATGACAGCGGGGCTTCGAGGTAGCGGCCCTTGGCCGGAGTCATCGTGGTGGGGGTCATCGCGGTGGGCGGCCCGACGGTCTGGCTAGACATCGAGCTTGTGTTCTTGCGGGATTTCGGCGGCGATGGAAAGCGCGAATTGGCTTGCCCGCGGGGCGGAACTGGCCGCTTCAGGACTGCCCGGCGCGCCGCAGGTCGTCGCGCTTGTCGCAGCCCTGCGGCGCGACGAAGTGGTAGTGATAGGTGAAGGTCTTCGGCTTGTGAGTGCGCAGCAGCGGCAGCGTGACTGTCGCCTCGGGCGTCAGCGGCACGCCCGGCAGATATTTCTCGACGCGCCTTTCGTAGTCGACGCCGCTATCCATCACCACGATGCCGCCGGCCGTCATGCGGTCGCGGTCGAACCACGGCGCGCCGGCGATGTCGCGATAGAACAGCGCGTCGACGCGCTCCCCGGCCTGCAGTCCGACGCCGTAGACCTCCTGCCGCCCGCCGATGAAATAGGCCGGGCCGCAGGAATACGCGCGATCCCATTCGGCGAGGATGGCGCGAGCGCCCTCGACGGTCGGCTCCTGCATCGGGCTGTGGCTGGCGAAGACCGAGTAGATGATGCCGATCACGATGGCGAGCGCGACGTAGAAGCCGCCGAGCGCGAGCACCAGTTCCCGCTCGGCCCACGCTCGCCACGCGCCGGCCAGCCGGAACAGCGGCGCGAGCGTGAGCACCGCCATCATGGCGTAGGGGGCGCTGTAGCGAAACACGTAGTCGAGGCCGCCGAACAGGACGAGCCCGAGCAGGATCACCTGCATGACGACGTTCATGATCAGCATGAGGCGCTGCTCGGCGGACATCGGCTCCCGGCTCGGCACCAGGAAGCCGCGCCAGGCGGCGACCGCGACCACGAGGAGCCCCGGCATCAGGAGCGCGATGTCCCCGAGCACAAGCTGTCCGAGGCTCGCGAGCCGCCCGTGCCAATCCTCCACGCTGAAGCGCGCCAGCCCGTAAGTGATGGCGGCGTCGCGCCGCAGCGCGGCGCCGACATGGATCGAGACCAGCGCCAGCGTCAGCGCGGCCGCGAAGTAGAAGCCGGGCCGGCGCAGCACGGCGCGAAACTCCTTGGTCGCGAGCACGGCGATGCCGAGCGCCGTCAGCAGCACCACGGCGTTGTATTTGGTCAGCAGGGCAATGGCCGTCCACACGCCGAGGCCGAGCCAGTGCCCGGGGCGATTGCTCTTCGCCGCGCGCAGCAGGTGGAAGATCACCGCGGGCCACGAGGTGAGCTGCAGGATGTCGGCGTTGAGGGCAAACGAGAGGGCGCCCAGTGCGGTGTAGAACGAGGCTCCGTAGATCAGCGTGAACAGCGACGCCGCCGGAGGCACGACCAGCAGGCGCAGCACGGCATGGAGGTAGGTGAGGCCGATCGCCATCAGGATCTGGTTGACGGCGACGACGCTTGCGGCCGACCCGCCGAACACCCGCTCGACCGCGCCGCCGATCCACGCCATCAGGGGCGGGTGGTCGGGTGTTACCAGCGGAAAATGGCGCCCCCACGCCAACAGCTCGCGGCTGTCGTACATCGGGGTCGGGAAGACGGTGAGCGCGAGCGCGATCGGCACGAGCAGCGTCAGCGCCAGCACAAGGGCCTGCCGCTGGTTTGGCAACACTCGCTCAGCCACGAAAGATGCGCTCCCGACCTAGTGTCCCGGTTCTGACGTTCGCACCACTTTGCAGCGGGCACTTGTCAAATCCCCGCACTCGTGAAGGTCGAGGTTTATACAAGGGCAAGGAACCAGGTCAAACCGGCGGAGAGCGCAATGAGGTCGCGGCGAGCGCCTGTTGGTAACTTCGCAGCTATGTCGCGGGGCGCCCGACGCTGTCGTAGATGAAGCCGTGCGCGGCCATCTCGTCGGGGCGATAGATGTTGCGCAGGTCGACGATCACCGGCTGGGCCATCTCGGCCTTCAGCCGGGCGAGGTCGAGCGCGCGAAACTGCTCCCACTCGGTGACGATGACGAGCGCATCGGCCTTGGCGGCGCAGTTGTAGGGGCTGTCGCAATAGGTGATGGCGGGAAGCTCGAGCCGCGCCTGGGCCATGCCGACCGGATCGTATGCCTTCACGCGGGCGCCCATGTCCTGCAGCGCGGTGATCAGCGGGATCGACGGCGCCTCGCGCATGTCGTCGGTGTTCGGTTTGAAGGTGAGGCCGAGTACGCCGATGGTCTTGCCGCGCACCTGGCCACCGAGCGCGGCCGCGACCTTGCGCGCCATGGCGCGCTTGCGGCTGTCGTTGACGGCGAGCACCGCCTCGACGATGCGCAGCGCGACATCGTGGTCCTGCGCCGTCTTGACCAGGGCGCGGGTGTCCTTGGGAAAGCACGAGCCGCCGAAACCCGGGCCGGCGTGCAGGAATTTGCCGCCGATCCGGTTGTCGAGGCCGATGCCGCGGGCGACGTCCTGCACGTCGGCGCCGGTGCGCTCGGCGAGATCGGCGATTTCGTTGATGAAGGTGATCTTGGTCGCCAGAAACGCGTTCGCCGCGTATTTGATCAGCTCGGCGGTGCGCCGCCCCGTGTACATGATCGGGGCCTGGTTGAGGTAGAGCGGGCGGTAGATCTCGGCGACCACCTTGCGGCCGCGCTCGTCCTCGGTGCCCACCACGATGCGATCGGGGTGCTTGAAGTCGCGGATCGCCGCGCCTTCCCTCAGGAATTCGGGATTGGAGGCGACCACGACGTCGGCGGCGGGATTGGTCTCGCGGATGATGCGCTCGACGTCGTCACCGGTGCCGACCGGCACGGTCGACTTGGTGATGACGACCGTGAAGCCTTTCAGGTTGGCGGCGATCTCGCGGGCCGCGGCATGGACGTAGCTGAGGTCGGCGTGGCCGTCGCCCCGCCGCGACGGGGTGCCGACCGCGATGAAGACGGCATCGGCCTGGGCGACGGCGTCGCTGAGGTCGGTGGAGAAGTCGAGACGTCCGGCGGACGTGTTGCCGGCGACCAGCTCGTTGAGGCCGGGCTCGTAGATCGGGATCTCGCCGCGCTGCAGGGCGGCGATCTTGGCCTCGTCCTTGTCGATGCAGGTCACCTGGTGGCCGAAATCGGCGAAGCACGCGCCGGAGACCAGTCCGACATATCCGGTCCCGATCATTGCAATACGCATTCTCTAGTACCCTGTTTTCCGACGTTCGTGAGTCGTTTGCCGCATCCTGCCGGCACGAATTCCTGGCGCCGTTCGCGACCTCCCGAGGTCGCGGGCCTTCTAGCAGTTCGCGCTCCGCCGAAACAGTGTTAGGTGAGTCCCATGTCTTCTTTGCGAACCGGCTCATCCCTGCCACCCGCCACTGACGTCCCGACCGGAACCCCCGTGGGCCGATGAAGAACGACCATTTGGTCAGCCAGATCGCCGAGTTCTGCCGCCGGGCCGGAATGGCCGAATCGACCTTTGGCCGGCTCGCCGTGAATGACGGCAAGCTGGTGTCGCGGCTGCGCGAGGGCAAGCGGATTACCGTTGATACCCTGGAGCGGATCCGCGGCTTTCTCGGCGAGGGGCTGCCCGGCGGGGCGCCGCCGCCACGGCCGGAGCCGCCACTGGAGCGCCGCGACCCCCGCGGTAATTTCCGCTTCTTCGAGAATCGCCAAAAATACCTCCTGTTTGTCCACACCTGCAGCGAAAAGCGGCTGATCGCCCAGCGGGTCGACCTGGAGCTGGCCAACGTCCATCCGCGGCCGCCGGCGCTGCGGGTTTTCGATGCCGGTATCGGGGACGGAACCGTGCTGGCGCGTGTTATGCGCTTGATGCATAGGCGATTCCCGAACATGCCGTTTTATGTGGCAGGCAAGGAAATCAGCCTCGAGGACGTCCGCCTGACCCTGGAGAAGCTGCCTGACCGGCTGTTCGAGCACCCGGCCACGGTGTTCGTCCTCACCAACATGTACTACGCCGAGGCGCCGTGGCTGACCCCGCGCTCGCCGGCCGCGGCGGCCTCGATGATCTGGCGGGAGGTGGTGCTGAGCGGCAGCTCCTCGGGCGATTTCGAGGAGCAGATCGCCGAACTGCAGCCTTTTCTGGAGGAAAACTGGCGGGCCAGCATCAGCCCGCGGTCGGGCATGCCGGTTTACGAGCGGCCGATCGCGCTGGTGTTCTATCGCGAGGATCACCGGTTCCTGCTCGACCCGGTGATCCCCCGCGCCGGCCGCGCCACCGCCGATTTCGACCTTGTCATCGCCTCGCAACCCTACCGCGCCAAGTCCTCCGTTAACTTTCGCGCCCGGCGCATCATCGCGCCGCTGGCCCGGGCGCTGCGTCCAGGTGGGCGGCTGATCGGGATCCACTCCTATGGCCACGACCCCGGAATGGACATTATCGAGGCGGTCTGGCCAGGAGAAAATCCTTTCGCCGTGAGCCGTCATGAGCTATTGCGCGCGGTGAAATACGAACTGGGGTCGACCGGTCGGGATCTCAATTTCAATGCCTATTCCGACGCCCGCTCGATCTTCCGTTACGACATGGAAGCGCTCCCGAACGAGGTCATGGGGTCGATCGGCTCGTCAACAGCCTTTGCAGCCTGGAACGCGGCGGTGTATGTCGCTCAGGTCGAGGACGAGCGGCTGGCCGAAATGACCCAGAGCGGACGCTATCTCGACGCCACGCGCGACGTGCTGCGGCGGCATAACGGATTGTGGTTCTACGACGAGTCCTACGTCATTTCGCGACGGCGCGACTGACGGTTCACGATGATTCAAGCGGATCATCTCTGGTCCAGCGGAAGGGGTTGTTGATGCGCGCGTCTTACTTGTTCACCAGCGAGTCGGTGTCGGAAGGCCATCCCGACAAGGTCTGCGACCGTATCTCCGACGAGATCGTCGACCTGTTCTACCGCGAGGGACCCAAGGCCGGCATCGATCCGTGGGCGATCCGGGCGGCGTGCGAGACGCTCGCGACCACCAACCAGGTGGTGATCGCCGGCGAGACCCGCGGCCCCGAGACCGTGACCAAGGACTGGATCGCCCATATCGCGCGCATGGCGATTCGCGACATCGGCTACGAGCAGGAAGGCTTCCACTGGGACAAGGCCGACATCAAGGTGCTGCTGCACCCGCAGTCGGCCGACATCGCCCAGGGCGTCGACGCGCTGCAGCCGGGCGTCAACCGCGAGGAAGGCGCCGGCGATCAGGGCATCATGTTCGGCTACGCCTGCAACGAGACGCCGGAGCTGATGCCGGCCCCGATCTTCTACGCCCACAAGATCCTTCGCCTGATCGCGGAGGCGCGCCACAAGGGCGTCGAGAACGTGCTCGGTCCGGACTCCAAGAGCCAGGTCACGGTGCGCTACGAGAACGGCAAGCCGGTCGGCGTCACCCAGATCGTGGTGTCGCACCAGCACCTGATCGAGGACCTGTCGTCGGCCAAGGTGCGCGAGCTGGTCGAGCCCTATGTCTACAAGGCGCTGCCCGACGGCTGGATCGGCAAGGACACCATCTGGCACGTCAACCCGACGGGCAAGTTCTTCATCGGCGGTCCCGACGGCGATGCCGGCCTCACCGGCCGCAAGATCATCGTCGACACCTATGGCGGCGCGGCGCCGCACGGCGGCGGCGCATTCTCCGGCAAGGATCCGACCAAGGTCGACCGTTCGGCGGCCTATGCAGCGCGCTATCTCGCCAAGAACGTGGTGGCGGCGGGGCTCGCCGAGCGCTGCACCATCCAGCTCTCCTATGCCATCGGCGTGGCGAAGCCGCTGTCGATCTATGTCGACGCCCACGGCACCGGCAAGGTGCAGGAAGCGCAGATCGAGAAGGCGGTCGGCGAGGCCATGGACCTGACCCCGCGCGGGATCCGCAGGCATCTCGATCTCAACAAGCCGATCTACGCCCGCACCTCGGCCTACGGCCATTTCGGCCGGGCGCCGGATGCCGACGGCGGCTTCTCGTGGGAGAAGACCGACCTGACCGACGCCATCAAGCGCGCGGTCTGAGATCTTGTAATGACGTCATGCCCGGCCTTGTGCCGGGCATCCACGTCTTCACAGCATGACGCCAATAAAGACGTGGATGGCCGGGACAAGCCCGGCCATGACGATCTAGAGAAAGCTTTGCCCGACGCGGCTGACGGATCAAGAGGGACCTACATGAGCACCGCCTTTTCGGACTACGTCGTCAAGGACATCGGACTTGCCGCATTCGGCCGCAAGGAAATCGACCTCGCCGAGACCGAGATGCCGGGCCTGATGGCGACCCGCGCCGAGTTCGGCGCCGCCAAGCCGCTCAAGGGCGCGCGGATCGCCGGCTCGCTGCGCATGACGATCCAGACCGCGGTGCTGATCGAGACGCTGAAGGCACTCGGCGCCGACGTGCGCTGGGTATCGTGCAACATCTATTCGACCCAGGACCATGCCGCCGCGGCGATCGCCGCCGCGGGCACCCCGGTGTTCGCCTACAAGGGCGAGACGCTGACCGAATACTGGGACTTCACCGCGCGGCTGTTCGACTGGCACGGCGGTGGCGTGCCCAACATGATCCTCGACGACGGCGGCGACGCCACCATGTTCGTGCACCTGGGGCTGCGCGCGGAGAACGGCGATACCGCCTTCCTCGACAAGCCGGGCAGCGAGGAGGAGGAGATCTTCTTCGCGCTCATCAAGAAGAAGCTCGCCGAGAAGCCGAAGGGCTGGTTCGCCGAGATCGCGAAGAACATCCGCGGCGTGTCGGAGGAGACCACCACCGGCGTCAACCGCCTCTACCAGCTCGCCGCCGCCGGCAAGCTCCTGTTCCCGGCGATCAACGTCAACGACAGCGTCACCAAGTCGAAGTTCGACAACCTCTACGGCTGCCGTGAATCGCTCACCGATGCCATCCGCCGCGGCACCGACGTGATGATGTCGGGCAAGGTCGCGTTCGTCGCCGGCTTCGGCGACGTCGGCAAGGGCTCGGCCGCTTCGCTGCGCCAGGCGGGCTGCCGCGTGCTGGTGTCCGAGGTCGATCCGATCTGCGCGCTGCAGGCGGCGATGGAGGGCTACGAGGTCGTCACCATCGAGGACGCGCTGCCGCGCGCCGACATCTACGTCACCGCCACCGGCAACCGCGACATCATCACGCTCGACCACGTGCGCGGCATGAAGGACCGCGCCATCGTCTGCAACATCGGCCACTTCGACAACGAGATCCAGGTCTCGGCGCTGCGCAATTTCAAGTGGACCAACATCAAGCCGCAGGTCGACGAGATCGAGCTCGCCTCCGGCAAGCGCATCATCCTGCTGTCCGAAGGGCGCCTGGTGAACCTCGGCAACGCCATGGGCCATCCGTCCTTCGTGATGTCGGCGTCCTTCACCAACCAGACCATCGCCCAGATCGAATTGTGGACCCATCCGGAGAAGTACGAGAAGAAGGTCTACACGCTGCCCAAGCACCTCGACGAGAAGGTGGCGATGCTGCACCTGGAGAAGATCGGCGTGAAGCTGACCAGGCTCTCGGCCGATCAGGCCGCCTATATCGGCGTGCCGCAGAGCGGCCCGTTCAAGCCGAACCACTACCGCTATTGAGGGCGGCGCGGCGCAGGCCGCGATTGATTCCGAAATGCAACAAGCCCCGCAGCGATGCGGGGCTTTCTGTTTGCGCGGGCGGTGTCGGCTCGCCCGCGGGCGCGCTGCGCCCGACGACGCCTTGATTAAGCGGTTCTTAATATGGGTGCGATCATACTTTTGGAAATTTCCCCGTCTGCGACCTGACCCGAGCGCGATGACTTCTGCTCCCGCACCTTCGTCCGCGGACCACCGCGATGCAGCATTCGACGCGATCTCCCGCGTCTCCGAGAAGATCTCGAGCCTGAGCGTCGAGATTTGCGACATCACGGGAGATATCCAGAGCCTCAGCGGCCACTCCCGTTCCCAGGCCGAGGAGTTCGGCGTGCTCCGCTCGACCCTGTCCGGGGTCGGCGAGGGCAATGCGGAGATCGCGGCGGCCGCGCAAACCGCGCGGGCCTTCGCCGATAGCGCCAGCCGGGAACTGGGCGAATCGCGCAACACGGTGGTGCGCTCGCTGGACCAGATCGCCTCGCTGGTGTCGGGCCAGTCGAGCGTGGGGGCCGAGATTTCCGCGCTGCGGGAGACCCTGGGCCAGGTCGCCAAAGCGTCGCAGGAGATCGCCGCCATCGCCAAGCAGACCAACCTGCTTGCGCTCAACGCCACCATCGAGGCGGCGCGGGCGGGCGAGATGGGGCGCGGCTTCGCGGTGGTCGCCGGCGAAGTGAAGGCGCTCGCCTCGCAGACCGCCGCCGCCACCAAGCGCATCGAGGCGGTGGTCACCACCCTGGGCCAGCAGACCGAGAAGCTGGTGGCGGAGGGCAACGAGAACGTGCGCACGGCGGAGACGGTGCGGGACGGCACCCAGGTCATCAGCTCGGCCATGGAGTCCGCGGGCGCGGCGATGGCCAAGCTGGAAAGCGAGGCCGAGCGCATCGCCGAGGCGACGCGCGCCATCGAGACGCGCTGCGCCGACCTCGTCACCAGCTTCGGCCGCATGACCGATGGCGTGGTGTCGTCGAGCCAGCGCCTCGACAAGACCGATGCGCGGATTACCGCCGTGCTGGCCGGCACCGAAGCGCTGATGCAGATGACCACGGAGACCGGGATCGATACGCCCGACACGCCCTACGTCAATCTCGCCCGCGAGACCGCGGCGCGCGTCGCGGCCGCGTTCGAGGAGGCCCTCGACAAGGGCGACATCAGCGAGGCCGATCTGTTCGATCGGGACTACAAGCCGATCGCGGGCACCAACCCGCAACAGTACATGGCGCGCTACACCGCGTTCTGCGAGCGGGTGCTGCCGCCGATCCAGGAGCCGGCCCTGACCGGCAAGATCACGCTGTGCTTTGCCGTGGACGAGAACGGCTACGCGCCGACCCACAACCTGAAATTCGCCAAGCCGCAGGGCCCCGATCCGGAGTGGAATAAGGGCAATTGCCGCAACAAGACCATTTTCAACGACGCGCGATTGATCGAGGTCATTCGATCAAGGAAGCCGTTCAAGCTCACGGCGCAGCGCCGCGATTTCGGCAACGGCAAGTTCATGCTGGTCAAGGGCGCGCAGGCGCCGCTGACGGTCCGCGGCCGGTTCTGGGGCGCCATTCTCGTGGCCTACCTGCCGTAACGCCCGCGGCCGGCCGCCGGGCGAACCGGCTTGCGGCGGCGGTCAGCGCCCGGTGACCTTGCCGATCTCGATCTTCAGCGTGCCGATGCCGTCGATGCCGCATTCGACCTTGTCGCCTGGCGCGAGCGCGGCGACGCCGGCCGGCGTTCCCGTCATGATGATGTCGCCGGCGCGCACCGACACCTGCTGCGACAGCTTCGAAATGATCTCGGCAGTGTTCCAGATCATCTGCGACAGGTCGCCGGACTGGCGCTCGACGCCGTTGACCGACAGCCAGATCCGGCCATGGCTCGGATGGCCGATCTCGGTGGCCGGCCGCAGCGCGCTGCATGGCGCCGACAGGTCGAACGACTTGCCGATCTCCCAGGGCTGTTCCTTCTTGCGCGCCGCCATCTGCAGGTCGCGCCGGGTGAGATCGATGCCGACGCCATAACCATAGACGTGATTGAGCGCGTCCTCGGGCGCGATGGCGTGGCCGCCGCTCTTGAGCGCCACCACCAGTTCGACCTCGTGCTGAAAGTCCTTGGTCAGGGGCGGGAAGGGGATCATCGCACCGTCCGGCGCGATCATGTCGGCGTGCTTGGCGAAGAAGAACGGCGGCTGGCGCTCGTCGTTGCCGAGCTCGCGAATGTGTTCCAGGTAGTTGCGGCCGACGCACCAGATCCGGCGCACCGGGAACGCCTTGCCTTCACCGGCGACGGGAATCGAGGGGGTGGCGGCATGGGGGATGACGAAACCTGCGTTCGCGTTCATGGTCGGATCTCGGAATTGGGCGGCGTCGGGGAAAAACCTGGGCAGACCGTGTTTGAACACCCCTATGTGAAGGTTTTAAGTCCCGTCATGCTGGCCGGTCCACGCGAGGCAATCCGGCGCAGGCCGCTGCCGAAGCATTGCTAATCTAGGCGGTCGCCGCCACCGGCGCCAGCGTTGCCGTTTCACGCTGCTGCAACCGGAAGAACGAGGCATAACGGCCATTGCGGCGGAGCAACTCGTCGTGGCGGCCGGCCTCGACGATGCTGCCGCCTTCCACCACCAAGATCGCGTCGGCATGCATGATGGTGTGCAGCCGGTGGGCGATCACGATGGTGGTGCGATCCCGGCACAGGTGGTCGATGGCTTCCTGGACCTGACGCTCGGATTCGGAATCGAGCGAGGCGGTCGCTTCATCCAGCAGGATCAGCGCCGAATTCTTGAGCAACGCCCTCGCGATGGCGACACGCTGGCGCTGGCCGCCGGAGAGCTGGGTGCCGTGCTCGCCGACCGGGGTGTCGTAGCCCTGCGGGAAGCTGATGATGAAATCGTGGGCACAGGCGGCCTTCGCCGCGGCGATGACGTCTTCCTCGGAGGCGTTGGGGCGGCCGAAGGCGATGTTCTCGCGGATGGTGCCGCGGAACAGGAACACGTCCTGGCCGACATAGGCGATCTGCCGGCGCAACGAGCGTCGCGACACCCCCGCAATGTCCTGTTCGTCGATCAGGATCCGCCCGGCTTTGGTCTCGTAGAGCCGCAGCAGCAGCGCCAGCACCGTGGACTTGCCGCCGCCCGAGGGGCCGACCAGCGCCGTCACCTTGCCGGGCTCGGCATTGAAGCTCATGTGGTCGAGCACCGTCTCGTCCGCGCGGTAGGCGAAGGAGACGTCGCGCAATTCGACGCGCCCCGCCGCGAGCTCCAGCGCGGGCTTGTCGCCGTCGTCGGGCTCGCTCGCCGGGCTGTCGATGATCTCGAGCAGCTTGGCGGCGCCGATCAGGCGGGAGTTGAGGTCGATGTTGAGCCGCGCGAGGCGCTTGGCCGGCTCGTAGGCGAGCAGGAAGGCGGTGACGAAGGAGAAGAACTGTCCGGGTGTCGCGCCCTCGACCACCACGCCGTAGCCGCCGTAGATCAGGGATCCCGCCACCGCGAAGCCGCCCAGCATCTCCATCAGCGGGCTCGAGCGGTGGGACACCCGCGCAATCTTGTTGGCGTTCTTCTCCACGGCGGCGATGTTGCCGTCGATGCGCGCGCGCATGGTGTCTTCCAGCGTGAACGCCTTCACCGTGCGGATGCCCTGCAGCGACTCCTGCATGGTCTCGAGAATGTCGGTGTTGTTGGTGAACTGGGTGTTGGCGAGGTTGCGCACCCGCCGGATCAGCTTGCGCAGCACCAGGATCGCGGGCGGCGCGACCACGAGGCCGAACAGCGACATCCACGGATCCTGGGTCACCATCACGACGACGAGGCCGAGCAGGGTGAGGAGGTCGCGGCCGAGCGCGGTGATCATGAGGTTGAGAACCTCGGTCACCGAGGTGGCGCCGGCGGTCAGCCGCGCCAGGAATTCCGAGGAGTGGCGTTCGGAGAAGAAGCCGACGCTCTCGCTCATCAGCTTGGCGAACAGCCGCCGCTGGTTGCTGGCGAGGATGGCGTTGGAGATCTGCGACAGCACCAGCGAATGGCCGTAGGTGGCGGCGCCCTTGACGATGAACAGCGCCATGGTGACGACCGAGAGGATCAGGATGCTGCGGAAATCGCGGGCCACGTAGGCGGCATTGATGACCTTGCCGAGCAGCCAGGCCGAGGCCGCGGTGGTGCCGGCCACCACCGCCATCATGGCGAACGCAAAGAGATAGCGCCGCCAGTAGGCGCTGGCCTGCTCGGCGACGAGCCGCTTGATCAGCGTCGCCGCGCCATAGGGGTCATCGGTAATCTTGCGCGGTGTCTTGATGTTGAGCTCGGTCATTCGCCTTCCGGTCATCGCTCCCGTCACGGGCACGCAGCGTGGCGACGGTGCTTGGCGCCCAAATCGGCGGCAACGGCGATACGCCTGCATGCCCGCAATGGGGGGGCATTTCAAGCGAAAATCGGGCTTGAAAAGCCGCTCTTGGGCTGCCTCGGGCGGGCGCTATATGAATGTCGGTCAGGCGGTCGCGCGCAGCAGGTCGCCGCCGGCCCGCAGGCGCTGCAGCTTTTCCTCCCACGCCAGCGCATGGGCCGCGATGGTGTCGAGATCTGGATAGCGCGGCGTCCATTTGATGGCGCCGTGGATCTTGGTGACGTCCGCGACCATGGTCATGATGTCGCCCGGCCGCCGCTCGCCTTCGGTAACCGCGATCGGGCGCCCGGAGACCCGCCGCACCGCCTCGATCACCTCGCGCACCGAATAGCCGTGGCCGTAACCGCAGTTGAAGGTGGCGGAGGCGCCGCCGCGGGCGAGATAGTCGAGCGCGCCGCGATGGGCCTCGACCAGGTCGCTGACATGGATGAAATCGCGGATGCAACTGCCGTCGGGGGTCGGATAGTCGGTGCCGTAGATCTCGACGCTCGGCCGCTGGCCGGTGGCGGCTTCGACCGCGATCTTGAAAAGGTGGGTCGCTCCCGTGGTGGCGAGGCCGACCCGGGAATGCGGATCGGCGCCGGCGACGTTGAAGTAGCGCAGCGCCACATAGCTCAGCCCGTGCGCGGCTGCGACGTCGTGCAGCATGATCTCGCTCATCAGCTTCGACGTGCCGTAGGGCGACAGCGGCCGCGTCGGGGCGTCTTCCGCCACCGGCACGCGGTCCGGATTGCCGTAGACCGCCGCGGTCGAGGAGAAGACGAAGCGCGGAATCTTGCACTTGACCGCGACGTTGAGCAGGTTGCGCGTGGTGACGGTGTTGTTGCGGTAGTAGGCGAGCGGATCGCGGATCGATTCCGGCACCACCACCGATCCGGCGAAATGGATGATGGCGTCGACACCGTGCGCGGCGATCACGCCCTCGACCAGGTTCTCGTCGCCGGCATCGCCGATGAAGAGCGGCACGCCTTCCGGCACGAACTGCGAAAAGCCGGTCGACAGGTTGTCGATCACGACCACGCTTTCGCCGGCTTCCGCCAGCGCCAGCGTCATGTGGCTGCCGATATAGCCGGCTCCGCCTGTTACGAGCACTGCCATCGCTAGGATCCCTGGTTATCCAGCCTAGCATAGAGGGCCGAGGGTGAAGAGGATCTTTGTGGCGCGGCCGATCTGGCCACTATGCTTAATGTTGCGTATAGCGGTGTCCCGGTTCTGACGTTCGCCTGGAGGACCCGCGGCGGCAATGAAGCGAATGTCAAATCCACCGCACTGCGCGCGGAACGGAGCAAGGTTTTGGGGAACGAGGACATTTCCGCGCGGCCGCTCGAGGTGATCGTGGCCAATCTGCACTGGCGCTACTCGGGGGTGACCGCGACCAGCCGGGCGGTGGCGCCGCGCCTGGCGCGGGCGCTGCGCGCCGCGTGGCTCGGGCCCGATGGGCCGGAGGGCATTGCGCGGCTCGGCGCCTCCGGCCTCCTCGCGCTGTGGCGTCGCGGCCGGCCCGTGATCTGGCACGCGCGGCGCAACAACGAGATGATCGCGGGCGTCGTGCTGCGTGCCCTCGGCTGGCGGTTCAAGCTCGTCTTCACCTCGGCGGCGCAGCGCCACCACAGCTGGATCACGCGCTGGCTGATCCGCCGCATGGACGCGGTGATCGCCACCAGCGCGATCTCGGCATCGTTCCTCGAGTGCGGCGCGACCGTGGTCCATCACGGCGTCGACGCCACGCGCTATGCGCCGCCGCCCGACCGCGCGGCAGCCTTCGCCGCGGCGGGGCTGCCCGGCCGCTACCTGATCGGGTGCTTCGGACGGGTACGGGCGCAGAAGGGCACCGATCTGTTCGTCGAGGCGATGTGCGAGCTGTTGCCGCGCTATCCCGACTTCAGCGCGGTGATCGTCGGCGCGATCACGCCGGACCAGGCTGCTTTTGCCGATCGGCTGCGGGCGAAGATCGCCGGCGCGGGGCTGTCGTCGCGCATGGTCATTCTCGGCGAGCGGCCGATCGACGAGGTGGTGGACTGGTTCAAGCGGCTGACGATCTACGCCTTCACCTCGCGCAATGAAGGGTATGGCCTGACGCTGATCGAGGCGATGGCGTCGGGGGCGGCGCTGGTGGCATCACGGGCCGGCGCGGCGGAGATCGTGATCGGCGGCAGCGACGCGGGCGTCCTGGTGCCGTCCGGCGACGCCGCGGCGCTTGCGCGCGCGATCGAGCCCCTGATGCGGGATCCGGCCGCGGCGGAAGCGATGGGCGCGCGCGGGCGCGCCCGGGTGATCGAAAGCTTCAGTCTCGACGCCGAGGCCCGCGCGATCGCGGATGTCTATCGCACGGTCAGCTGTTCCGATGCCGAAGTTCGCAGACCTCCCGGGCATCCCTTGATGCGAACTTCGGATTCGGGACCCTAGCGCGGTTCAGTGACCGCCGAGGCAGGAATCGACGAACGCATCGAGATCGCCGCCGGAAAACAGATAGCCGGGAATCCCCGCCGCGGCCGCGGCCTCCAGATCGATGGCGCGGTCGCCGATCAGGAAGCTCTTCGCGGTGTCGACCGGCCAGTGTGCGATCAGGTCGAGGATCATGCCGGGCTTCGGCTTGCGCCAGTCGCTGTCGCGGCGATAGCGCGCGATCGTCGCCTGCGGATGATCCGGGCAGAAGCGGAAGTCGTCGATCTGGGCGCCTTGGCGGGCGAGCTCGCCGCGCATCCAGCCGTGCAGGGCGCGTACGTCGGCCTCGGTGAACAGGCCGCGGCCGATGCCGGACTGGTTCGACACCACGAAGACGAGGAAGCCTGCGCCATTGAGGCGGCGGATGGCCGCCGCAACGTTCGGCATCCAGCGCACGCGCTCGCGCGTGCCGATGTAGTCGTCATCGTAGTTGAGCACGCCGTCGCGATCGAGGAACGCCGCCGGCTTCATGCGTTGCCCGCCCCGCCCGATGCGATCATGGCGTGCTCGATGGCGTCGCAGATCGCATGGCCCACCATCAGGTGAATCTGCTGGATCACCGGTGTGTCGGCGGTCGGCGCCATCAGCAGCGTGTCGCAGCAGGCGGCCATCGCGCCGCCCTTGGCGCCGGTGAAGCCGACGGTCGAGAGCCCCTTCGCCCGCGCGGCCTTGAGCGCTGCGATCACGTTCGCCGACGAGCCGGAGGTCGAGAAGCCCCAGAACACGTCGCCGGGCTGGCCGAGCGCCTGCACCTGGCGGGCGAACACGTCGGCGAAGCCGTAGTCGTTGGCGACGGCGGTCAGCGCCGAGGTGTCGGTGGTGAGGGCGATGGCGGCCCAGCCCGGGCGGTCGACCTTGTAGCGGCCGACGATCTCGGCGGCGAGATGCTGGGCGTCCGCCGCGCTGCCGCCGTTGCCCGCGAGCAGCAGCTTGTGACCCGCCTTGAGCGCGGCGACAACGGTCTCGGCGATAGCGCTTGCGGTCTTGAGCAGCGCGTCGTCGTGCGCCGCCTCGGTGAGCGCGAGCAGCGAACTCTGAAAATGGGCCGCGATTCGAGCCTGGCTCAAGGGTCACTCTCCGAATTCTGGCTTGTTTTTAGTGAGTGGGCCCAGGACGCGCAAGGCGAAGGCGCAATATCGACGCGTCAGCGTGCCGGGGCGATGGGCGGGCTTGCAACCTGACCGCGACCGAGGATTTCGGTGGCGGTTGCGACCACGTCGTCGGCCGCGATCTCCGTCATGCAGCGGTGGTCGTTCATGGTGCAGACCGGCCGGTGACAGGGCTGGCAGGGGACGAAGGTCCTGGTCTGCACGATGGCGGCAAGCTCGTTCAGCGGCGCCCAGTGGTAGGGGCTGGTCGGGCCGAAGATCGCCATGGTCGGGGTGCCGATCGCCGCCGCCACATGCATCAGGCCCGAATCGTTGGAGATGGCGAGCCGGGCCGCGGCCAGCGCGAGGATGCCGTTGCGCAGATCGGTGCCGGTGAGATCGCGCACGCCGGCGCCGCCGGCGGCGACGATCTCGGCGGCGAGCGCCTTCTCGCCCGGCCCGCCGACCACCCATACGGCGTGCCCGCGCGCGGCGAGCAGCCTGGCCGCCTCGGCGTAGCGCGGCCAGCGCTTGCCCGAGCCGACCGAGCCGGGCGCCAGCGCTACCGCAGGCTCGAGGCCGAGCCCATTGGCCGCGCGCCAGGCGGCGATCGCGTCCGCTGGAACCCGCAACTGCGGCACCGGCCAGTCGGCGGGCAGCTTGGCGCCGGCCGGCAATGCCAGCGCGGCCTTGCGGTCGATCATGCGGGGCAGGGCCTTCTCGCCCCACCGCCAGTCGTTGATCAGGCCGAAGCGGACCTCGCCGACGAAGCCGACGCGCTCAGGGATTCCCGCCAGCGCCGGCGCGATCGCCGCCTTCCAGGTTCGCGGCATCACCAGCGCGGTGCCATAGTGCTGCTCGCGCAGCCGCGCGGCCAGCGCCTGCTGTTGCCGGA
>Ga0187771_10001174_pt1 | contig 17277 bp, 17 predicted proteins | sample 0116_SJ02_MP15_1_FD_133139 | JGI IMG/M metagenome (GOLD analysis project Ga0187771, IMG submission 133139) | Tropical peat soil microbial communities from peatlands in Department of Meta, Colombia - 0116_SJ02_MP15_10_MG | ecosystem: Environmental > Terrestrial > Soil > Wetlands > Peat | place...
ACCCCAGACAGCCCTACTGCCAGGCCGTAATCGCCCCCAAGCTGGCAAAGTTTAGGTCCCACTGGAAGGCGAAACTGAAGGCCAACATCCAGGCGCAGCGGGGCTGAGCCCAGACGCGAGTAGACAAACCGGGCAAGATGGTCGGCATAACCGGAACCCCCGGGACAGGGAAGAAGTCGGTCGCCAAGATTGTCGCGGGGCGGCTGGGGCTCGCTACTATCGGTATCAATGAGCTGGCGAGATCGAACAACCTGGAAGACGTCGATACAGGCGAAGTCGACACCAGAAAGCTACGTTCGCTCCTGACACGCGGCTTGCCAAAGAGCGGCCTGGTCTATGGACACCTCCTCCCCTACGTCCTGACACGCCGCTCCCTCTCAAGGGTCGTCGTGCTGAGGTGCGATCCGACTGTGCTGAAAGAGCGCCTGAAGGCGAGGGGGTATCCTCGCCTCCAGGTCGTGGAGAACCTCGAAGCCGAGCTGATTGGTATCGTCTCGGCGGATGCCTTCGATGCCTATGGGGAAGCTCTCGCGACAGAGTTCGACACCACGCGGACCTCCCCCGCGGAGGCAGCCAAGAAGGTGGTCGAGCTCCTCGCTGCCCCCAAGATGCATGCCCGGAGAATCGACTGGACCCTCGATTACGACTCGGGGGCGAAGCTCAGGCTCCTGCTGTCCACAGTCGACTGATTTTCCGCCCTCACCTGAATGAGCATGGGCTTCTGGATTCTCCCTACGCCGAGCACCGCCTCCCCCGCCTTGAGCCGCGTGAGGTGCTCTCTCTGGTCCTGGGTCAGAGCCAGTGAATCCCCTATCAGCGACACGTCGTCGGGCCACGCAATCCTGTGGACGATTTTGGTGCCCGAGTTCTTCACTATCTCCGCCGCCACATGGGTCGGGAATTGCGCCACGAACAGCATCGCTTCCCCGAACTTCCTAAGCTCCGATATCATTCTCTCCCCTACCGTCGGGGGATCTTCGGGTCGGCGAGCGGGGGCGATGTTTCTTGCCTCCTCCACCACCGTCAAGTGGTCCATGCTTGCCTTGTGCCGCACCTTCTCCTCGTAAATCATCTTCAGGAGAACGTCTGAGAAGACCCCCCGAGATTGGACGTCTCTCATGTGGCCAAGCTCAACGCACACCGTGGTGCCCAACAGCTCGTCCAGCTTCAGGGGGCCCGACCCGCTCAGTGCCCTGCCAGGCTGCCCCTGGGTCAGAGGGACCAGCCTCCGAAGAAGAGCCACTTTCGTCTCGTTGTCGTAGGCGGACCTGAGTGGGTAGGCCTCGATTGTCTTGACAAGGGACCCTATGGTGGGCACTTCCTCGGCAGACGTCTCGCTCAGTCGCTTCTGCAGAGCGTTGCGGAACATGTAGGCCTGAGGGTGAGTGAAATGGTATATGTCAGAGAATATGTCGGAAACCATGGCAAGGTGCTCCACAGCGTCGGCCCCAGGACCAACCTCCAGTGGATTGATCGTGAACTCGTCATGCCCGGGCGCAAGCACCTTCCCCCCCGCCGCCGCCACCATGGAACCGTATTCGTTGTGCCAGTCGAGGACTAGCGTAGGGAGGCCCGACTCCGCCACCTGGCGGACGATGGTCCTGGCCGTGGTCGACTTGCCCGACCCGGTCATCCCCAGCACGCACGCGTGCCTCTTCAGGTCTTCTAGCTGCAGCCTGAAGTCGTGATACTCCCGCCCCCTCGATTCCACCGCCCCGAGCAGGATCCCTTCGCTCCCGGACTCTGCAGCGTTGGGGACGTAGAACTCGGGCGCCTCCGCGAGGCTCGCCGCTATGGGTGACATCTCGTCAAAAGTGCAGAGTGCTCCTGCGACGTCCGCGGGGGCGACCTGAGGAAGGGCCCTCTCTCTCGGGATTAGCGCAGACTTCACGAACTCCGACAGCTCTCTCCTCACCAGTCTCTCCACAGTCGCCGTGGGGAGGGCGACCGTGAGGGTGGCGGAAAGGATACTCGCCCTCTGCTCAAGGGCAGCTGCGGGGTCTTCTTTCTTCTTCACGTCTACCCATGTTCCAATCACCAAGTCGAACTCGAGCACGGGACTTTCCCCAGCCTCCGATTCGTTCATGAGCATCAAGTAGAGGAAGGGGACCGAGGCCCTCCGCAAGCCCTCGAAAAGCCCCCTCATTCTCTGCTGCTGAAGCGTCGTCCTCAAGGCAATCGAGTAGTCCCCTTTAGGGCCCTCTGCCAGGTCCGGGACTCGAACCCTGTACAGAGCAGTGCATCGGACCTTCGACCCTCCCGTTACTGTCAGGTACTTCCCGTCTGCGACCCTGAGGTCTTCGAGTCCTATTCCCGATTGGGGCCACAATCTCCACGCCGCCATGGAGACAAGCGCGCGGGCCGGGTGCACCCCCTTCACCAGTGGAAGAGGGAGCCGAAGATACTGTTGAGCGAGCCAGTGATCGAGTTCCAAACGCCGGACGTGTAACTCGAGCTCTCCTTCAGGATGGATTCAATGCCGCCCACGAGGAGCGACAGCGCGACAAGCGCCACCGAAAGTAGAAGCGCCTCCTCAACGAGCTGCGCCCCCCGCCTGCTCAACCTTCCCCTGCGACTCTTCGGCATCGACCTTAGAGCCGCCGTTCCTATTTAACGCCCCAGAGTCCAGCGGCAGACATCCCTGCCAAGGGAGAAGCGAGTAGGCCCACCAGTGTGAACGCTCCGAGAGTCGCAATCAGATTCAGGTAGAACCCCCGCCCCGACATGTAAAGCCCCAGCATGGCGGAGCTGATACCCGCCATGGCGCCCGCGCAGCACAGGAGCACTGCTGGACTCGACGCAGGCACGGCGGCCATGAAGTTTAGGTTGCTAACAAGGGGTCCCAGGGAGGCGACCATCGCCGTGACTGCCCCGAGGATCGCGCTCGTGATGAGGCTCCTGAACCGGAGTGCCTTCTGCTGCAGCCTACTGCTTTCCTTTGCCCTGATCCATTTCTCAAGAGTACCTGCCAGGGCCGTGCCGCTCCTTCCCACGAGCGTAGTACTGCTCCTGGGGGCGGATACGATGAGCGAAGCCAGGATTGACGCCTCTTCGGACCTGCCCATTGAGATGGGGCGAAGCGCCAGCGGGAGGGGGAAGCCGAGCAGGATGAGTCGGGAGGTCTCGCCTCCGAGCGGCCCGACCCCCGACAGCTCACTGGCCACTGACCGAGCCAGTCCCATCCCGTCGCTGGCCGACTCCAGGACCTTCCTCAAAGCGAGCACAGTGAGATAATCTTGGTTCATCGAAGGCTCCTGTCTGCCGACGTGAGATAGTACGTCAGATCAAGGACGGCGAACTCGAGGGCGGCGAGCTCGCCCAGCGTCTCTGGATCGTAGATGTGGGCGAAGACGGCGTAAAGGATGAGCATGATCGGAGCAAAGAAGCAGATGGTCATGAACACCGGCAACTTGGTCTCCATGCTCAGCTCCGAGGATACAACCATCCCCCGGATCTCCTCGTCCCCCTCGGAGTCTCTCCGGCTCATGTTGGCAACATTCCGGAGAGCGAGAGCCGCAGAGTAGGAGGCGACGTGCTCGCACGCCTCCGAAACGGCCAACTCGACCCGAGTCCCGAGGAGAATCCTCCTGGTCGCCTCTGCCACGGCCGCGTTCAGCGAGGGTTCCGTCGGCTTGATGAGCATGAATGCCCTCGGCCTCGAGCCCGTCACCTGCAGACAGGCCTGCGCCGAAGCTGCAACAAGGAGGGATTCGCGCGCTTGTGACACACGCCGTTGGTCAAACAGACGGCGGGGGGCAGTCACAACGATGTAGAAGACAAGCGCGGCCAAAACAAACACCAACCCAGTCTCCGCTCCCGCCAAGGCATCGCCCACAAAGAACCAGAGCCCTGCCGCGAAGAGACAGGCGATGGCAAGTCCCAGCGCGCCCATTTTCCAGACGCTCACGCCGAGGGCCTCGAACGATGCGAATCTCGTTGTGTCACCCCATGCTCACAATCTTGGCTCGGGCACCCTCTACCCGCGACCGGAAAGTTATCGGCTCAACCCCCTCGGGGGGCGCGGGCCATCCCTCGCCTGCGACGTCGCGAAGGATGAACTGGCGGTCCCTCATGTAGATCTCCTTCAGCCTGGGTGCACCCTGCTCCTGCGTTACCTGAGAGATGCGCTGCACGAACCTTCCCTGCCCGAGTCGGTCCGGCCTGAACATCTGCACCATCAGACCAAGGTCGAGTATGTTCTGCTCCGAGATGTGGTGTAGGCTAACCCATCTGCGAATCGCCTGTTCCAGGGTGGACGCGTGGAACGTCTGAAGGCCGCGCGCCCCGGAGGCTAGTGCCTGAAAGAAGGCCCTGCTGTGTTCCTCTGATTGTATCTCGCTGAGGATGACGATGTCGGGAGACCTGTGAAGCGCCTTGACTGTCTCTGATTCTTTGGTCCTGCCGGTCCTGTCCCCCCGCTCGAAGGGGTCCACCTTCACCTTCATCTGGTGGAAACCAAGCCCCAGCATGTCTCTGGTCTCCACAGCATCCTCGATGTAGACCCGACGAAGGCGTCTTTCCACCAACTCGTCAAGGGCGTTCAGGAGCGTTGTCTTCCCCGTCCCCGTCTCTCCCACTATGGTGACGTTCCCTCCCACCTCCAACCACCCGACGAGGGTGGCAGCTGCATCTCTCGTGATGACGTCGAGCTCTATGAGCCTGGCCATGGGCAGAGAGGAGACGTTCAGCCTCCTGACGTCGAGAGCAAAGCGGTTGACCGAGACGGGCTCGAGGTCCAGCGAGATACGGAGAACCGCCCCAGCGATGACCAGATCGTTCTTGAGCGACGGGGTCTTGAAATCAAGGGTGTACCCGCTGAATGTGTCAAGGTGGGTCTCAAGGGCGCCCCGCTCCCTTTCTGTCATTACGATTCCGGATTCGCACCTCCCCGAGGAGGAGTGATCGAGGTAGACTGGCGTCACCTCGGAGTCCACGTAGAACTCGGTCACTCGGTCGTCCTTGGCAATTGCGTAGATTCTCGAAAGTCCGATGGCCTCGAACGCCGCGAGCTCTGAAAGTTCCCGAATCCGGGTCGTGACCCCGTGCGCTGCAAGGCGCTCCGCCGCCCGCTGGCTCAGCACGCCCACCAGCCTTCCGAAGGCCAAGGGCTGTACCTCTTTAGGATCGAGCGACAGCGAAGTCTCGCTCACAATCGCTCTGAGCTTCTGCACCATTTCAAACGGCAAACTGCATCCCACTTCATAGTAGGGGACCCCGTCCCGCTCCCTGACCCGATAGCAGAACGGGAAATCCTTCTCGTCCCACTCTCCCGAGGACGCATTCGGGAAAAGCTCGATCAGTAGAGGGGGCGGATCGGGAATGCGCTTGCTCTTCGTGGCAAGTCGCAGGAGAAGCTGGCCGAGTGTGACCTTCATGAGGCTCCTAGCGAAAAGGGCGGGGATTCCATAAAAGAGCCAAGATGGGTGCTTAAATGGGGACCGCGGCTAAAGAGACGTTGGCCGAGCTAATAGAATACGCCCTCGCTGTCATGGCATCCATGCTGGTCGTGGCGGGCTCTGTGGTCTTGTACAATTCTTTCGCATCTTACGAGTCAGGGCTCCAGCTTCGAGAGACCTTCTCCACTGTTTCCGGCCTCGTCGACAGGGCGCTGCAAAACGGGACCGAAAGGGCGACGCTGGCGCTTCCAACGAGCACAATCGGGTGCGAGGAGGGTACTCTGTACATCAGGATCGGCTCGGAGGGGATTTCGCAGAGCATCTCCGCGGCGTGCAACTTCCAAGCAAGCGTCGCATCCGGGAGCTACTCGGTGGACTTCAGGACAGATTCGGGGCGCCTTGAACTCGGGGTGAGCTAGACTGCCTGCAACGGAGGTCGGTGCCCTGAACGCTTGGGGGGTGTACCTGATAGCGTCGGCCGCCCTTATGGCCGCGCTGGCGCCGCAGCTGGCGGCGACCGTCCGAGCCGCTCGGCAAGGGTCGGATTACAGGGCTGCAGACGGGATCTGCTCACTGCTGGATTCCCTTCACCCTGGAATTCGTGCTACTCTCTCGTTCGGAGCCTGGATGACCACCGGCGAAGCCCGGCTTTTCGGAAACGAGGTAGTCATCGCTGACGGTAACACCACCGTCGGTCTGGCCAGCAGATGGATTCTTCCGAACGTAACCCTGTCCCCGGGGGTTTCCTATCAGGTCTGGCTCGTGGGTGACGAAGTGATGGTGTCCAAAGCTGGCTGAAGTGGAGGCTTACGTCGACGTTGCTGTCATGTACGCCATCATCATCGGACTAACTCTGCTTGCATTCGCCCTTTTCCTCCCCGAGCTGTACCCGCGTTGAGGTTCCTGGATATTGCGGTCGCGGCGCTGATAGGCACCTCAACGATTGCTGGGATTGCCGCATTCTCCCCCACTGGGGGGGACGCAGCGTCGAGAGGGTTGTTGGCGGAGATCCAGCTCAGAGACGAACTCCTTGGCATCCTCCAGCAGAAGGGGATCGACTGGCTGATTCATTCAGCGCCAGACATGCTATGCGGATACCTCCGAGGGGAGTCGAATTCATCGGTCACTTTCTCGGCAACGATTGGGTCATACCAGTGCGGTCCGTCTCCTCCCGAAGGCGCCTACCTCGCGACCCTCAGCCTTCCCCTGACGCCTGTCCGGGTGGTGATTGAAGCTTGGCCAAGCGATCCGGAGTAGGCGCGACCCTTGCTGCCGCGGTTGTCTTCTCCGTCATCCTTGCCTCGAACTTCGCGGTATTCTACGCGGCCCAGGACGATGCCCGACTCCATGCGTTGGCTGACGCTGCGGATACACTGGCTGACAACGCTGCAGCTGCCGAAGGGGCAGAGGCAGCCAACATCCTCCTAAGCGAGCAGGCTTTCCTTGGATCCCACGTATTCAGCTGTTCAGGCTCCTCCACAGAGGTTTCCATCGAGATCGCGGATCTGCGAGGTACGCTGAGTTCGGCCAACCTGGAGGTAGACGCTGTGGCGTCCACGGCGTCATGGGGTCCTGAAACCGATAATCTCTCGATGCTCGTCCCCTTCCAAGGATTCCATGCAGGGTCCCTCAACACGGCCATCCATTACACCATCTCGGGGGGCGTGAATGCCCTAGCCGTTTTCTACCACAAGAACGAGACCCACTATGTCAACCTCCCGGTTGGAATAAGTGAACTTGCCGAAGTCTGCAACCGGTCAATGGACGACATTCGGGGGGCCGTGTCATCGGCACAGCTTGCAATCTGCACCGAGTCAGCGGTCTCCTCGTTTGTCGCCCAAGCCACGGCCGGGGATAGCTCGGATGCGAAAGAAATGGGCTTTGATTTCAGCGTAAGCGCTGCCGTTGACAACCAGTGGTCCTGCTCTTTCACGGTGAGGGTGCTCATCGCCCAGGACAACATCTCAGGTCTCGCTGGGAACTTCAGCCTGCAGATGCAAGAAGGGGCGCTTCTTGTGTTCGGGGGTGAAGTCTCGCCGCCGCAGGGGTGAAGATTGTCGCGCACTGTTCCCGAATCGTGTACTCCGCCGCGTCACCGCACTCCGCCAGGAGCCTCTGAGTGAGTCTCTTCCTCCTGCGTTCGTGAAACGAGAGTGCGAGTTCGGCAGAGTAGACAGCGGCCGCGGCCAGGGCGCAGGGCCGCCTTCCGCTCAGCTCCTCTGGGCTGACCGCCTGGATGAGTTCCTTCGCCCCGTCCCTGAGGGCGTTGAAGTAGCGCGTCTGGGATGCCCCGTCCGACTTCAGTCTGTCTGCAAGCCTCTGGTCCGAAGACAGTCTAGCCAGGATACGCGAGACATACTCATCTGGCCTTCGAGGGAGTATCTTGATGGGAGACTCAAGGGCGAGCTGGATGAAGGACGACGAGTTGAGCCTCCTGCCGAGGGCGGCGTGGGCTGCTATGATCTCCCTGACGCTGACGGAGGTCACGCCCCCGACCTGGCACGCCCTGACGAGCGCGAAGGCCGACACGACCGCAAGTGTCACCCTTCTGCCGTGCCGGTCCGACGCCAGCAGGGTCTTTGCCACTGCCGATGCCTCTTCGTGCACGACCTTGGGAAGGAACAGCTTCTCAACTACCCTCGCAATGATCCTGTCACAGGCGTCCGCAGGCCCGTCGTCCCGGCCCGCGTAGTCGGAGAGCACCTTCAGGTACTCGTACTTCGAGTTCGATCCTGAAACGCCCCTGGACCCCCTCTCTTCGGGTGTGATTCTCATTGTCCCCATGTAGCTTCCGAGGTGCGCCCTTGACGCCGAACCGGTTGATGGGCTTAAGGGGTTGGTTGCCTCGAGCAACTGCTTCGTGTCTACCAGCCCGCACCTGGGACAAACCATCTCGTCTCCTCCGTCGATAAGCGACACTAGGCATTCAGGGCAAGTACCTTCTGATCCAACATCCTGCATGTTCGGTCTCGAGTTGTCGCGGGCTCATTTCCACGATGGGGCCGCGGCGTGGGTGACAGCGTACTGAACCAACGCGGCGCCGAAATCGCATGGCCCGGAGGGAGGGGGTACTGTCTGAAACTGGACGATCCCCGAATGGTTAAAAGCGCACGGATGGCGCGCGGCTTCACTTGAAAGGCATCCCAGGACTGCGGAAGGTCCGGGACTTCCACGCCTCTCCTTCAGTGGATGTCGCCAGCCTGCTGGATGGGATGGGGAGAAGCGGGGGTTTCATGGCGAAGAACTTTTTCGAATTGGCCGAGACCCTAACAGCAATGTGCGATCGGAAGACCTGTACCAAGTTCCTCTCTTTCCCTGCCGCGATCATGGCGACGGGGCTTCGGGGCGTGATTATCGACATGGTAAAGAACGGCATGGCTGACGTCATCGTGACAACGTGTGGGACCCTCGACCATGACATCTCCCGGACCCTAGCCGACTACTACGAGGGGAGCTTCGAGATGGATGATGCGAAGCTCCGGCGCTCCGGCTACCACCGTCTCGGGAACGTACTGGTGCCCCTCGACAACTACGGTCCTCTGATCGAAAAGCGGATGCAGGCCATCCTAGGACAGCTGTATGGAAGGGGAGTGCGGTCGATTACCACCGAGGAACTAACCGCCGAGATTGGGAAGGATCTCTCTTCGGAAAGGTCTCTGCTCTACTGGGCACAAAGGAATGGAGTCCCAGTTTTTGTCCCGGGGATAACCGACGGGGCAGTAGGGAGCCAGATCTGGCTCTTCGCCGAGAGCCACCGCGATTTCAAATTGGACCTAATCGGAGACGAAAGGAGGCTCTCCGACATCACGTCGGAGGCGAAGGAGACGGGCGCCCTCGTCCTGGGAGGCGGGATATCGAAGCACCACGTTATCTGGTGGAACTTATTTCGCGGCGGCCTCGACTGGGCGTGCTACATCACCACTGCCTCGGAATTCGACGGGTCCCTAAGCGGCGCCCACCTCAGGGAAGCGATTTCCTGGGGCAAAGTCAAGGAGGAGGCGAAGCAGGCAAGCCTCTACGCGGAAGTGACCACAGTCCTCCCCTTCATAGTCTCCTATGTCCTAACGAAACGAGCTAGGACGTAGTAGAATCTCATTTGGGAGAACGCTAATAAGCCCAATTTCGCGGCGCTTTCTTGCTTGGCCCTCGATTACGGCTACGTGGCCCTTGGCCTCGCACTGGTCGCTCTGGTCTATGCTGCCTTCCTCTGGTCGTACCTCAGGCGGCAGAACCGCGGCTCCGAGAAGATGGTCGCTATCTCCGACGCAGTGAGGGAAGGGGCCGGAGCCTTCCTCAGCCGGGAATACAGGGTGATCGCACCAATCGCAGTCGTCATAGTGATACTCATCTTCGGGCTGATCGACTACCCGAACAGCACGGGTGGCGCGACCGCGGCTGGATTCGCCATCGGCGCGACCCTCTCGGCCCTTGCTGGATACATCGGGATGGCGGTGACGGTCCGCACCAGCTCGAGGACCGCGGAGGCCGCCAAGACCGGACTCGGCAGGGCATTGACGCTTTCTTTCAGAGGCGGCGGGGTCATGGGGATGACGGTGGTCGGATTCGATCTTCTAGGTCTCACTGTATTCTATCTCTTGTTCGGCGGCAGCATTGTGAAGAATCCTGCGACACTGGCGGGACTGGGCTTCGGCGCCTCTCTGATCGCCATGTTCATGAGAGTCTCCGGTGGGATTTACACCAAGGCCGCCGACGTGGGCGCTGACCTGGTAGGCAAGGTCGAGGCGGGCATCCCTGAAGACGACCCTCGGAACCCTGCCGTGATCGCAGACAACGTCGGCGACAACGTGGGGGACTGCGCCGGCATGGGTGCGGACGTCTACGAGTCCTACGTCGTCACTGCCATAGCGGCGATGATCCTTGGCGCCCTTATCTGGAACAACGGCACGCCGGCGGCTGGCATCCCTGCTGACATCGTCGCCCTGATTAGCTCGAACCAGCTCCTTCTCTACCCGTTGATGCTCGGGGCCGCGGGAATCGTCGGAGCGATCATAGGCGGCCTCTGGATCCGCTCTTCCATCAAGTCAAACCCACTGGGGGCGCTAAACATCGCCCTCATCATTGCGGCAGCCATCGCCATAGTCCTCGACTTCGTTTTTGGCCAGTCTCTGTTCGGCAACGCGGCCATCGGCTACTATCTCCTGACTAGCGCGATCATCGGCATCATCGTAGTCGTCGTCATAGAGAACGTCGCAAACTACTTCACCTCGTACAACTACAGCCCAGTAAGGCAGATCGCGGAGTCGAGCAACACGGGCGCAGCGACGAACTTCCTTGCCGGCTACGCGACGGGCCTCCGGAGCACTGCACCGTCCGCTCTTGTCCTTGTCGTTGGGGTTCTGTCTTCGTATTATCTCGGCTACACGGGTTCTGACGGCAATGTCCTGATGGGGGTCTACAGCACTGCCATAGCGACCATGTCAATGCTTTCACTGACTGGGATCGTGATGTCGATCGACTCCTTCGGACCAATCACCGACAACGCAAACGGCATAGTGGAGATGGCAGGCCTCGATGAATCGGTAAGGACGGTGACCGACGAGCTTGACGCGGTGGGGAACACGACGAAGGCCACCACGAAGGCGTTCGCTGTGATGTCCGCGGCCCTGGCAGCGGTGTCCATTTTCATGGCGTTCCAGAACGAGGTGACAAACATCATCACCAGCCCTAGCCACACAAACCTGCTCCAGACCTATGCGAAGGACCTCATCACAGTAAACGGAGTCACCACCCTCAACTTCTCCCTGTCGAACCCTGTGCTCGTCGTAGGCCTCTTCATCGGCGGTCTTCTGCCGTTCTTCTTCTCGAGCTTCCTGATCGGCGCCGTTCAACGCGCGGCCTTCAAGATGGTCCTCGAGGTTCGCCGCCAGTTCAAGGAAATACCGGGGATAATGGAAGGGACCGCCAAGCCCGACTACGCGAAGTGCGTGAGCATCAGCACCCAGGCGGCCATCAGGGAGCTTGTGGCCCCTGCGGCGCTCGCTGTCATCACTCCCCTGGCGGTTGGCTTCCTACTGGGGCCCATCGCCCTCGGAGGTCTACTCATCGGAAGCGTAGTTTCCGGGGTCTTCATGGCCTACCTGATGACAAACAGCGGCGCGGCCTGGGACAACGCGAAGAAGTGGATAGAAACAGGGCAGTTGGGAGGCAAGAGGTCTCCCGCGCATCAGGCGGCGGTCATGGGGGACACGGTTGGGGACCCGTTCAAGGACACGGCTGGTCCTGCCATCAATTCGCTCATCAAGGTCCTCAACACCATTTCCATAGTGTTCATTTCGGCCATCGTACTTTACGCGCTCTTCGTCTAAGTCCCGCCCTGGAACTAACAGGTGGGGAGGGGACGTCCGGCGGTCTTGGCCGCTTTCGAACCCCTGTGAATACGCTCACTGACAGGAGTGACTGCAGGCGTACGCGTAACCGCTCCGCCACCCCACCACGAACCGGCCTCGACTTCCACGATAGATAAGCATCATATCCCGAGAGTCGCCGGGACAACCCAGACCCCTGAGATACTGAAGGAATCTTATGAAACACAGTTTCCCCTATCAAAGCTTATAACGGGATATTAGTGCGGCGGCAAACAGCGCGGCCTAATGCTTTCGGGTATTCTTTCGGTGCCCCCAACCACTGGCACCTTTGACTCTCTGCTGAATTGGTATCTCACATTCGGGATCGGAGCAGCCGTCATCGTGATCACCCTGCTCGTCTTCTTCATGGTCAGATACCGCGACCGTGGCCAGAAGACGCCCATGCCCCACCACAAGGTGGAGGGGTGGAAGATCGTTGTGGTGACAGTCCTGATCAGCGTGTCGGTGCTGACGGCGGCCGAGTACCAGACCTTCGCAAGCTTCAGCAACATAGAGATCCCGAACAACACCACCTGCGTCCAGGAGACGGGGCTCCCCTGCGTCTACATCAATCTCCTGGCCTTCCAGTGGGGGTGGAATTTCACCTACCCCGACGGGAAGTTCACCCTGACCAACGCCCCCTACTACCAACCCCTGACCGTCCCTGAAGGAAGGGTGATCATAGTCAACATCACCAGCAAGGATGTCTTCCACACCTTCGGGATTTCGATGCTGGGGGTAAAAGAGGACGCCATCCCAGGCAAGACAAACCAGCTCTGGTTCGAAGTCCCTACCCTTCAGGTGCCCACCCCGTCGGACGTGACGATGAAGTGCGACTCAACGGGGGACTCCTGCACCTACGTCCTGGCCATCCGCTGCTTCGAACTCTGCGGCGTAGGGCATGCTACCATGGACGGGAACCTCACGGTGGTAACCCAGGCGGCCTGGAACAGCAACAACGGGGGCCCGTAGCATGGGAACCACTGACTGGCTGAAGCGCTGGCTCTTCACTACCAACCACAAGGAGGTTGGTCTCCTCTACTTCTTCACCTCCTGCTACTTCGGTTTCGTGGGGGCAGTGCTCGCGCTCCTGATGCGCGTGCAGCTTTCGGTTCCAAACAACAACTTCCTGTCCGCATTCTACTACAATCAGGCGGTGACCATGCACGGCCTGATCATGATTTTCTGGTTCCTGTCGCCAATCGCCATCGGCCTGGCGAACTATTTCGTGCCGCTGCAGATCGGGGCCAAGGACCTGGCTTTCCCAAGACTCAACGCGATGAGCTACTGGCTATACCTTGCGGGTGGGGTCCTGGCGGTGCTCAGCTTCTTCGTGCCCGGAGGGACGGCGAGCGCAGGCTGGACCACATACCAGCCCCTCGCAGTCCTGACCCTGGGCAATGGCCCGACCCTCGCATATCTCGGGATGGTCCTCCTGGCGGCGTCGGTAACCCTCGGCAGTGTGAACTTCCTAGTGTCGATCATATGGCTCAGGGCCCCCGGACTGACGCTCTCAAAGCTCCCGATGTTCACCTGGTTCATGCTCTTCACCATCATTGCGATGCTCTTCGCCTTCCCCACGCTGATAGCGGCCTTCGCCCTGGCTTCTTCCGACAGGATACTGGGGACTACCTTTTTCACTACACCCGGGATTCAGCCGTCAATACTCTGGGACAACCTCTTCTGGTTCTTCGGCCACCCTGAGGTCTACATCGTCCTCCTTCCCGGCTTCGGAATCATCGCCAACATCCTGCCGCAGTTCACCGGGAGGCCCCTCGCGGCAAGGAATGCCATCCTCGTGGCCACGGGACTGATAGTTGTCCCGTTGAGCTTCGGCGTCTGGATGCACCACATGTTCCTCACGGGAATCCCAGATTCCCTCCAGGGTGCGTTCAGCGTCGCCACGATAGCGATCTCGATCCCCTTCGACGTCATCACTCTGTCCTTCGTCGAGTCCCTCATCAGGGGCAGGGTGAAGTTCGCAACTCCGATGCTCTTCGCACTCGGTGCTGTGATCCTATTCATCATAGGCGGCATCACGGGGGTCTTCCTCTCCTCCCCCGTGCTCGACAGGGTGTTCAGAGGCTCCTACTTCGTCGTGTCGCACTTCCACTATGTCATGGTGGGCGCAGCCATATTCGCCATCATCGCGGGAATCTACTACTGGATCCCGAGGATGACCGGGAAGATGTACAACGAGCGCCTGGGGAAGATCCACTTTGCAATCTCGTTCATCGGGTTCAACGTCCTGTACTTCCCCATGAACCTCCTCTACGACATGCCCCGACGCATCTTCACCTACCCCAACGTCGGGAACTGGGGAATTCTCAACGGTCTTGCTTCCGTCGGCGCCTTCATCTTCGCCCTGGCGCAGATCCTCTTGGCGTACAATGTGATCAACACCTGGTACAGGGGTCCCGCGGCGCCTCCAAACCCCTGGGGTTCCCCTGACTTGGAGTGGACGTCCCACGCCGAGGGAATGTCCCCTGCTCTGGGAGCGTCCGAAACCCCCCCAACCGGAGGCTGGATAGGCCAGCTAGTGACCGCGTCCACCGCCCCTGCGGCGGCCCCTGCTCCATCTCACGCCAGCCACGGGGGGCACCTGAGCTCACGACCGCTGGAGCTTTCGATGGCGGCCCTTGTCTTCTTCGCGGGCGCGGCCTTCTACCCGAGCGCGGGAGGCATCGCACTGATGGTGGCCGGGGCGCTGATAGCGATCTACGCCTTCTGGGGGTGGGGCCAGGATGACCTCCACGACAGATTCGTTGTGCCCCCTGAAGAGGAGGGGGACAGGTGGCCCTTCTCTGCGGTCCCCAAGCTCAAGCTTGGCATGTGGGTCTTCCTCTCCTCCGAGGTGGTCCTCTTCGGGAGCTTCCTTGGTGGGTACATTTTCATCAGGGCCGCGACATCGGCCTGGCCGGTCGCTGGGAGCGTTCATGAAATCCCCCTCGGGACGTTCAACACCCTTGTCCTGGTCACCAGCGGGCTCACCATGTTCCTGGCCATCCAGGCCATCCGCCAGGGAGACCAGAGGAAGCTCCTGGGGTGGCTCGCCGTGACCTTCGTCCTGGGTTCCATCTTCATGGGGGTCAAGGTCGCCGAGTGGACCAACCTCGGGAGCTCCGGGTTCGTGCTTGGGTCTGACCCCGTCACCTCGCTGGCGGCGAGCGCCTACTACGTGATAGTGGGGCTGCATGGCGCCCACGTGACCGCAGGGCTGATCATGATCCTGTACCTGATGAAGAAAACAGCAAGCGGCCACTACACAAAGGACTCCCACGAGGCCATAGAGAACTTCGGGCTCTACTGGGCCTTCGTGGACATCGTGTGGTGCTTCGTGTTCCCGCTCTTCTACCTGCTATAGGAGAATGGCATGAAGACTCCTGTCGCTCTCGGCGTTTGGGGATACATGATGTTGGCCGTCATCGCCGAAGTCCTGGCGTTCTACTGGATACCTGCCTACTCGACCAGGGCAACCGTGGTCTCCATACTCGCAACGAGCCAGGCGGTCGCAGTCGTCCTGTTCTACATGCAGCTGAAGGACGAGCCCGGCTCGCTTCGCCTCTTTGCGCTCATCCCCATCATGTTCCTCTCGGCGCTCCTCATAGCCATGCTCGCGTCTCTTGGGTGATTAGATTGGAAGTAGAAGAATCCTCGGGACCACCGCGCGGCCTTCTGCTCGGACTCGGCGTAATCGGGCTCCTCCTGGGAGGGGGGATAGCCGGGATGTTCGTTCTCCGCCTTCAGCCTGTGCTATCGGGAGGAACAGCGGCGGCGGGCTCCGTAATCATGCCCCTCGGAGTTGGGAGCAACACAGCGCTCAACTTCAGCCCCTCTAAGATAGTAGTCATAATCGGGAGCAACAACACCGTAACCTTCAGCAACAAAGACAACGTCAAGCACACGGTGACCGCCACCGATGGGAGCTTCAATTCGGGGGACATCCTGCCTGGCCAGAGCTGGACTAACACGTTCAACACGGCCGGCACGTTCTCCTTCTACTGCATATACCACAGCAGCTGGATGAAGGGGACCGTCATTGTGGAACCCGCGGGCGCCACGGGGAGCAACTCAACCACTTCGACCGGTTCTGTTGGTTCGAGCACCTCCAACTCGACCACTTCCATCGCCGGCGAAGTGACGGTGCACATACCGTCGGGGACGGGCTCGAATCAATCCCTCAACTTCACCCCCAGCGCCATCACGCTGGTGGCCGAAGTAAACAACACCGTGACGTTCGTCAATCAGGACTCGGTGATGCACACGGTGACAGCCAACGACGGGAGCTTCACCTCAGGGGACATCCTGCCGGGAAAGAGCTGGACCCACACGTTCGCCGTGGGCACCTACGGTTACCACTGTTACTACCACCCCTCGTGGATGAAGGGGACCATCACGGTCCTTCCACCCTGAGAGGCTTGCTTAATTATCAGGCCAGTCGCCGAGAGGGGAAGGTCATCTGATTGGAAGAGAAAGACGAAGGGAACGTTTTTCCCGGGAACTGGGACATCGTCTCGGACACCCTGCTGCGAACCTACGAGCTCTGGTTCCCTCAGAACTGGAGCCCCGTGGACCTCCCCTGGGACGAGTGCGACGCCAAGAACTTCTCGTCGGACGAAGGGGTCGCCCAGGCCTACTGGCTCTCCAAGCTCGCGCTCTTTGAAAAGTCGGGCATAGGCGCCTTCGGCGCTGCCGCTGTCCAGGCGGCGACCCACAACTTCGAGGACCCCACCAAGAAGTTCCTGTCCGCCGTCGCCTTCGACGAGTGCAGGCACGACGAGGTGTGCAGGCGCGCCTGCTCCAGGGTCTGCCCCAACTTTCCATACCGGTTCAAGCCGAAGAACACCCTTGAAGAGAAAGCCCACGCGAACATAATGGCCCTGTACGAAAACGGGCACAGGTACTGGAGCGCCTTCAACCAGGCCTGGGGGAAGTACCCCCTTGAGCTGATCTTCTCAAGCTTCTTCTTCGCAGAGATAGGCGCCCAGCTAATCTTCAGGGAGGTCGGTGAAGGCTCGTCGAACAAAGTCTACTCGACCGCCTTCCGGAACATAACGCGGGACGAGTCGCGGCACCTCACTGGGACCCTGGCGATGCTCGAGCGCCTGGCCGAGAGGATGTCGAACGACCAAAAGCAAATGATTTCTCGCCAGCTCAAGCACGGCTTCATCTACCTCTCTCCGCTCCTCTTCAAGCCGATGAGCGACTTCTGGCAGCTGCCAAAGGACTTCTTCGAGTACGACCAGAAGCTGGAGGAGCTGGCGGCGAAGTCCGGGCTGGGGGTCCCGAAGGTGGAGGACAGGGCCGGGGCCTGGATGCAGGCCATAACACGCCACAGGTCGAAGATAGAGGAGCTGGGGATACCAGTGCCAGAGATCAAGGAGATCGGGCTGGCGGGGCTGGAAGTGAACGTGAAGAAGGGCGACGAGATAATCGCAACGCCGCTCTAGCGTCTCCAGTGCTCCACCATCAGCAGTATCGGCACCAGGAACACGAGCGTGACGGCCGCGCTCCAC
>Ga0187771_10001175_pt1 | contig 17270 bp, 18 predicted proteins | sample 0116_SJ02_MP15_1_FD_133139 | JGI IMG/M metagenome (GOLD analysis project Ga0187771, IMG submission 133139) | Tropical peat soil microbial communities from peatlands in Department of Meta, Colombia - 0116_SJ02_MP15_10_MG | ecosystem: Environmental > Terrestrial > Soil > Wetlands > Peat | place...
TCGAGGGTCTCATCCTCAGACAGGAGGAGGTAGTGGCGCATGATGACTTCGAGCGCTTCTCGGTGCTCGACGACGAGTTTCACGCCGCCATCTGCGAGATCAGCGGTCGGGGCTTCGCCTGGGAGGTCGCGCAGCGCGCGAAGGGCCACCTGAGCCGGGTGCGCCGCCTCAGCCTGCCGCAGCCGCGCTACCTCTCGGAGATGGTCGCAGAGCACCACGTGGTGCTCGACGCGCTGCGCCGTGGCTCGCCCGATGACGCGGAGGCAGCGCTGCGCCACCACCTGCGAATGGTGCTCTCGATGGTGCCGGCGATTCGCGCGCAGCACCCGGACTACTTCGAGGACGAGGAGGGCCCTCGATGACGACCGTCGCGACGAGCACGCTGCGCGAGCTCTACGAGAAGATGCTCCTGATCCGCGTGTTCGAGACTGAGACCGAGCGCGCGTACAAAGCCGCGCTGATCGGCGGTTACTGCCATCTCTCCTCCGGCCAGGAGGCGGCGACCGTGGGCACGATGCACGCGCTCGCCCCCGACGACCTGCTGATCACGGGCTACCGCTGCCACGGCTTCGCACTCGCGCGCGGCGTTTCGCCCGAGGCCGTGATGGCGGAGCTGTTCGGTCGCTCCGGCGGCTGCGCCCACGGTCGCGGCGGCTCGATGCACATGCTCGACGTCGAGCGTGGCTATTACGGCGGCTGGGGAATCGTCGCCGGCCAGCTCCCACTCGCGACTGGCCTCGCGCTCGGCCTCGTGCGCCAGGGCCGCGAGCAGTGCGTGCTCTGCGAGCTCGGCGACGGCGCGATCAACATGGGCGCCTGGCACGAGTCGCTCAACCTCGCCGCGGTCTGGCACCTACCGGTCGTCTTCCTCGTCATCAACAACGAGTACGGCATGGGCACGAGCGTCGAGCGGGCCTCGGCGGTCACCGACCTGCACCGCCGCGCCGCCGCGTTCGACATGCCCGCGCAGCGCGTCGACGGCGACGACCTGCTCGCAGTGGTCGAGGCGACCTCGACGCTGCTCGCGGGCGCCCGCAGTGAACGTGTTCCGGCCGTTCTCGAGCTCGTCACCTATCGCTACCGCGGCCACTCGGTTGCCGATCCCGGACTGGCGTACCGCACAACTGCGGAGATCGAGGAGCACGTTCGCCACGACCCACTGGGTCGCGTGCGCGCGCTGCTCGCGGAGGAGGGCATCGCCGAGGAGGAGCTTGACGAGCTCCAGCGCGCTGCCGACGAACGCGTCGCGGCGGCGGTCGAGTGGGCGCGCAACGATCCGCCCCCGCCGGTCTCAGAGCTCGCCAAGGGCATGTATGCGCCGGGCAGTGCGAGCCAGTTCGCGCGGATGCTGGCCGGTTCCCCCTACGGCGAGCGCGAGCTCGTCTTCGCCGGGGGCCTCGGCGAGTGAGCGCGGCGGGAACCGCCCTGTCCGAGGTCGCTGCGGGGAGCGATCGGACCGAGGTCATGACCTACCGCGAGGCGCTGCGTCTCGCGCTGCGCGAGGAGCTCCAGCGCGACGAGCGCGTCTTCATCATGGGCGAGGAGGTTGGCGTCTTCGATGGCGCCTACAAGGTCACGTCGGGCCTGCTCGCGGAGTTCGGCCCCGATCGTGTCCGCGACACGCCGATTTCCGAGGAAGGGTTCGTCGGCGCGGGTGTCGGGGCGGCGATGATCGGCGAGCGTCCCGTGGTCGAGATCATGACGATCAACTTCCTGCTCGTTGCGATGGATCAGGTCGTCAATCACGCAGCGAAGATCGGCGCGATGTTCGGGGGTGAGGTGCGCTGCCCGCTCGTCATCCGAACACCGGGCGGCGCCGGCAACCAGCTGACTGCGCAGCACTCGCAGTCGTTCGAGGGATGGTTCGCCGGCACCCCCGGCCTGAAGGTCCTCGCTCCCGCCAGTCCCGCCGACGCGAAGGGACTGCTCAAGGCCGCGATCCGCGACGACGACCCCGTGCTCGTCGTCGAGAACCTCGCGATCTACAAGGAGCGTGGCGAGGTGCCGCTCGACCCCGAGTACCTAACGCCGATCGGCCATGCGAACGTCGCGCGGATCGGCAGCGACATCACGCTCGTCGCGCACGGCTTCGCCACAGTGCGGGCGCTGCACGTTGCGAGTCGGCTCGCGCGCGACCACGACGTCGATGCCGAGGTCGTCGACCTGCGCTCGCTGCGCCCGCTCGACGTCGACACGGTCGCCGGGTCGGTCTCAAAGACCAACCGAGCAGTCTGCATCGAGGAGGGCTGGCCGAGCTACGGGGTCACCGCCGAGCTGGCCGCGCGCATCCAGAAGGTCTGCTTCGATGATCTCGACGCGCCGGTCGAGCGGGTCGGGATGGCCGAGGTGCCGCTGCCCTACGCCAAGAGCCTCGAAACCGCGGCGATGCCGGGCGAGGACCGCATCGAGGCTGCGGTCCTCACAACGTTAGGCTTGCGCGCGTGAGCGACGTCGTCATGCCTCGCCTCTCCGACTCGATGGAGGAGGGGACGATCATCAAGTGGCTGAAGCAGCCCGGCGACGAGGTCCGTGTCGGCGACCCGCTGGCGGACATCGAGACCGACAAGGCGACCGTCACCTACGAGGCGGACGACCGCGGCTTCCTGCAGATCCTCGCAGGCGAAGGCGACACGCTTCAGATCGGCGCGACGATCGCCCGTCTCTTGGAGAGCGCCGAGGCCGCCAAGGCCAACGGTGCAAGGGGCGGCGCCGCGGTGCCGCCCGCGGTCGAGGCGCCCGCCGGCGCGCCTGCTTCCGCAGCCGAGTCCCCGCCGCCGGGCCCGAGCGCACCGGTTGCCGCGGCAAGCTCCCGCATAAAGGCATCCCCGGTGGCTCGCCGCATCGCGGGCGAGCTCGGCATCGACCTCGCGACGCTCGTCGGCTCGGGACCCGAGGGCCGCATCGTCAAGGCCGACGTGCTCGCGGCCGGCTCGGCGTCCCCGCTGACCGCACCTCCGCCAGCCGCCGCTGTGCTCGAGCCGGCATCCGCGACGGCCAAGGGCGAGGTGACGATCGTCGAGCCGACGCGCGCGCAGGCGCTGATCGCGCGCCGGATGGCGAGCGCGAAGGCGACGATTCCCGAGTTCACCGTCACGATCGAGGTCGATGCCGACCCGGCGCTCGAGTTCCGCGAGCAACTGCGCAACGCCGCCTCGCCGGTGCCATCGGTCAACGACCTGATCGTCAAAGCTTGCGCGCTCGCGCTGCGTGTCCACCCCAACGTCAACGCCGCTTACGTCGACGGTCACTTCGAACGCTACTCGCGCGTCAACATCGGCGTGGCCGTCGCGGCGGACGGCACGCTGGTCGTGCCGACGGTGTTCGATGCCGATCTCAAGTCGCTGATCGAGATCGCCGCCCAGACGCGCCAGCTCGCCTCGCAAGTTCGCGACGGAACGGTTGCGCCGGCCGATCTGTCGGGCGGGACCTTCACCGTCTCGAACCTCGGGATGCTCGCCGTCGCACGCTTCACCGCGGTCATCAACCCGCCGCAGGCCGCAATCCTCGCGGTCGGTGCCGCGACCCCGCGCGCGACGGTCGGCCCCGACGGGGCGATCGTCGTGCGTCGCGTGATGGAGATGACGCTCTCGGCGGACCACCGGATCGTCTACGGCGCTGAGGCAGCGCAGTTCCTCCAGACCGTTCGCAAGCGGCTGGAGCGTCCCGCGGCGCTGCTGCTCTGAGGCTCTGACTTAGCGCACGAGACGGCGCCGAGAACTGGTTGCGCAATCACGGTGGTCCGGGAACCCCGGACGTGACAGTGATTTCGAAACCAGGTTTAGGGCGTCGACTCGCTTGTGTTGCCGCTGTCGCCGTTCGATGCGGTCGCGCCGCTGCTGCCGCTCGCGCCGCCGCTAGCGCCGTGCGTGCTCGTGCCACTTGCGCCCGTGCTCGCACCGCGGGTGCTGCTGCCGCTCGAACCCGTGCTGGACGCGCTCGCGGCCGTCGCGGTCGGACCGGTGGGGCCGCTGCTGCCGGAGCTCGCGGTGCTGGCCGGTGGTGGTTGCGGCGGGCCCGTCGTCGTGATTGCGGTGCCACCGCTCGAGCTTCCAGCGGTCGCGCCGTCCGCTGCGGTTGGCCCAGTGACGCCGCTCGAGCCGCTCGCACCGCTCACGCCGCTCGTGCCCGTTGCGCCGGTTGCGCCCGTCACGCCGGTCACCCCGGTCGTGCCCGTCGTTCCGGTGGCGCCGAGCGCCCCCGCGGTCGTGGCGGGCAGCTCGGGCGGATCGCCCGATGGGGCGGCGAGACCAGCGTTGACCGCGGCGGATGACGCGGCTGGGCCAACCGTCGCGCCCGTCGTTGCGGTGAGCTGGCCCGCGTCGGCGGGGAAATGGAGCGCCGGCTTTGGCTTGCTGGCGCCGACCGCCTGGAGAGCGACTGGCGTAGCGGTCCCCACGACCGCAGCTGTCGCGACCACCGCGGCCACCTTCGCGGCGCTCGCGGCTCCGAGCAGCCCGACGCCGCTGCCACCGCTCGCAGAGCCCGCTGCCGCTGCTGCGGCGCCGCCGCTGCCCGCGGTCGTTCCCCCCGCGCCCGAGCCGCCGATGCCGAAGAGCGAGCCGAGCTTCGCGAACGGGCCGATCGGGGCGAGCGCGGCAAGCCCCTTGTGCAGGTTGCGCAGCTCCCTGTGGTATGTACGGCAGCCAGAGCACTCGCGCATGTGCCGTCGCGAGCGCGCGCTCATCCGCACGCCGCGGTCGGCGGCCTCAGCGAGCTCCAGGTGAATGTCCTCGCACGGTGTCTCGCGCGCGATCCGTAGGTCGACGAGCCCGGTGCGTGCCCGTAGCAGCAGCGACTTCACGGCCGGAACCGAGACGTCGAGCGTCTCGGCGAGCTCCTGGTAGCTCATCCCCTGTAGCTCGCGCATCAGCAGGACCGAGCGCTGCGGCGCCGGCAGCGTCTGCACGTCCGCGACCAGGCGCGCGATCGTCTCGCTGCGTTCGGCGACCAGCGACGGATCCTGCGTGCTCGTCAGCGACGCGACGGCCGGACGCACGGCGCCGTCGAGCTCGGTTGGCACCGCGACCGGACGCCGCAGCTCGTCGATGCAGCGGTTGTGCGCTATTCGGTAGAGCCAGGCGCGCAGGAGGATCGGGCGATTGCTTGCACGCAACGACCTGAAGGCGCGCACGAACACGTCCTGGAGGGCATCCTCGGGATCGCCGCCGCTTCCACGCAGCATCTGCCGCGCGTAGGCGAGCAGGCGCGCGTGGTAGCGGTCGTGGATCACGCGGAACGCGTCGTCGGATCCGCTGCGAAACAAAGAAACGAGCTGCTCATCGCTGCGCAGGCGCAGAAACGTGGCCGAGAGCGGAACTCGGCCGCCGGCGGCGGCGCGTGGGATGGCGGAGGCTTCCATAGGGCAGACTCGGGTCTGGGAACGGTCCCCGCTCGAATTTAACGCTTCGCGCCGCGTGAAGTTCCGCCTCTAGGACCCGGCCGGTCAAAATCGGTACGCTCGCGGGGATGCCGACCGTGCGTCGCCGTCAGGGGACTGAAGCTGCTGCTTCGCGCAGCACGGGTCAGCGCAAGCGCCCTGCTCGCGCGCGCCAAGGCGTGTCTGCCGACGGCGCCGGCGGCCGCGCGCGGCGGGTCAACGTCGCGGTCTCCCCCCAGATCTGGAGCGGCGCCTCACCGTTCCCGCCGATCGGCGAGTACGCGTTCCTCTCCGACTGTCACACCGGAGCGCTGGTCGCCGCCGACGGCTCGGTCGAGTGGTTCTGCCTGCCTCGCTTCGACGGTGCAAGCGTCTTTGGCTCGCTGCTCGATCGCGGCGCTGGCAGCTTCCGCCTCGCGCCCTACGGTGTCGACGTCCCCGCCGGCCGTCGCTACGTGCCAGGGACGAACGTGCTCGAGACGACGTGGATGACGCCCACCGGCTGGGTCGTCGTGCGCGACGCGCTCACGATCGGCGACTGGCAGCATCAGAGCTCGCCGGCGACGATCCACACGCGGCCGCCGACCGATCACGACGCCGACCATCTGCTCGTGCGAACCGTCGAGTGCCTGCAGGGGGAGGTTCCGATCGAGCTCGTCTGTGCACCGCGCTTCGACTATGGCCGCACGCCGGCGCGCTGGAGCCCGAGCAAGCAGGAGCCCGAGTTCGTGCTCGAAGCGAGCGGCGGCAAGACCAAGCTGAGGCTGATGAGCGACATGCGCGTCGGGATCGAGGGCTCGGACGCCCATGCGCGGCACACGCTGCGCGAAGGTGAGCAGCGCTACTGCGCGCTCAGCTGGGACTCCGAGGAAAGCGGGCCGTGGACCTACAGCGAGGCCGACGAACACGTTACGCGCACCTGCCACTACTGGCGCGAGTGGCTCGCAGCCGGCAGCTATCCCGACCACCCTTGGCGCGCCTACCTGCAGCGCTCGGCGCTCGTGCTGAAGGGCCTCACGTACGCCCCGACCGGCGCGATGGTCGCGGCGCTCACGACCTCGCTGCCCGAGACGCCGGGCGGCGAGCGCAACTGGGACTATCGCTATTGCTGGATGCGCGACGCGACCTTCACCCTCTGGGGCCTGCACGCGCTTGGCCTCGACTGGGAGGCCAACGACTTCATGGAGTACGTCGCCGACCTGCCACGCAACCACGACGGCTCGTTGCAGATCATGTATGGGATCGGCGGCGAGCGAAACCTGCGTGAGACGACGCTGCGCCACCTCAAGGGCTACGAGGGCGCACTCCCGGTGCGCAAGGGCAACGGCGCATTTCGCCAGCGCCAGAACGACGTCTACGGTGCCGTGCTCGACTCGGTCTACCTGCACACGAAACGCCACGATCACATCCCAGACAGGCTCTGGCCCGTGTTGACGGCACAGGTCGAGGGTGCGCGGCGCGCTTGGCGGAAGCCCGACCAGGGGATTTGGGAGGCGCGCGGAGCGCCGCGTCACTACGTCTCGTCAAAGCTGATGTGCTGGGTTGCCCTCGATCGCGGCGCACGTCTGGCCGAGCTGCGTGGCGAGCCGGAGCTCGGAAGCCGCTGGCAGCGCGAGGCGGACATCGTGCGCGATGACATCCTCACGCGCGGCGTCGACCGTCGCGGCGTGTTCGTCCAGCACTACGACACTGTCGCGCTCGACGCCTCGAACCTGCTGGTTCCCCTGGTCCGCTTCCTGCCGCCGGATGACGAGCGCGTCCGGGCCACGGTGCTCGCGATCGCCGACGAGCTGGGCGATCACGGATTGATCCTGCGCTACCGCGTCGACGAGACCGATGACGGCCTGCACGGCGAGGAGGGAACGTTCCTGATCTGCTCCTTTTGGATGGTCTCAGCGCTGTCGGAGATCGGCGAGACCGCGCGCGCGCGCGAGCTCTGCGAGCTGCTCGCCCATGCCTCGCCACTCCACCTCTACGCCGAGGAGCTCGATGCTCGCAGCGGCCGCCACCTCGGGAACTTCCCGCAGGCGTTCACCCACCTGGCACTGATCAACGCCGTCACGCACGTGATCGAGAGTGGGGGCTGATCGCCAGCAGTTGAGGGGCGGCCTGCGCCCGGTGCGCAAGCCATTCCGGCATGCGATCGTGTCGCGCGATGAGTGAGCTCGAGACCTCGAAGGGCACGCCGATCGGCACGCCGAACGCGAGCACGCTGCAGCGCGCGGGAGCGATGGACCCGTGGGATCGGCCGCGGGCGACGCCGCGGGCGACTCCGTTCGACGAGCGCATCGCCTCAGGCTCGGCGTTTCCGCCGATCGCCGACTATGCGTTTCTCTCCGACTGCCACACCGCTGCGCTCGTCGCGCCCGATGGCACCGTCGAGTGGCTGTGCCCGCCCCGCTTCGATTCTCCGAGCGTCTTCGCGGCGATCCTCGACCGCGGTGCCGGCGGCTTCCGGCTCGGCCCCGCCGGAATGGGCGTTCCCGCCGGGCGCCGCTACGAGCCCGGGACGAACGTGCTCGAGACGACCTGGCAGACGCCGACCGGCTGGGCGGTCGTGCGTGACGCGCTGATCATCGGACACTGGCGCGAACGCGAGATGGGATCGACGACGGCGCACACGCGTCCGCCGTCAGACCACGATGCCTACCACGCCCTCGTGCGCACGATCGAGTGCATCCACGGGACGATCCAGGTCGAGCTCGTCTGCGAGCCGATGTTCGACTACGGTCGCGTCGCCGGCTCCTGGAACCCCGTGCCGCGGGATCCGCAGGCCTTCGATGCGACCGGGTCCGGACGCACGCTGCGCCTGACGAGCGACCTGCGACTCGGCATCGAAGGCGGCTCCGCGCGCGCCCGTCATCGCCTCACACGGGGCGACCGCCGCTACTGCACGCTGTCGTGGTCGCGCAAGCTCGACGGTCCGCACAGCTATGACGAGGCGCTCCACAGCCTCGAGGTGACCGCCGAGTACTGGCGTAGCTGGCTGGACACCGGTCGCTTCCCCGACCACCGCTGGCGCTCGCACCTGCAGCGCTCGGCGCTTGTGCTGAAGGGCCTCACGTACGCCCCGACCGGCGCGGTTGTCGCCGCTGCCACGACCTCGCTGCCGGAGACGCCTGGCGGCCAGCGCAACTGGGATTACCGCTACACGTGGATGCGCGACGCGACGTTCACGCTTTGGGGACTGAGCGCCCTCGGCCTCAGCTGGGAGGCCGACGATTTCATCCAGTACGTCGCCGACCTCGAGCGCAATGGCGACGGCTCGCTGCAGATCATGTATGGCGTCAGCGGCGAGCGCGAGCTCGCGGAGCAGACGCTCGATCACCTGACGGGATATGAAGGCTCGCGGCCGGTGCGAATCGGCAACGCCGCCTACGAGCAGCGCCAGAACGACGTCTTTGGCGCCGTGCTCGACTCGTTCTATGTCCACACAAAGCAGTACGGGCACACCTCGCCGCGTCTGTGGCCGGTGATCGAGGCCCAAGCGGAGCGCGCAGCAGCCGCCTGGCGCGAGCCCGACCAGGGGATCTGGGAGTCCCGTAGCGATCCGCAGCACTACGTCTCCTCGAAGCTGATGTGCTGGGTAGCGCTCGACCGCGGCGCGCGTCTCGCGGCGCGGCGCGGTCGCGGCACGGTCGCCGACCGCTGGCGTGCCGTCGCCAACGAGATCCATGCCGACGTCTGCGAGCGGGGCGTCGACGAGCGCGGGGTGTTCGTCCAGCACTACGACACGGTTGCGCTCGACGCCTCGAACCTGCTGATCCCGCTCGTGCGCTTCCTGCCCGGCGAGGACCCGCGTGTGCGCAAGACCGTACTCGCGATCGAGAGCGAGCTGAGCGAGCAGGGGCTAGTCCTGCGCTACCGCACTGATGAGACCGACGACGGCTTCGGCGGCGCCGAGGAGGGAACCTTCCTGATCTGCTCGTTCTGGCTGGTCTCGGCGCTGCTCGAGATCGGCGAGCGGCGCCGTGGGCACGCGCTGTGCGAGCGTCTGCTGGCGCTCGCCTCGCCGCTCGACCTGTTCGCCGAGGAGCTCGATCCACGTAGCGGCCGCCATCTCGGCAACTTCCCGCAGGCGCTCACGCACCTGGCGTTGATCAACGCGGTCCTGCACACGATCCGCGACGAGGAGTCGGCGCCGCTGCACTGAGCGGCCTGACTGGGAGCCGAACAGGTCTTCGCACCTGGTGGTCCCCGCTTGGCTCCGCTCTCGCAACGTGCGCCCGAGAGCATCGCGGAATGCGGCGGTTCGTTCCGCCGCGGCTCACAACATAAGCTTCAGCGCATGGGCAGCGCTAGCGGCCGCTGGATCTGCGAGTCCTGCGGCTTCATCTACGACCCCGAGGAGGGTGACCCCGACGGCAGCATCCCGCCGGGTACCGCGTTCGAGGACATCCCCGAAACCTGGTACTGCCCCGTATGCGGCGCGCGCAAGCGCGACTTCTCGCCCTACGAGGACTGAAGCACGGCAATGGCCAAAGGCAATGGGCAACGCGGCGCGTCGCTTCCGCTGGACAGCGCTCTCGCGCGGCTGACCGGTGCGCGGCTCTGCTACGGCAAGCCGGTCACGAGCGCCGGCCGAACCGTCATCACGGTCGCGAGCGTGCGCGGTGCCGGTGGCGGCGGGCTCGGCTCGACCGGAGCGGTCGCGACGGCGCTCGCGAAAGGCGGCGGCGGTGGCGGCATGCTCGACGCGCGGCCGGTCGGGTTCATCGAGATATCCGCGGCCGGAAGCCGCTACGTGCCGATCAACGACCGGCGCTTGCCGCTCGCCGCGCTCGCAGGCGGAGCGCTCGCGGCGATCACGCTGACGCGTGCCGTCGCGCGGCGCCGACGCATCCGCTTCGCGCGCGAGGTGGTGCGCCGTGTCAAGGCCGGTGCGCCGCTGGCAGAGCTCGAGCGTTACGCCGCGAGCCAGCGGTCGTAGTCGATCGTCGTGGCTGCGGCGGCGAGGCTCGCGCGCGTCACGCGCTGCAGCTGTGGCAGCACGGCCACTTCGACGTTCCCGAGCCGCGCGATCGTTTCCCTGTTCGAGCGCTCGATCGTTCCCGGCTCGGCTGGCCACGGCGTTAGCACGACGGCGCGCACGTCGAGCGACGCGGCCCGTGCTGCCTCGAGCGTGAGCAGCGTGTGATTGATCGTGCCGAGCCCGGCGCGCGCGACGACGACGACCGGCCAGGCGAGCATCGCCGCGAGTCGTCGCACATCGAAGTCGCCGGCGATCGGCACGAGCAGGCCGCCGATCCCTTCCACAATGAGCGCCTCCGCGCGCCCGGCCGCTGCACGAAGACCGGTGACGATCGTCGCGGGATCGATCGGACGACCGGCGAGGCCGGCGGCAAGCTGCGGCGAGACCGCCGGCTCGAACAGCTCCGCCACGACGGCATCAGGGCGCTCGCCGCTCACCGCCGCGAGTAGCTCGTGATCGGCTAGCCCAGAGAGCTCTGCGTCCGGTCCGGGCGCTCTCCACCGCGCGCTCGGCGTGGCGCCCGTGGCGATCGGCTTGCGCGCGCGCGCCGCCACGCCGTCTGCGAGCAGGCCGGCGACGAGCGTTGCCGCGAGGATCGTCTTCCCGACCTCTGTGTCGGTCGCGGTGACGAAACACGCGCGGGCCATTGCGCTGCGACTAGGCGGCGCGACCGATCGTGGCGCGAGCCGGCTCGCCCGGCGAGCGGAAGTCGACGCCGACGGCGCGCGCGGCGGCGGCGATCGCAGCGGCGGCGCGCTGCACGTCGCTCGCACTGTGAGAGGCCATCATCGTGATCCGCAGGCGCGAGCTTTCCGCCGCGACGCTCGGCGGCCTGATCGCCTGCACGAACACGCCGCGCTCGAGCGCCGCCGCGCTCAGGGCAACCGTCTCGGCTGCGCCACCGATCACGAGCGGGATGATTTGGGTGCGCCCGTCCGCGACCGCGAGACCGTGGCGCGCGAGCGCCGAGCGCATCGCAGCGGCGTTCGTGGCGAGCTTGTCGACGCGTCCGGGCTGCTCGCACAGCAGCTCGAGCGCGGCAAGCGCGCCGGCGACCGCCGGCGGCGGTGGCGCCGTTGAGAAGATCAGCGTGCGTGCCGCATTGACGAGATACTCGACGGTGACGCCGCTCGCGCAGACGTAGGCGCCGTATGAGCCGAGCGCCTTGCCGAGCGTGCCGACGATGACGTCGACCGCGCCCTCGAGTCCCGCCTCGGCGACCGCGCCGCGTCCGCCCGGGCCGAGCGCTCCGGTCGCGTGCGCCTCGTCGACCACGACGCGCGCACCGCGCTCGGCCGCCAGCTCGACGATCTCGGCCAGCGGCGCGACGTCCCCGTCCATCGAGAAGACGGAGTCGGTGACGATCAAGCCGCCGCGCGGCGCGCGCCGCAGGCCCCAGGCGAGATGATCGAGGTCGCAGTGCTCATAGATGAACGTCGCGGCTCGTGCAAGCCGGCAGCCATCGACGATCGAAGCGTGGTTGAGGGCGTCGGAGAAGACCGTCGAGCCACGCGGCGCGAGCGCGGAGATCACGCCGACGTTGGCCAGATAGCCGGAGCCAAACAGGACGCAGGCCTCGCTGCGCTCGAACTCCGCCAGCCGCTCCTCGAGACGGTCGTGGATCGTCATCGTCCCCGACACGACCCGCGAGGCTCCCGCGCCGACGCCCCAGCGCATCGCCGCGTCGGCCGCGGCCTCGCGCACTCGCGGGTGGTCGGCGAAGCCGAGGTAGTTGTTCGAGCACAGCAGCAGCACGGGCTGGCCATCGACCAGAACCTGCGGTCCCTGTGGCCCGCTCACGAGCCGCGTCGAGCGGTGAAGCCCCTGCTCGCGCAGTTCGGCGAGGGCGGCTTCGAGGTCGATCACGCCAACCGCTCCGTGCCCGTATGCGCGGTCTCGCCGTTGCGCCTGCGTCGTCTGGTGTTGAAGCGCAGCTGCGTCGATGGGTCCCACAGCGTGACCTCGAGCGCGGTGGGGGCGTGCGTGCTGGGTTGCTGCGCCGCGCCCGTTTCGGGGGTCTCGCCCGCAAGCCAGCCGGAGCGATTGTCGGGCCGCGGATTGGTGCCGTTGTCGGGTTGGCGCGCGACGTTCAGGCCGAGCTCCTCGAACATCGCCCGGTCATCCTCAGGCGCGGCTCCGAGCGCGGTGAGGAAGTTGCCCATCATGACGCCGTTGAGCCCTGCCTTGACCGCGAGCGGCTGGAGCTCGCGCAGGTTCTCGATCCGCCCGCCGCAGAGACGGAACAGCGCGTCGGGAAGGATCAGGCGGAAGATCGCGACCCACTTCACGGCTTCCCAAGCCTCCATCACCTGGCGGTTACCGAACTTGGTCCCGGCGCGCGGGATCAGCAGGTTGATCGGAACGCTCGTCGGGTTGATCTCCGACAGCTCGAAGGCCATCTCGACCCGCTGCTCCTCGGTCTCGCCGAGGTTGAGGATCCCGCCGACGCACGTCTCGAGGCCTGCTTCCTTCACCGCGGCGATCGTCCGCAGACGGCTCTCGTAGCGGACCGTCTGCGAGACCTCGGGATAGAAGCTCGACGCGCTCTCGACGTTGTGGTGCACACGCTGGATCCCCGCCTCGCGCAGCTGCTTTGCCCGCTCCACCGACATGTGGCCGATTGACACGCAGCGCTTGAGGTTCGTGTGCTCGGCGACGAGCCGGGCGCCCTCGAGAACCTTTTCGAAGTCGCGCTTGGACAGGCCCTGTCCCTGCGTGACCATGCAGAAGCGGTGAGCGCCGGCCGCCTGCGCCGCGAGCGCGTGGGCGAGCATCTGCTCGGGCTCCATCATCGGGTGCATCGGCGTATCGGCCTCGGCGTAGCGCGACTGCGCACAGAAGCCGCAGTCCTCGGCGCAGCCACCCGACTTTGCATTGACGAGCGAGCACATGTCGGTCGCGTCGCCGAAGCGCTCCTGGCGAGCTCGCCAGGCCCGCTCGACGAGTGCCTCGATCTCCGCGTGGTCGGTGATCGCGCCGAGACGCAACGCCTCTTCGCGTGTGATCAGCGGCGCCATTTCAGCGGACCCTACTCGAGGATGACCAGCGGGTCGCCCTCGTTGACCTTTTCGCCCTCGCTGCAGAGGATCTGCTTGACCGTGCCCCGCTCCTGGGACTCGACCGGCATCTCCATCTTCATCGACTCGAGCACCACCACCACCTCGCCCGCTGTGATCTGATCGCCGACGGCGCACTGGATCCGCCACACGACGCCGCTTATATGAGCCTCGATCGCCGACATCCTCAGGCAGCCACGGCCCACGCCGCGCCGCAGCGGACAATAGCTGGCAAGGGCGACAAGCCAGGGGCCAGCACAGTGGTCGTGGTGACCGCCCGCGACGAGGCCGCCTACCTCGAAGCGACGCTCGACGCGCTCGCGCTCGGATTCCCGGGAGCCCCGATCGTGCTCGCCGATGACGGCTCGAGCGACGGCACGGCGGCGGTCGCCGGTGCGCGTGGTGCGATCGTCGTCGGGGGCGGACGGCGCCGCGGCAAGGGCGCCGCCGCGACCAGCGGCTGTCGCCGCGCGCTCGAGCTTCACGGTTCGCAGGCGATCTACGTGCTGTGCGACGGGGACCTGGGTGCGAGCGCCGCGCAGCTCGCGGCGCTCGTGCCGATGCTCGACGCCGTCCCAGCCGACCTCGCGATCGCCGCGTTCGCGTCGCGCGGCGGCGGCGGTTTCGGTCTTGCGCTCGCATTCGCGCGCTTTGCGCTGCGCCGCCGAGCCGGTGCCACCCTGCATGCACCGATCTCCGGTCAGCGTGCGCTTCACGGCGAGCTGCTCGCCGAGCTCCTCCCGTTTGCCGACGGCTTCGGCATGGAGCTCGCGATGACGATCGACGTGCTGCGAGCGGGCGGGCACGTCGTCGAGCTAGAGCTCGAGCTCGAGCACCGCCGCCGCGGTCGAGACCTTGCCGGCTTCGCCCATCGCGCCCGCCAGCTGAGGGCGTTCGTCGCGGTTTACCTGACGCGTCGCCGCGGTCGACGGACGGGGCGGCTCCGTACGCCGTAAGCTCCGCGATGGAGCCAGTTCGCGGGTCTTGCAAGAGGTGAAGCGATCAGCACCGATCTAGCACGAATGAGGGAGCAGGTCTACGCCGACCCGCGGCCGAAGGAGTACTTCGACCGCTTTCATGCGTGGGCGCGCGCCCACGATCCCAACTGGGTCTACGAGCTCGTGCGGCTGTTCAGCGCGCTCTACTCGTACACGTTCCTGCGGGCACACGCGGTGAACGCTCAACACGTGCCCGAGCGCGGCGCGGTGATCCTGGCGCCGAACCACTTCTCGTTCATGGATCACTTCCTTCTCGGTATCCACTTGCGGCGCAAGGTGCGCTTCATGGGCAAGTCGCAGCTCTTCCGGGCACCGCTCGCCGGCGTCTTCATGCGCGGCGGTGTCTTCCCGGTGCGCCGCGGCGGCCGCGACGACGAGGCGTTCATCACGGCCGAGCTGATCCTCGAGCGCGGCGGCGTCATCGGCATGTATCTGGAGGGCGGCCGCTCGCGCACCGGTGAGCTGCAACGCCGTGCGAAGCCCGGCATCGGCCGCCTTGCGCTCGAGTCGGGCGCGCCCGTCGTGCCGGTCGCGATCGTCGGCTCGCAGCGGATCCGCAACTGGAAGCGCCTGCGCTTCCCGTCGGTCACGGTCGAGTACGGCGCGCCGATGAGCTTCCCGCGCGAGATGGATCCGGGTCGCATGCGCCAGCAGGAGGTCGCGGACGCCATCTTCGGCCAGGTCCGCTCGATCTACGACCGCCGCATGCAGGCGGAGCGCGCGCGCCACGGCGGTGCGCCCGGGCGCGGGGTGCGCGGTGAGCCGCTCCACGCCGATGAGTGAGCTCCTGCGCGTTGCGGCGGTCCAGCTCAACTCAACCGAGGACTTCGAAGCGAACCTCGCTCAGGCCGACCGGCTGACGCGCGCGGCTGCCGCGGACGCTGCACGGCTCGTCCTGCTCCCCGAGAAGTGGAGCGTCCTCGGGACGGGCGAGCAGCTTCGCGCGGGCGCGCAGACGCTCGACGGCCCGGCCATCAGCTGGGCGCGGCAAACCGCGCGCGAGCTCGCGATCGACCTGATCGCCGGGTCCATCTCCGAGCGGCTCGGCGATCGCACAGGGCTGCTCGCCAACAGCTCGGTGCACGTCTCGCCCGACGGCGAGGTACGCGCCGTCTACCGCAAGATCCACATGTTCGACGTGACCGTCGACGGGATCCACTACCGCGAGTCCGAGCATGAGCAGGCGGGCACTGAGATCGTGCTCTCACGCACGGCTGGCGGCGTCGAGCTCGGCCTCACCGTCTGCTACGACGTACGCTTCCCCGAGCTCTACCGGATCCTCGCTCTCGGAGGCGCCCGCGTCCTGCTCGTACCGGCCGCGTTCACGCTCGCGACGACGCGCGACCACTGGGAGACGCTGCTGCGCGCCCGTGCGATCGAAAATCAGGCCTTCGTGATCGCGGCGAACCAGATCGGCGCGCACGCGCCGGGCAGGCGCAGCGGCGGCCGCTCGATGATCGTCGACCCGTGGGGGCTCGTGCTCGCTCAGGCTGCCGACACCGTCACCCACATCACGGCCGATCTGGACCTCGGGCGCCTTGCGCAGGTGCGCGCCGAGCTGCCGTCGCTCGCCAACCGCCGTCCCGAGGCCTACGTCTGGCCGCGGGCCTGAAAACGCCGGGCGCGAGCGATCTGCTTCACTGCCGGCATGGAGGGTGATCCAATGAAGAAGCTCATGTGGTCCGGCCTGCTCGCCGGGGTCAGCGCGCTCGTGACGATCGTTGCGAATCGTGCCGCGTCCGCCCTCTGGCGTCGCGTGTTCGACGAGGAGCCGCCGGAGTGAGACCACTCTTCGGCTACGACAGTCCCGTCCCGCCGACGCGGCAGGACGCCGAGGACGGCGTCGACGGCGCGAACGACGGCCCAGCGCCGGGCGCCACTCCTGCCGGCTCGCGCGCAGCGCAAGCCGCCCCGAGCCTGACTCGAGCTCACCCAGAGGTGTACGTCGCCGCCGCGTTCCTCGCCGGCGTCGCAATCGCGATCCTGGCCCGTCGCCTTGGCCGCTGAGTCGAGCGAGCCGACGAACGTCGCGCAGGCGATCGCCGAGATCTCCGAGCGCGCCTCGCTGATCGTCCGCGAGGAGATCGAGCTCGCCAAGGCCGAGATCACATCGAAGCTCGTCAAGATCGTCACTGGGACGATCGTCGCGCTCGCCGCCGGCCTCTTCGTCATCGTCGCGCTGCTGTTCGCGCTGCACGGCGTCGCCTGGCTCGTCTGGTACGAGTTCTTCCCGCAGAACGAGATCTTCTGGGGCTACTTCATCGTCGCTGGCGGGCTGATCCTGCTCGGCGCTGTGGCCGGCTTCGCCGCGGCGCTGGCCCTGCGCCGAGGAACTCCGCCGACGCCGACGATGGCGATCGACGAGGCCCGTAAGCTGCGCGAGACTGTGGGTGCGAAGGACGGGGAGCCCGAGCCCTGATGGGCGATCGCAGCCCCGAGGAGATCCGTGCCTCGATCGAGGCAAACCGCAAGGCGCTCGCGCTCTCGCTCGAGCGCCTGCGCGGTGAGGTCGCCGAGATCACCAACTGGCGCAAGCAGCTCTCCAACCATCGCCGCGAGGCGATCATCGCCGCTGTCCTCGCCGGCTTCCTCGCGGGCGGCGGCCTTCTGGTCCGGCCACGCCGCAGGCGCCGGCGGTCCTAGCAACTACCCGGTCAGCAGCGACGCTGGCAGGCCGCCGACGCCGACCAGTCCCGGACCGGTATAGGTGCCGATCACCGGCCCGATCTCAGAGACCCAGATCGGCTCGCTGCCGAACACCTCGCGTCCCCGCTCGGCGAGCTCTGCGCTGCGCTCCGGCGCTTGCACGTGCTGGACGACCCAGGCATTGGCGCCGCTGTCGCGCAGCACGTGCATGTACTCGACCA
>Ga0187771_10001176_pt1 | contig 17269 bp, 12 predicted proteins | sample 0116_SJ02_MP15_1_FD_133139 | JGI IMG/M metagenome (GOLD analysis project Ga0187771, IMG submission 133139) | Tropical peat soil microbial communities from peatlands in Department of Meta, Colombia - 0116_SJ02_MP15_10_MG | ecosystem: Environmental > Terrestrial > Soil > Wetlands > Peat | place...
ACCTGGTCGACGACCGTCACCGTGCAGTACCCCTGCGGCGAGACCGGGGTGAACGAGAACGAACCGTTCGACCCGACCGTCGTGTTACCGTCGTCCGTCAGGCATCCCGAGTCGACCTGAGTGCCGTTCGAGGAGTAGATCTGCCGATACGCGACGGTGAACGTGTAGTTCAGCACCCAACCCGCCATCGGCTCCCCCGCGAGCGGGCCCCCGTCCACGGTGACCTGCCCGCGGACCCCTGAGCCTAGTAGCGGGACGATGCAGGACGCGGGGTCGGACGCGGTCACGACCGCCGAGGGATGCCCCGCCGAGGCCGGCGCGCCGGGGAGGATGAGGCCGGTCGTGCCGAGGCAGAGGACGGCGACCGCCACGGCGACCGACCACCGAAGCCGGACCACGGTCGCCCCCACCCCCCAACCCGCGCGTCCAGCGGCGGGCTGCCTCGGTTACCCGCCCAGGGGGGCTTAACGCTGCGGTCCGCCGAGGATGGGTGGTGGAAGCTGGGGAAACGCGGAAAACGGTCGTTCCCCGTGCGGGGCACGATGGTCGAGCCGGTCCGAACGATCGTCGGCCCGCCGCCCCTGGCCTCGCTCCCCCAGCAGTGGGAGCAGCTCGAGCGCTCGTCCCGCGCTCCCGTCATCGTCCGGGACGGAGAGCGGCGGCTCCGCGCCTGGGGGTCCCCGCAGAGGCCGTTCGTCGTCGGGGTCGCGCCGGACGGCGACCGGTGGCGGGTCGAGGGCTGGGGGTGCGCTCCGGTCGAGGCGCGACGGGCCGTGCGAGAGATGTTCTCCCTCGACAGTCCGCTCGAACAGTTCTATCGCCGGACCCGGAGCGAGCCGCTCCTCCGGGGCACGGAGTCGCGGTTCCGCGGGCTCCGGCTTCCCCGGGACGCCGGCCCGTACGAGGCGCTGCTCCACTCGATCGTCGGCCAGCAGCTGTCCGTCGCCGCTGCGAACGCCCTCAAGCGACGGCTGCTCGAGCGGTACGGTCGGGTCGTCGTGGCCGGACGGATCGAGGTGCCGGTCGTCCCCTCCCCCAGCGCGCTGGTCGCTGCGGGCGCGACCGGTCTGCGGTCCCTCGGTCTCAGCCGCGCGAAGTCCGCGGCCCTGGTCGGCGTCGCGCTCAACGACGCTCAGGCGCGGAGCACCGGCTGGCTCCGCCGGGTCCCCCTGGAGACCGCGCGCCTCCATCTCGAGCAGCTTCGCGGGGTAGGCCGATGGACTGCGGAGAACGCGCTCCTGAGGGGGGCGGGCCGACGCGACGTTTTCGTCGCGGGGGACCTCGGGGTGCGCGCCGCCCTGGAACGGTTCGGAGCGCTTCCCCGCTCCGCGCCGGAGGACCGGGCCCGGGATTGGGCCGAGCGGCACTACCCAGGCTGGGGGAGCTACGCCACGCTCTACCTCTGGCGAAGGCTCGTGGCGGACACCGCCTCCGACGGGGCCGGCTAAGGCGCCGCCGGCCGGGGGCCGCCGAGGCGGAACGACGCGAGCGTCCGATGGTCGGCTCCCCTCGGCCCCAGCACGCTCTCCTTGAGGAGGAGCTCGTGGACGGTGACCTCCCGAGCCGGTGGGGGAGGTCGGAGGCCGCGGAAGAGCTCCTCCGCGGCGGTCCGGTCGGCGGGCGAGCGAACGCGGAACAGGGTGAGGTGCGGGACGAACCCCTCCCGGTCCGGCCCGAACTCCGGGGTCAGCGCGTCGCGCACGCGCCGCGCGAGCTCGGCGAGCTCGGTCCGGCCCTGGGTCACCCCGACCCAGACGACCCTCGGGCGAGCGGTGTCCGGGAACGCCCCGATCCCTTCGAGCCGCAGGACGAACGGGGAGCTCTCGGCCGCCACCGCCGCGAGGCGGGCCCCGATCCCTGCGTTCCGGTCCGGCGCGACCTCTCCGAGGAACCGGAGCGTCAGGTGAGGTGCCGTGCGGGGGCCCGGGCCGGGCGGGGCCGCGCCGACCTCGACCGCGACGAACTCTCTCACGTCCCGGAGTAGCCGTTCGGCCCCTTACCGTCATGGGGGACGAACGTGCCCCCGGGGCGAGCACCGGCGGGGAGCGTCCAGACCTGGGCGACGCTCGGCCCGACCCCTTCCGACCGAAGCGTACGGCGTACCCGGGAGGCGCGGGCCGCGTCCCCGACGAGGAACAGGGCGAAGGCGCCCCGAGCCCGCGCCTTCTCCAGGCCGTGGCGAACGCGGGCCGGCCGGAGCGCCCCGGAGACCTCGGCCTCCAGGTGGACGTCCCGTCCGCCGAAGGCTCTCCACGCCCACCCTTGCTGGGCCGACGCGATCGCCTCCGCGAGCTGTCGCGGCGGGCCGCTCCGGGCGCGCTCGGGGATCTGGCGGAAGATCGCGTCCGGGAGCGTCGTGTCGTACCGGCCCTGACGTACGATCTCGATCCGGTGACCGTGGCGAGCGAAGAGCCGGAACGCCCTCAACAGGAGCGCGCGGTGCTCGTCGCTCTCTCGCGACGCCCCGGTCACCGACCGGAGCCCGAGCCATCGCTCTCCTGCGGGAGTGAGGTGCCAGGCCCCATCGACCTCGTGCGCGAGCCCGTCCCGAACGAGCGGGGCCAGGCGGTCCCCCGCCAGCGCCCGGTCGATCGGGGGGCCCGGGATCCCTAGTGCTTCGTCGACCAGCCGAATCCCCCGGGCCGGCGCGCCTCGCTCGTCGGCGGCCAACGCGGCCAGCAGGAGCCGCTCCGTCACGGCGTCGGCGGTGTCGGGGTCCGACGGGGAGGTGCCGGGGAACTCCGCCAAGGTCCGCGCGGTCGCTTCCGTCCATCCCTGACCGCCCTGAACGCTGAGGGGCTCTCCGGCGGTCACCGTTCGTAGGTCGCCGACCCCCGACGCGCGAGCGACGCCGACCCCGACCGGCAGGTCGGAGAGGGACCGCTCGGCGTCGCCCGGAGGGAGCCCCAGCCAGCTCCCCACGATGGCTGCGTTCGCTCGCGGCACGCGGAACGCCACGATCTGTCGGCTCACGCCGGCCGCCGCCAGGCGAAGCTCGGGGGCGAGCCGCTCGGGGTACTGGCTTGCGACGATCAGGCGAAGACCGAACTTGCGCCCCTCGGTCAGCATCTCGGCGACCAGACGCGGGGAGAGCCCCTGGACCTCGTCAAGGACGACCACGATCGGCGCGTGCGGTCCGCCCGGCTCGCGCGCTCCCGCGACCCCGAGATAGGCGCGCGCCAGGACGAGCGTCCCGGCGAACGACGCCGCCTCGGGCCCGACGGAGGAGAACGGGACGCGGACGAGGAGGGGGCGCCGGTGTTCGAGGAGCTCCTCGACCGGCACGCCGCCGTCGGCGGGCGACAGCAGCTCCGCGAGCTCCGGCACCAGGACGACCTTCGCGAGGCGGGCGGCGGCCGACCACAGGAACTCCGGGGAGCGCCGGACGATCGGCCCGAGCTCGTCGAGGAATCGGGCGAGCTCGGGCGACCGGGTCGCGAGCCGGGCCGCGTCGCGTCGGTCCGCGTCCGTGAGCAGCGCGTAGAGGTCGCCGAGGCTCCCGCCGGACTCCTGGACCAGACGGACGAACGCGTCGAAGATCCTCTCGAGCCGGAACCCCCAGTAGACGTCGGTGCCGTCCGGGGTGAGGCGCTTGATGGCGGCGACGAACTGCGCGGCGGCGCGGTCGCCGCTCCCGGCGAGCGCGGCGATGCCGGCGACCGGTGTTCGGCTCGCGTCGACCGCCACGACGGCACGCCGTTCCTCCGGCCCCAAGCGGGCGACGATCGCTGAGGCGAGGTCCCCGTGGAGGTCGACCGCCAGGACCGCGAACCCCTGCCGGATCGCCCGCACGGCCTGCTCGACCAGGAACGTCGTCTTGCCGGCGCCGGACGCCCCGAGGGCGATCGTGTGCCCGTCCTCGACCGAGAGCCGGGACGGTCGTTCCGGCGTGGTCGGCTCCGCGCAGCGCTCGGCGGCCGAAGGGGCCACCGCGAGCCACCCGTTCGCCGGGATCGTCGAGCTCGAGCCGTCGGCCCAAGCGCGCTCGGGGAGGCGGACGACCCGCGCCCGGCAGAGGACGCCGCTCGCCCGGCTCCACTCGGCGGCGGCGAACCGAGCGACCGAGCCGGCACGATCCGCCAGCTCCCCGATCCTCGCCACGAACCGTACCCTGCGGGCGGTCCAGAGCCGACCGTCGGTCCGGCCGGAGAGCCAGAACGTCTGGAAGTCGACCCGCCCATCGACCCCTAACAGGACCGGGCCCTCGGGAACGTCCGGTACCTCCCGAGGCGCCGCGGGGGCGCGCGAGGCGTCGATCGGTTCGAACGTCCAGGTCGACGCGCTGCGGCCGATGGCAGGGCCAGGGGGGCGGCGAGCGTCCGACCGCCGGGTCCGGAGCGACCGGAACGCGGGGGAGGCGAGGTGGGGCCCCAGCAGCTCGTGGGGAGAGACCGTGACCTCCGGGATCGGTCCGTCGGTCGACGACTCGAAGAGGACGGCGGCCGGGCGCGAGGAGACCACGAGCTCCTGAGCGAGCGCACGATAGAGGCGGCCGCGGAGCTCTCGGTCGCTCGGGGCGAGGAAACGGAGGGCCGGACCGGGGTCGATCATCGGCGGCTCCTCCGGGCAGGACCGCGCGTTCCCCTCCGGACCGCCGGTCGTGGGCGGTGTCCGCGCTCGGGCCGATGGAAGGGCGCGCGCTCACGGGTCGACCCGATGGGCACCGTGGGGCGTCGTTCGGCGGGAACCGGTTCTCTCGACGTTCGGGGACTGGTCGTTTCGACCATCGTCTCTACACCTTTCCTACCCCGGCTCCCGGGGGAGCGACGGGGCTCGATGCCCGGCCCGCGATCTCCGAGGGGACCCGTACGCCCAGGTCGGTTCTACGCCCGCGTCGGGGGACGCTCGGCTCGGCGTTCGGACGAGATCGACCGGGCGTCCGCTCGCGGTCGGTGGCCGGGAGGCTCCAATCTCCCCCGGCGACGCCTTAGGTCAGGGTTCGCGGGCCACGGGTCGGCGGTTCGGTCGCCCAACGACGGGGGCGACGGACGGTGAGGACCTGCGGCGCGCGGCGGGCTTGGCGGCGGGTTCGGACGCGGTCGGGACGCTCGGTCGGACCGGGAGGTCGGACGGGCGCGCGGACGGCGGCGAAGGTGGGCAGGGCATCGGAGGGATGTGGGACCCGCCGACCTAGCACAAGCGGTCGTAGGCCGATGGATGGTGGAACCTGGTCGAGGAGGAGACCGACTGGGGACGGGGTGGGAAGGCGCCCCGCACGCCTGGGACGCGGTACCGTCCCCTTGGGCGATCTGAGGGAGCCTTCCCTGGGTGGTTGCACACCTACGACCGCTCCCGGGCTACTTGAACCCCGGAAGGGGAGGGAGTGGAACGCCCCCGCCGGGTGGGGGTTTCGGGTCACCGGGCAGCGACTACGCCTTCGCCCGATGCTCCGCCTCGCCGACGGCCAAGCGAGGGAGCTCCCCCTCGATCACCGGGGTCCGACGGACGGCCGCCCCCGCGCGCAGCGCCGCTTGCCGGCGGGGAAGCAGCCAGCGCGTCCCCCACAGGCGCAGCTCCCGCGCGGCCGGGGCGAGGCCGAGCCCCATCTCGGTCAGCGAGTAGACCACGGAGAACGGCCGGGTGCTGACGACGGTCCGCTGCACGACGCCCTGGTTCTCGAGGAACTTGAGGGTGGCGCTGAGCGTCTTGGCGTTGAGCCGCTCGTTCGACTTCAGGATCTCGCTGAACCGTTGCGGCCCCTCCAGGAGGCGGTGGACGATTGCCAACCGCCACTCCGTCCCGATTACGCCGACCGCGGCAAGGACCGGACAGATCCCGTGCTCCCCTTCCCGGTCGCAATCGTCCGTCGGCCGACCTCCCGGCCCGCCGGCGCGATGGGCCTTGTCGACGTGCACGCTCGCCCCTCGGCAAGAACGGAACCGGGAGGCGGATTTATAGTTACCGCCCTATAGCAACTAACGAAGTGTAACTACTCTCCGGGCCGCCCCGTTCCCGGTCGACGGCGGTCGCTGCGGTGTACGTTTTCTCCGCCGTGGCCCGTTCCGCCCCGTGCCCGCACGACGGCGACACGTCGAACTGTCGATCGAGCGACCCCTCGGCCCCCGGGGCCCTGCCGGCTCGGTCGCCCGGCTGAGCACGACGTTCGAGCTCGGCGGCGACGGCGAGGGCCCCACCCCGAGCGAGCTGGCCCGGGCGCTCGACGACCTCGTCCGGGACCTGGAGGCGCTCCTCGGGCCGTCGCTCGCCGCCGCCCCCGCAGGGCGGCCGGACCGCGGGCTGGAGGAGCTCGTGGAGACCTACCGCCCGCGCCAACGGGAGCTTGTCGACCTGCTCCTCGCGGACGGGGAGATCAGCGCGGGCGAGCACGCGAGCCTCGTGGCGAACCTCGGGGCCCCTACCGGGCCACCGCCCGCCGCCTCCCCTCCGGCCGGGAGCGAGAGCCCGGTGGTCGGGGAGACGCCGATCGCCGCCGTTCCCCTTTCGGCCGAGCCGCGGCTGCCGCCCTCGAGACCGGTCCCCGAGCTGCTGAGGACGTTCCAGATCACGTCGCTCCGCCAGGCCGGCGCCGTGCGCGCGCGGCGCCAGATCTCCTTCGCCGAGTACATGGCCCTGAAGCGGCATTTCGAGGCGGCCGACTCGAGCGGGGAGACGAAGGAGAGCTCGGGGCCGGGCGGGCGGGCCTAGCGGGCGCCGCCGTGGGAGGGGGTCGGTCTCCCTCCGGGGGAGGCCGGCAGGAGCGCTGTCACGAGCAGCCCGACGTCGGTGATGCCGGCCGGGACGCGGATCGGCCGGATGCTCGCGGTCCGTGGAGGGGTCGAGGACGGGTCGGCCGCGGCGCCGACGACGCCACCGGCGAAATCCGGCGCCGGCCCGGTCGCGCCCGCCGTGCGGAAGAGGCCGATGCTCATCTCCCGGCGCAGGAGCGCCGTCCGGGCCGCCGCGAGGAACTCCTCGCACGCCGTGCGCTCGGGCACCCCCTCGGGGAGGTCGAGCGTCGTCGTCGCGAAGACGGCGATCCCCTTGGAGCGGGAGCCCTCACCGAGCCGCTCGGTCGCGATCACCCTCTCGAACGCTTCGAGGAACTTGGGGACCGCGACCGGGGCGCGGTCGTTCATCCCGAGCAGGCCGACCCGGGCGCTCCAGCCTTTGTCGAACGCGACGTCCCCGGCCGACCGGATCCCGTCCGCCGGTGCGGCGACGACGACCGGCCGGCGTCCCCCGACGGCCCGTTCCGAGGCCCCCGACGAGAGCGGCCCCGTGGCCGTCGCCGGTAGCGTGCGGAGGAGGCCCGCGGTCTCGAGCGTCGCGCGCGCGCGAAGCCGTTCGTCGTTCGAGAGGGGGAACGTCGGGCCACCGCCGACGGCCGCCGGTCCGTCACCCCGGTCGACGATCAGGCACTGGGCGTCCGCGGTCATGCTCGGGGGGAGCAGACGGCCGCCGACGCCGCCGGTCCCGAGGACCCGCGCCACGTTCCCCACGTCGGCCCCGGTCGCCCCGCCGTCGTACAGCTGCCGGAGCAGCGCGGCGAACGCGGCCCGGTCCAGGCCGGTCGGGGGCAGGACGAGGGACCGGATCGCCCCCGGGGAGACCAGGAGGAGGAACAGGTCGGACTCCCGGAGCCCCGCGGAGATCTCCCGCGCCGCGTCGAGGACGCGAGGGGCGGCCTCGTCCCCGCCCCAGCCGTCCTCGACCTTCTCGGACCGGAACGGCACGGCCTCCGGCGGCTCCTCCGGCCCCGCGACGAACCCTTGGGTGAGCCGGTCGCCGAAGACGTGGAGGACGGCGAGCGCCATCGAGCTCGCCGCACGGCCCAGCGCGACGAACCCCACCTCACGGTACCGGCCGTCCGGGACGAACCGGTTGCCGACGCGGAGGACCCCGCCCTCCCGTCGCACCGCCGACCGGACGGCCCGGTAGGCGTCGGCGCCCTCCACCGCCCCGCGGTAGACCGCCGCGAGCAGCGGGTCGTCACCGCTCGGTGCCGGCTGGTCGGGGGGGAACGGGTCCCAAGGGAACCGGCCGATCACGGCCGACGCAACCGGGGGGCCGGGTCATGACGGTGGCGGCCCGGCGACCGGGCGAGCCACCGAGCCCGGCGGACCCCGGGCCGTCGACCGTACGGCGGGGCCCTACGTTCCGCCCCGGGGCGCCGGCTGGAACGGCCGCCGCCAATCCTGCGGGAGGACGGCCGTCTCCTTGATGTTGCGCGGGGTGACCCAGCGCAGGAGGTTGAGCAGCGAGCCGGCCTTGTCGTTCGTCCCGGAGCGTCGGGCCCCGCCGAACGGCTGCCGGGAGACGATCGCCCCGGTCGGCTTGTCGTTGATGTAGAAGTTGCCGGCGCTCCAGCGGAGCGCCTCGCTCGCCTTCCCGACCGCCTGGGCGTCCCGCGCGAAGATCGCGCCGGTGAGCGCGTACGGGGAGGTCCGGTCGCACAGCGCGAGGGTCTCGTCGAACCGGGCATCCGGGTAGACGTGGACGGTGAGCACGGGCCCGAAGATCTCCTCCGACATCAGCTTCCCCTGGGGGTCGGCGGAGCGGACGACCGTCGGCCGGACGAACCAGCCGTGGGCCCGGTCGGTCTCCCCTCCGACGACGAACGTATACTGGTCCGGGTGCGCCCGAGCGTAGGAGAGGTAGCTCTCGATGTTCGCGTACGCCGCCTCGTCGATGATCGCCCCCATGAGGTTACCGAGGTCGTCGACGCGGCCCATCGGGACCTTCGGTACCTCCTCGCGGAGCATCCGCTCGACCTCGGGCCACCGGCTCTCTGGGACGTAGGCCCGGGAACAGGCCGAGCACTTCTGCCCCTGGTACTCGAACGCGCCCCGGATCAGGTTCACCACGGTGCCGCGGACGTCGGCCGATGGGTGCATGAAGATGAAGTCCTTGCCGCCGGTCTCCCCGACGACCCGGGGGAAGTTGCGGTACGTCTCGAGGTTCTCGCCGATCCTCCGCCAGATCTGCACGAGGGTGCTGTAGCTCCCAGTGAAGTGGACCCCGGCGAGCTCGGGGTGGTCGAGCAGGACCGGCGCGAGCTTGCTCGGGAACGGGACGAAGTTGATGACCCCCGGCGGAAGGCCGGCCTCGACCAGGAGCTGGTAGATCAGGTAGTTCGAGAGCGACACCGACCGGGCCGGCTTCCAGAGGGCGACGTTCCCCAGCATCGCCGGGGCCGTCGGCAGGTTGCCGGCGATCGAGTAGAAGTTGAACGGGGGGATCGCGAGGACGAACCCTTCGAGAGGCCGCCAGTCGAACCGGTTCGTCTCCCCCGGGTACTGGAACGGCTGCAGCTCGTAGATCTGGCGGGTGAAGTAGCCGTTGAACGTCCAGAAGTCGACGAGCTCGGCGAGGTCGATCTCGGCCTCGTACGGGTTCTTCGAGTGGTTCAGCATGATCGCCGCGATGTGGCGGGTCCGCCGCGGGCCCGAGAGGAGCGTCGCCGCCCGCCAGAAGACCGCCACGCGGTCGTACCACGACATTCGGGCCCACGCGGCGTGGGCCGCGAGGGCGTTCGCCGCGGCGTCCCGGAGCTCCGGCTCGCCGGCGAGATGGGCCCGGGCGAGGATCGTGGCGTGGTCGTCGGGGGCCCGGATCTCGACGATGTCGGCAGTGCGAAGCTCCTTGCCCCCGATGACCACCGGAACGTCGGTCGGGGCCTTGCGGAGCGCGGCGAGCTCGTCCAGGAGCTGCTCCCGCTCCGGCGAGCCCGGGGCGTACGATCGGATCGTGTTGACGTCGTTGACCGGCCGCTCGACGTTCCAGTTCATGGCGCCGGTTACGGGAGGTGCCGACCTATGGTTTTCGTGAACTTCCGTTGATGGGGGGTTAATACCGGCCTTTCCCGCTCTCACCGGTCAAGATGGCCGCGACCGCCCAGTCCCGGGTCGACCGACATCCGGTCCTTGACGTCCCGTCCGCGCCGGAGATGGTCCCGTTCACGTTCGACGGGCGAACGCTCTACGGTCGGCGGCACGAGATGCTCTCCTCCGCGCTGCTCGCGAACGACCTTCCGGTCCTCGGCCGCCACCGGCGGGACGGCGCCCCTCAGGGGATCTTCTGCGCGAACGGCCAGTGCGCGCAGTGCCTGGTCCTGGTCGACGGGGTCGCGGTGAAGGCGTGCCTCACCCCCGTCCGGGCCGGCATCGCCGTCCGCTCGCTCTCCGGGGACCCGGAGCTGAAAGCGGACGACACCCCGATGCCCCGGGCCCCTCCCCCGCCGCAGGTCGAGACGGACGTCCTGATCGTCGGCGGGGGCCCCGCCGGGCTCACGGCGGCGATGGAGCTCGCCGACCACGGCGCGTCCGTCACGCTGTGCGACGACAAAGCGACGCTCGGCGGCAAGCTCGCGCTCCAGACGCACAACTTCTTCGGCTCGGTCCGCGACTGCTACGCCGGCGTCCGAGGTCGCGAGATCGGGACGCGCCTCGAGCAGGAGGTCCGCGGACGCCCCGGGATCACCGTCTGGACCGACTCGCCCGCGGTCGGCGTGTTCGACGAAGGGTGGGTCGGGGTCGTCCGCGAGGGACGGTTCACGCTGGTGCGACCGAAGGCGCTCCTGGTCGCGACCGGGGCGCGGGAGAAGGCGCTCGCCTTCCCCGGCTCGGACCTCCCGGGGGTCTACGGCGCGGGAGCGTTCCAAACGCTCGTCAACCGCGACCTCGTCAAGCCGTCCCGGCGCACGCTGGTCGTCGGCGGCGGGAACGTCGGGCTGATCGTCGCCTACCAGGCGCTCCAGGCCGGCATCGACGTCGTCGCGCTGGTCGAGCTCCTCCCCGAGTGCGGCGGCTACAAGGTCCACCGGGACAAGATCCTCCGCCTCGGCATCCCGGTGCTCACGTCGACGACGGTCGTCCGGGCGGAGGGGACGGACCGGGTCGAGCGCGTGACGGTCGCGCAGGTCGACGCCCAGTTCCGGCCGATCCCGTCGACCGAACGCGAGTACGCCGTCGACACGGTCCTGCTCGCCGTCGGGCTCTCGTCGGTGAACGAGCTGTTCGCCGAGGCCCAGCGGATCGGGATGCGGGCGTACTCGGCTGGGGACGCGCACGAGATCGCGGAGGCGTCCGTCGCGATGTTCTCCGGGAAGATCGTCGCCCGGGAGATCCTGAGAGACCTCGGGCACGCCGTCGAGGTCCCGGACGCCTGGACGAGCCGCCGGGACGAGCTCGGCCGTCGCCCCGGGCCCGTCCTCGGGATGTACCCGCTCCCGCCCGCCGTCGGGGTCTATCCGATCCTGCGGTGCGAGCAGGAGATCCCGTGCAACCCGTGCACCGAGGTCTGCGTCAAGGACAGCATCACGATCCCCGAGGGGACGATCGTCGGCCGGCCGAAGCTCATCGGCGACTGCGTCGGGTGCCTCAAGTGCGTCGCGGTCTGCCCCGGCCTCGCGATCACCTTGGTCGACCGGCGGCTCGACCCGACCGGCGCCTCGGCGAAGGTGACGGTGCCGTGGGAGATGCCGGACGGGGCGATCCGTCCCGGCGACACGGTCCCGACGACCGGCCGCGAGGGCGAGCTGGTGGGGACCGCGAAGGTCGTGCGGATCCTCTCGGGAAAGGCGCTCAACCGTCGTCGGCTGGTCGTGCTCGACGTCCCGGCCGCCGACGCCGACCGGGTCGCGGGGATCCGCTTGCGGACCCCGGAGCCCGGCGCCGTCCCGGAGCGACCGAGCTCCGGGCGGGACGACGAGGTGGTCATCTGCCGGTGCGAGCGTGTCACGAAGGAGCAGATCGCGGCCTACATCTCGGCGACCGGCACGCGCGACCTGAACGCGATCAAGGCCGCGCTGCGGTGCGGGATGGGCCCGTGCGGGGGACGCACGTGCGCGGAGCTGGCGATGCGGATCTTCCGGGAGCTCGGAGTCGACCCGAGGTCGGTCACGCCGTCGGTGCGCCGGCCGTTCACCCAGGAGGTCCCGGTCCACGCGTTCCTGGTGGAAGGTGACCGCGCCTCCCGAGTTTGACGCGATCGTCATCGGGGCGGGGTCGGTCGGGAACCCGACCGCCTACTTTCTCGCCCGTGAAGGGCTGCGCGTCCTGGTCGTCGACGAGCTCGCGTCGTCCGGTCAAGGCCAGAACAAGGCCGCGATCGGCGGCGTTCGGGCAACCCACTCCGACCCTGCGAAGATCCGGCTCTGCCAGAAGAGCCTGGAGATCTTCTCCGGCTGGAAGCAGGCGACGGGCACGGACATCGGCTGGAAGCAGGGGGGGTACTGCTTTCCGGCGTACGACGACCGGGTGGAGGGCACGCTCCGCACGCTGCTCCCGATCCAGAAGCGGTACCGCCTCAACATCGACTGGGTCGACGCGGAGGGGATCCGCCGCCTCGTCCCGGGGATCGACCCGAACGGCCTCCGCGGCGGGACGTTCTCCCCCGAGGACGGGCAGGTCAACCCGCTCCGCGCCGCGGAGTCGTTCACCAACGAGGCCCGCCGCGCCGGGGCGGTCTACCTCTACCGGGACCCGGTGCGCTCCCTGCTCGTGCGCGGGAGCGCCGTCGTCGGTGTGAGCACGGGCCGGGAGGAGTACCGGGCGGCCTCGGTCGTCGTCGCGGCGGGCGTCGGGGCGACCGCGCTCTGCGCCACCGCCGGGCTCACGGTCCCGATCCTCCCCGACAGCCACGAGGCCGGGATCTCCGCCCCCGTCCAACCGTTCCTCGGCCCCCTGGTCGTCGACCTGCGCCCCGGTCCGGAGGGCAAGACGACGAACTTCTACTTCGGGCAGGACGCCGAAGGGCAGATCATCTTCTGCTACACCCCGCGACCGCCGATCTCCGGGGAGAACCGGACGTCGACGTACGAGTTCATGCCGATCGCCGCCGCGCGCCTCGTCCAGCTGATCCCTCGCCTGAAGAACCTGACGATCCGCCGCGTTTGGCGCGGCCTCTACCCGATGACGCCGGACGGGAGCCCGCTCCTCGGGAAGGCGCCGAACGTCGACGGCCTCGTCCTCGGGGTGGGGATGTGCGGTCAGGGGTTCATGCTCGGCCCGGGCGTCGGGGCGAACCTCGCCGCGCTCGTGGCGCGCGGCCGTCCGCTCCTGGAGAGCGAGGTCTTCGACCTCGTCAGCCCCGCCCGCGACCTCTACGGCGGCAAGCACGAGGCGCTGCGCTGAGGCGGGCCCCCGTCTCCGACCGGACGGCCCGCGGCCGTACGACGCGCTCGACCCCGCTAGCCCAGCTGGAGCCGCTCGGAGCTCGGGGCCGCTCCGGCACCGAGGAACCGGCCGGGGGAGAACTCCCGGGGATCTAGGTCGACCGGCTCGCGGAGGACCGTCGCGGCGACCCGGCGGCTCGCCGAGGGGGCGAGCATGAAGCCGTGCCCGCCGAACCCGTTCGCGTGCACGAAGCCGGGAAGGCGGGGGTCCTCGCCGATCACCGGGAACCCGTCCGGGGTGTCGTCGTAGAAGCCGGCCCAGGCCCGCAGCACGCCGAGGCCGGCGGCCCGGGGGAGCAGACCGACCAGGGCATGGGCCATCGCGGTGACGAACCTCGGCGAGCTCGGGACCCCGGCGTCGGTCCCGGGCGGATGGGGGACCGTCAGGCCGCCCACGAGCTCGCCGCGCATCGACTGGCTGACGTAGAGCCCATCGGAGACGCGGACGAGCATCGGGTCGAGGAACGCCTTCATCGGCTCCGTCGCCAGGATCTCGTGTCGGGTCGCGACGTTCGGCACGTCGAGCCCGCAGCGTCGGGAGAGCTCTCCCGACCACCCACCGGCCGCGTTGACGACGGTGGGGGTGCGGACCGGGCCCGAGGACGTCTGGAGCTCGACGACCTCGCCCCGGTCGCCGCGGCGGACCCCGAGGGCCTCCGTGCCGAGCGCGACCTCGACGCCAAGGGCGCGGACCGCCTCGTAGAGGCCCCAGACGGCCGGGTACGGGTAGAGCGTCCCGTCGGAGGCAAGGTAGCATCCCCCCACACACGCTCCCGGGGCGATCCCGTCGACGAGCGCTTCGACCTCGTCCGTCCCGAGCAGCCGGACCGGTAGGCCCTCGGCGCGCCCGGCGTCGCGGACCCGCTGGAGGCGCTCGAGCTCCGAGGGGTCGCTCGCAAGGAAGAGGTACCCCCCCTGCCGGAACCACAGGTTGTGACCGAACTCCCGGTCGAACCGGCGGTAGGCCGCGACCGCTTCCCGGGCCAGGCGGATCGTCGAGCGGGTCTCCCACTGCTGACGGACCCCTCCCCCGTTCCTGCCGGAGCCGCCCGCCGAGAGGCGCCCGCGGTCGACGACGAGCAACGGTCCCGCCCCGGCGCGGGCGAGATGATGGGCCGTGTAGAGCCCCATGATCCCGGCGCCCACGACCACCGCCCGGTAGTCGCCCCGGCCCAGCGTCACCTTCCGGCCTCCGGATCGAGCTCGTCCCGAAGGCTCGCGAGCGCGGCGAGGGAGGTCGGCACCAGCGGGGGGCGCTGCGTGACGAAGCCGACCTCGGGCGGTTCGCGGCCCTCGAGGATCGCGAGGAGGACCGTCGCGTCCGGGAGACAGTAGCGGCCCTGGCAGAGCCCGGTCCCGACGCCGGTGTACCGCATCCCGAGCTCGAGGCCGCGGTAGCCCCGCGCCACGGCCGCCTCGAGCTCGTGGAGGAGGACGTCCTCGCACGGACAGACGACCCATTTCCCGTGCCGGGGCTCGCGCAGGAGCTCGCGGTAGTACGGAAGGAGCTCGCTCGGGGGGCCCGTCGCCGGGAGGGGGGACGCCGGAGCGCTCGCCGGTTCGAGGATCCCCACGACGGCCTGCTCGGGGGGTGGGCCCGGCCGACCGGCCGGCACAGCGGCCGTGCCGACCGCGACGACGCCGGGCACGGTCGTCCGTCCGGCCGCGTCGACCTCGGGATAGTACGCTCCCGGGACGTCCCACCAGCGTCGCCGGGCCCCGGCCTGGAACGCGAGCTGGGCGTTCGGCAGTCGACGATGGGCCAGAACGACCGTTCGGCAGGAGAGACGGAACGACCCCCCGCCGTCCCGGCGGGCGACCTCGACGCCGCGGACGTGAGCGCGGCCGACGCTCCGTACGACCCGGGAGCGGGGGTAGAGCGGGACGCCGAGGTCGGCGGCAGTACGGACGAGCTCCGGGGCGATCTCGCTGAGCGCGACGACGGCGCCCACATCCTCGCCGAGCCGGGCGACCACGTCGCGCGCCCGCATCCCTCCGCCGACGACGACGGTCTCTCCCAACGGGAGGCCGTGGTCGGAGAGGGCAAGGTCCGCCGTGACGACCCCGGGGCGGTCCGAGCCCTCGAAGAGGAGCGGACCGTCGTACCCTCCGGTCGCGACCACGATCGTGCGCGTGCGGACGAGGACCCCGGCGCCGTCGCGGTCGACCCCGAGCAGCGTGAACCCCCGCCCGCCGTCCGCCCCATCGGGGCTCAGGAACGTCGCGGTCGTACCCGCGAGCAGCTCCGCCCCGTCGACCGCGGTCGGTCCGTCCCGGCCGGTCGCGGCCCGTCGGTCGATCAGCACCGGACGCTCGCCCGCGCGGACGAGGCGTTCGGCGACGGCCCGGCCGGAGCGGCCGGAGCCGACGATCGTGATCGCCGCGCTCCGGGAGCGAGGAGGTCCCGTGGGGACCGTCGCGGCGCGGTCGGGGGCGTGGCCGAAACCGGCGAGCGCTCTCCCGACCCGTTGGTAGAGCGGAGCGGCCCAGGACGGGCGACGGAGGCCGTGGACCGTGTCCACGCCGTGCGGCAGCAGGAGGTCGAGCGCCCCGAGGAGGTCGAACCGCGCGCTCGGCCAGGCGTTCTCGGTGCGGACCCGGTCCCCGTCCTGGGCCGGACGCTGACAGGCGCGGACGTTGGGGAGCCCGTTGACCCTCACGAGACAGCCGGTGCAGTTGCCGACCCCGCAGAACGGCCCCCGGGGCCGATGGTACCGCACCGACCGCACGAGCGACGGCCAGCCCCGGCGTCCGAGCGCCGCGAGGATCGACTCGCCGGCGCGCGCCTCCACGGTCGCGCGGTTGAAGCGGAAACGTCGAGGAGGGGCCGAGACCATCGGGGCGCGCGATGACGCCCCCGACCGGTATTTAGCGGCCCCGTCCGTCGGAGGGCGTCCGGCACCGCCCGGCGGCCCCGAAGCCGGCGGGCGTCCCGATGGCTATATAGACGCTGTAGGCCCGACCCCCCACGGCCTTGCGGACGAGCGGAGGATTCCACGGGCGCCGGATCCAGAAGACCGGCGGGTCGACGTTCATCGTCTCGCTCCCGAAGAACTGGGTCCTCGCGCGGGGCCTCGGCCCCGGCGACGTGCTGCAGTTCACTCCTCGGGCCGACGGCTCCCTCACGATCTATCCGGCGTCCGCGACACCCGCGGAGAGCCAGCGCCGCGAGGTCGAGGTCTCCAACGACACCGAGGAGGAGCATCTGTTCCGCCGGCTGATCGCGGAGTACATCGCCGGGTATCCCCTGCTCGAGATCCGCACGTCCGGCCGGATGAGCGCCCGCACGCGGGAGGTCGTCCGCAACTTCGCCCAGCGGATGATCGGCCCGGAGATCCTCGAGGAGACGGCCGAGTCGGTGATCCTCCAGGACGTCGTCGGCCAGAACCCGCTCCCGATCCCGTCGATCGTCCGGCGCATGCACCAGATGGTCCGGGCGATGCAGACCGACGCGATGGCGGCGTTCCGGGCCCGGGACACGTCGATCGCGCGCGACGTGGTCGAGCGGGACTGGGAGGTCGACCGGCTCCACTGGTTCCTCGAGAAACAGGTGACGAGCGCGCTGCGCGATGCCCGGATCCTCGCGACGCTCGACCTCACGCTGCCCGAGTGCTCGACGTACCTCCTGGCGTCCCGCATCCTCGAGCGGATCGCCGACCACGCCGTCCGGATCTCGCAGACCGTCGAGCTCGCCGGGCCCGAGGCGACCCCCGACCGCGTGCTCCAGGAGCTCGACCGGATGGCGGGTCGGGCCGCGACGTGCCTCGCGGACGCCCTCGACAGCCTCGACCGGAGGGACATCGCGAAGGCGAACGCCGTGATCGACGCCGCGCACCAGCTCGGGCGCGAGCGCGACCATGTCCTGCGGGAGATCGCCTCGAAGAAGGGCCGCCTCGCCGTCGCGGTCGCCTACGTCCTTGAGAGCCTCGAGCGCTCGGCCTACTACGCGACCGACCTGGCGGAGATCGCGATCAATCGCGCGGTCGAGGCCCCGTCGCGCTCGCCGGAGACCGCGGAGCCGCCCGCGGCCGCGACCCGCTAGGCGACGCGGCCTCGGGCCGGCTCGGAGGACCCCCGCTCGAGGACGGACAGGAGCTCCTCGACGTCCTGGGCGGTAGGGACCTTCGGGTTCGCGAGGACGGAGGGCGAGCGGAG
>Ga0187771_10001177_pt1 | contig 17261 bp, 13 predicted proteins | sample 0116_SJ02_MP15_1_FD_133139 | JGI IMG/M metagenome (GOLD analysis project Ga0187771, IMG submission 133139) | Tropical peat soil microbial communities from peatlands in Department of Meta, Colombia - 0116_SJ02_MP15_10_MG | ecosystem: Environmental > Terrestrial > Soil > Wetlands > Peat | place...
GCGCTCTGAATTTCTCAATTCCTGAAATTCCATGGGAGATCGTATGGCTATTTCTTCTTCGTCAGCTGCATTTACCCGATTCCTGGTTCCGGAGAGCGAAGTTGAGGATTTCTGGAGCCTCGTTGATGAGAAGCTGCGCGGAGGCGCTTTTGCCGAACCGGGCGACTCTGAAGTCGAGACTGCCGGTTTTGCATCCTGGGAGGATTTTTTCGATCCCAATTTCTCCTACGGCTCTTACCGCAAAGGCGAATACGTGGCGTTCAATTTCCGGCTGGACCAGAAAAAGGTCCCCGCAATGGTGCTTAAACAGTTCGTGAGACAATCTGTGCAGCAATACCGCGACGAGCACGACGGCAGATGGCCCAACCGGACGGAGAAGCAGCAAATCCAGGAAAGCACTCAGCACTACCTTTTAAACCGCGCCTTCCCTCAGCCGTGTGCCTGCGAGGTTGTTTGGAACCCGCTACACCACTGGATGATCCTGGGCGCCGTGGGTGGCAAGATGATGGAGGCGTTCCTGGCGTATTTCGAAAAGCAATTCAAGCTCTATCCCGTTCCACTCTATCACGCTACATGGGCGTTTAACGTGCTTCCACTCACACCGGGCCAAAAGGAGGTGCTTGGGTCTCTGGTTTCGCTCAAATCGCCGTCCGCTCTTAATGACGGAAGGTTCCTGGGCTCAGAGTTTCTGACCTGGGTATGGTTCTATATCGAGAGGTTGGGCGGCTCGATTCAGGCCGGGGATAAGGTGGCCGATGTGCACCTCGGGGAGCGCATGGTCCTGGTGCTGCCCGGGGACAGGAAAGAGCGTGTGGTCTGCACCACGCAGACAAATTTTCTCCACGAAGCCCGGACCGGCCTGCGACAGGGCAAGGTGGTCGATGAGGCCCAACTGTTCCTTATAGTGGGCGAAAATGAATACCTTTTGACCCTGGACGCCTCACTGTGGGCCCTAAAAGGGCTGAAGACCCCCAAGCAGCTTCCTGATTACGGCCGGGAAGATCCCGATGGTAGATTACTTGAAAAGATGTACTTTATCGAGGAAGTATTCTCGGTTCTGGGCGCTCTCTACATGCGCTTTCTGGCCGAAAGGCTGACGCCGGGGTGGGAAACGGACACGCTTGTGCAACTTCGGAAGTGGATCGACGAGGTTTGAAAAGAAGTTGCGGCTTAGCGGTCATGCCCTCTAAGTCCCGTGCGTCTTATAAGTCCCGCCAGGCCTGTAGCAGCCGCAACCAGCAACCCGCAGCCCGGGCGACTCATGAACCAGATAGGCTTAAACACCTTCGCTGACCTCATCCATGACCACTGGTTGAGCGCTTTTCTCGTGCTTGTGTCGCTTGCGACCGTCTGCGTCGTTTTAGTGCTGCGGCGGTACGTGAGGATGCGCATGCGTGAGATGCTGGAAAAAGAGTTCAGCGAAGATCATGAACTGGATGTTTTGCCCCCGCCTGGAGCATTGGAACGGAAGGCGCTGGAAGCTATCGCCGGGATGAGGAAGCAAGTTTGGCAACTGCCTGAAAGTGAGCTTCAGCTTGGATTTGATGTTTTCAACCAGCGCGCTCTTGATATAGTGCGCACGATTGGCGCTATCTATCATCCGCAAGCCGGCCGTCCTGAGTTCGAAGCCTCGCTCTCGGATACCCTGGAGCTGATCAGGCGGGTGAGCAGCCGGCTCGCAAGGCTCGCCTCCACTGTCCCGGTGAAGTTTATAGGCGGCCGCAAACTTAGCGATTTTCAGCGTTATTACCAGGTTTATCTCAAAATCAACGAAAACCCGGTCCTGAAGCTTCTCAGGAGCAAGCCGCATATTTATAAGGCCGCCAGGTTTGCCCTTAATATGAAAAATGTCGCCAATCCGCTTTACTGGGCCGGACGCGAGCTTACTCGCGAAAGTTATTTCCTCATCCTGAGATGGTTTTATCTCACCTTTACCAGTGAGATTGGCAAGGAAGCCATAAGACTCTATAGTGGAAAACGTTTCCATCATGAGAAGGACAGCGACGCCGCGCTTATCTGTTATCGCCTGTTTCACACGATGCGAAAATGGGCCGGACCGACCCCGGCTGAGTGGGCTGCATTTGTACGCTTTGTGGCAGGCCATTCCGCCCTGGATTCCGACAGCAAGCTGCATATACTGACAAGGTGCTCGGAGGACCGTCTTCCAAGGGACGTGGAGGAGCGGACGGCGGTTACCAAATCGGGAATAAAATGGTATAGGAAGGGTCTTAAAATACTGCTCGACGCCGACGCCGGATCGTCGCCGGCAAAAGCGAAGCTGGTGGAAATGGAAACCGGGGGCATTGAGGCGCTGAAGGGTGATAGCAGGTGAACGGGGGTGCAATTAAGTTTGAAAGAGATAAAGACCATATGAAACCAACTCATAAACGACGACTTTGGGTTTTCATCCTCTGGCTGGCCGCACTCTTAACGTGCGCTGTTTTTGGCTGCGGCTCGCCGGCCGCAGGCGAGCCGGACGGTTTTCGCGGCATCAAATGGGCGGCAGGAGCCGCTTCGGTTTCCATGATTGACAAAATTGCCGGCGAGGGCGGCCTTGCTTTCTACGAAAAGAACGACGATCAGCTTCAAATGGGGGAAATAAGGCTCGATCAGATTATCTACGGCTTCTACAAGGACCGTTTCTACATGGGCATGGCCTACTTCCCGGCAGCCGGTTTCCAAAAAATGGAGGAGATGTTGACCGCCCAGCTCGGCCAACCGGTAAAACCGGACAATACTTCTTCGAAACTTATATGGGACGGCGACAATGTCTCGGTGCTGCTAACCCTGGGAGAGCATTCAGACCAAGCGCGCCTGGTCTACCTCTATAAGCCCATTCAACTCGAGGTCGAATTAAAAAAATGACATCGCCTTGTCAACCTTTTAAGAAATCCGGCTCCAGGTACTCCGGATTGGGGTAAGAGTAAAATCCCCTGCCGCTCTTCACGCCCAGTTCACCCCGCTTGACTTTCTCGAAAAGAGCGTCTGGCGGCTTATCTTTGGGGTCTCCCGATTCATTATAGTACACCATCTCTATGTCATACACCACGTCGAGCCCGACCTTGTCCATGATGGCGAAAGGCCCCTCGTTCATCCCGGTGAAAACCATCCACCCGCGGTCGGAATCCCGGTAATCGACGAAACCGTTTCCCCACATGTAAAGGGTTTCTCTCTTGATGGCCCTCCAGATGCGGTTAAAGCAAAACCCAAGGATTTCCTTGTTGACCTTGAGAGGAATGAAGCCCACCGACTTGATCCAGTTAACGCCGGCTTGAAAGACTTCGGGGAGTGTTTTGGTCCCACCCATGATGTCCACCATGTTGACGCCCTGAAGTGGGAAATAAAAGTGTATATTCAGACATCGTTCGGGCCGTCCGCTGCTTGCCTCCAATTTCGATACAGGGATGGAAGAGCTGTTTGTGGCAAATATGGCCTCGGGTGGGGCTTTCCCGCCAAGTTCAGCGAATATCTTATTTTTTAGTTCGACATTTTCCGGTGCGGCCTCGATCACGAACTGCGCATCCGCTACGGCTTCATCCAGGCTCCCGGCCTGTTGGACTGCCGCTCTGCATCCTTCCCACCGGTCCCACGGGATGAATGGACTGATGTTTTTGGAGATCAAATCCTTCTTCAATTTGTCGAAGGTTGTGGAAAAAGCGTTTTCCAGCTGATCGAAGATTTTGACCCTGAAGCCGCCATAGGCCGCTATCAGCGCAATTTGGGCGCCCAGCCAGCCCGATCCTATAATCGCAACATTCTTAAGTTTTTCGCTCATTTCATAGTTCCTCATATCCCTTTCACTGTTGGTGCAGCATAAGTCTCTTCGATCGATTCCCTGTATGTTTCGCTGGCAAGGTAGAGTGATACAACGGTAATAAGCGCCAGAATCATCATGTAGATTGCTACAGGCCAGAATACACCGCCGTACCAGGCAAGCAGAGATGCTGAGACCATCGGCGTAAGCGCCCCGGCGAATATGGAAGCCAATTGGTAGCCCAGTGACGCTCCGCTGTACCTGACTCGCGCGCTGAACATCTCCGAGAGGAAACTGGCCTGAGGCCCGTACATGGCCGCGTGTCCCACCGCCAGGCCGATGGTTACCCCCAGCGCTGTGAGCCAAGGGTTCTTGAATCCCATTACCCAGAAGAATGGAAAAGCCCATACCCCTGAAAATACCGCGCCAAACATATAAACCGGGCGCCTGCCAACTTTGTCCGAGATGAAGCCGTAAAGCGGGATGGTAAATACCTCGATAGCGGCGGCGATAGTCACCGCAGTCAGAATCATCGGCCGGGGGACCTTCAAAACGTTGGTAGCGTAAGCAAAAACAAAGGTCGCGTAAACATAGAAAAGCCCGTTTTCTGCAAAGCGCACACCCATTGCGAGCAGCATGTTCTTTGGATGCTTGGCGATCGCCTCGATAATCGGCATTCTCGCCTCTATTTTGGCCTGCTTTATTCTTTCAAACGCGGGAGATTCAGCGATTCTCATCCGGATGAACAAACCGACCGCGACAAGAACCACGCTCAGCAAAAATGGGATTCGCCAGGCCCAGCTAAGGAACTGCTCCTCCGGATACCGGGAAAAGTAACCGAACACAAGGGTCCCCAGAACAAGGCCCAGAGGGGCGCCCAACTGCGGCCAGCTCCCGTAGAAACCACGCCTGTTTTCCGGGGCGTGCTCCACCGCCATCAGTACTGCGCCGCCCCACTCGCCGCCCAGGGCGAACCCTTGAGTCAGCCGGCATGCTACGAGCAGTATGGGCGCCCAGATTCCGATGGATTGGTAGGATGGGAGCGCGCCAACCAGTGTTGTGCCAATTCCCATAATCAGCAGTGTCAAATAGAGCATCGTCTTGCGGCCGATCCGGTCGCCGAAATGGCCGAAGACCATCCCGCCGACCGGGCGGGCGACAAAGCCGATTCCAAAGGTAGCAAAGGCGACAATCGTGCCCACCATCGGGTCGAACTGAGGGAAAAACAGCTTGTTGAATACGAATGCAGCCGCGGTGCCATAGAGAAAAAAGTCATACCATTCGATCGCAGTGCCTATCAGGCTTGCAAATGCAACCTTGACATGTGATCCCTTAAGGCCTGCGCCACTCTGAACAACCCTGACTTTTTCGCTCATGAGAGTCCCCTTTTTTGTTGTAATTTCGTATCCTGGAGTGACAGTCTCGCAGCAGATCGGGCCTGCCAGTCCGCGCCTGAAGAACTCGGGGGCAGCATCCTGAGGGCCATTGGCAGGGCTGCCTTGTCGAATGAAAAATTGAGGTGCTCGTCGGCCCCAAGCTAAGAGTCAAAAAAGCAAAACCGGAATGGATGTTGGGCATAATCCGGCGTCGTCCCAGTATACGCGAGTCTTTCCCTGTGTCAAGAAATGAGGGAGTGGAAATGCGGGAGTGGAATACAGACTTGTACGCGAAGACGCTGCGGGAGGCAAAAAGAGAAAAGGCGGAATTCGCTGTCCAATTTGGAAAATCTGGAATATAAGGCAACAGGACTACTCAAAGCGGAAACAGACAGGGAATGATTTTGAGTTCTTTCGATTGGGCGAAATTGCGCCGCTTCCGGTGGGTCCCGATCGCTTCGGCGGCCGTTTGGGTCATGGTGGTCTGGGTTCAGATAATCCTCAAGCCCCAGGGTGATTTTCACATTCACTTCGAGCTCGGTGGACGGCTTGCCAGGGGCCTCTTTATCTATGAAAACGGCCTTGATTTCGTCTATCCGCCCTTTTGGGCGTTGGTCCACGCACCACTCCATCCTCTCGGCCTGCATGCCGCCCAGATCATAGTCTACCCCCTGGCCGTTCTTGCCGTAGCGACTCTGGTCCTGACGCTTAAGCGCCTCTGCGAAAAAAGCATTCCCCTTTCACCCGACGCCTGTTTCTGGTCCACAACACTGGCCATCCTGCTTGGAAGCCTTTTTCTTGGGCGAGACCTTCCGGAGGTGGGAGTCAATACCGCCCTGGTGGCGATGTCCTGGCTGTCGGTTTATCTCTGGTCAAAGCAGCACGATATTGCAGGCGGGTTTATCCTTGGCCTGGCGGCTGCCATGAAGTGTACTCCTCTTCTGTTTGCCGCATGGTTCATAATTAAACGGCAATGGAAAATAGCGGCCGCAGCGTGCGGCGCCTTTGCGTTGTTTACACTGAGTCCCGTCCTGGTGAGCGGTCCCGGTCAATACGTTCACATGATGGAGACCTGGATTTCCGGAGTAGTGCGGGGACTGAGCGACCCCGACCCATCCCGCGGTCCCCTCGGACAGGAGAAGGTTGAAAACCTCGCGCTTAGGCCTGCTCTGGCGCGCTACCTAATGCATCTTCCTTACGGACACATGGGCCGGCCGGAAACATCGGACAACCCGCAGCGTTCCAGCAGTCCTCCCAATCCCTACTACTGTCAGTTCCTGGACTTGCCTTTTCCACAAGCGGGAATGGTCGCCCGCATTCTTATGGCGGCACTTTTCTTGTGGATGGTCTACCTGATGCGGCATAGACCGGCGAGCCGCACCTCCATTGAAATCGTCTGGGAATGCGCCGCAGTATCGATCCTGATATTGCTCTTTTCTCCGATTACTTGGGTCCAGCATGCCGTGGGGGTGCTGCCCGCCCTTTACCTGGTCTGCCGCGCCGCTTTCGCCGGCTTCAGTCTCTCGCGCTGGCAGACAGCCGCAATGGGTGCTTTCAGCATTTTCTGCCTGATAATGAACAGGTTTTTTTTCGGACGGGATTTTATAAAGCTCGCAAATGCCTACCGTGTGAAGACGCTGGGATTCGTTCTTTTGCTTAGCGTCGTCCTGGCCTTTCGGCGGCGCTTTTCGAACGCGGAGAGGTCTTCCGATCCGGATGCCGTATTCAAGTGATTCGTGCGGAATGCCGACTAAAATGGTCACTACCCGAGAAAAGGAATAGGGCCATGTTGCAAAAAGGCCAAACGCCGGACAGAACTCCGCCGGGTTTTTTCTCAAACCTTGGCGACAAAGAACGAATCACCCTTTTCAATGCCGGAGCGATTCGCACTCTGGCCGAAAATGAGCTTCTGTTCAAAAAGGGAACAACGGGTAAGACCATATTCTGCGTGCTGAGCGGCACACTTAAAGCTGCATCCGGTTATTTGGACGCCTCGGCCTTCAGGTTCAAAGCGGGAGACCTCATCGCAGAGACGGCCCTTTCGGAGGGGAAGGGTAGAATATCGTCCGTTGTGGCCGAAGAGGCCTCCACAGTATTCGCTTTGGACACCGCAGCGGTCGATACGCTGGCGGTCGAAACGCGCACAGCTATTCTCAAAACGCTCCACGACGCCATGCTCTCAAGGATGGAGACCCTTGACGAACAAAATGAGTCCACGCAGCTTCGGGTGGCCGCTTTGACTAGGTACATCAGAGAGTCCCGCAAACATCTGGAGGAGTATGAGAACTCGGAGATAATAGCGACTATCCTGAAAAGCATTCCAAGGCTGCCCCCGCATATTGCGCAACTGGTCGAACTGCTGGCCGGTCAAAGGGCTTCGGCAAAAGAGGTGGCTGCCCTCGCAAAACAGGACCCCTCGCTCGCGGCCGAGATCCTGAAGGCCATAAACTCCCCCCGATACGCCCTCCGGCACGAGATCACCGACGTCTCCGACGCAATTACGCACATGGGATTAAACGAGGTATATCAGATTGCGCTGTCACGCGGCCTCATGAAGTCGATACCCGGTTCCGACGACTTCAGGGACATTTACCGCCACTCCGTTTTCATCTCCCACATCGCATTCGAGTTATGCCAGTCATTCGACAGAAACGGAGCGGCGCTTCTTGGCACTATCGGCATCCTGCACGACATCGGAAAAACGGTGCTTCTTCTTCTTGTAAAGCAAAATCCGAAATGGTCTCTTTTCATCGGTATGCTGGATCCTTCTAGGCTGGGGGCCATGCTTCTCAAGCACTGGAACATCCCGGAGCCCGTCTGCCAGACGGTAGACTATCAGGCCTGGCCGGCCTTTTGCCCTCCCGCTGAGATCCCGTCGGATCACAATGACAATATCGCCCTTCTCTATATTGCCCATGCAGTCCAAGACCACCTGGACAACAAGCCCGGCGACGTTCTCGATCACCCTTTCCTTAGCGATTATTTGAGCCTGATCGGGTTTGTTTCCTTTGGCATTGACGAGATCTCGAGGGATTTCATCCTACATGGTCTTAGAGCAAAGTCTCAAAAATTGCCTGACTTTGTGAGAAAACGTATATCCGTTTGAGCGTGAGTGATACGACCCGGCTGGGTTTCTTTGTGTCTTTTCCTGCTCGCTTTTCACAACTCACTAATCATGGGGTTCTTCTTATGATCGAGATCAGAAACGTAAGCAAATGGTATGGTGGCTTACAAGTCCTGATCGAAATCAGCGAGACAATCGGCCGCGGGCAAACAGTGGTCATTTGCGGACCAAGCGGTTCGGGAAAGAGCACGCTTCTTCGGTGCATAAACGGCCTGGAGCCTTTTGAGGAAGGCGAAATCCTTGTGGACGGCGTCTCGGTTGGGGACCCTGCAACCAACCTCCATAAACTGCGCCGCAAAATTGGGATGGTCTTCCAGCGCTTCGAACTCTATCCGCACATGACCGTCATGGACATGATCACACTTGCTCCGATGAAGGTGAAAAAGAAATCGAAGACGGAAGCGAGAAGCCTGGCGATGGAGCTGCTCGCTCGAGTGGGTATTCCGGATAAAGCCAACGCCTACGCGGCAAATCTTTCCGGAGGCCAACAGCAGCGTGTGGCCATCGCCAGGGCGCTGGCGATGGAGCCTGAGTACATGATGTTTGACGAACCGACTTCCGCGCTGGACCCGGAAATGATCCAGGAAGTTCTTTCGGTCATGATCGATCTGGCGAAGGAAGGCATGACGATGCTGGTGGTGACCCACGAGATGGGGTTTGCCAGGGAAGTCGCCGATGAGATAATCTTTATGGACGCAGGGCGCATCGTTGAACGCGGCGCCGGGGAGCAGTTCTTTAAGAATCCTGTGCACCGCCGTACAAAGGACTTTCTCGACAGGATTCTGAAGTGACACGCAATTCCATCGAAAATGACAATGCCTCGACGCATGATGGAACTATTATATTCCAGCAAAACAAAGAATATTTCCGGTTCTTATTCTGCTCTGGCGTAGTCTGGCAGTCGGAAGCGCAAAACGCGTCCGGGATCGCGAGGGGCCTTGAGCGACTGCTCGTTCCATCTCATGCGGACGCCTCCAGCGTTGCCGATAACGACCTGTAAAGATTTATCGGCAGGCCACTCCCTTCGGTCTCCGGCATGGAGCATCTCACTCAGGGTTTTCTTATCGTCGATTCTTACCTGAATCCAAACCTTGTCGTCCGCCTCGACGGCAAAACTGTTCCGGGGACGCTCCGCCATATACCGGGCGGGCCCGTCATCCGCCACGGCCTCGGTGGAATTGCTGAGGGCAAGGGGGGCCGTAGTCTCGTAATACGGCGCGACATCCGTTTTCCGTGTTTCGTCGGACCGTTCTCCCGCATCACCGGTCAGTTCCCCCGCATTGTCGGCCTTTTCGGTCTCTTCAGACCCCGCTCCCGATTCTCTTATGAGGATGTCGGCATTTCTTATGGCCTCATCTGCTTTGCGCAAATCAGCCCTGGTTTTTAGGTCTCGGGTATCCGGGAGCGACAGGCCCGGCTGCCGCAGTTCGGCGGGAAGCTCCTCCTGGGTGAAAATTCTGTTTGCATCCAGCAGGGCGGACAGCTTTGAGCGTCTTTCCGATACCCAGGTGACGCCATAGAATGCGGCCGCCGAGATCAAAATCAGGACGAAAAGCGGCAAGCCGATCATCCTGCGTTTCCTGCGCAGAAACCTCATCTGCCGTCCGTATCTTCTTATTCCTGCATCCTGGATGTTGCATGCTTCTATTTGGGGGGAAAACTTTTCGATCAGCGGCTCAGCCTCTATTTGGAGGGCCTTGCAATAGGCGCGGATGGCATTGCGGATTATAAGAGAGGCGCCAAATAACTCGAGATTGCAGGCCTCAATGCAGATGAGCATACCGACGCTTATCCCGCTCCGCCTGGAAACGGTTTCCAGCGTCAGGTCGCGATTCAGCCTCTCGGCTTTGAGAAACTCTGCAAGCTCTTTCATCTAATGGCGCTCGTAATAGTAACAGCCACCGCGCAAGGCGCGGAGTCAACCGCTGGAGGGATGGCTTTTCTGACCACTCACAACCCACGACTGACGTCTGCTTTTCAAAGGGAGATCTGGATGAAAGCTTTGGATTCCAGGTCATGCACCCATTCTTCAAACTTGCGGTTCATTTCCTGCTCATACAGAGTTCTTCTGACTTTTTCCCGTTGAGTCGGGTCTGACTTGTCAACCCTCTTAGCGTCGATGCCCAAAATCTTTATAATGTAATATCCGCCAGGTCCCTGCACGAGACCAGACACTTGGTCTACTTTCAAGTTGCGGAGTCCTTGCGCGATATATGGAGCAAGATCCTCAACCGCCATGTATCCGAGATCTCCCCCATCCTGTGCGGCAGGCCCCTTTGAATACTGCCTGGCCATGGTCTGAAAATCGGCCCCGTTTTTTAGTTTCTCAACTATTTCACGCCCTGTTTTCTCGACATCTCCGGGCTTTCCGTATTTATCGCCAACAGGAAGCACAATCAGACCCAGATGGACCTTTTGAGAAGATGATGTGTCTTCTGCCTTCTCGCTTTTGAGAAATGCCTCGACCTGAGAATCGCTTATTACTACTTTGGACTTAAGGACCCGCTCGATGAGAAGGTCGCGCTCCATGTTCTTCTTTATCTCATCATGAAATTTCTCGATGGTCTGGCCGTTGGCTTTCAGATTGAGCTGAAGCTGCACCATGGTGGAATTGTTTTGATCGAGAATTTCCTTGAGTTTTTGCTCCACTTCAAGATCGCTCACTACGACTTTGAGGCGCTCCACTTCTGCATCGGCGAGTTTTTGCCGCACCATCTGGGTAAGCACCTCGCGCTCGAGTCGCGATTTCTTTGTTGGATCCGTAACATCGAGCGTCGGCATGCTCTTTGCCATCACTTTAATCTGGTTCTGCAAATCGCTGTAAAGGATGATTTGTCCGTTCACATTGGCTACGATGCGATCCACCGTTTCGGCTCGCGCCTCGGTACATGAAAGAAGGCCGGCAGCGATCACTAAAAGCGTGAAAGCTGAAACTCTGTAAAAAGGGCTCATGGCGCCTCCCGACTTTGCTAGTTAAGCTCGCCACCTGTAGCATTTTCATCGATTTCTTGCAAGATTCTTTTAAGCCGGAGGATTCTTTGTGGAAAGTTTCGCCCCCAAATTTCCACTTTTAACTTCCGTTCCGACTCAGGGGCGAAGTTCAACTTTTTCTGTTCGAAAAAGGACATCATCGGCCAAATGTCTACTCCCTGTGCGAAGTACAAGGTGAAGTTGTCTGCATCGCCATCGAGCCGAACGACACTTCGCCTCTTGAGAAGGAGCCGCATCATCGCCATCAGGACGAGGTTTTTGGCCGTTTCCGGCAATGGCCCGTAACGGTCTCGCCATTCACCGGCAAGGTCCTCGATGGATTGCTCATCAGCCAGCGTAGCGAGCCGTTTGTAAGCGATAAGCCTTTGGTCCGTATCGCAGATGAAATCTTCGGGCAGGAAGGCGGAAATCGGCAGATTGATTTCCGTTTCGACCGTTTCGATCTGTGCCCCGTCGCTCTTCATGCTCTTTATCGCCTTCTCCAGCAGTTCCAGGTACAGCTCGTAGCCGATCGCCGCGATATGGCCTGACTGCGACGATCCCAAAATGGCGCCGCCCCCGCGAATTTGAAGGTCGTTGAGGGCGATCTTGAACCCGGCGCCCAGTTCGCTGAAGTCCAGGAGCGCGCGCAGTCTCTTTTGTGCATCCCTGGTGATCAGGGTTTCACCCGGAATGATAAGATAGGCGTAAGCCTGCTCGCTCGAACGGCCCACCCGTCCCCGCATTTGGTAAATCTGCGCCAGTCCGAACTTGTCTGCCCGGTTGATAATGATCGTGTTTGCAGCCGGAATATCCAGACCGGATTCTATGATCGTCGTACATACCAGAACGTCTATTTTCCTGTGAATGAAATCCAGCATTACCCCCTCAAGGTCCCGTTCTTTCATCTGCCCGTGCGCCACGCGAATTCGTGCCTCCGGCACCAAAACTTCAAGCCTGGCCGCCATCTGCTGTATGGTTTGCACATGGTTGTGCACGAAGAAGACTTGCCCGCCCCGGTTGATCTCGCCGTATATTGCTTCGCGTATGGAGAACTCGTCGTAATTTGTAACGTAGGTTTCTATGGCGCGCCGGTCCTGGGGAGGCGTTTCAATGGTGCTGAGGTCCCGTATCCCGGCAAGGGCCATGTGCAGCGTCCTCGGAATAGGGGTGGCGGTTAATGTCAGTACGTCCACCGATGCCCGCAGCTTTTTCAACTTCTCCTTGTGGCGGACGCCGAATCGATGTTCCTCGTCGATAATCAACAGCCCCAGGTCCCTGAAAGCCACGTCCTCCTGCAGGAGCCTGTGCGTGCCGATTACGATATCCACCGAGCCTTTCCTGAGTCCATCAAGGATTGCTTTCTGCTGTGAGGCGGTCTTGAATCGGCTGAGTGAAGCCACGTTGACGGGAAACTTTTCGAAACGCTCCAGAAAGCTCTCATGGTGCTGTTCGGCCAGGACCGTGGTGGGAACCAGCATCGCAACCTGCTTGCCATCCATGACCGCCTTGAAGGCCGCCCGCAGAGCCACTTCGGTCTTCCCGTAGCCGACATCCCCGCATATCAGTCGGTCCATCGGACGCTTGGAGGTCATGTCATCCAAAACGTCTTCTATGGCTTTTAACTGGTCCGGAGTCTCCTCGAATGCGAAGGTTGTCTCAAATTCCTGAAAATAATGGTCGGGAGGCGTGAAAGAATACCCCTCTCCCATCTGCCGAACGGCGTAGAGTTCCAACAGTTCCTCAGCCAGCTTTTGGGCCGACTCTCTCGCCTTGTTCTTGGCCTTTTCCCAGGACCTGCCTCCGAGCTTGTCAACTTGAGGGTCCTGACCCTCCAGTCCCATGTATTTCTGAACTTTTTCGAGTTTATCCACCGGCACGTAGAGCTTGTCGCCGTCCTGATAGGCAATGAGAAGAAAATCGTTTTCTATGCCCCCTGCGTTCAAATGAGCCAACTCTTTGTAGACACCGATCCCATGGTCCACGTGAACCACCAGATCGCCTTGGTGCAAATCCTGAAACGAACTGAGGAAAATTCCCGCAACGGGCTTCTGTCCGCGGCGACGTGACCGCCTTTCGAATATTTCCTCTTCGGCAACCACGGCCAGCCTTTCGGACTGCCAGAAAAAGCCGTTGCCGAGCGTCCCCTGGATTATCTTCACCAGACTGGATTCGAATGACTCTTCACCGAATCCGCTGCCGCTCACCACCGATTCTATCCCATAGTCTTGAAGAAGCTCGGCGATTCTTACAGCGCGCTCCTTGTGAGAGCAGACCAGGAAGACCGAAACGCCCTGGCCGATCCACCTGCGGAACCGGGCCGCAAGGGGCTCCAGCAGCCGCTCCCTGTTTTGGTGGGCCTTTACCGAGGCGGCAAGCTCGCTGTGAGAGGACGTCCCGAGGTCAAACACCGTTGCGGCGTCCTTTTGTTCCGAAAGCGAATTGGAAAGAAGCTGCTGGAAACGCGTAGCAGCCTCAAAGGACCGTTCCGGTGGATCGTAGAGTTCCTCCGGGTGCTTTTTCCATTCGCTTTGCACACCTTCCTCTTCCCAGGCCCGCAAAATCTTTGCCCGGTGCTCCTCCATCTGCCGGCGAACCTCAACCGCGTCAGTCCAGACCAGGATGGAGTTTCGGTCGAGGTATTCCCAAAGTGAGGCCGTCTTTTCGAAAAAGATGGAAAAAACGGACTCAAAAGCACCCAAATGGTATCCTTCCGCGATCCTGTCGAGCCAGATGTTGCCGGCTGCCGGCGTGAGCAGCTCGTCTCGCACGTCCCTGTAGACCGCCTCCTGAGCCCGGCGCCTGGCTTCCGCATCCAGGATGATTTCGTTTGCAGGCAGAATGACCGCCTCATGCAGTACGCCCATCGAGCGCTGAGTCAACGGGTGAAAGAGGCGAACGGACTCCAGTTGGTCCCCGAAAAATTCGAACCGCAACGGCCAGCGGTAGAGCGGAGCATATACGTCGAGCACGCCCCCCCTTCTGCTCAGGTCTCCGTAATCCTCAACGAGCGATACCCGGAAAAAGCCTCGCTCGATCAGCCTTCGCATAAAGCTCTCGGGATCCAGGCTTTCCCCCGGAAGTCTATACTCCATATTGGCAACCAGAATCTCCGGCGGGACAAGACGCTCGATTACAGCCAGGGCGGAGGTAACCACGACCATAGGGGAGGACGCAGCGCGCAGGGCATATAGGGCCTCGACCCTCCTAGCCGTTGTCTCCGCTTTTCCGAGCGCCTGGACCTTGTGACCGGTGCGGGAGGGCAAAAACCACACAAGCCGTCCCAGAACATTGTCGTCATCACGTATGTGGTCCCGCCCCGTGCGCGAAAAGCGGGCAGCCTGGCCGACGGTCCCACTGTCCGGGTGACTTGCGCCCGCGAAAAAGCAAATCATCTCCGTGAATCTCTCGGCTTCCCTGTCGGTAGGGGCTATCAGCACGAAAGGCCTTCTAACCCTCCTCATGGCCATTGAGACCAGATACGCCAGGGCGGAGGGCTGGACCCCTCTGAATACAGCAGTCTCTTTGGATTTCTTTAGAAACGAGACGACATCGGCCGAGGTGCACTTTAGATCGGCCCCAACGGGAATTCTCTCTTCTGATAGTTCTATAAGCTCTCGGTGAAATTCGGTAGATCCCATCAGTGAATTCACGCTACCTGCGTCATAGCAATAACTTCATCCCGAACGGCTTCAAAAAATCTTCGAGCAGAATCTCTCCAGGGTGAACCGGCAAAATGTCTTTCTTAATATTTTATCCCCATCAGTGGTAATGAGTAACGTTTCTCAAAAGCAATGTAAAGCGCCAATCGAATGAGCTTCTTGGAAGACATGACATGGGATTTGGACGTATAATATAAAAGATGCCGGGGAAGTGGATTTTTTTTGGCTTCGATTCGATTAACTGAAATCTTAAAACCCAAAACTTGCAACCGGCAACTAATCCCGCGCTTCGCGGGGCCGGGAACTAAAAACCAATAGCTGAAACGAAAAACTAAAATGGGCGAAGAACTTGCAAAACAGCTACTACGGCAAATACCGGGCGTGGATACCCTCCTGGAAATGGAGCCTGTGCGGGATGCGCTTTGCCGCCATCCACGCAGGCTGGTGCTGGACGCGATACACGGGGAACTCGATGAGACGAGAAAACGGATATTGCAGGCACAGGGGGCTGTGCCGGTTTTAGTCGATCCGATCGAGATTGCCCGCTCGATTGCCCAACGCGCCGACCGGCTGGCTGCTTTTACCCTGCTCCCGGTTATAAACGCAACCGGGATAGTGATTCACACCAATCTGGGACGCTCTCTTCTTTCCAAAGAGGCCGTGGAGAGACTTCAGGCGGTTTGCAGCGGCTACAACAACCTCGAATATGATCTGCGGTTGGGCGAGCGGGGTTCCAGATACGTTCACGCCGAAGCGATCCTTCGTGAATTGACCGGTTCTGAAGCCGCCCTGGTCGTAAACAACAATGCGGCGGCGGTGTTCCTGGTTCTAAACACGCTTGCCGCGGGCCGGGAGGTTATTGTATCCAGGGGGCAGCTGGTCGAAATCGGGGGGTCTTTCAGGATACCGGACGTAATGAGCGCAAGCGGTGCAATACTCAAAGAAGTGGGTACCACTAACCGCACGCACCTCAAAGATTATGTGTCGGCCATTACCGAGCGGACCGCGCTGCTCCTGAAGGTGCACACCAGCAATTACAGGATTGTGGGCTTTACCAAAGAGGTCTCGCTGGATGAGATGGTGGCCCTGGGGCGAGAACGTTGTCTGCCGGTGGTCGAAGACCTCGGGAGCGGCTGCTTCATTGACCTGGGGCCGTTTGGACTCCACGGTGAAACAACGGTGCAGGAAACCGTGCGCGCCGGTGCCGACCTGGTCACCTTTAGCGGCGACAAACTGCTGGGAGGACCCCAGGCGGGCATAATAGTGGGCGGGAAGGACCTGATCGAAAAGTGCAGGAAAAACCCCCTAACGCGGGCACTGAGAGTCGACAAGATGACGCTGGCCGCATTGGAGGCTACCCTGAGGCTCTACAGGGACCAGCGGCAGGCTGTCGAGAAAATTCCAACGCTGAGGATGATGGCCCTTTCACCCGAGGAATTGAAGGGCCGTGCCGAGGAGCTCGCCTCAGCCATCGAAGGCGCAGATCGCAGGGGCGCGCTTAAAATCGAGGTGCGCCCGGCCTTCTCACAGGTGGGCGGCGGCTCTCTTCCCGCTCAGAACCTGCCCACTTTTGTCGTAGCGGTCCAATCAGGCGATTTTACCCCCAAATCAAATCGAGGAGTTCCTTCGCCGAAACGACCCTCCGATCATTGGCAGAATCGAATCCGATCGTTTCATAATGGACCTGCGCACGGTCTTGCCCCGGCAAATTGAGACCATCGCGCTCTGCTTCGGGCGGTTGGCGGAATGAGCAAGGTTCCGGACTCATTGAGGTGTTTTTTTTGGGACGTGGATTTTGAGAGTCTTTCCGTGCAAGACTTCTCACACTTCATTATCGGCCGTCTCATGGAACATGGAGACGAGGAGACCCTGCGTTTTCTCATGAGCGCTTACAGCAGGCTGGAACTTGGAGAGACGCTGAAGACGAGTCGCTCCATATCGAGGAGGTCGTGGAAGTTCTGGGCGCTTCTGCTCGACATCGAGGAGGAATCAAGTTCCGCGAAGCGATACCCGACCCCGTTTGGAGATTGCTCCTGGGATTAAGCGGTCTGAACGCAACCCACTCGGCCTGCCTGGCAGGCGGCACAGCACTGGCCGTTCAATCGCGTCCGAGGGCTGTCAATAGCTTCCTGATTTCATCACCATGAACAGGATTCATACCCGCGGAGGTTGCATTGTTTAAATTTATCCATTCGGCAGATATCCACCTTGACAGCCCGATGCATATGCTGAGCAGATACGAAGGGGCTCCGGTAGATGAGGTGCGTGGAGCCACGCGCCGGGCGCTGGAAAATCTGGTCGATCTCGCCATCAATGAAAATGCTGACTTCGTCCTCATCTGCGGCGACCTTTATGACGGCGACTGGAGAGATTAC
>Ga0187771_10001178_pt1 | contig 17258 bp, 18 predicted proteins | sample 0116_SJ02_MP15_1_FD_133139 | JGI IMG/M metagenome (GOLD analysis project Ga0187771, IMG submission 133139) | Tropical peat soil microbial communities from peatlands in Department of Meta, Colombia - 0116_SJ02_MP15_10_MG | ecosystem: Environmental > Terrestrial > Soil > Wetlands > Peat | place...
AACGACCACGCGCGCTCACGATTCCCACGGTTACCGAGTGGTCGAAGCCGAACGGGTTTCCGATCGCCATCACCCATTGCCCGACTTTGACTTTGTCGGAATCCCCCAGCGGCGCTACAGGCAAATCATGCTTGGCTTTTATCTGGAGAAGCGCGACGTCGCTCTTCTCATCGCGTCCCACCAGCCTTGCCGGATACTGATGCCCGTCCTGCGTCGCGACGGTTATCTTGCTGGAATCCGAAACCACGTGATCGTTGGTGAGCACGTAGCCGTCCTTGCTGATGATGAATCCGGAACCGAGGCTCTTCGCGTGCGGCCCGTAGCCCTCGAAGGGGGTGCCGCGATGCGGATGCGGATCGTCGACATCGCCGCCACCCGATGACTCTTCCGAATTTTCGCTGGAGATATTGACCACCGCCGGACTAAGCCGCGCCGCCAAATCGACGAAATCGGGGAGGTTCTGCGCTTTCGCGATGTGCCCGCCGTCGGGCTGCTCCGTCCAGAAGCGACCGTTGTCAGCCGCTGTGGCGATGCTGTTAGCCGCAGTGAAGGGCAGCGAAGCCGCCAATATCGAGAACGAGGCTAAGAGCGCGAACCTGCGCATGCAAATAAGTCTAACAAACTTCTCAGCGCGATTGACCGCGGGCCTTCTCGACGTATTTCATCCGCAGATCGAAGAGCACGGCTTCCATCAGGGCCTGTTCGTCCGCATCGAGATTGCCGCGCGTCTTGTCGCGCAGGATTCCCAAAATGTCAATCAACTGTTGAGCGCCATGCAGATCGTGCGCAGGCTCGCCGGTCGCGGGATGAGGCATCTCACCGAGCAACGCCAGAGCTTCGGTCGAGAGCCCGACGATGAACGCGGCGAAGGTGACCTCGGGCTCCGCGCCTGCCCCGTGATGATGCTGCGGTCCTGGCGACCCCAAATGCGGTTCGGCAGCCGGCTCTTCGGAAGGCCTCGGAGAATCGGCCTGCGGGTTGGCAGCGCTTGATTTTACTTCTTCCTGATTTTCGGCTTTTGCCTCGCCCTCGGACGAGAAGCGGCGTCGGTCCTGGACTTTAAAGCCTTTGCTCTCTTTTTCCTCTTCGGACATTCCGGTCTCCCTCAGGCTGCTCGTCCGGAGGCCATCGCTTCAAGCCGTCGGATGCGTTCTTCGATCGGTGGATGGGTCGAAAACAGGCGCTGGAAACCCTCAGCGCTGAGTGGATTTACGATGAACATATGCGCCGTCGCGGGGCTTGCGTCGAGCGGGATACGCTCGTTCGCACTTTCGAGCTTGCGCAGCGCGTTCGCCAACGACATCGGATTATGAACCAGCTTCGCCCCGCTCGCGTCGGCCTGATATTCGCGCGTTCGCGAGATCGCGAGCTGCACGAGCGACGCCGCCAAGGGCGCAACGATGGCTGCGACGATCAACCCGACGATTCCGCCGCGCTCGTCTTCGTCGCGTCCACCCAAGCCGCCGAAAATCGCCCCCCATCGCAGCATCGATGCGAGCATCATGATCGCGCCAGCGAGCGTCGCCGCGATCGAGCTGGTCAGGATGTCGCGATTGATCACGTGCGATAACTCGTGTCCGAGCACGCCCTTGAGTTCGTCGCGCGAGCACATCCTCATAATTCCCCGCGTCACCGCTACGGCCGCGTTGTTAGGATTGCGTCCGGTTGCGAAGGCGTTGGGAGTGTCGGAATCGATCAGGTAAAGGCGCGGCATCGGAATGCCCGCCGAATGCGATAGCTCCTGGACGATCGAAAACAGCTCCGGCGCTGTCGATGCATCCAGTGGCTGGGCTCCGTAGCTCGCGAGAACGATCCTGTCCGAAAACCAGTAGCTGCCGAAGTTCATCACCGCCGCGAACACGAATGCGATTTCAGCGCCGCGCGTGCCGCCCGCCATCGTGCCGATTCCGATCAAAATTGCGGTGAGAACGCCGAGGAGAATGGTAGTCTTGAGAAAGCTGGTCATCAGAGGTTACCTGCCGGTGCGCGTCGATTTAGACGCTTGCGTGGCGCTTTCCATTCGACGACAGCGCCGACAAGTCTGAAACCTACGCTCCGCCATTTTCACAGTCAACGTAACCATCGTTCGCCTGCGTGTCGCGTACTCTTTCAGCGTGAAGCATTCTTTTCAGCGACTATCTCATCAATAAGTACGGCTACTTCGGCGGGTTCGATGCGATCCATCGGCTCGCGATGGATCACTGCTACTGCCGCGCCGAGCGGCGCCCATCGACGAGGATCGGTTGGTCCGAAAAGCACGATCCCGCGCGCTCCCGCCGCTGCGGCCAGATGCGATACCCCCGAATCGACGCCAATGAAGGCGTCTGCCACCCGCGCTATCGCGGCGACGGTGCCCAACGGAATATCTTTGATTACCCGGTAACCCGACGCTCGCAGCCGGGATTCGATCGCGATTTCAGCAGGCCCAAGCACGAAAACCGGCTCCACGTGTCGCTCATATATCGAATTGGCGAGAGCGATAAATCGCTCGGTTCCCCAGTTCTTCTTGGCGCTCCCGCTGCCGGGAAAAATCACGACGAAACGTCTGACATCCGCGGTCGCGTGTTGCGCGCTTGCTACATCTTCTGCAAGCAATTCGAAGCGCGTGGCGACCGGAACCATGCTGCCTGCGACTTCTTCGACGTACGCATCCGAGACGTGGCCGGCACCCTCCGGACGGAATCGATAGAAGGTCGCGATCGCCGGCGCGGACAACTCGATCATGTTTTTGCGAAATTGTGAATTCTCGAAAGCAAAGAACGAATGAATGTGCGCAAACTGCCCGAAGAAACCCCGCGCACGCTCGATACAGCCCGCATCGTCTGAAAACAACGCGGCAAGTTCCGGCCGGTCGATCGAATGCCCTCGCGCGATACCCATCCGTCCGACCGCTAATCGTGCCAGCTCCTCTCGCGCCATCAGCTCGATTTCCGCATCGCCATGGCTCTTACGAATCACAGCCAGCGCCGGTCCGACGCATACGAGATCGCCGAGAGCGCCCGGAAATATTACGAGAATTCGCTGCAAGGACTATTGCTCAAGGCATCCGGCCCAGTCCGTTTTGAACGATTCGAAAATGAGCTTTCAGGATTCGCAAAACCACCTCTGCAAAAGCTAAGATTCCATTATGCCCGCCAGCGTTGCCAAATCGCCCCTGGACTTGATCGGCCGCACTCCTGTCCTGCGCCTGAATCGGATGGTCGGAGCGAACGACGCCGAGGTATGGGCCAAGCTGGAGAATTATAACCCCGGCGGCAGCGTCAAGGATCGCATCTGCCTTGCGATGATCGAGGCTGCCGAAAAATCCGGAAGACTGCGCCCCGGCGATACGATCGTCGAGCCAACGTCGGGAAATACCGGAATCGGGCTGGCGCTGGTCGCAGCCGTTAAGGGGTATCGGCTCGTCCTGACGATGCCCGACACTATGAGCGAGGAGCGTCGCTCGCTGCTGTCGGCCTACGGGGCGGAACTCGTGCTCACGCCCGACACGCGCGGGATGCATGCGGCGATTGAGAAGGCCGAAGAGCTTGCCCGCGACAATCCGCGCTTCTTCATGCCGCAGCAATTCAGCAATCCCGCGAATCCCGACGTTCATTATCGAACCACCGGCCCGGAGATCGTCGAGCAGTTGCCGCAAATCGACGCCTTCGTCGCTGGCGTCGGCACCGGCGGGACAATCACCGGCGTTGGACGCTGCCTGCGCGAGCGTCTCAAGAACAGAGTCCTGATTGTCGCCGTCGAGCCGCAGAACTCGCCCGTTCTTTCCGGCGGCGAGCCCGGATTTCACAAAATCCAGGGAATCGGCGCTGGATTCATTCCCAAGACTCTCGACACCACGATCTACGACGAGATTCAAACCGTAAGCGACGATGAGGCCGCACAATTCGCCCGCCGGCTCGCCCGCGAAGAGGGCATCCTCGTCGGTATCTCGTCGGGCGCGAACTGCTGCGCGGGATTGCGTGTGGCGAAGCGGCTGGGGCGCGGCAAGATCATCGTGGTCGTTTTTTGCGATACGGGAGAGCGTTATCTTACGACGGACTTGTTCCGCCAGGCGCAGGGAATCTGAAACCGGTTTTGGCTTCGCACGTCATCCTGAGACATTGTGAGAAAATCGATATCTGCGAAGTGGCGCTGTAAATCGTCATCTTGAACGGAGGTTGCTGGAGTGAAGGATCTCGCGCGGTCCTCCGCGCGTAAGTCAACGATTCCTGCAATTCCCATCGCGGACCGCAAAAGAAGCGGCCGCGAGATCCTTCGCGAACGGCTCGCGCTGCTCGCCTGCTCAGGATGACTGATCTAAATCCCTTCGTGGAATGGTGACCATGGACGCCCTCAACGCAAAGCTCGATGCGCTGCGCTCGATTTTCGCGCCGATGACGAGCGTTATCATCGCCTTCTCGGGAGGCGTGGATTCGACGTTCGTCCTCAAGGTCGCGCACGAGGTTCTCGGCGATCGCGTGCTTGCACTCACGACAACGTCGCCGACGATGCCCGATAACGATCGGCGCTCGGCGCTCGAAATGGCGCAACTGATGGGCGCGCGCCATCTGGTGGTGGAATCCAACGAGCTTGAAGTTCCCGGCTACGCTGCAAATCCGATCAATCGATGCTACCTGTGCAAGAGCAATCTGTTCACGGTATGCGAGGCGAAGGCCGCCGAGCTTGGCATCGCGGAAATCGTAGACGGCCTCAATCTCGACGACCTGCACGATTATCGGCCCGGGATGCAGGCGGCGTCGGAGCGTCGCGTGCGCCATCCTCTCGTCGAAGCGCAGTTGGGCAAAGCCGAGATCCGCGATCTGTCGCGATCGATGGGACTCCCGAGGTGGGACCGTCCCGCCTCGCCGTGCCTGTCGTCGCGCTTCCCGTATGGGACGCAAATCACGGAGGAGGGGCTGCGTAAGGTCGAGCAAGGGGAGCAGGTTCTTCACGCGCTCGGATTTCGCGTCGCGCGCGTGCGATATCACGGCGATGTGGCAAGGCTGGAGCTGGAAACGTCGGAGATTCAGCGCATCTTCGATCCGGCAATACGCGAGATCGTCGATCGCGAGTTCAAGAAGATCGGGTTTCGCTTCGTCGCGGTCGATCTCAAGGGCTTTAGGTCGGGCTCGCTCAACGAAGGCATCGTCACGACATCTTCGGCGAATCGTCGCTACAGTTAGAAAGCGAACCCTTCCGCCGCCGCATGCTGCTTCTCAGCCGCGGCCGATCTTCTGTGCGAGGGTAGCGTATTTGTCCAGCAGCGGGAGCACCTTATCGCGCGGGGCGGGCGGAAGCGCGAAGACAATCCGCTCGAAGCCCAGGCCGATAAACTTGCGCGTGTCGTCCTCGCTCGGTCCAACGCCGAAAATCGAAAGCGATATCGAATCCGGCTTGCGTCCGCGCTTGCCGAGTTCTTCGCGCATCGCAGTCAACGCGCGGACGAAGTCGTAGCGCGGATTATTGATCGGCATCCATCCGTCGCAATACTCCGCGACGCGCTCGAAAACCTTCTTCGATTGCGAGCCCATGATGATCGGCGGGCCGCCCGTCTGCACCGGCTTCGGATACGACCAGATGGGATCGAAGTTGACGATTTCGCCGTGAAACTCGGCAGCCTCTCTGGTCCAGATTTCCTTCATCGCCAGGATTTTCTCGCGCACCGTCTTCCATTTGCGCCTGGCGTTCGCGCCGTGATTCGCCATCTCCTCGACGTTCCATCCCGCGCCGATTCCGAGCAGCACCCGACCGCCTGAAATCATGTCGAGCGAGGCGACCTCTTTGGCGAGCGTGATCGGATCGCGCTCGATCACCAGGCATACGCCCGTCGCAAGCTTGATCTTCTTTGTCGCTGCGGCGCACGCGCCGAGCGCCACAAATGGATCATGCGAATGCCAATACTCGGGCGGCAGCTCTCCTCCCGCGGGCCACGGCGTCTTGCGCGAAGCCGGGATATGCGTGTGTTCGGGAAACCACAGCGATTCGAATCCGCGTTCTTCTGACGCCTGCGCGAGCTCGATGGGCTGAATCGCGTAGTCCGCGGGAAACATCGATACGGCAAAGTGGGGCATCGGTTTTTGCTCCGTATGGTCTGTCAAATGTATCGCCCGGCGGGACGAAGAATTCTCAATATCATATCCCGCGGAAAATCAGTTGGGGCCGAGGGTCTTATTCCCGCGCCAGTTTTAGTCCGTCATTCCTCGCGGAGTCTGCCCTGAGCGAAGTCAAATGGGCAACCTGCGCTCCGAATGACGACAAACCGGTTAGGTGTTTTCATTTTTTCACAGGCCGGGAAACCAATCCGGCGGCGACGATCGCTTCGGCCAGTTCGAGGTCGGCCCGGGTCGTGATCTTGAGATTCCATCCCGAGGCTTCGACAATTTCGACGCGCTCGCCCATCTGCTCGACCAGATCAGCGTCGTCCGTCGCCGCGATTCGATCGCGAAGGGCGCGTTCGTGGGCTGCCAGCAGGATAGGGCGTCGAAACGCCTGCGGGGTCTGCGCCTGATAAAGGCCTGCCCGCGCAACCGTGGAAATAATCGCCCCTTGGTCGACACGTTTGAGAGTGTCTGCGACGGGGATCGCCGCGATCGCTCCGCCAGAATGCGCCGCAGCTTTCAGACATGATTCGAAGAGCGTGGCTGTCGCAAACGGACGGGCCGCATCGTGGACGATAACCAAATCGGACTCGGCGCTGGTTAACGATAGCGCGATTCGAACCGAGTCCTGACGCTCCACGCCTCCGGCCGTGACCTTGAGCGGCAGATCGCATCGGACTTCGCGCGCAACGTCGCGAGCTTCGCGTTCCATCCCTTCAGGGACCGTGACGACCGCCTCTGATATCGACGGGACGCGCGCAATCGTGGCAAGCGAATAATGAAGGAGTCGGCAGCCTCCCACCGTCACGAATGCTTTGGGAGAAGCAAGGCCGAGCCTCGATCCGCTGCCTGCCGCGACAATTATCGCTGACGCTTTCATCGCACGAGTCTCTCATCGATGACGCAGCGCGGGCACGAAAGCAACAAAAAAGGGACTGAACAAGAGTTCAGTCCCTTTGATCTTGCACTTTGAAAAGCTTAGTTGGCGAAAATCGTCCTGAGCTCTTCCATGATCTTTTCTTCAGGATGAGCTTTCGCGATCGAAAGTTCCTTGACTAGGAGGCTGCGAGCCGTATCGAGCATCTTGCGCTCGCCGAACGACAATTCCTTGTCGCTCTTGAGAACGAGAAGATCTCGGAGCACCTTGGCGATTTCCAGCGGCGATCCCGTTTTAATCTTCTCAGTGTATTCGCGATAACGGCGGTTCCAGGTTTGGTTATCGACTTCGACTTTGCGCTGACGCAAAATTCGATAAATTTTGTCAACCATGTCCTTGCCAATGACGCGACGCAGCCCGACGGAATCTACCGTGTCGGTCGGGATCATAATCGTCATTTTTTCAGTGCCCAAAACGCGCAGGACATAAAACTTTCGCTCGGTGCCCGAGATGACACGAACCTGAATGTCATCGATTACTGCGACACCATGCGCAGGGTAGACAACTTTTTCACCTTTTTTGAAGGCAGGATTCATATTTGCATCGGCACTTCGCCGCGACTCGAAAGTTCAGACCGATTGATGGTCCCTTTGGAATCACGGGCTCACCATCGCCTGATTGTCGAAGCGTCCTGCCGTATTATGGCACAGTTGCTGCCTATTTGTCATCCAGTTGCAGCAATGTAACATCGTCGGCAACGCGCATGTTTAAAACACCGTTCGTTTGAATCCTCGTTCATCGTTGCTTAATCGCGAGTTCCATCACGATCGCGTCTTCGCCGGGGCCGTAGTAATGCCTTCTCAAACGGCGTTCTTCGAAGCGCATTTTTCGATATAGATGGCGTGCGGCGACGTTCGAGCGTCGAACTTCCAGCGTAACCACTTCGGTTTTTTCGGCTTTAGCCTCTTCTATAGCCGATTTTAGCAGTCGTTCACCGATCCCAAGTCGCCGATATTCCGGGTGGACGGCTACGTTCAGCACGTGACATTCATCTGCCACCAGCCATCGACAGAGATACCCGACTGCAGGCGAGCCGTTATCGCCGAAGATCGCGACCGTGATACGCGAGAACGGCAGCGACATCTCGCGCTGAAACGAGCGCATACTCCATGGGGTGGAGAAGGAGAGCTTTTCGATTTCGAAAATGCGCCCGAGGTCACGCTCGACGGCGTCGCGGATGTGAACGACCATCGCACAACGTATGCTATCACGATTTCCGTCCTGACGCGCAGGAAAGCTATCGCAATGTCAGACTGTCAAGCCGCGTTTTTGACTTTTGCCTCGCTCGCTACCAGCGGAGCTTCGCCCTTAAGCACGATTACCTCGATAATTTTGTTTCGAAGCCTATGCTTGAATGTCCAGACCGTCTTGTCGAAGTCGATTCGAGTGTCGAAATCCGCCGGGAACGCGGGCGAGACCGAGCACAGACGACGCAACGCGTCACCGCGCACGCTGGCGCGTATCGAGAGGACATCATCGGCGAGCGTGATGTTGTAATCGTAATCGGGCATCTCGTCGGGAAGATCCCAGAGTCTCTTCAGCGACGACGGCGGCAATTTGCGCGGCATCTCGAGCCGAATCAGATAAGCCCCCGCGTGTTCCGATACTGTGTAGACATTCCCGTAGCGGCGCTCGCGTTCGAGCTTGTCGTCGTGCAGGTCGACCATGAAACCGTCAAACGCAACTTTGCGCTCGCTCCGGCGCATCGTCGCGCCTCCGGCCAGGATCGACCCCAGGGGAGCCAGCGCCATCCCGTAACACGCCGCGCGATAGGTTATCTCCGAAGCCGGCTTGCCGTGCAAAATTCCCTCGCGCATCCGCCACACCGCTTCGATGCAGGCCAGCGTGACCCCCAATGTCAGCCATCCGCTGGTCTGTTGCGAGAACGTTTTATCACCCATCACCAGGATGCCGAAAAGCATTACGACGAACGGATAGATCAACACGTTCAACAGCATGTTGAGCGCAGACGATCGCACGCGTGAAAACGCGGAAGGGCCGGCAGCTTCTTCAAGATGGGCCTTCGCTTTGTCCGGCATCGCTCCCAAAAGCGGTTCTGCGAGCCTTAGCGCGATCGCGACCGGAACGGGCGTGCTCTGCGCCGAACCTAGATCAACAGACGCCAACACCGAGTCGAAATCCTGTTCGAGTTCTCCGGCGAAATGCTTTTCGGGAAGTGGTGGCGGTACTGCTCCGATATCTTTTGGCAGATTCAGCATCGCCGCTGGCGCGGCGACGGGCGGCCGCTCTGTCGGGGTTTTTGCTGCCGCTGGAGCTTTTGGCGTTTCGGCGACCGCTTTGGGAGCCGCGGCAGCCGCTTTCGGTGCGGCAGGAGGAGCGGCCGAAGGCGCAGCTGGAGCCGGTATAGCGGCGGCAGACGGTACCGGGGATGGCGCCGCTGCAGCGTCTGAGGCTCCGCCCTCTGCGAGAGCGTTGACCGTCGGTGCGGATGCCGCACCTTCCTTATGGAAACGCGACGGCGCGTCGTCGGCGATGGTCAATTCCGGATGAAGGTCGCGAGCGCGCGCGATGAGCACGTCGTGTGTTTCGGGATTCTTTGGATCGGGGATACAGCAATCAACCGGACACACCGCTGCGCAGGCCTCGTGATCATAGAAGCCGACGCACTCGGTGCATTTCTGCGCAACGATGTAAAAAATATCCTGCGCCAGAGCCGGACTGGTTGTTCCTCGCAGTTCCCATGCGGCTCCGCCAGCATATATGGCGGTATTTGGACATTCGGGTTCGCATGCGCCGCAGTTGATGCAATCGCTTGTGATAGTCGTCGCCATCCAGCGTCAAAACCTCTTCCTCAGGCTGTTACACCGGACCATTTGAGACGCGTGATTGCAAACAAATTTCCGGCGGCCCGGCTTCAATCGGAACTTAACTTTCCAACAATTTGGCTGTCAACTCCGATTAGTAAAGACTATTGAACACGACTGAGATTAGCGAGATCGCCGAAAGGGAAGCATCCACGACTCGTTTTTCCGCATCGGTCTGTAAGCTTGCCTTGCCGAAGATGATCTGCGACTATGAGGCAGCATTATGGGACGCCAACGGTGTTCCACTACGAACTGACGGCGCTGGTAATACAGGAGGAGAGTTAGGATGAAGACGTTGGCAACCGTACTCGGGGCCTTGGCGATGGTGACGTTTGTGAGCGCCTGCGGCCCTGACATGAAACAGATCGATGACGCGAGCAACAAGGCTGAAGCTTCGGCGACTCGCGCTGAAGCCGCGGCGAACGCCGCCGAGCAGTCTGCCAATCAGGCTGACGCTGCCGCCAAGCAGGCCGAATCGGCGGCTGCAGGAGCTGAAGACGCGGTCCGGCGTGCGAATGACGCTGTATCACGCCTGGAAGCCGCTTTCTCGACTTCGGTCAAGAAGTAAGCGGAATTCGTTCAAGCGAGATTCCGGGCGGGAGAGTCTCTCTCCCGCCTTTTTGATTGTTGGGATCGACGTCCAGGCTGCCTCGCAGCCTACTATTGTGCGATTTTGCCGGTCGCTTTGTTTTCAGGCGATTTCTTCGATGCGTTCCTGAGCGCGTCGAGGACGCGTTGATGAACCATCGGATTGCGTTCGATTTTGTCCTCGATCGCTCGGAATTCGCTGACTGAAAGCCCCTGCTGCGCCGCGGCTTGTTCGACGGTGAGGCTGTGATCCCGCTGCATCGCCGAGTAGACGGCTATGTACTTGTCGGTCTGCTCAACCGGGATGTTGACCTCTTCGCCTTCTTCATCGGAGTCCTGGACGGTTGGCGATGGAGGCGGATTTGAGCTGGAAGCTAACCTGCGATGCGTGGCGACGGCGCAATCGCATCGCGAGTGATCGCCGGTCAAAATTCGGGCGTGGGTGGCGTCCGCAATGAGAAGGCCGCCCGCGATAAACAGTGCCGGTAGGGAAGACAAGTAAACACCCAAGCGCACCTCGGTACCTCCAACTACGAATCATACTGACAGCCTTGGACCGCTTGCGAAAGTATTGCCATATTGTTGCAAACCTGTCGGTGATGCTTAGCTTTGCATGCGGCGGTTTGCGCGATGCGCTAGTGTGCGCATCGTTCGTCATAATTTAATAAGCCAGATCAGGAGATTGCGTCTCGATGGCCAAGAAAATTGAGCTTCACGAAAAGGCGCGTGCCGGTATCGTCCGCGGCGCCACCCTTGTCGCCGAAGCAGCGCGCGTAACGCTCGGGCCCAAGGGCCGAAACGTTCTCATCCAGAAATCCTTCGGCGCGCCGCAAGTTACCAAGGACGGCGCGACCGTTGTCAAAGAAATTGATCTCGAAGACAAGTTCGAGAATATGGGTGCGAAGATCATTCGCGAAGCGGCGCAAAAGACCGCGGACGTCGCGGGCGATGGCACCACCAGCGCGACCGTGCTGGCACGCGCGATGGTCCGCGAAGGCGTCAAGCTGATCGGCGCCGGCATGGCTCCGATGGATCTGAAGCGCGGAATGGAAGACGCGCTGCGCGCCGCGGTCGAAGCCCTCAAAGAGATGGCCAAGCCGGTAAGGGATCGCGAGAGGATGGAACAGGTTGCGACGATCGCCGCCAACGGCGACAGTCAAATCGGGAAATTCGTCGCCGACGCGATGGATAAAGTCGGCAAGGACGGCGTTATCAGCGTCGAAGAGGGACGAGGCCTCGAATCGACGCTGGAACTCGTCGACGGGATGGTTTTCGATCGCGGTTACATCTCGCCCTATTTCATGACGAATCCCGAGCGGCAGATTACCGAGATCGACGAGCCGCTAATTCTTCTTTACGAAAAGAAAATTTCCAATCTTCGCGAGTTTGTCCCCCTGCTCGAACAAATTGCGCAGGCGGGGCGCCCGTTGCTCGTCATCGCCGAAGACGTCGAAGGCGAAGCGCTTGCGGGCCTGGTTGTGAATCGACTGCGTGGCACGCTTAGAGTGGCTGCCGTCAAAGCGCCGGGATACGGAGATCGCCGAAAAGAGATGCTTACCGATCTGGCGATCCTGACCGGCGGTGAGCTGATAGCAGAAGAACTCGGATTCAAGCTTGAAAACGTGAAGCTCAACCAGCTCGGACGCGCGCGACGCGTCACGATCGACAAGGACAACACGACGATCGTCGGCGGCGCGGGCAAGAAAGCCGCCATCGAAGGTCGCATCGCGCAGATTCGCGCTCAGATCGAGCAAACGACCTCCGACTACGACAAGGAGAAACTTCAGGAGCGTCTGGCGAAACTGACCGGTGGCGTTGCGGTTCTGAAGGTAGGCGCAGCCACGGAAGTTGAGATGAAGGAAAAGAAGGACCGTGTCGAGGATGCCGTCCACGCGCTGCGAGCCGCCGTCGAAGAAGGGGTCGTCGCCGGGGGCGGCGTTGCATTGGTTCGCGCGAGTTCGGCGGTTAAAGAAGCAAAGGCCGGAGGCGACCGCAAACACGGTATCGCGATCGTCGCCCGGGCGATGGCCGAGCCGTTGCGCCAGATTGCTTTCAACGCCGGGCACGAGCCTGAGGTCGTCCTCAACAAGGTCATCGAAGGGCGCGGAGATTTCGGATTCAACGCGCGCAGCGAAGAATACGAGGATCTCACGAAGGCAGGGGTTCTCGATCCGGTGAAGGTCGTGCGCAGCGCGCTTGAAAACGCGATCAGCGCGTCGTCGCTTTTGATCACCACCGAAGCGGCGATCGCCGAGCTGCCCAAGAAACCCGTTTCGATGCCGGGCGGCCCGCCTCCAGGTGGTATGGGTGGGATGGCAGGAATGGGCGGCATGGGTATGGGTGGAATGGGTGGTATGGGCGGCATGGGTGGCATGGACGATATGGGTGACGATTTCTAGGCTGCCAAAGAGCTTGACTGACGCGAATGTTGAATAATGCGTGTGTTTATGGGGGTGTATGCGCCCGTTTACTAATGCACCGCAATTCGTTGCAGTAGAGTTTTGTATCCGATAAGCTTTTGATGGCCCCGGAAGTTTAAATCTGGTCTTGGTTTTGGACGCGGTTGCCGAAAACGGGGCTGCCGCGCAAGGTCTCTACAGGAGGAACTTGGAATGAAAGGGTTGATCATGAGAACTACAAAATTCGCTGGGTTGGCTGGGGCTGCATTGGCCCTTTCGTTGCTCGCGGGATGCTCGTCGGGCCAGCCCGATCCCGCTCAGCGTGCAGTGAATGCTGCAAATCGCGCTGACCAGGCTGCTTCGCGTGCTGAGGCTGCGTCGTCCAAGGCGCAGCAGGCGGCGGCGTCCTCTCAGGCGGCTGCGGCTCGTGTTGAGCAGGCTGCAAGCGATGCGAAGGCGGCTGCGGACCGCGCAGAAGCAATCGCTTCCAAGACGATGTCGAGCGCACCGAAAAAGCGCGCTGCCGTTCATCGCGCTCGCAAGAAGAAGGCTGCCGCAGAGGCCGCTCCGGCTGAAGGTGGCGCTGCTCCTGCCCCGGCTCCGGCTGCTCCGGCTCCGGCAACGCCGTAATTTTTCCTTTCTTTCGTGTAAGGAATTTGGAGAGGGCGACCGCATTGCGCGGTTGCCCTCTCTTGTCTTGAGCTTTCCTGAGAGCCTGGCCGCCCTTCGCGCTTACGCCCCAAACTGCTACCGCCGACCATCCACCGGACGCGGTTCGTCGCGCTTCGCATCCACGATACAGAGGAATCCGAATTTCCCGCGTTTTGCGGCAACCAGTTGATGTGCGCGGTTCGGACCGATGTAGATTGCATCCATCGGGCGGAGCGCGATTTCCTCATCGTCAAGTCGGCAGACGCCGCATCCGCGAATGGCGATGATGAAATGTGAGTGGCGATGGCGTTCGAGGCTGGTGAATCCGCCCGACTGGAGTTCGAAATATCGAACATGAAAGCCGACGCGCTCGCCAGTCTTGCCCGCCAGCACCTGACGCGACGCGCCGCGGAAGTCGCCGCCTTTATGCGCTGCAATCTTGTACGGCTCCAGCGCAACGCAGTCCCATCGAAAGCCGCTCCGAAACTTACGCAACGCGATCGGCTCCGACGCCGCTTTCGATACGGGGCGCGATCGTTTCGAACGCGAGTTCACTGCCCGAAAGTGACGATAACTTTTAGCGATTCAGGCTTTTGTGCGGTTTCGTATGCGAGACCGATATCCTTGAGCGGAAAATCGTGCGTGACGAGATCAAGTGCGTTTATGACGCCGCGCTGCACGAGGTCGAGCGCTATACGCGTGTCGTCGGGCCCGCAAGAATAACTCGGCACGAGGCGTGTTTCGTTGAAGTAGAGGTCATGGGGCAGCACGATCATCTCATCCTCGGGTGGGGTCGCCGTGAACTGCACGACCGTCGCGCCGCGTCCTGCTGCCGCGATTCCCGCCGAAATCACTTTCGACGCGCCGGGACCCACGATCACTATGTCGGCTCCCGCGCCGTGCGTCGCCTCGCGCACCTTTTCAGCTAGATCGTCGCCCGAGACAACGAGTCCGATATCGGCGCCAAGTTCCTTCGCACGCTTCGCCCGTTGTTCGAACAGATCCGCGCCGATAATCGTGCCCGCGCCCATGTGCCGCGCGATTTTCACATGCATCATCCCCATGATGCCGAGCCCGACAATCAGGATTGACTCGCCGGGCTTCAGACCTGAACGCCGGATGGACTTAACAACGGTTGCCGCGGGTTCAACGAGTACGCCGTTCGCGTCAGAAACCGAATCGGGAAGCTTCAGCGTGTCACGCTGATTGATGGGCCCGACGGCGAAAAATTCCGCCATCCCGCCCGGCGCGATTTTCGTTGCACGCCATGTCGCGCACTGCACATACTCCCCGCGCCGGCAGCACGCACAGGCGAAGCACGGCGCATGATGGTGCACGAATACGCGATCGCCGCACTTGAAGTCTCTAACTGCAGGGCCGACCTCTTCTATAACGCCTACGGGTTCGTGCCCGAGCACCATCCCGGCCTTGCGGCGGATGTACCAAGGCATGATATCGCCCGAGCATATTCCGCATGCTCGCGTACGGACCAAAATGTCGTCGGGTCCGAGCTGGGGAAGCTCAGTTTCTTCGAGGCGAATGTCACCGAAATCGTACAGTCGTGCGACTTGCATAGGCGATAACTGACTTTGTTTTCACTCACCGGCGTTGTCAACCGCATCGTTTGTTCGAGGTCTCCGCGCACTCGTCATGATAGGCTTCAGGGTATGCCGAGACCTGAATGTCCCCCCATCGCGGCCGATGTGATCGCCGAGGTCGGCGACAAAATCGTTTTGATCGAGCGCAAAAATTTTCCGTTCGGATGGGCGATTCCGGGCGGGTTTGTCGATTTCGGCGAAACCGTCGAGGCGGCAGCTGTACGCGAAGCGCGAGAAGAGATCTCGCTCGATGTGGAGATTCGCTCGATGCTGGGCGTTTACTCGCGCCCGGACAGGGATCCGCGCGGACAAACAATCACGGTCGTTTACGTCGCGCGCGCGAGAGGAATTCCCCGCGGCGCCGACGACGCGAAGCGTGCTGAATTGTGCGATCCGAGAAACCCTCCCGCGCCGCTGGCCTTCGATCACGCGGAAATCCTGCGCGACTATGTTCGATTCCTCGAGACCGGAAGATTTCCCGAACCATGGAAAAATAGGCGCTAGCAGGAAATCGCGGTGTCGGAGGGGCTTCGGTTCAGGCTGGTGCGTGTTTTCAGGATCAATGCCAATCCGGCGAACAGCGCGAGCGCAGCGAGGAAGCGATCGCAGATTGCGGCGCGATCGCGGAATACGTAAAGCGCGGGACAAATCACAATCACTAGCACAACGCCCACGATAAAATTCGGGTTGCGCCATCGGCCACGACTGACAATTTTCCGCGACGCGATCGCAGCGAAAAACCCTGCGGGAATAGCAAGGAGCAATTCGTATCCCCAAGCCAGCGGCGACAACAGCGGAGCAGCGAGCAGCCATATTCCGAACGACAAGCCGTCGGCGTCGGGGTCGTCGCCTGATCGGGCCGAACACGCAACGGCCGTCGCGATTATCGCGAAATCGATAATGCCAGCAACTGCGTAAACAATCGCGCCGCCCGCGCCCGTCGCCGCTCTGACCAGCGCAGAAACATTGCTGAGTACCGAGAAATGCTGACCAATCGGCAGCTGCCATGACTCCGCCATGCTGAAGCGGGTACCGTTGGAAAGCCAATCGATCCAGTTTCCGATTCCGCTAAAGAAGACGCCTGCGATGAAGACGGCTGCGCCCCATACCAGCGGTCGAACTTGGCGTCGTGCGACGAAATATCCCGCGAGCGCAGCCGGAAAGAGCTTCAAAAGAGCGGCCACCGCTAAAAATCCACCGCTTAGCGCGACGTGTCCCTGCCGCGAAGCTACCCAGCATAGGACCGACAGAAGAAGCAGCAGTTCGGTGAACTGGCCCAACATCAGTGTGCCGTAAAGTGGAGGAAAGAGAAAAACTAGCGAAGCAAACATGACGAACTCGGCACCGTCGAGCGGCGGATCGATCGATTTCGCGACCACAGTAACAGCCGCGATCAGACACGCGAGCATCACCATTTGCCATGCCCACCACGCATCCGCGATGGGGAGCTTCGATAGCGGTGAGAAGGTTACGACGAACGCCGGAGTGTAGGCGCACGGCAACGAAATGCGAAGCGCGCTGCCAAGATCGAGCATCGGGACGTTCCAAAGCGGACGCCCCGTGCGATACCGCGACCACCAATCATAAAGCGCGCCAAAGTCAGCGACATCTTTGTAACGGTCAGGATATTTGACGAACTGATAGATAACCCGTGTCACCGCGATTGACGCCAGAGCGGTCGCCACCGTTTGCTTCAGCGTGTGACATTTTTGACCGGAACCAGGTTCGATCTCACCGCGAGGGCTTCTGTCAGGCGCGAAGTCGCGACGCGAGGTGTACGATTGAATGGCATCGGGGTTGCCCGCGACCATGAGCGACACAGTAATCGAAATTCATGGAGAATGCGCAACGCGTTCGCACTTTGTGCGTTCGACGAGAATATCGGCGATTCGCGTCGGCTCTGGGATTCGATATTTCGTCGCTGCTGCGAGCGCGAGACGGATCGCAGCGCGAAATCCGACGCGATATCCCGGCGATACATAGATTGGTCGCGTTGACTCGCGCGTACGAACCGCAGCCCCAACACGCTCGTTCCGATCGATCATCCAGGCGTAACTCCCGCGGGCCTCGCCAAGCGGTTCGTGCCTGCCTATCAAAATTGACTTCGCGCATCCGATCGACGGAATATCGAGGATGTAGCCCATGTGTGAGGCAAGTCCGAAGCGTCGCGGATGAGAATAGCC